>Ga0070659_100000646_pt1 | contig 25468 bp, 20 predicted proteins | sample KBSC23metaG_FD_64666 | JGI IMG/M metagenome (GOLD analysis project Ga0070659, IMG submission 64666) | Corn rhizosphere microbial communities from Kellogg Biological Station, Michigan, USA - KBS C2-3 metaG | ecosystem: Host-associated > Plants > Roots > Rhizosphere > Soil ... | reverse complement strand
CGATCATGACCGATCCGGACGTCGCCGACGCCACCTACATCGAGCCGATCACGCCGGCGATGGTGGAGAAGATCATCGCCAAGGAGCGGCCGGACGCGCTGCTGCCGACGATGGGTGGCCAGACCGCGCTGAACACCGCGCTGGCGCTGGACGCCTCGGGCGTGCTTGCGAAGTACGGCGTGGAGATGATCGGCGCCAAGGCCGACGTCATCGACAAGGCCGAGGACCGGCAGAAATTCCGCGACGCCATGGACCACCTGGGCCTGGAGAGCCCGAAGTCCAAGGCCGCCCACACCCTCGACGAAGCGCTGGAGGGGCTGGATTTCGTGGGCCTCCCGGCCATCGTGCGACCGTCCTTCACCCTGGCGGGAACCGGCGGCGGCATCGCCTACAACGTCGAGGAGTTCCGCGAGATCGTCGAGCGGGGCCTCGACCTGTCGCCCACCACCGAGGTGCTGATCGAGGAGAGCGTGCTCGGCTGGAAGGAGTACGAGATGGAGGTCGTCCGCGATCATGCGGACAACTGCATCATCGTCTGCTCCATCGAGAACATCGACCCGATGGGCGTCCACACCGGTGACTCGATCACCGTCGCCCCGGCCCTGACCCTGACCGACAAGGAATACCAGCGCATGCGGGCGGCCTCGATCGCCGTGCTGCGCGAGATCGGCGTGGAGACGGGCGGTTCGAACGTGCAGTTCGCGGTCAACCCGGCGGACGGGCGGATGGTGGTGATCGAGATGAACCCGCGAGTGTCGCGGTCCTCGGCGCTGGCGTCCAAGGCCACGGGCTTTCCGATCGCCAAGGTCGCCGCGCGCCTGGCCGTCGGCTACACGCTCGACGAGCTGATGAACGACATCACCGGGGCGACGCCGGCCTCGTTCGAGCCCTCCATCGACTACGTGGTCACCAAGATCCCGCGCTTCGCCTTCGAGAAGTATCCGGGCTCGGAGCCCTACCTCACCACCTCGATGAAGTCGGTGGGCGAGGTCATGGCCATCGGGCGCACCTTCGCCGAGAGCCTGCAGAAGGCGCTGCGCGGGCTGGAGACGGGCTTGTCCGGGCTCGACGAAGTGGAGATCGAAAACGCCGCCGACCCGGAGATGGGCCACGCCGCGGTGCTGCGCGCGCTGGGCCAGCCGACGCCCGACCGGCTGCTGGTGATCGCCCAGGCCTTCCGCCACGGCCTGTCGGTGGACGACATCCATGCGGCCTGTTCCTACGAGCCGTGGTTCCTGCGCCAGATCCAGGCGCTGGTGGCGCAGGAGGCGCGCGTCCGCGGCGAAGGCCTGCCGACGACGGCGCAGGGCTTCCGGGCGCTGAAGGCGCAGGGCTTCTCCGACGCGCGACTCGCCAGGCTGACCGGCTCGACCGAGGCCCTGGTGCGCGCCGAGCGCCGCGTGCTGGGCGTGCGGCCGGTCTTCAAGCGCATCGACACCTGCGCCGGCGAGTTCCGCGCCGAGACGCCCTACATGTACTCGACCTACGAGACCGGGGCGCTGGGCCAGCAGCCGGACTGCGAGAGCGAACCCAGCGACGCGAAGAAGGCAATCATCCTGGGGGGCGGGCCGAACCGCATCGGCCAGGGGATCGAGTTCGACTACTGCTGCTGCCACGCGGCCTTCGCGCTGGACGAGATCGGCGTCGAGTCGATCATGGTCAACTGCAACCCCGAGACCGTTTCGACGGATTACGACACGTCCGACCGGCTCTACTTCGAGCCGCTGACCGCCGAGGACGTCCTGGAGCTGATCCACGTCGAGCAGTCCAAGGGCACGCTCCTGGGCGTGATCGTGCAGTTCGGCGGCCAGACGCCGCTGAAGCTCGCCAAGCCGCTGGAAGACGCCGGCATCCCGATCCTCGGCACCACGCCGGACGCCATCGACCTGGCCGAGGACCGCGAGCGGTTCCAGCAGCTGCTGCACCGCCTGAAGATCGCCCAGCCGGTCAACGCCATCGCGCGCAGCCGCGACGAGGCTTTCGCCGGGGCGCACCAGGTGGGCTACCCGGTGGTGATCCGGCCCTCCTACGTGCTGGGCGGTCGGGCCATGGAGATCGTCCGCGACGACGAGCAACTCGATCGCTACATCCGCACCGCCGTGCAGGTCAGTGGCGACAGCCCGGTGCTCATCGACCAGTACCTCAGCCGCGCCACCGAGGTGGACGTGGACGCGATCTGCGACGCCGACGGGGCGGTGTTCGTGGCCGGCGTCATGGAGCACATCGAGGAGGCCGGGGTGCATTCCGGCGACAGCGCCTGCTCGCTGCCGCCCTACTCGCTGAAGCCCGAGACTGTGGCCGAGTTGAAGCGCCAGACCGAGGCCATGGCGCGCGCGCTGGAAGTGCGCGGCCTGATGAACGTGCAGTTCGCGATCGAGGAGCCGCATTCGGACGCGCCGCGCATCTTCGTCCTGGAGGTCAACCCGCGCGCCAGCCGCACGGTGCCCTTCGTCGCCAAGACCATCGGCCGGCCGCTGGCGGCCATCGCGGCCAAGATCATGGCCGGCAAGAAGCTCGCCGACTTCGACCTGGCCGAGACGCCCTACGACCACGTGGCGGTGAAGGAGGCGGTGTTCCCCTTCGCGCGCTTCCCCGGCGTCGACACGGTGCTGGGCCCGGAGATGCGCTCGACCGGCGAGGTGATGGGCCTCGACTGGGTGCGCGAGGGCGAGGGCATGGGCCCGGCCTTCGCGCGCGCCTTCGCCAAAAGCCAGCTCGGCGGCGGGACGGTGCTGCCCAAGACCGGCTGTGTCTTCGTCTCGGTGAAGGACGCCGACAAGCCTTGGGTGATCGAACCGGTGAAGCTGTTGCTCGGCCTGGGCTTCAAGGTGGTCGCCACCGGCGGCACGGCGAGCTTCCTGGCCGAACAGGGCCTGCCGGTCGAGCCGATCAAGAAGGTCCTGGAGGGCCGCCCGCACATCGTCGACGCCATGAAGAACGGCGAGGTGCAGCTCGTCTTCAACACCACGGAGGGCCGCCAGTCGCTGGCCGACAGCTTCGAGCTGCGCCGCACGGCGCTGATGATGAAGACGCCCTACTACACGACGGCCGCGGGCGCGCTGGCCGCCGCCCAGGCCATTGTGGCGACCGTGGAGGACACCCTCGAGGTCCGGCCGCTGCAGAGCTACGCCTGATTCCGGTCGGCCGCTGGACCGGCGTTTTCGGTTGTGGCGTCGAGATCACATTCGCGCCAGAGGCGAACCGGCGGCCAAGCTTTTGATTGACCGAGGGTATTTGGAGGCGCAGATTCTGGGGCAGTGCCTGACTGATGCAGGCCCATGGGCGCGCTCCGGCGGCCCCAGATAGACCGGCCGGAACGACGCCGCTGGCGTCTGTCGCAGTCTGGCGGGGGAACCACCCCCAGCAGATTGGGAGGACGCCGTATGCACTCTGACCACCAGGATGTTCGGCCGCATCGCAATAAGCATATCGCCGAGCGCTTCGAAGGATTGCTGGGCGCTTTGATGATCGTCGCCGTCGTCGTTCTGGCGATCGGCATGTTCTACGCCATCGCCACCGGCGACTCGACGCCGAGCTGGATGCGCTAGATCCGGCCTGGCCGGCGGCGGGAGCCGTCGGCTGGACCAAATCCCCGATTCACCGGCGGCGCAGCAAGCCGCCCACGCGGGTTTGCGCCAGGGTTTGCGCTGCGAATGCGGCGCGCTGAACGCTAGACCCTGACCTATTCAGATTGAATCATCTGAATAGGAAAGAAGGGTCTATCTTCAAAAGTTTAGAGCGCGTCGGACGGATGAAATGACTTCCATTTCACCCTGACGCGCTCTGGCGGCTGGCTGCGCCCTGAGTTAGGCCTCATCCGACAGAAACGGAGGGTCTCATGAGCGGTCGCGTGCAGGGCAAGGTGGCGCTGGTCACCGGCGGGGCGAGCGGTATCGGCCGCGGCTGCGCGGAGAAGCTGGCGGCGGAGGGCGCCGTCGTCGTCGTCACCGACCTGCAGGACGACAAAGGCGCGGAGACGGTCGCGGCGATCAAGGCGGCCGGCGGCAAGGCGGAATACCTGCGCCACGACGTCACCGACGAGGCCGCCTGGGAGCGTGTCGTCGCTGGGGTGAAGGCCGGCCACGGCCGCCTGGACATCCTGGTCAACAACGCCGGCATCGGCCTGGGCGGCTCCGTCCTCGACATGACGCTGGACGACTGGCGGCGGCAGACGGCGGTCAACCTCGACGGGGTGTTCCTCGGCGTGAAGCACTCGATCCCGCTGATGCGCGTCTCCGGCGACGGCGGCTCGATCATCAACATGTCGTCGGTGGCCGGTCTGAAGGGCTCGGCGATCCTGGCCGGCTACTGCGCCACCAAGGGCGGCGTGCGCCTGTTCACCAAGTCCGTGGCCATGGAATGCGCCAACGCCAAGGACGGCATCCGTGTGAACTCGGTGCATCCCGGCATCATCGAGACGCCGATCTGGCTCTCCATCGTCAACCCCGCCAATCCCGGCGCCAACGCCCCGCCGGACCTCGACGCCATGTCGAGCCTGGCCGTGCCGCTGGGCGTGAAGGGCTATCCGGAAGACATCGCCAACGGGGTGCTGTGGCTGGCGTCCGACGAGAGCCGCTATGTCACAGGCGCGGAACTGGTGATCGACGGCGGACTGTCCGTTCGCTGATGGCCGCAACGCTGAACGTGATCTTCGGGCCCTGCGGCGCGGGCAAGACCACCTACGCCCACGCCTTCGCGCGGCGCGAGAAGGCGGTGGCCTTCATCCTCGACGACTGGATGGCGCGGATGTTCGGCCCGGACATGCCAGAGCCGCTGCAGTACGACTGGATGATCGAGCGGGTCGGCCGCTGCGAGGCGCAGATCTGGGCGACCGCCGCCGCGGTGCTGGCGACGGGAACCCCGGTGATCCTCGACATCGGCCTGATGCGCGTCGCCGACCGGGCCCGCGTGCGCGAGATCGCCGAGGCCACCGACCTGCCGCTGCAGTTCCACTTCGTCACCGCGCCCGCCGAGGTGCGGCGCGCACGCGTGGCCAGCCGCAACGAGGTGCGCGGCGAAAGCTTCGCCATCGAGGTGACGCCCGACCTCTTCGACTTCATCGAGGGCGTCTACGAACCGCCACAGCCCGGCGAACTCGAGGGCGCTGTGGTCAGCGAGAGCGGCTAGGGTGGGGGTTCATAAGGTCGGTAAGGGCCGCTTGACGGCGCAATGCGGATATCCGCCTCCGACCCATTGCGGATATTAGCAGGGGCGATCCGTTCTGACCGGCAGTGGTCAAAATGCGCTCGGATGCACTTCAATCTGCCGGCACTTGCCTTGAGCTTTTGATGGGAAAAGCGTCACCCATCGCGCTCCGGATGGCCGGGCGCCAATGAGCACCTCCTGGTGTGCTCCATCCTTAAGCGGAAATGTTGGCGGCACGCTTGGATTGTATGGGTAGCGGCTGCCGTTGAACTGAAGGACGACACTATGGGGATGGGGCTCCCCGCCGCCCGCGTCGAACACGGTCAGGTCGCGCCAGCCATAGTGACTGGTCTTCAGAACGCCGACCGGCGGCCGGCCAATCGATGTGGAACTCTTGAGGCGATATGTTCGCCCATGCCGGACAAATATGCCAATGCCGCAGCCTCCGGTCCCACACCATCCCTCTGGGCCGGATGATTGAGGGCCGTACACGATCGCTTCATCGACGTTATCGCCATTTAAGTCGACGAACGCGACCGCGAACCTCGCGTCGGATCGGCCCTCCTCACTCTCGAGATCGTTCGCCTTCTGAAGCACCGCCCGCAAAGCGGCAATGCGGGGGTCCTCTCGGGTCGCTGAGGACGCGCCACCTGCGGCGAGGCCGAAGAAGATCAGCATCAGGGGAAGGAGTCGATTGCCCACGGTCGCAAGGGCGCTTGTTTGGTTGCGCGCTGTCAAGGTCCGCTAGCCCGCTCGGGCAACGTCCGCTTCCCACCCATCGCGGTCCCTCGGATGGTCCGCTCGCTGGGCCTCCTCGCGCTTCGGGGGCCATGACCACACGCCCTAGCTCCCCGCAGCGTTGGAGCGGCCGCCGGCCGGCGGATAGTAGGCCTGCCGATGGGTCTCCGACCGCTGGGCGTCGGCGCGGACCTGCAGCAGGTCCTTGCGCGTCAAGAGGCCCACGAGCACGCCGGTGCGCCGGTCGGTCACTGGGATCCGGCCCTGGTCGGTAGCCAGCATGAGGTCGACGGCGCGCGCGACGATGTCCTCCGGATGGGCGACCGGCAGGGAGGCGTCGGAGACCCGCTCGCCCAGCGTCTGGCCGCCATGGCCGCCCTCGATCTTCCAGAGCAGGGCGTCGGCGCGGCTGACCAGGCCAACGGGACGGCCGGCCGGGTCGACGACGGGGTAGATGCGGTGGCGGCCCTCCGCCAGGACGGCGATGGCCTCGCCGATGGGCAAGTCGGCCAGCAGCGTGTCCACGTCGGCGACCATCACCTCCGCCACGCGGGTGAGCTCATAGGGATCGACGCCGTACTCGCGGGTGATGTGCTGGCCCCGCCGCGCGATCTTCTCGGTGAGGATCGAGCGCTTCAGCAGCAGCACCGTGAGGGCATAAGCCGCAACGGTGGCGGCCAGCAGTTGGGGGAGGATATGGACGTCGCCGGTGAGCTCCACGGCGAACATCGCCCCGGTCAGGGGCGCACGCATAGTCCCGCCGAGCATGGCGGCCATGCCCAGCAAGGCCCAGAACCCCGGCGCGCCGGGCAGCGCCAGGCCGATCAGCCAGCCCAGAGCCCCGCCCAGGATCAGCAACGGCGCAAGCACCCCGCCCGACGTTCCCGAAGCCAGGGCCGCAAGCCAGATCACCGCCTTGACGAGAAGGATCGCCAGGACCGCCTGAACCAGCAGGTGGCCGTTGATCAGGTCGCCGATGACGTCATAGCCGACACCCAGAGCGCGCGGTTCCAGCAACCCGCCCAGCCCCACGACAAGCCCGCCCAGCGCCGGCCACCACATCCAGTGGATCGGGAGCCGCTCGAAGGCTCCCTCGAGCAGGTACAGGAGCTTGGTCAGCAGGCCCGATTGGAGCCCGGCGACCACGCCCACCCCGCCGCACGCCAGGAGGCCCCACCACGGCAGGGCCGGGTCCGCCGCGAACGGGAACAGCGGCCCGACGCCGATCAGCAGCGGCCGCCAGCAGGTGGCCGTCAGCGCGCCCACCGCCACGGGGATGAAGCTGCGCGGGCGCCACTCGAAGAGCAGCAGTTCGACCGCCAGCAGGACCGCCGCGATCGGGGTTCCGAAGATCGCGGTCATGCCGGCCGCCGCGCCGGTGACCAGCAGCGTCTTGCGCTCGGCGGCGCTCAGATTGAAGAACTGCGCGAACAGCGAGCCGAAGGCCCCGCCGGTCATGATGATCGGCCCCTCCGCGCCGAACGGGCCGCCGGTGCCGATCGAGATCGCCGAGGAGATCGGCTTCAGGAGAGCCACCTTCGGGGACATCCGGCTGCCGCCGATCAGGATCGCCTCTATGGCTTCCGGTATGCCGTGGCCACGGATCTTTTCGGAGCCGAAGCGCGCCATGAGGCCGATGGCCAGGCCGCCCAGCACCGGGGCGGCCACCATCCAGGGCCCTGGCCTGGCATTGGCGAGCGATCGCGAGACGACGTCGAAGTGGCCGAACCAGACCAGGTTGGTGACCAGGGCGATGAGCTTGAGCAGTAGCCAGGCGGCCATCGCCCCGCCGGTGCCGACGACCAGGGCCATGGCGGCCAGCATCCACAGCCGGCGATCCGCCGTGAAGTCGGCCAGCGAATGACGAGAGGTCGCCGCCGAAATACCGCCGTCTGTAGTGTCGTTGTCCATGAATCCCCGCTTGCTGCACTGCAATATTATATCGCAGCGTGAGACTTTCCAAGCGTGTGCGGACGGCGTTGGGTCGGCCGCGGGCGCCCGCTAGGCCGGGATCGGGAACAGGTGGCTGGGCCACGTCGCATCGGCCGCGCGGTGGAAGGCCGCGCGCGCGGTGAGCCGGCCATTGTAGTCGAGCAGGGCCGGCGCCTCCGGCAGGACCTTCTGGTAGAGCAGGCGCGAGAGCGTGCCACCCAGCACGACGTCGGCCGCCGAGAACCGATCGCCCAGCAGGTATTTGCGGCGCTTCAGCACGCCGCTCAGCACCTGGACCATGTCGTCGAAGGCGCCGAAGCTGAAGTTGAACCCGGGCAGGTCGATCTTCTGCTCGTGCAGGCTGGCGACGGGATCGACCACCGCGCTCGAATAGACCATCCACTGGAGATAGGGGCCGCGATCGGGGTCGTTGATCCGCGGGGCCAGGCCGCCGTAGCCGTAGCGGTCGGCGAGATAGATCGCGATCGCCGGCGTTTCGCTCACCACGACCGGGCCGTCGGTCAGGGTGGGGACCTTGCCCGCGGGATTGAGCTTCAGATAGCCCGGCTGCTTCTGTTCGCCCTTGCGGATATCGACGGTCCGGACCTCGAACGGGACGCCCAGTTCCTCCAGCATCCAATAGGCGGTGAAGGCGCGGCTGGCCGGCGAATGGTAGAGCGTGATCCGGCGCGGCGCGGCCATGGCCTTGGTCTCCTTCGGCGGACCCCTACCTAGGATGGGGACGCCGCCCGCGCCAGTTCCCCGCGCCCCCCGAAGGAGGCTTGCCAATGCCCAGCCGAGACCGCGTCCAGGCCTTCGTCGGCCTCGTCGAGCAGGCGAAGTACGTCGAAGCGCTCGAGCAGTTCTATCATCCGCACGCCTCGATGCAGGACAATCAGGACGCGCCGCGGGTCGGCCTGGAGCGGCTGATCGCCGACGAGAAGGCGACCATGGCCCGGTTCGCGACGATGAAGACCGATCCGGTCACCGACCTGACGGTGGACGGCGACAAGGTGACGATCCGCTGGAAGTTCACCTTCACGCCGCCCGACGGCCCGCCGATGGTCATGGAGGAGATCGCCCTGCAGCGCTGGGAGGGCGAGCGGATCGCCGAAGAGCGGTTCTTCTACGATCCGCGCCAGATGCGGCCGCCGGCGGCGACCTGAGCCCGGGGCCGATGATAAGGGCCGCAAAACGGCCATCCTGTCCGGTCCAGCTCTTCGAACCGGCCGGGCGCATCCCTACATGAGGTCGCGTTCGCATAGCGCCGGTTTCGTCACCTTGCGTTTTGCGGCGCACAATTCTATCTTCTTTCCCCCCGGACGCCTGCGCCCGCGGCCGGACACTGCGAACTTCCAACTAGGGCGAAGCCGAGTCACCGACCTCCCATGGAAAAAGTCCCGATGACCGCCGAGGGCTATCGCGCCCTCGACGAAGAGCTAAAGCGCCTGAAGACCGTGGAGCGGCCTGCCGTGATCGCCGCGATCGGCGAAGCGCGCGCGCATGGCGACCTCTCCGAGAACGCGGAGTACCATGCCGCCAAGGATCGCCAGGGCTGGATCGAAGGCCAGATCGCCGAGATCGAGGACAAGATGGCCCGCGCGCAGGTCATCGACGTGTCGAAGCTCTCCGGCAAGCAGGTGAAGTTCGGCGCCACCGTCTCGGTGGTCGACGAAGACACCGAGGAGAAGGCCCGCTACCAGATCGTCGGCGAGCACGAGGCCGACGTGAAGCAGGGCCGCGTGTCGATCACCTCGCCGATCGCGCGTGCGATGATCGGCAAGGAAAGCGGCGACACCGTCGAGGTGAACACCCCCGGCGGCGTGAAGGCCTACGAGATCACCAAGGTGGAGTGGGTCTAGTGTGCCGATCTGAAGTTCGCCTGATTGTGGGATGACCACTGTGCGAACTTCAGGATCGGGACACTGACCCGCGCCGCGACGGCCCTGGCCTCCGCAACCCCACTGACTATCTGGGCCGTCTCGGACGGCCGCGTCGGCATCGAGGCCCAGGTCCTGGGCCTGGCTGAGGCGATCGCGCGCCGGCGGCCGGCGAGCGTCGTCGTCAAGCGGCTCGCCTGGCGCGGCGGGTGGCTGGGGCGCAACCTGCCCGGCCCGATCCCGTTCCCGCAGCTCGTCCTGCGCGCGGACACCCCGATCGCCCCGCCGTGGCCCGACATCTGGATCGGCGCCGGACGGGCGAGCCTGCCGTTCTCCCGCCGCATCCGGCGCTGGTCGGACGGCCGCACCTTCGTCGTCCAGGCGCAGGACCCGCGCGGCGGCCTGGAGGCCTTCGACCTGGTGATCCCGCCGGTCCACGACCAGGTGACCGGCCCGAACGTCCTGCCGATCGTGGGCGCGCCGAACCGCATGAACCCGGAAGGATTCGCGCAGGCCCTGGCGCGGTTCGCGGCGCGCATCGATCCCCTGCCCCATCCGCGCGTCGCCATGATCGTCGGCGGCAAGTCGAGGTCGCACGACCTGCCGCCCGAGCGGGCGCGAGCCATGGCGGCCGCGGTCGCCCAAGCGGTGAAGGCCAGCGGCGGCTCGCTGATGCTGAGCTTCACCCGCCGCACGCCTGAACCCGCCCGCCGGCTCCTGGCGGAGGGCCTGGCCGAGGTTCCGGGCTGGATCTGGGACGGCCAGGGCGACAATCCCTATTTCGCCTTCCTCGCGGCGGCCGACGTCATCCTGGTCACCGCGGACTCCACCAACCTCGCCACGGACGCGGCCGCGACGGGCAAGCCGATCCACATCCTGGAGATGGCGGGCGGCGCGCAGAAGTTCGGGCGCTTCCACGAGGACCTGAGGCGTCGCGGGATCATCCGGCCCTTTGTCGGCGCCCTGCAGGCCTGGGCCTACCCGCCGCTGGACGAGACCGGCCGCGCGGCCGACGAACTGCTGCGCCGCTTCGATGCGCGGGGCGGCGCCACTCGCCTGTGACGCGAGCTTGCGCGATGGTAAACGGCACAGCTATTTAGCAAGACTTTCGCAACACCATCCCGCCATCTTGGCGAGAATCTTTGCGAGTCGGGGGCCCAGACGTGGCGAATTTTTTCTTCGATCAGATGACGCAGGCGCAGGCCGACACCTATCAATCGACCGACGCCATCGTCTTCAGCTCCGGCAGCGCCAGCCAGGCGACGGTGCTCTTCAACCCGTTGACGGTGAACACTCCGCCCAGCATCACCCTTTCGTTCGGCGGGAACAGCCTGAACTTCGCCGATAGCACCGCGACCTTCCGCGGCCACTCGCTCACCCTGTTCCCCGACGGCTCCAAGCTGTTCGTCGGCCTGGACACCGCCGACACCGCGACCGGCACCACCGCCGCGGACGGCCTGTTTGGCGGCGACGGCGACGACACCATGGACGGCGCGGCCGGCAACGACCTGCTGCAGGGGAACCAGGGCGCGGACTCCCTGACCGGCGGCGGCGGCTTCGACACCATCTACGGCGGCAAGGACGACGACACCATCAGCCTGGCCGGCAGCGGCGGGGCGACCAGCACCAACTTCGCGCAGGGCAACCTGGGCAACGATGTCATCACCGGCAGCTCCAACGCCGACACCATCCTGGGCGGCAAGGATGACGACAACCTCACCGGCGGCGGCGGCAACGACGTCCTGGACGGCAACCTCGGCAACGATACCGTGCTGGGCGGCTCCGGCAGCGACGTCCTGATGGGCGAGGACGGCAACGACAGCCTCGACGGCGGAACCGGCGGCGCAGACTCCATCAACGGCGGGGCCGGCGACGACACCATCCTTGCCGCCAACGGCGCCGACACGATCGACGGCGGCGCCGGCGACAACCACGTCACCAAAACCGGGACCGGCGACGACCACATCACGGTGGGCGCGGGCAACGACGTCATTTCGGTCGCCGCCGGCAACGACACGATCACCGCGGGCGACGGCGCCAACAGCGTCACCGCCAGCGGCGGAAACAACAACGTCACGACCGGAACCGGCGACGACACGGTCACCACGGGCGCGGGCAACGACATCCTGATCGTCGGCAACGGCGCCAACGACGTGACGGCCGGCGACGGAGCCAACACGGTCGTCTCCGGAACCGGCGACGACACCATCGTCTCCGGGAGCGGCGCGGACAGCATCTCGTCGGGCGCGGGCGACGACAGCGTCACCTCCGGCGCGGGCGCCGACAACCTCGACCTGGGAGACGGCAACGACATCGTCGTCTTCACCGGGTCGGCCACGGTCCTGGGCGGCGACGGCAACGACTCGATCGACGGCCACACGGCGGGCGCGAGCGTCATCGACGGCGGCGCCGGCAACGACACGATCCTGACCGGCGCCGGCGGCGACACGGTCACCCTCGGCGCAGGCGTGAACAGCCTGACCGACGCCGGCGGCTCGAACACCGTGACCGGCGGGGCAGACGACGACACCGTCACCTTCACGGCCTCGAGCGGCAACGTTGTCAGCCTCGGCGAAGGGGACAACACCGTGACCGACAGCGCCGGCACGGGCGCCGACATCGTCACCACCGGCGGCGGCGCAGACTCCATCACCACCCACAGCGGCAGCGACAGCATCAGCTCCGGCGGCGGCGACGACACCATCGTCTCGGGGACCGGCACCGACATCATCAACGCGGGCGCCGGCAACGACGACATCAGCTTCAGCGGCGCCGGCGGCATCCAGGCCGGCGACGGCGACGATACGGTCACCGCGGGGACCGTGGCCTCGGCCATCGACGGCGGGGCCGGCAACGACGACATCACCGGCAGCACCCAGGGCGACACCATCACCGGCGGCGCCGGCGACGACACGATCACGGGCAATGGCGGACACGACGTCCTGACCGGCGGCTCCGGCGCGGACACCTTCGTCTTCGCGGCCGGCTCCTCGCCGGTGGCCGGCGGCGCCACCAACGTCGCGACGATCACCGACTGGACCTCGGCGGACCATATCGATCTCGGCGTGACGGGCGCGTTCCACACCGACGCGACCGGCGTCAGCTTCAGTGACGCACAGACCAAGGCGGACGCCCTGCTGGTGGCCAACGGGACGGAACACGTCGCGGTGGTTCAGGTGGGATCCGACGTCGTGGTCTTCATCGACAACAATGCCGACCACGTGGCCGACGACGCGATCCTCCTCACCGGTCGCGCACTGACGGACATTGCGGCGGGCAATATCATCTGACGCTCGCCACAATATCGACGTGCGGGGCCGCTCCTTCGGGGGCGGCCCTTTGCTTTTGCGACTAGGGTGGCGATTCCGAAATTCGCCTGCTGTCTATGGCGGGCCCGGAGCGAATTTCGGAATCTTTGCGCCACACTAGAAACCCTTGATTCTTCTAGTGTGCTTGTTGGATTTGAAGTTCGCTCAGAGTTCGATCCAGAATGTGGCGAACTTCAAATCCCGCACACTAGGGTGACCAGGATTTGAGTCTCCGGAGGGCCACGGCCTCATGAGCAGCCCCAGCATCCTGTTCGTCGTCGACGGCGGCCCGGCCGTGGGCGGCGGGCACGTCATGCGCTCGCTGACCCTGGCCGGCGTGCTGGACGCACAGGGCGCAAGCTGCCGGTTCGTGGCGCCGCCTGCGGTGGCTTCGATCCTGGCGGCCTTCGCGCCCGAAGTCCCGCACGCTCCGGCGGCCTCGAACGCGCCGCGCGACCTGGCCGAGGCGGTGGCCGGCGAGCGGTACGACGCCATCGTCTTCGACCACTACGGCCTGGCCGCGGGCGACCACCGGACCATGGCCCAGGGCGCGCCGGCGATGGCGATCGACGATCTGGCCGACCGGCCGCTGGGCGTCGACATGGTGCTCGATTCCGGCCCGGCCCGCCGCGCCGAGGACTATGACGGCCTGGTCGACGAGCGCGCGCGCCTGTTGCTGGGGCCGCACTTCGCGCCGGTGCGGCCGGAGTTCGCGGCGCTTCGCGACACCGCGCTCGCCTGGCGGGGCGAACCGGTGGGCCGGGTGCTGGTGTCGCTCGGCCTGACAGACGTCGACGGCGTCACCGCGCGGATCGTCGACCGGCTGCGGCCGCGTATCGGCGAGGCGGGACTGGATGTGGTCCTGGGCGCCGAAGCGCCCAGCCTGGCGGGGTTGGCCAAGATCGCGCGGCGCGACACGCGCATCGCGCTGCATGTGGACAGCCCGCACATGGCGCGGTTGACCGCCGAGGCCGACATCGCCGTAGGCGCGGCCGGCTCCTCAACCTGGGAGCGCTGCACGCTCGGCCTGCCCACCCTGATGCTGGTGCTGGCGGAGAACCAGCGGGCCTCGGCCCAGGCGCTGGCCGAGCGGGAAGCCGCCCTGGTGGTGGACGTCGACGCCGCCGACTTCGAGAAGACCTTCGACCGGGCGTTGATGCGGCTGATGACCGATGCGGACTTGCGCCGCCAGCTCGCCACGCACAGCGCGGAGCTTTGCGACGGACAGGGCGCACCCCGCGTCGCCGAAGCGCTTCTCAAGCTGATCGCCGAACGCGCCGGCTAGACGAAGCGGCTCAGGCCTGGTTGACCGTGTTGCGGCGGATCACCGCCGAGCCGTCGGCCGCCAGGTCGGCGCGGGTGTCGGCGAGGCTCAAGGGGCCCTGCAGCTTGGCGTTGACCTCGTCCAGGCCGATCCGGCCATCGTGGCGGCGTGCGACCAGGTAGCGAAGCGAGATGCGCTCGTGGTCGGCGGCGTCCGGCTGGGTTCCATGCAGGGTGCAGGCGTGCCAGATGGCCGCGAAGCCCGCGCCGCCGGTCAGGACCCGCTGGCGCGCCACGACCTCGCCGTGCTCGCCGTTGCGGTAGAGCCAGTCGCTGTCGCCGATGCGGGTGAGCGTGTGCGGGAAGACCGATCCGCCAAGCCTGTGGCTGCCTTCCAGCAGATAGAGCGGCGCGTCGGCGCGGGTCACCGGATGCAGGTAGACGTAGAGGGTCAGGAAGTCCGCCTCGCGCGCCTTGTAGTCGATCAGGTCCTGGTGGAAGTCGATGCCGTAGAAATAGGTCACGTCGCGATACTGCGGCCGGACATAGGCGCCGAGGTTGTTCACCGGGTTGCCCAGGATGCGCGCCTTCAGCCAGTCGGGCACAGAGGCCGCGGGCACGCCGCAGACCACCTTCTTGTTGAGGATCTCGTAGTCGGGCCCCAGCAGGGCGGTGATCGCCTCGACGAGCTGCGGGGCCTTCTCGACGAAACCCAGGCGGTCCTCGAACCGCTCCAGCAGGTTGCGGCCAGGCTTTGGATTGACCCCGGTGTATTGCGGGTCGGCGTCGAACTCCGCCTCGGACAGGAAGAGGTTCGAGCCGAAGTCGCGGGTGGCGCGGATGCGGGCCAGGAGGTCGCCGCAGGCGCCCTGGTCCACCGGATCGGCGAACAGGTGCGCGCCGTCACGGATGAAGTCCGAAATCACGGTCTCCGACAGCGCGGGCTCGAGATCGCGCGGCTTCGGCATGGCGTTCATCGGCGGGTCTCCAGCATCGCCTCAGCAGGCCCCGATTTGGTTTAATCCGCGGTTACCCTGCGGGCTTTCCAAGCATGTCCCAGGCGAGCGGTTCGCCGCGCGAAAGGTCGCGGGCGGCCGGGCGGCCGAGAACCTCCTCCAGATGGGCGGGCGGCAGGCCGTTGCCGGGGCGCACCGAACGGACGTTGGCGCGGGTGATCGGCTCGCCCGCCTTCACCTCGGCGGTGACATAGAGCGAGCGGCGAAACTGCAGCGAGCCGCGCTCCGAGCCCAGGACATCGTAGTGCGCGTGGCCGAGCGCGGTCCAGGCGTCCTTGCAGTCGCGCACCAGTCCGGTGAACTCGGTGGGCTCCAGGCTGAAGGCCGCGTCCGGGCCGCCATCGGACCTGGCGAGGGTGAAGTGCTTTTCGATGACGCTGGCGCCCATGGCGATCGCGGCGATCGAGGCGGCCGCGCCATGGGTGTGGTCGGAGAGGCCGACGGGGCTTTCGAACCGCCCGGCCATGTCGGCGACCGTGCGGACGTTGGCGTCGGCGAGCTCGGCCGGATAGCTGGAGACGCAGTGCAGCAGCACAACGCCCGCCGCGCCGGCCTCCAGCGCCGCCGCCCGCGCCGCCTCGATCTCGGCGAGGTTGGCCATGCCGGTCGAAATGATCAGCGGCTTGCCGCGCGCCGCGGCGTAGCGGATCAGCGGCAGGTCGACGGCCTCGAAGGAGGCGATCTTGTAGGCGGGCGCGTCGAGGCCCGCGAGCAGGTCGACGGCGGTCTCGTCGAACGGGCTCGAGAACAGGGTGACGCCGCGCTCGGCGGCGCGGGCGAAGAGCGCGGCGTGCCACTCGTAGGGCGTCTGCGCCTCGCGGTAGAGCTCGTGCAGGCTGCGGCCGTCCCAAAGCCCGCCCACGATCCGGAACTCCGGCCGGTCGACGTCGAGGGTGATGGTGTCGGCGGTGTAGGTCTGGATCTTGATGGCATCGCAGCCGGTGGCCGCGGCCGCGTCGATCATCGCGAGCGCGCGGCCCAGGCTGCCGTTGTGGTTCCCGGAAAGCTCGCAGATCACGTACGGCGGATGATCCGCACCGATCTTGCGGCCGGCGATCTCGATTTCGGGCGAAGCGCTCATCGCGGGCCAGTCTAGGACCGGCCGCTGAAACGGGCGTTAACTAAAGCAGTGATGGGGGCGGCAAGGCGCCGTGCGCCTTCGGCTTGGTTCCGGCGACGACGCCCAGTGCGACACCCGTGCCCAGGCCCACCATGGCGACCGCGGTGAAGAAGCGCAGACCGAGGCCAATGGCGACACCGGCGCCCACCGCCACGCCCACCAGCGCGACCACGCCGGCGGTCTTCAGTTCGTCTTGCATGCGCCGCTCCAGAATCTCGCCTACATAAGGGGCATGTCTGAGGATCGTTCCGAACCCCGTTCCGTCCGTTGCCTGATCGTCGGCTCCGGCCCGGCAGGCTACACCGCCGCCGTCTATGCCGCGCGCGCCCTTTTGAAACCGGTGCTGATCCAGGGGATCCAGCCCGGCGGCCAGCTCACCATCACCACCGATGTGGAGAACTACCCGGGCTTCGCCGACGTCATCCAGGGGCCCTGGCTGATGGAGCAGATGCAGGCCCAGGCCGAGCATGTCGGCACGGAGATCGTCAACGACATCGTGCTCGCCGCCGACCTGTCGCAGCGCCCGTTCCGCCTGACCACGGATTCCGGCCAGGTCTGGCTCGCCGAGACCCTGATCATCGCCACCGGCGCCCAGGCCAAGTGGCTGGGCCTGCCCTCGGAGCAGAAGTTCCAGGGCTTCGGCGTCTCGGCCTGCGCGACCTGCGACGGCTTCTTCTACCGCGGCAAGGAAGTGGTGGTGGTGGGCGGCGGCAACACCGCCGTCGAGGAGGCGCTGTTCCTGACCAACTTCGCCTCGAAGGTGACGGTCGTCCACCGGCGCGACGAGTTCCGCGCCGAGAAGATCCTGCAGGAGCGGTTCTTCGCCCATCCCAAGACCTATGTCGTCTGGGATCACGCCATCGACGAGGTGCAGGGCGCCGAAAACCCGATGGGCGTCACCGGCGTTCGGCTGAAGAACGTCAAGACCGGCGCGACCCAAGCCCTGCCCGCCGACGGCCTGTTCATCGCCATCGGCCATGCACCGGCTTCCGAGCTCTTCAAGGGCCAGCTCGAGATGGACGCCGCGGGCTATCTGAAGGTGAAGCCGGGTACGGCATCGACGGCGATCGAGGGGGTCTATGCGGCAGGCGACGTCACCGACGACGTCTATCGCCAGGCGGTGACGGCGGCGGGCATGGGCTGCATGGCCGCGCTCGAGGCCGTGCGCTTCCTGGCCGAGGAAGACCACCGTGCAGCCCACCACCCGATCAGCCACCACGAGGCCGAGAAGATCGGCGTCTGGTAGCTCCGCAATGATCCGCTACGCCCGCCCTGCCGACCGCCTCGAGATCGGCGCCGTGCTGGCTGCGGCCTTCGGGCGGACGGACGAAGCCGAGCTGGTGAATCGCCTGCGCGCGGACGAGGACGTGATGTTCGAACTGGTCGCCGAGCAGGACGGCGCAATTGTCGGCCATGTCCTCTTCAGCCGCCTCTGGGCCGACCGGCCGGAGCTCTTCGCCGCCCTCGCACCGCTTGCTGTGCGTCCGGATCGCCAGACCGGCGGCCTGGGCTCCGCCCTGGTCCGAGCCAGCCTGGACACCGCCCGCGAGTTCGGCTGCCACGGCGTGCTGGTGCTGGGCGAGCCAGCCTACTACGGACGCTTCGGCTTCTCGGCGAATGCGGCCAGCCAGGTCAGCGCGCCCTATCGGGGCCTGGCGGCCTTCCAGGCGCTGGCCTTGGAGGATGGGGCGTTCGCCGACTCCATGAGCGTGGCCTATCCCGACGCCTTCGGCGGCGCCCCGTCCCGGCCGCTATAGGCCAGGCAGCGGTCCGCCCGACGTCGCCTCGGCCTTCGGGCCGGGCTGCGACCTGGCGGGGGTCTGGGCGTCGAGGTTGCGTTCCATGGCCGCCAGGCTCTCGTTGATCCGCTTGACCTCGTCCGGCGTGGGCTGGCGGCGCGGCGCGTAGAGCGCGCCGAGCACGCGGCTGCGGTCGCCCACCTGCGTGGTCGGATCGATGACATTGTAGGTCCGCGTCTCGCCGGCGACAGCGAGCGTGATCTGGTGCGCGGCCGGCTTGAGTTCGCCCTGCGTGCGCGCGTCGAGGCTGGCGAGCAGTTCGGGCGAAAGGTCCGCCTCGCGTCCGGCGTAGTGGCCGCTGAAGGCGGGCGGCTCACCCCACGGGCCGGTCCACCGGTAGAAGATGTGCTGGCCAACCTGGGCCATCTTCACCAGGGTCGGGGCCCAATAGGGCGCCACATAGACCGCGTGGTAGTGGGTGGCGGAGCCCACCTCCTTGTCGACGAACCCGGCGAGCGCCTGCTTGGCGACCTGTTCCGCCTTGCGCCACAGCGCGGGCTGCGGCGCCCAGCGAAGCGCGCCGTCGCAGGTGAAGGTGAACTGGCAGCCGGTCGGCCGCGCCGAGCCCTGATAGACCACGCCGCAGATCGATTTCGGATAGGCCGGATGGCGGACACGGTTCAGCACCACCTGGGCGACCGCCTCCTGCCCCTTCACCGACTCCCGGGCCGCTTCGTAATAGATCGCCTGGGTCATGCAGTGCAGGGCGCGCGCGCTGTCGTCGGCGTCGGCCTTGAGCACGAACGGCCGCATGGGGCGGATCGGCAGCCCGGCGAAGGGCCGCAGGTTGTTGAGCGCGACGGCCCCCTCGCCTTCCTGGGTCGAAAATCCGAGGTCGGGGACCTGATGCAGGTCGAGATTGCCCCAACCCGCCGGGCGGCCCCAGAGGTCGGCGCGGCGCAGTCCCGGATCGTGGCGGCGCGCAAGGTCGCGGATCGCCGGATCGAAACGGGCCGTCAGGTCGAGCAGGGTGCGGTCGGAGAGGTCCTGTGTGGTGAGCATGCGGACGTCCGACGTCGAGGCATGCTTCGCCGCCGGCGCGCAGCCCGCGAGCGCCGCTACCGCCATGACCGTCGCCAGGCCGGCGCGGCGCCATCTGTCGATCAGCCTGCGGATCTCGTCGTCTTCCTGTTCTCGACGCCCGTCGGGCCTAGCCTTGGCGCGGGGCGCGGGTTGGACCGCAAACCGGCCAAATAGTGAACAAGCGGAGCCATATTCCCCGATGGGCGTTGTCTCTCCCGGGGCGGACACGGCTCATATCCTCCGTTGCGCCCCAGCGCCAGCACTCCCATTCTGGCGCCGGCCCGCCCGAGCCTGCAGACTTCATGCCGGAGACGCTCTCGAATGACGCCTTCCGAATGGCCCCTGAGGTTCGTTCCAAGACGTTCTCCGCCGCTCTGGCGCGCCTTCCTGATCAGCCTTACCGCGCTTGCGGCCGCCATCCTGGTCCGCGGCGTCTTTCTCGGCTTTGACCAGGCGGCCGGCATATCGGCGACCTTCTTCCCGGCCTTCATCGTGGCGACGCTCTACGCCGGGCCCCGCTGGGGCTGGGGCTGCCTGATCCTTACCCTGTTGATGGGCCTGGTGGGCCCTTCCGCCCTGGCCGCCTCCATTTCACGCGAGGCGATCATCCTGCAGTTCGGCCTGTCCGGCGCGGCGACCGTCCTGGTGGCGGCGGCGTTGCGCGAGGCGTTGCTCCGGCTCGACGAAGCGAAGGCGGCCGAGGCGGAGGTGAAGGCGAGCCTGGCCGCCACCGAGGCCCGCTTCCGCAACCTCGCCGACAGCGCGCCCGTACTGATGTGGATTTCCAACACGCAAGGCGCCCGGGAGTTCGTGAACCGCGCCTACCTGGAATTCCTGGGCCTGGACTACGAGACCGCGCTTGGCTTCGACTGGCGCGGGCTGATCCATCCTGACGATATGGAACGTATCGCGGCCGACGAGCAGCGAAGCCTGGCGACCGGCGGGGATTTCGTCTGGGAAGCGCGCTATCGGCGCAGCAACGGCGACTATCCCTGGATCCGGTCGGTGTCTTTGCGGCGCTACCTGCCGAACGGCGAGCTCGCGGGCTACGTGGGCGTCGGCTACGACATCACCGACGCGAAGCGGGCGGAGGCCGACCTCAAGCGGATCAACGACCTCCTGGCCGAGCGGGTGCGGGCCGCGCTTTCCGAACGCGACGAGGCCGAGGCCGCGCTTCGCCGCGCTCAGAAGATGGAGGCCGTGGGCCAGCTCACCGGTGGCGTCGCCCACGACTTCAACAACCTGCTGACGGTCATCATCGGGGCGCTCGACCTCATCCAGCGCCACCCCGCCGACGAGGCGCGGCGCGAGCGGATGATCGAGGCCGCGCAGGGCGCGGCGCGGCGCGGCGAGCGGCTGACGCAGCAACTGCTGGCCTTTTCGCGCCGCCAGGCCCTGAAGCCCGAGCTGATCTGCGTCGACGAGGTGCTGGCCGAAAGCGAACCGCTGCTGCGGCGCGCGGTCGGAGAGGCGGTCACCCTGGCGGTCGCGCCTGGGGCGCCCGAGGCGGTCAGCAATATCGACCCCAGCCAGTTCGAGGCCGCGGTGATGAACCTGGTGGTCAACGCGCGCGACGCGACGCCGGCGGGTGGCAGCATCCGGGTGGAGACCCGCCGCTGCGTCGTCGAGGCCGGCGAGGCGGAGGACGCCCCGCCGGGCGGCTACCTCTGCGTCTCCGTCCATGACACCGGCCAGGGCATGGACGCCGAGACAGCCAGCCGTGTGTTCGAACCCTTCTTCACGACCAAGGAGCCGGGACGCGGCACCGGCCTTGGCCTCAGCCAGGTCTATGGTTTTGCGCGGCAGAGCGGGGGCGCGGCGGTGGTGGAGACCACGCTCGGCAAGGGCTCCACGGTGCGGATCTACCTGCCCCTCGTCGAGGCGACGGCGACACGCGAGCTGGCCGCGCGCGAGGCGACGGCGGTGAAGCTGGGGCCGACCCGCCGCGTGCTGCTGGTGGAGGACGACGCGAGCGTCGGCGAGATGGTCGAGGCGATGCTGGCGGATCTTGGCCACGAGGTGATGCGCGCCGAGGCCGCCGGACCTGCACTCAAGGTCCTGAAGCGCAAGGCGCGCATCGACCTGATGATCACCGACCTGATCATGCCCGGCGGCATGAACGGCGTCGAGCTGGCGCGCGAGGCCGTCGCCTTGAGACCCGGCCTGCCGGTGATCCTGACCTCTGGCTACACCGGCGAAGCGCTGGGCGCGGCGGCCGAGGCGCCATGGCCGCTGCTCGCCAAGCCCTACCCTGCCGAGGCGCTGGCCGCGGTGATCGAGGCGGTGATGGGGCGAACGCCGGAAGCTGCATGACTTCGTGACTTGCGCTCGCCGGACAGCGCGCTATATCTGTCTCACCGCTTTTGCTCGAAGTGAGCAAAAGAGGGCGCGTGACCCGCCAGCGATCACCCCGCCTGGCGTCTTTTTAGGCCGAAGAAATGCTCATTTTGAGCATAAGGAGCTTCGAATGGCCGCAGATGGATTCCATTTCGCGTTCACCCCCGAGGTCGAGGCGCAGACCGCGCCGGTCTGGGAAAAGGTCCGCCGCCACGTCACGCCGATGGAGTGGCGCGCCCGCGCCCCGCTGATCGCGGCGATCAATCGGCTGAAGGCCGAGAAGGACGCGGTGATCCTGGCGCACAACTACATGACGCCGGAGATCTTCCACGGGGTCGGCGACTACGTCGGCGACAGCCTGGGCCTCGCCAAGGAAGCGGCCCGTTCCAAGGCCCGCGTGATCGTCCAGGCCGGCGTCCACTTCATGGCCGAGACCTCCAAGATCCTGTCGCCGGAAAAGACGGTGCTGATCCCGGACCTGCGCGCCGGCTGCTCGCTGGCCGCCTCGATCACCGGCGCCGACGTGCGGCTGATCAAGCAGCGCTATCCGGGCGTGCCGGTGGTGACCTACGTCAACACCACCGCCGAGGTGAAGGCCGAGACCGACATCTGCTGCACCAGCGCCAACGCGGTGCAGGTGGTCGAGGAGGCCGCGCGCATGTGGGGGGTGGATCGAGTGATCCTGATCCCCGACGAGTTCCTCGCCCGCAACGTGGCGCGCCAGACCGGCATCAAGATCATCGCCTGGAAGGGCCGCTGCGAGGTACACGAGCGCTTCACCGCCGCCGACATCCTGGAGATCAAGGAGGCCTACCCGGGCGCCGAGGTGCTGGCCCACCCCGAATGCCCGGCCGAGGTGCTGGAGGTCGCTGATTTCGCCGGCTCGACGGCGGCGATGAACAACTACGTGTTGAGCCGCAAGCCGAAGCGTGTGGTGCTGATCACCGAATGCTCGATGGCCGACAACGTCGCGGCCGACGCGGTCGATACCGAGTTCGTGCGGCCGTGCGTGCTCTGCCCGCACATGCAGCGGATCAGCCTGGAGAACATCTACGAGGCGCTGCTGCACGGCCGTCACGAGGTGACGGTGGAAGCCGCGGTCGCCGAGCGGGCGCGCCTGGCGGTGCAGCGGATGGTCGACCTGCCGCCGCCGGCCATGCCCGCGCGCTACGACCTGATCAAGGCGCGCCACCACGTGGACGTGGAGCTCATCTGATGCGCCGGATCGCCCATGACGGGGTGCTGGTCGTCGGGGCGGGCCTGGCCGGCCTGAGCGCGGCCCTGCCGGCGGCTGCGCACGCCAAGGTGCTGGTGCTGACCGACGCGGCCCTCAACCATGGCTGCTCGTCGGCCTGGGCGCAGGGCGGCATGGCCGCGGCGCTTTCCGACGACGACAGCGCCGACGCCCATGCGCGCGACACCGTGAGCGCCGGCGCGGGCCTAGTCGATCCGGACAGGGCGCAGATCCTGACCGAGGAAGGCCCGGCCGCGGTCCGCGCTCTGGCGGCCCTGGGCGCCCCGTTCGACCGCACGGCGGACGGCGGCTTTTCCCAGAGCCTGGAGGCCGCCCACTCGCGGCCCCGCGTGGCGCGGGTCAAGGGCGACCAGGCGGGCGCCGCGATCATGGATGCGGTTGTCGTCGCCGTGCTGGCCGCGCCCGCCATCGAGGTGCGCACCGGCCATCGCCTGCGGGGCCTTTTGCATGAGGCGTCCGGCCGCGTGCGGGGCGTGGTGGCCGAATGCGAGGGCGCGCTGGTCGAGATCACCGCGCGCGCGACCATCCTGGCGACCGGCGGCGTCGGCGGCCTCTACGCGGTAACCACCACGCCGGGCGAGCTCAAGGGCGAGGGTCTGGGGCTGGCGGCGCTGGCCGGCGCCCTCATCGCCGATCCGGAGTTCGTGCAGTTCCACCCCACCGCCATCGACATCGGCCGCGACCCCGCGCCACTGGCCACCGAGGCCCTGCGCGGCGAAGGCGCGGTGCTGGTCAATGCCGACGGCGAACGGTTCATGGCCCGCTATCATCCCGACGCGGAGCTCGCGCCGCGCGACGTCGTCGCGCGCGCCATCCACGCCGAGCGGGAAGCCGGGCGCGGCGCCTTCCTGGATGCGCGCGCGGCGGTCGGCGCGCACTTCCCCGAGGAGTTTCCGGCGGTGTTCGCCGCCTGCATGGCCGGCGGCGTCGATCCGAGAACCCAGCCGATCCCCGTGGCGCCTGCCTGCCACTACCACATGGGCGGGATCGTCACGGACGCCGAAGGGCGCACCTCCCTGCCCGGCCTCTATGCGGCCGGCGAGTGCGCCTCGACCGGCGTACACGGCGCCAACCGGCTGGCCTCCAATTCCCTGCTCGAAGCCGCCGTGTTCGGGACGCGCGCGGGCCGCGCGGCCGCGGCCGAGGCGGAACCGCAACGCGCCCGCCTGCTCCGGCTGGTCGCACCCGAGTTGCCAGACGCGGCGGTCGCGAGCCTGCGCCGCGCCATGAGCCGCGACGCCGGCGTCGTGCGCCAGGCTGACGGGCTGTTGCGGTTGCTGGAGGCCATCGACCGCCTGGAGTCGCAGCACGGACGGGCTGCGGCGCTGGTCGCCGCGCGGCTCACCGCCGCCTGCGCCCTGGCCCGCACGGAAAGCCGCGGCGCGCATTTCCGGGCCGACGCGACCTCACCCGACCCCATACCCGCCAGGACGTTCGTCCGCTGGTCCGATCTCATGCCCACACAGCGCTGGAAGCACGCCGCCGAATGACCGAGCCCCTTCCGGATCTTTTGATCGCATCCGTCGTCCGGGCCGCGCTGGCCGAGGATCTCGGCCGCGCCGGCGACATCACCTCGCAGGCCTGCGTGCCCGCCGACGCGCGGCTGCGCGCGGTGTTCGTGGCGCGCAAGGCGGGCGTGATCTCGGGCCTCGCCTGTGCGCGCCTCGCGATCTCCGAACTCGATCCCACGGCGGACTTCAAGGCGGTGGTGGAGGATGGCGCGCGCGCCGGGGCGGGGGAAAAACTCGCCTGGGTGGACGCCAACGCCCGCGCCCTGCTGGCCGCCGAGCGCACGGCGCTGAACCTGCTCGGCCGGCTTTCGGGCGTGGCCAGCCTGACCCGCGCCTATGTGGACGCCGTCGAGAACAGCGGCGCGATGATCGTCGATACGCGCAAGACCACGCCGGGCCTGCGCGCGCTGGAGAAGTATGCGGTGCGCTGCGGTGGCGGGGTGAACCACCGCTTCGGCCTGGATGACGCGATCCTGATCAAGGACAATCACATCGCCGCGTGCGGGTCGGTCGGCGAGGCGGTGCGCCAGGCCCGGGCGGCTGTCGGCCACCTGACGAAAATCGAGGTCGAGATCGACCACCTGGACCAGCTCGACGAGGCCCTGAAATACGGGCCGGACGTGGTCATGCTGGACAACTTCGGCCTGGCGGATCTTGCCGAGGCGGTGCGCCGGGTCGCCGGCCGCGCCGTGCTGGAAGCGTCCGGCGGCGTCAGCCTCGAAACCATCCGCGCCATCGCCGGCACTGGCGTCGACGTGATCAGCGTGGGCGCGCTCACCCACTCGGCCGGCACGCTGGACATCGGCCTCGACGCCACCTGAGGCGGCAGGCGGCAATCCTAGGCCGCCTCGCCGCGCACCGTCAGCGGGGCGAACTGCGCGCGGTATTCGGCCGGCGTCATGCCCGTGCTGCGCTTGAACAGGCTGCGGAAGAAGGCGACGTCGTCGTAGCCCACTGCCGCGCTCACCGACTGGATCGAGACCCCGTCGCGTTCCAGCATCGCCTTGGCCGTGGCGATGCGAACCGCCTGCAGATAGGCGGAAGGGTGGCGGCCCGTCGCGGCCTTGAAGCGTCGCGCCAGGGTGCGGGCGCCGAGCGCAGCCTTCTTGGCCAGGACGCCGATGGAGACGTCGTCCTGGAA
>Ga0070659_100000645_pt1 | contig 25489 bp, 17 predicted proteins | sample KBSC23metaG_FD_64666 | JGI IMG/M metagenome (GOLD analysis project Ga0070659, IMG submission 64666) | Corn rhizosphere microbial communities from Kellogg Biological Station, Michigan, USA - KBS C2-3 metaG | ecosystem: Host-associated > Plants > Roots > Rhizosphere > Soil ... | reverse complement strand
AGAAACTGCGCCCGCGCACCGAGCCGGTCTGCGGGCCGGGGTAGATGTAGTCGATGATCGGGTACTTCTTCGACGCATCGAAGTTCGACGGCTTGAACATCATGCCGTACAGCTCGGTCTTGCCGTCGCGCGCCTTGACCGTGATCGGCACCGGCGGCACCCAGCCGGCGGCCTTGAGCCGCGAGATGTCGGCCCTGGCGACGGTGGTCAGGGTTTGGCCGTCGGCGGCGCGGCGCAGCACGGTCACCGGCGGCACGGTCGGGGTGGAATAGACGTCCACAAAAGTCCTGCCGTCGGGCGACAGGGTGATCTCGTGGTTGGCCGCCTCCGGCGTCAGCAGGGTCGGCTTGCCGCCGTCCAGGCTGACCTTGAAGAACTGCTGGTAGTACGGGTTCACGCCCGGCGTGCGGCCCACGCCGCGGAACCACACGGTGCGCGTCTTCGGATCGACCTTGAGCACTTCGGTGACGTTGCCGGTGCCGGTGGTGATCGCGTGCTTGAGCTTGCCGGTGGTCAGATCGTAGAGGTACAGGTTGCCCCAGTCGTTGCGCTCGCTGAACCAGATCGCCTCATGCGTGGCCGGCAGGTAGCGCCAATTGACCGCGCCGTTGCCGCTTTCGTAATACGTCGGCACCGATTCCTCGAACACCGTGCGCACCTTGCCGGTGGTCGCATCGGCAATGCGGAACCACGCGTGCTTGTGGTAGCGCGAGGTGGAGACGAAGGCCAGGGTCTTGCCGTCCGGTGCCCACTTCACGTCATCCCAGCCGCCGTCGGGGCCGCAGCTGACGTCGTCGCACAAGGTGGAGCGGTGCTGATCCGGCGGCATCTGCAGGCGCGTGACCTTCTTCGCGGCGACGTCGATGATGACGCGTTCGATCATCGTCACGTCCTTGTCGCCGACCAGCGGGTACTTCCACTTTTCCAGTTCCGGATGACCGACCCGGGTCTTGATCAGGTACATCTCGCCGGTCTTGCGCTGATCCTGCTGGAAGGTGGCGATCTGCTTCGAATCGGGCGACCACTCGACGATCGCCTTGTCGGTGTGTTTCCAGCCGGCGTTGTCGGTGGCGTAGCCGAAATTCTCCACGCCGTCGGTGGTGAGCTGGGTCTCCTTGCCGGTGGCGACGTCGCGCAGCCACAGGTTCCAGTCGCGGATGAAGGCCTCGCTCTTGCCGTCCGGCGACAGCGCGCCCGGCTCCTTGCCGGTCTTGACCAGCGTGGCTCGGTCGACGCAGCTCGCCGCGGCGGCGGCCAGGTCGCACACGTAGTGCTTGCCTTTCACGACGACGTCGATGCGGCCGTCGGGCCTTGCCTCGTAGCCGGTGACCGGCAGCTTCGTCGCGTCGACCGGCTTGCCGTCGGCCTTGCCCAGCGCGGCGGCCAGCTTCGCTTGGTCGAACAGCGGCGTGGCCTTGCCGCCAGCCACATCCATCCGCATGAAATGGTCGCCATGCGCGTCATGGTCGAGATACCAGAAATGGCCGTCGTCCAGCCAATGCACGGTGGTCACCGCGTGGTCGACCAGGGGCGTGGTGCTGTACGCCATGAAGCGCTCCGCCCGCGCGTAGTCGGCGGCCGTGAGCGTGCGCCCCTGCGCCGCCACGGCGCTCGATAACAATCCCAACAGCAGGCTGGCGCCGAGGCGCATCTTGCCGGTCATCACATGCATGGTTTGCTCCAAGGAAATCCGATCGCCCGGCGTGCTGCCGCCCACGCCCCCGGCCGGTGATCCTAACCCGACTGCGGCACTTGACGCCCGCGCGGCACCGATCGCACGCTGCAAACTCCCGCCCGGAGCCCTCGTCATGCCCCAGCGCCTGAAGGTCATCGGCAACTATCTCTCGCCCTACGTGCGCAAGGTGCTGGTGTTCCTGGAGCTCAAGCAGCTCGACTACGAGATCGACCCGATCGTGCCCTTTGTCGGCGACGACACGTTCTCGCGGCTCAGCCCGCTGCGGCAGATTCCGCTGCTGATCGACGACGGCTTCGTGCTGAACGACTCGTCGGTGATCTGCCAGTACCTGGAAGACAAGTACCCGAGCCCTGCCCTGTACCCGCCGGACATCGCCGACCGCGCCCAGGCACGTTGGCTGGAGGAGTACTGCGACACCGCGCTGGCGGATGCGCTGATCTGGCGGTTGTTCTACCAACTCGCCATCAAGCGCCACGTATTCCACGAGGAAACCGACCAGACCGTGGTGCAGCAGGCGCGCGAGGCGGCGATTCCGGCCGCGCTGGACTACCTGGAAAGCCGGTTGCCCGAGGATGGCTACGCGTTCGGCAGCTTGTCGATCGCCGACATCAGCATCGCCAGCTATTTCCGCACCGCTTCGTTCGTGCGTTACGCCATCGACGCGGCGCGCTGGCCGCGCTGCGCGGCCCTGGTGGAGCAGGTGCAGGCCCTGCCAGTGTTGCACAAACTCGCCCGCTTCGAGGACGCCATGCTGCGCCTGCCGCTGGCCGAGCAGCGTGCGGCGCTGAACGCGGTCGGCGCGCCGCTGAGTTCGGATACCTGCGGCAACGGCCCGCCGCGACGCGGCTTTCGCCGTGCGCCGTGACTTCAACGCAGGCGGCCGGTCAACTCCACCAGCCAGTCGATGAACACGCGCAGCCGCGCCGGCATCTGCCGCTGCTGCGGGTAGAGCACGGTCATCGGCAGCGACGGCGGCGGATGGGCCGGCAGCAGTTCGCGCAGGCGGCCGCTTTTCAACGCATCGGCGATGCGGTAGCGCGGTATCTGCGCGATGCCCAGACCGGTCTCGCAACAGCGGTAGTAGGCTTCGGCGCTGTTGACGCTGACGCAGCCGGGCAGCGCCACCTCGCGGCGCTTGCGGCCGACCATGAACTCCAGCGGCTCAACGCGGTGCGTGGTGGGCGAGATCCAGTTCACCGCCGCATGGCCGTCCTGCAAGGCGGCGATCGAATCGGGCTGGCCACGGCGGCGCAGGTAGGCCGCGCTGGCCACGGTCGCCAGTTCGATGTGGCCGACGCGGCGCCCGACCATCTCCGAATCGCCCAGTTCGCCGACGCGCAGCACGCAGTCCACGCCCTCGCGCACCAGGTCGACGAAGCGGTCGCCGGTGCCGATGTCCAGCCTGATCTGCGGGTAGCGGGCGAAGAAGTCCCGCAGCGCGGGGATCACCAGCAGGCTGGCCAGCGAGGCGGGCAGGTCGATGCGCAGCCGGCCCCTGGGTTGCACCAGGGCCTCGCGGAAATCCGTCTCGACCTCATCCACGTCGGCCAAAAGCCGCACGCAATGGCCGTAGTAGGTTTCGCCGTCGCGGGTGACCTGCACCCGACGGGTGGTTCGCTGCAGCAGTTGCGCACCGAGCCGCGCCTCCAGCTGCTTGATCGCGTGGGTGACGGTGGCGCGCGGCAGGTTGAGGTCGTCCGCAGCGGCGCTGAAGCTGCCCAGTTCGACGATCCGCGTGTACAGCCGCATGGCCTGGAGTCGATCCATCGCTGTTGTTGTCGCTGACTGAATGGTGATGACCATTATTGAGTATTTATCCGGTGGTCGCCACGGCGCACCATGCGTGCACCCCTACCTACTGGAGCGATAACCATGCAGACCCGCACACTCGGCAAGGACTCCCACGGCAAGCCGGGCCCGGCCGTTTCCGCCCTCGGCCTCGGCTGCATGGGCATGAGCGCGTTCTACGGCGCCCACGACGACGCCGAGTCGATCGCCACGATCCACCACGCGCTGGAGCGTGGCCTCAACCTGCTCGACACCGCCGACATGTACGGCCCGCACACCAACGAGGTGCTGGTGGGCAAGGCGCTCAAGGGCCGCCGCGAACAAGCCTTCGTGGCCACCAAGTTCGGCATCGTGCTCGACCCCGCCAACCCGCAGGCGCGCGGCGTCAACGGCCGTCCGGAATACGTGCGCGCCGCCTGCGACGCCAGCTTGCAGCGGCTGGGCATCGACAGCATCGACCTGTACTACCAGCACCGCGTCGACCCGAACGTGCCGATCGAGGAAACCGTGGGCGCGATGGCCGAGCTGGTCGCCGCCGGCAAGGTGCGCTACCTGGGCCTGAGCGAGGCCTCCGGCGCCACTCTGGAACGCGCCTGCAAGGTGCATCCGATCGCCGCCCTGCAAAGCGAGTTCTCGCTGTGGACGCGCGATCCGCAAGCCAACGGCATGCTCGAGGCCTGCCGCCGGCTCGGCGTCAGCCTGGTCGCCTACTCGCCGCTGGGCCGTGGCTTTCTTACCGGCGCAATCCGCTCGCCGGACGACTTCGATGCCGACGACTATCGGCGCAGCAGCCCCCGCTTCATGGGCGACAACTTCACCCGCAACCTGCAGTTGGTCGAGCAGGTACAGGCGCTGGCCGCCGACAAGGGCTGCTCGAGCGCACAACTCGCGCTGGCCTGGGTGCTGGCTCAGGGCGACGACGTGCTGGCGATTCCCGGCACCCGCCGGCGCAGCCGGCTGGACGAGAACCTGGGCGCGCTCGACGTGCAGCTCAGCGCGGCCGAACTGGCGGCGATCGACGCGGTGTTCCCGCCCGATGCGGTCAGCGGCGGACGCTATGTGGATGCCGGCATGCGGATGGTGAATGCGTAGCTGTTGCGGGATTCGGGATTCGGGATTCGGGATTCGGGAAAGCGTAGCGCGCCAGCCAGGCTTCCCTTCCCCCTCCGGCGGCCGAAGGGAGAGGGGAAGAGCAAAACGCTGTCGCCGGGCAGGCGGTAAACTTTGCGGCATGAGTACGCCCGAACACTCTCCGCTCGGCAAGCACACTGTCTACGCCGACCGTTACGACCCCAACCTGCTGTTTCCGATTCCGCGGGCCGGCAAGCGCGCGGAGATTGGGGTCGGCGAGGTGCTGCCGTTTCACGGCACCGACATCTGGAATGCCTACGAGCTGTCGTGGCTGGATCCGCGCGGCAAGCCGCGGGCCGCGCTGGCCGAGTTTCGTGTGCCGGCTTCGTCGCCGCACATCATCGAGTCAAAGTCGTTCAAGCTGTATTTGAACGGTTTCGCGCAGGAATGCGTGGAGAGCGCGGACGCGCTGGCCGACACCTTGCTGCGCGACCTGTCCGCCGCCGCCGGCGCAGTGGTCGGCGTGCGGCTCGCGCCGGTGCGGGCCGCGATCCTGCCGGCGGTCGACCTGGACGGTCACCTGCTCGATGCGCAGGACATCGCCATCGATCACTATGGCCCGCCCCGGCCCGAATATCTGCGGGCGAACGCCGCCGCGCCCGCGGTGGCGGAAACCCTGGTGTCGCACCTGCTGCGCTCCAACTGTCCGGTTACCGGCCAGCCCGACTGGGGCAGCGTGCAGATCGCCTACCGCGGCGCGCCGATCGACCACGCCGGCCTGCTGCGTTACCTGGTCTCGTTCCGCCGCCACAACGAGTTCCACGAGCAATGCGTGGAGCGGATCTTCGTCGACCTGACGCAGCGCTGCGCACCGCAGCAACTCAGCGTGTACGCCCGCTACACGCGCCGCGGCGGTCTGGACATCAATCCGTTCCGCAGCAGCGTGCCGGCCACGCCGGACAATCCACGCACGGTGCGCCAGTAGGGCAAGGCGGCGGAGCCCTCGCTGCTTCGTCGCGGCGGCGTGAAAGTTCAGGCCAGCGCGAACGCCCGCTAATCGGCGCTTCATTCGGCTGGCGCTAGCCTCGGCAACTGACCACCGCAGCGCGGGTCGCGCTGCACCATTGCCCGTGGAGTTCCGATGAAACGAACCAGCTTGACCATCCGCTTCCTTCAAGGTGCCAGCCTGGGCGGCGCACTGCTGCTGGCTGCCTGCGGCAAACAGGAGGCACCGGCACCCACCACACCGGCAGCGACCGCCAGCGCCGCGAACGCCGCCTCGGCGGCACCAGCGGCATCGGCACCCGCCACGGCGCAAACCGCCGCGACGCCCGTCGCCGCATCGGCCAGCGCCGGCCTCGCCACGGCGGGCACGGTCGCAGCGGCTGCCTCAACCGCACTTCCGCCATTCGCCTTCGACAAGCTGACCCTGGGCGACGCGATCAACGCCGGCCACGAAGTCACCCATGCCACCGATCGCTTCGCCGCTGGCGACAACACCCTCTACGCCAGCGTCGCCACGGTCGGCAGCAGCAGCAACGCCACACTGAATGCGAAGTGGAGCTACCTCGAAGGCCGCGGCCAGGTGGTCAGCAGCATCAGCCAGTCGCTCGCCACCGACGGCCCGGCGATCACCACGTTCAAGGTACACAACCCGGATCTGTGGCCGGAAGGCCGCTACCAGGTCGACGTCTCGATCGACGGCAAGCCCGTCGCCAGCAAGAGTTTCACCATCGGCAAGCGCTGAGCGCTTGCGCATAGCGTTCTTCCTTTCCCCGCTGCGCAGAAGAAGGAAGAACGGGAATCCACGCCAGCCCGTCGGATCGGCCCATGACCAATGGTGCAGGCGTCGGCGGCCGCGCTACGCCTACACTGGGCGCCGGCCTTCTGCCTGGGGAATCCGTATGCGCCTGCGCGCCGTGTTGTGGATGCTGTTCGCTCTGGCGGCGCTGCCGCTGCCTGCTGCTGCCGCGGCGAAGGTGGCGCTGTCGCAGCCCTCGGTATCGCCGGACGGCAGCCGGATCGCCTTCGTCGCCAACGGTGGCATCTGGAGCGTGGCCAGCAGCGGCGGCCAGGCGCACCTGCTGGTGGCCGACGACGACGGCAACGATACGCGGCCGCTGTATTCGCCCGACGGCCGGCAACTGGCGTTCCAGTCGGATGGCGGCAGCGAAGGCAGCGGCATCTACGTGCTCGACCTCGCCAGCGGCGTGCTGCGCCGGTTGACCTGGGCCGACGGCGGCAACCAGCTCGATGCGTGGTCGCGCGACGGCCAGTGGATCTACCTCAGCTCCGCCCGCGACAACATCGGCGGCATGGCCGGCGTCTACCGCGTGCGCGCCACGGGCGGCACACCGATGCCGGTATCGCTGGAAAGCTATCGCAACGAATCGATGGCGGCGCCCTCGCCCGACGGCGCCACGCTGGCCCTGGTCGGCGGCGGCATGGGCGACTGGCAGTGGTGGCGGCACGGCCGCAGCCACATCGATGAAGGTGCGGTGTGGCTGTTGCGCGACGACGGCAGCCACGCCTACCGCCGGCTCACCGCGGACGACGCCCGCGCCGAATGGCCGATGTGGGCGCCGGACGGCGGCACGCTGTACTACATGAGCGACCGCAGCGGCGCCGAAAACATCTGGCGGGTGCCGCTGGCCGGCGGCAACGAAACCGCGGTGACGGCGTTCACCGACGGCCGCGTGCTGTGGCCCAGCCTGTCGGCGAACGGCAAGCTGCTGGCGTTCGAACGCGACTTCGGCATCTGGACGCTGGATCCGGCCAGCGGCCGCAGCGCACCGCTGGCGATCGAGCTGGCCGGCGCCATCCGCGGCCCGCAGCCGAAGCACGAAAAGCTGGGCGGCGGCTACAGCCAGATCGCGCTGTCGCCGGATGGCAAGAAGCTGGCGCTGATCGCCCACGGCGAGGTGTTCGCCACCGACGCCGCCAAGGGCGGCCACGCCCGCCGCCTCACCCGCACCGCGGCGGCGGAATACGACCTGGCCTGGGCACCGGACAGCCGCCGCCTGGTCTACGGCTCCGAACGCGCCGGCCACGGCCAGCTCTATCTGTACGACTTCGCCAGCGGCAAGGAAACCGCGCTGGCCGACGCGGCCGGCGAGGACACCGCGCCGCGCTTCTCCCCCGACGGCAAGCAGTTGGCCTTCCTGCGCAACGACCGCGAGCTGTGCGTGCTCGACATCGCCAGCGGCAAGCTGCGCACCCTGGTGAAGGCGCGCATCGACTTGCCGCGCCCGCTCGACTCCAGCGCGCCGTTCGCGTGGTCGCCGGACGGACGCTGGATCGCCTACCTCGACTGGGGCTCGCGCATGTTCCGCAACCTGCACGCGGTGGCGCTGGCCGACGGCAGGCAGGTCGCGCTGAGTTCGCTGGCCAATACCGACGCCGACAACGTGCTGTGGAGCCCCGACGGCCGCAGCCTGCTGTTCACCACCGGCCAGCGCACCGAGGACGGCCGCGTCGCCCAGGTCGACCTGCTGCCGCGCACGCCGGTGTTCCGCGAGGATCGCTTTCAGGAGCTGTTCAAGGTGAAACCGGCCGACACCGGCAAGCACGCTGGGAAATCCGACGACAGCAAGCCTGCCGCGAAGCCGGTACGCATCGATGCCGACGGCATCCGCGAGCGGCTGAGCCTACTGCCGGTGGGCCTCAACGTGGGCGCAGCGCAGATCAGTCCGGACGGCAAGACCCTGCTGCTCACCGCCGAGGTCGCCGGCAAGCCGAACCTGTACAGCTGGTCGCTCGACCCGCTGGCGAAGGAGCCGCCGGTGGCCAAGCAGCTCACCAGCACGCCCGGCGACAAGCAGGACGCGCAGTTCAGCGAGGACGGCAAGCACGTGGTCTATCTCGACGCCGGCAAGATCCAGTCGCTGGCGCTGGACGGCAAGAGCAAACCCGAGGCGGTCGCCGTCGACGCCGAGCTGGAGGTGACATTCGACGCCGAGAAACGAGTGGTGTTCGAGCAGGCCTGGCACTGGCTGGGCAAGACCTTCCACGACCCGGTCATGCACGGCGTGGACTGGAACGCGGTGCACGCCACCTACGCGCCGCTGGTGGCTACCGCGACCACGCCCGCCGCGCTGTATCGCCTGATGAACCTGATGGTCGGCGAACTGGACGCCTCGCATTCCGGCGTGCGTCCGCCGCAGCAGCACGCGTCGATCACCGGAAGGCTCGGGTTGCGCTACGACCGCGCCGAGTACGAACGGCATGGCCGCTTCCGCATCGACGGCGTACTGCCGCTGTCGCCGGCCGCCGTGGCCGGAGGCATCCGGCCCGGCGACTACCTGCTGGCGATCGACGGCGAGCCGCTGGACGCCAGCAGCAACCTGGCCGAACGGCTGGCCCACCGCATCGGCGACAAGGTCAGCCTGCGCATCGCCAACAACGCCGACGGCGCCCACGCCCGCGACGTCGCGGTCAAGCCGATCGACTCGAAGGATCTGTCCGAGCTGGTCTACCGCGCCTGGACGGCCGACAATCGCGCCTACGTGGCCAAGGCCAGCGGCGGTCGGCTGGGCTATGTGCACCTGCGCGACATGTCGTATGCCTCGCTGCAGAACTTCTACAAGGATCTGGATGCACAGAACGCCACCCGCGCCGGCGTGGTGATCGACATCCGCAACAACTTTGGCGGCTTCGTCAACGCCTACGCGCTGGACGTGCTCTCGCGCCGCCCCTACCTCAACATGACCTTCCGCGGCTTCGACCAGGCCGAGCCGGCGCGCAGCATCCTGGGCCAGCGTGCGCTGGAGCGGCCCACCGTGCTGATCACCAACCGGGTCACCCTGTCCGACGGCGAGGACTTCTCCGAAGGCTATCGTGCGCTGGGCCTGGGCAAGATCGTGGGCGAACCCACCGCCGGCTGGATCATCTACACCTCGGCCGGCAAGCTGATCGACGGCGGCACCGTGCGGCTGCCCTTCATTACCATCACCGACCACCACGGCCAGCCGATGGAAGGCCACCCGCGCCCGGTCGACATCCCGGTCACGCGCGCACTGGGCGAATCGTTCCAGCACAAGGACAGCGAGCTCGACGCCGCGGTACACAGCCTGCTGGGCACGGTGGGTGCGGCAGGCAAGAGCTGATGCGCCGAGGCCTGGCTCTTGAGCCCCTCTCCCGGCGGGAGAGGGGTGGGGGAGAGGGTTCGGAAGTACAACGCAGCTTCCAATTTCCCTGCCCCCTCATCTGCTCCCGGGTCAAGTCCGGGGCAGGCTCTCCGCGCACCTTCTCGCAAGAGGAGAAAGGAGTTTTCGTCGAGACATCAGCCTCATCAGAACCTGCCGCTGACACTCACGCCGAACGTGCTCGGTGCGCCAGGGATGAAGGTGGGAACGTCGAAGTTCTGGTCGGTGCTGCTACCCGTCGACCAGGTACTTGAGCTGAGTGAGAAGAATGGTGCGCCCGGCGGGATTCGAACCCACGACCACCGCCTTCGGAGGGCGGTACTCTATCCAGCTGAGCTACAGGCGCATTGTGTGGCCGCACGCGGGTTGGCCGATGGCTGCCGCGCGGGGAGCGCAGTATAGCCGAGATGTCTGTGGACGGGGATGACCGTCCACAGACATCTCGGCTATCTGTAGGAGCGCACCTTGTGCGCGAATGCTTTTCCGTCACGTGACGAAGAGCATCGCGCACAGGGTGCGCTCCTACACTTAGCGAGCCTTGAGCAGGTCGGCCAGGGTGTCGAGTTTGCTGGTGTCGCGTACGAGGTGCGGGTATTTCAGGCCGCCGTGGTAGTCGATACGCACGGTCTTGTACTCGTTGAAGTTCTTGACCAGCAGCTCGATCGCTTCGCCTTTGTTCTTCGCCGCAGCGGTGATGACGTCCTTGAGGTCGTCGGCGTCGTAGTCGTGGCCGTTGACGGCGATCACGGTCATGCCGGGCGAGATGCCGGCCTTGAAGGCGGGGCTGTCCCACAACACGTCGCCGATGCTGCCGTCCTTGCCGATCGACAGGCCCAGCGAATAGGTGAAGTCGGCCTGGTGGCGACGTGCCTCGGCCGCCTTCACCGCCGCGGATGGCTGGTCGGTGTAGACCAGCTTCCAGCCATGCGAGGCGAGGCCGCCGGTGAGCGGGCCGTGGCCGTCCAGGCGCGTGCGCAGGTAGCCGGCCCAGTCGTATGGCGCGATGTCGTCGAGGGTCTTGACCACGTCCTCGAAGGTGTAGGTGTTGACGTCCCACTTGCCGTTCTCCATGCCGAAGAACGCCTTGGCGAAATCGTCGATGTTCTTCTTGCCGTGGCTGAGTTGGCGCAGCTGGCCGTCGACGTCGAGCCAGATCAGCTGGCCGGCGGAGTAGTAGTCCTCGCTGGCCTGGTAGTTGCGGTAGGGCAGCGGCGCGCGCTTGGCGATCACCGGATCGTTGGTGGTGTCCTGCACATTGCGCCAGCTGGCCAGGCCGGGACGGCCCCTGTCGTAGGTGGCGGCCACGTAGGCCAGCGTGTCGCGGGTGTGCTCGTCGCTCCACAGCCCGGAGCGGGCGGCCATCACCTGGCCCCAGAACTGGGTCTGCCCCTCGTACACCCACAGCAGGCTGTCGCCCATCGGCACGTTGAAGGTCGGCGTGTAGAGGTCGGCGCCGCGACGGTATTTGCCGTCCCAGGAGTGGTTGAACTCGTGCGAGAACAGGTCGCGCGCGGCGACGTTCTTCGTCCACTCGGTGAAGAAATCGGCCGAGGTGCCGTCCTCGCTGGAGCGGTGGTGCTCCAGCCCGTTGCCGCTCATCTTGTCGCTGAGCGAAACCAGGAAATCGTAGTGGTCGTAGTGGTGCGCGCCATACAGCTTGTACATCTGCTGCACCAGGTTGCGGAACAGCTTGAGCTGCTCCGGCGTCACCTCGAGATACTTCGGCGCGTCGGCGACGATGTCCATGTGCACCGGTGCCTTGGCGCCCGGATCCAGATCCAGCCGCTTGAAGTACTTGCCGGCGTAGATCGGCGAGTCGACCAGGTTTTCGTAGTCGATCGGCTTGAAGTGGATGGTGTCGCCGTCGCGCGAGGCGACCTCCAGCGCGGTGCCGGCCTGCCAGCCGGCGGGCAGTTTCACGCTGGGCTCGGTGTTGATCCGGCGGGCGTAGTAGCCGGCCGGGTACAGGGTCACGGCGTTCCACTGCAGGTTGAGCATCTCGGGCGTCATCACCACGCGACCCTGGCGCCGATCCTGCGGCGACAGGTACTGGAATTCGGCCTCCACCTGGGTCGCTCCCGCCGGCACCTCGACGTGGAACGCATACACGTTCAGCGAGTCGCGCTTCCATGCCAGCGTCTTGCCGTTGGCGGTGACCACCAGGCCGGCCAGCTTGTCGATCGGGCCGGTGGGCGAGTGGTTGCCCGGCAGCCACTGCGGATACAGCAGGGTCAGCGGGCCGGGCTGCGCCGGGATCACCTCGTGCACCCGGAAGATACGCCGGGCCACGTCGGTGGCGTCCACGGTGATCTTCAGGCTGCCCGGAAACGGCACATTCTGCGCGGCCGGGACATCGGCGATCGCGCTGAGGCTGGCCAGGGCCAAGGCGCTGGCGGCGAGAACGGCGGTGAGGCGGGTGAGTTTCAAGAGCGGCTCCGAGGACAAGGCGGGCGGACGGCGTCGGCATCGCCTGGCGCATCGGGAACCCGTGGGGGTGGCAAAACGGCCGGCAGATGCGAACCCCGCGACATCCGGCCGAGCTTTCGATGCTAGTGGGGACGAACGGCCACAACCCCTGCCGAAGGTCATGAACATGAACACCCGATCCGGCCCCCGGTCACGCCGGTGGCCTTGGCATCCATCGTGCTTGCCTGAGCCGCAAGCCCACCCGCCTCCGGTGTTCCCTCCGCATGCACGACCCGTCCACCCGCTCGCAGCCACCCGACGACGCGGCATTCCGCCGCGACTACGCCGGCTATCTGGCGCAGCGCATGGGCCCGATGATCCATGCCCTGATGGTGGTGGCCCTGTGCGCCTATCTGCTGGCCATCGTGGTGCGCGGCCTGATCGGCGCCTCGCCGACCCAGCTGGTCTGGCAGTTGCTGCCGGCGCCGCCGCTGCTGCTGGTGGCGATCGCCGCCCGCCACTGCCGCGAACCGCTGGCGTTGCGGATGCTGACCCTGCTGTGCGTGGTGCTGCTGGAGGTCGGCCTCAACATCAACGGCTTCAGCAGCCACCCCGGCACCCACCCGCCGCTGCCGGGCCTGCTGCTGCCGGTGGCCTCGTCGGTGATCTGGTTCGGCCGCTGGGATTTTCTCATCGCGATGGCGCTGTGCGCGCTGGGCCCACTGCCCGTGCTGCTACACCTCGGCGACGGCGTGCAGACGCTGCAGTATGCGGTGTACATGGCCGTGGCGGTGTCGCTGGCGACCGTGCTGCGCGCCTTCATGGCGCGCACCCTGCTCGAACAATTCAAGCTGGAGCGCCGGCTGCGCGAGCGCGCCGAAACCGACGGGCTGACCGGGGTGCTGCTGCGCAACCGCTTCCTCGACCTGGGCCGCATCGCGCTGGAGCAAGCCCGGCCTCTGCGGCAACCGATGGCGATGCTGTTCCTGGACGCCGACCACTTCAAGCGGATCAACGACGATTACGGTCACGCCGCCGGCGACGCCGCCCTGATCACGCTGGCCGCGCGGCTGCGCACGCAGGGGCGCCAGGGCGACCTGATCGGCCGCATCGGCGGCGAGGAGTTCGCCATGCTGCTGCCCGGCGTGGATCTGGCGCAGGCACTGGTTCGCGCCGAACAACTGCGCCTGGCGGTGGGCGCAAGCCACTACCCGGGCGGACGCCTGAGCGCCAGCATCGGCGTCGCCGCCTGCGCGCCGGACGACTGCGACGGAATCGAGAGCCTGCTGGCCCGCGCCGATCACGCGATGCGCCAGGCCAAGCGCGAGGGCCGCGACCGCGTGGTCACGGCCCTCGCCAGCGCCTGAACTGGGTCAGGACTTGGCGATAGTGGCCAGCCTGCTGTGGCGCATGCCATAGAGGAAATAGATCGCCAGGCCGATCGCCATCCAGATCACGAAGCGCCACATGGTGACGATGTCCAGGCCGCCGATCATGTGGAAGCGGCCATCGGTGACCCACGGCCAGCCGATGATCAGGAACAGCGAGAACACGATGCCCAGCGGCGCCAGCAGCCACAGCACCGGGGTGCGGAAGCGCCGCTCCAGCTCCGGCTGGCGGATGCGCAGGATCAGCACCGAGGCGCAGATCACGATGAACGCGGACAAGGTGCCGATGTTCACCAGCTCGGCCAGTTCGCGTATCGGTAGCAGGCCCGCCGCCAGCGCGGTGAACACGCCCAGCACGATGGTCGGGCGATGCGGCGTGCCGTACTTCGGATGCGGCTTGGCGAACCACGCCGGCAGCAGGCCGTCGCGGGCCAGCGCGAACCAGATGCGTGCCGCGCCCAGCATGAAGGCGAACACCACGCTGGCGATGCCGCAGACCGCAGCGACGTTGATGATGCCGCTGACCCAGTGCAGGTCGCGTGCGGCGAACACCGCGCTGACCGGCGCCGAACTGGCCAGGATCATCTCGGTGCACTGGCCGGCGGCCTGCGACGGATCCACGCAGCCGTTGTACGGCACCATGCCGGTGAGCACCAGCGAGATGGCCAGGTACATCGCCATCGCCACGCCCAGCGACGCCATCACCGCCAGCGGCAGGTCGCGCTGCGGGTTCTTCGACTCTTCCGCTGCGGTGGTCAGGGTGTCGTAGCCGAACACCGCGAAAAACACGATGCTGGCCGCGGCCAGCATGCCGCCCACGCCGTAGCGGGTGCCGCCGGTGGCCACGGCGTCGTGCACCAGCGGCGGGATGAACGGTGTCCAGTTGGCCGTGTTCACGTAGAACGCACCCACCACCACCACGATGATCACGCCGATCACCTTCAGCGCCACCACCACCGTGTTGAAGCGCGCGCCCACCTCGGTGCGCGCCACCTGCAGCGCGGCGACGCCCAGCGCCACCAGCATCGCGATCAGGTTGATGCCGCGCCCGCTGTCGGGATGCGCCGGATCGTAGGCCGCCTGCAGGAACACCGGCAGGTGCAGGCCGGTGATCTGGGCGATCAGCGATTGCAGGTAGTTCGACGTGCCGGCGGCGACCACGCCCACGATCAGCGCGTACTCGACCAGCAGGTCCCAGCCGATGATCCACGCCGGCAACTCGCCCAGCACCGCGTAGCCGTAGGTATAGGCGCTGCCGGTGACCGGGATCATGCCGGCGAATTCGGCGTAGGACAGCGCCGCGCAGGCGCTGCCGATGCCAGCCACCAGGAAACTGAGGATGATCGCCGGGCCGGCATTGAGCGCCGCCTCGTTGGGCGCCAGCACGAACACGCCCACGCCCACGATCGCGCCCACGCCGATCGCGGTGAGCTGCCACACCCCCATGGTGCGGCGGAAATCCCTGCTGGCCCCGGCCTCCGCCTGCAGCTGTTCCACCGACTTGCTGCGTATCAATTTTCTGAAGAAACCCATAGGGTGCTCCCCTTGAAATCAGCGCACAGCATAGCAAGTCGCGCCCGCGTGGCCAGGCGGCGGTCCGGCGGCGCGACGTTTGGACGTCCAAACGCGTTCCGCGCATCCGCACACTCTGTAGGAGCGCACCCTGTGCGCGATGCTCTTCATTACGTGACGGAAAGCTCGCGCACAGGGTGCGCTCCTACAGGGTGCGTAAACGATGGATGCCGCGGCTCGTAGGGCGGGCAATGCCCGCCTAGGGGTTGGGGGCGACGTGCAGGGGCTCGGGCGGGCGCAGGCCGGCCAGCCAGGGCAGCGCCACGGCGCTGGCGCCGAACAGCGCGGCGATCGCCACGGCGGCGCGCGGGTCGAGCGGGTCCACTCCAAACCAGCGCCCCAGCAGCAGCGGCAGCGCGGCGGTGAGCACGGCACGCAGCCCTTCCAGCCAGAACGCCATGCGGCGGCCTTCCATCAGCGCGCCGATCACGCACAGGCTGGCCACCATGTAAGCCGCGTAGCCCAGCAAGGTGCCGAAGCTGGCGTGCGCGGTGAGCCCCAGGAAGTGCGTAGCCATGCCCAGCAGCAGGGCGAACTGCAGCAGGCAGTACGCGGTCATCGCCGGCGCCATCGGCGGGTCGTAGACGGCGCGGTGGATGTCGTAGGCGGGCTTGGGGAAACGCGCCGCCACGTCGGCCGGGCGCCAGCCCGGCGGGCGCAGCCAGATCTGCAGCTTGTCGCGCCAGCGCCGCGCGTGCCAGGCATCCACCGCCGCCGCCCAATACACTTCGGCGTTCGCCCACAGCGGGTTCCAGCTGCGCAGTGGCGAGCGGGTGCCGTACACGGGAGGATCGCGCTCGTCCTCCTCGACGAAGCTGCCGAAGATGCGATCCCACACGATCAGGATGCCGCCGTAGTTGTGGTCGAGGTAGCGATCGTTGGTGGCGTGATGCGCGCGGTGGTTGGACGGCGAGCAGAACACGCGATCGAACCAGCCCAGTTTGCCGACCTGCTCGGTGTGCACCCAGAACTGGTACAGCAGGTCGATCAGCGCGATCACCACGAACACCTGCAGCGGGTAGCCGAGCACGGCCATCGGCAGGTAGAAGATCCAGCCCAGCAGGCCGCCGCTGCTGGTCTGGCGCAGCGCCGTGGAGAGGTTGTACTGCTCGCTCTGGTGGTGCACCACATGCGCCGCCCACAGGATGTTCACCCGATGCCCCATCCGGTGCAGCCAGTAGTACAGGAGGTCGTACAGCAGCAGGCCGCTGATCCACACCCACAGGCTGTCGGCGGGCAGCGCGAACAGCGCCACGTGCTCGACGCACCACGCATAGATGCCCAAGGTGAGCAGCTTGGTGAACACCCCGGCGATCTGCGACATCACGCCCAGGCCGATGCTGTTGACAGTGTCGTTGCCGCGATAGGCGCGGCGGCCGCGCACGCGCGCCACGACGAACTCGATGGCGATCAGCGCGAAGAAGAACGGCGTCGCCCAGGTGATGATGAGTTCGGAGGTATTCATGTCAACGATGCCCGCACCGCACCCGCCGCGACGACGCCCTCGTCCTGCGCCACCGAGCGGGCGATGAACCACAAGGCCGCATAGTAGCTCCCCAGCACCCACACGGCGGCCAGCGGCAGCACGCCATGGAAGCGGTTCCACGCCAGCAGGCTGTCGCTGAGCATGAACAGCAGGCCGCCGATCGCCGCGCGCCGCGCCGGAAGCGCCAGCCGATCGCCGGCGTGTTGCCAGGCCCGTCCCAACGCCTGCGCGCCCATCGCCGACAGCACCAGCGCGTACACGGCCACCGCCACCCGCAGCGTCGGTGGAACGGACGGCCACAGCAGCGTCAGGTTGATCGCGACCACCAGAAGGCAGGCGAGCCAGGCCAGCGGGCGCGTGCCAAGGCGGCTGTCGCCGAGGAAGGCGGTGATGAAACCGACGTGCCCGGCGAGAAACGCCAGCAGGCCGACCACGAACAGGTCGGCCGGCAGCATCAGCAAGATGTCGCCGATCAACGAACAGGCCAGCCCCGCCGCGATCCAGCGGCGATAGCGCGGTGCGATCGGCGGCCACGCGAACGCGGCGGCGCCGAGCACCAGCACGGTGGCCAGCGGCTTGGCCACCCAGTGCAGCCACCGCCAGACATCGGCGCCATCGCCCAGCACGCCGCCGAGCATGGCGGCGCCGGCGGCGCACAACACGGCCGGCCCGATGACACGGCGAAGCATGCGTGGCGCAGTGGCGGCGGGATCGGGAGTCACGAGCGCGAACCGGCAAGAACGACGGCCCGATCATAACGAGCTTTCGCGCCCACCGTACGCGTGCGTGTGTCGCCCCTCTGCCAAGCCGGCCAAAGCGATTCAGCGCGCGTCGACCGCCTCGCGTCCGCTGGCCGGATCGTCGGTGAACAGCGCATCGATGCCGGCGTCGAGGTAGGCCCGGATCTGGGCGACCAGGCCGCCCCGGTTGACCGTGCGTGGGTCGCTGCCCTGCCAGAACGCGCGCGCCAGGAACTGGTTCTCCGGCCGGAACGTGTAGGCATGCACTTCGAGCCCGGCCGCATGCGCCTCGCGCACCAGACGAGTCGGCCGCCCCAGGCTGCCGTCGGCGTTCCAGGGAATGACCGCGCGCAGCTCCGGACCGATCGCATCGGCGTATGCCGTCACTTCGCGCAATCCTTTCGCCGTCATCATCCGCGCATAGTCGAGCGCGCCGCCCGCGGCAGCCACGTCGTACGGCTGCGTCGTCGGCGCGTCCAGCAATTGCAGCAGGCGGATGTTGGGATGGTGATCGCCCAATTGCTCGCGCAGGTAGCGCAGGTTGCCGATCTCGAACGACTGGATCTCCACCGGCGCGCTGCGCGTGTGGACATGCGCCGCCAGCGTGGCCAGCAGCGCGTCTTCCATCGGCAGGCCGAGCTGCCGGAAATACGTGCCGTGCTTGATCTCCGGCACGATGCCGATGGCCCGGCCCAGCGCCGCGGACTCCACCGCGACGAAGTCGATCAGCTCCTCCAGCGTGGGGATCCGGAACTCGCCGTCGCAGGCAGTGCTGCGCAACTGCGGCAAGCGTTCGCGGGCGCGCAAGGTCTTCAGCTCGGCCAGGGTGAAGTCCTCGCTGAACCAGCCGGTCACTGCACGGCCGTCGATCCTCCGGGTGGTTCGGCGCGCGGCAAAGCCCGGATGGTCGGCCACGTCGGTGGTGCCGCCGATCTCGTTCTCGTGGCGCGCCACCAGCACGCCATCCCGGGTCATCACCAGATCCGGCTCGACGAAATCCGCGCCGTCGGCGATCGCCCTGGCATACGACGCCAGCGTGTGCTCCGGCCGCCACGCCGGCGCGCCGCGATGGCCGATCACACGCACGTTCGGGGCGAGCGGCCTTTCGCGATGGGTGCGGGCAGCCGGCACGGATGTCCTTTCAAGACTGAAGCGAATGATCCCAGCATAGGCGGTTTGCAAACGCCTCGCCGCCGGCGCCTCAGCCCGACCGATACATCTGCCCGTACACCCGGCTCACCTGCTGTTGCAGGTCGCCCGGTTGCTGCGCCTCGTCGAAGGCGTCGTTGAGTTGCTTCTCGGTCTGGTGCAGCGTGCGCAGAAAGCGCTTCTCGGCCGCCGACAGACCGAGGTCGTCCATCTGCTGCTCCAGGTCCGCCGCTTCGCCGGCCGCGGCAGGCGGCCGGTCTTCCGATCGGGTCGTGGCGGGCATGGGGGCATCCGGAGCGCGGCGAGTCATGCGGTCAAGCGAAGCAAGACACTTGCCAGTTCCGAGCCCCATGCAAGCCCGCCACCGCCACAACGCCGCCAGCGCACGCCTTGCGGGCCATTCCCCCGCCTTGCGCACGCGACGCCAAGCCGCCTCCGCTCGCGATCCCGGCTGCCGCGTCGCGACAGGAAGCGTCCGCGGGTGACCCATCAGGTCACGTGAAAAACACCGGCGCCCGCCTACTCGTACACATGCAGCCGCTCGAAGATCCAGCCATGGTAGGACGCCAGCAGGCCCGGCACGGCGCAGTCGTCGTACAGGCCGTTGCAGCGCTCGCGCAGGCGGGTCGAGGCGGCAAAGTAGGCATCCTGCGGCAGGCCGGCGGCCTGCAGCACCATGCCGGGCAGGAAGGCGATGTCGAGCATCGGATAGCGCGGCAGCGGCGGGCCGGTGAAGTTGCTCTTGACCATGTAGTAGGTGAGGTAGTCGCGGTACGGCTGCAGGGCGGGCGGCTGCGTGCGCGGCAGGTCGCGGATCATGCCGTCGAAGGAGGGCTGGTGGTCGCCGAAATGCATCAGCACGGTCGGCTGCGTGCGGTCGAGAAAATCGTGCTCCAGTGCGCGCATGGCCAGATCCGAATCGTGCAGGCGCGAAAGATAGGTATCGAAGTTGAGCGCCGGCGCCGGCTTCAACCCGTGCAGCAGGTTGCGAAACGACGGCGGCAGGCTGGACATCGGATCCTCGTCGTGCGGGCCGTGCTGGTTCAGGGTGAGGATCATCATGAACACCGGTTGGCCCGGCTTCTTCACCTTGTCGTAGATGCGCCTGGCCGCGGCGAACATCTGCCGGTCGCTCTCCTCCCATTCGACCAGGCCCAGCTCGTTGACGTCGTACAGATGGTCGAAACCGTAGGCACGGTACGCATTGCGGCCGTTGATGAAGCTGCCGGCGGTGGGGTAGATCGCGATGGTGCGGTAGCCGAGCCGGCGCAGCTGCTGCGGCAGCGTGTCGCGCACGCGCGGCGCCAGCACGTAGGGCGCGTACATGCCGCCCGGGCCGAAGATGTCCTGCGGCATGCCGGTGAGCACGGCGAACTCGCTGACCCAGGTGCCGCCGCCGAAGGTATGCGTGCGCAACACCCCGGTGCCGCGGGTGCGCGCATCGGCCCGGAACATCGCCACACGGCAGGCCGGCACGCGGCAGTCGGTGAAGATCGATGGATCGAAGGTGCTCTCTTCCAGCACCTGCACGATATCCGGGTACGGCGGCGGCCGCGTGCCGGGCGTGCCGTCGGCGGTGGCGCTCCAGGCCGATTCGGCCGTGGCCTCATCGCCCATCGGCGGCAGCCGCAGCGCGGCATCGCGGAAGCTGACGAAGAAATTGGTCAGGTGCGCATCGTCGGACAGCTTCTCCCACGTGTTGCGCGCATGCACCACGGCAAACGGCCCGGCCGGCAGCATGCACCACCACCACGCCAGCAGGCCGAGTCCCAGCCCGGCACCACGCAGCAACAGCGCCCGCCGCGGGCGCAGCGGTGCCAGCATGCGCCAGTCCCAGCGCCAGGCGAGGTACAGCAACGGCGGCAGCAGCAGCACCACGGCGATGCCCAGCAGGTACAGGTGCGGATAGTGGCGCAAGGTGTCGAGCAGGCTGCTGCGCACGTAGTAGATGAAGTCCGCCGGCATCAGCTGCTCATCCAGATAGCGCAGCTTCATCACCGCGATGAACTTCAAGGCGAGAAACAGCGCGCCGCCGATCAGCAGTGCACTGGCGAAACGCGCCAGGGCAAACATCAGCACGGCGACGGTGCACAGCATCAGCGCGGCGACGAAGGCGCGCTGCAGAGGCAACGGTTCCTGCCAGGCGGTCAGGATCACGCACGCGATGAACACGGCCAGCGCCGCCGCGCACACCGCCGGAACGCGCACGAGACGCCACGGGATTCGACGCATGAGCTGAAAAGTCCCCCTGCAGGACAGAAATGGCACCAACGCCCGAATGGCACTTGCTTGCTTAAGCCCCGTTCGTCCTGAGCGTAGGCCGAAGGCCGAAGTCGAAGGGCACACTGGTGAAGATCGCCTACGTCCAGCGGCGCTTCGACTCCTCCCGCTGCGCGGGCTACGCTCAGCGTGACCGGTTGGAAGGTGGGTGGCTCCGGGTAAGTGCCATTCCACCAACGCCCCGATCGCCCCAATCTTACGGCCTGGCGATGCCCGTCGGTGCGCTGCGTCGTCGGGCGCGCCCCGAGCCCCGCCTATCTGCTAGCGTTGACGACCTGATTTCGCACGTCCCACGGTAGCCCCATGCCCCCACGCCCGACGCCGTTCGCCCTCCCTCTGCTGGCACTGGCTGCCCTGCTGCTCGCCGGCTGCTCCGGCTTGCCCTGGCGCGCCGCCAAGCTGCCGGACGGCGCGCGCGCCAAGGTGGCGATCCTGGAAACCACCGACATACACGCCAACGTGCTCAGCTACGACTACTACCGGCTGAAGGCCGACCCCACGATAGGCTTCGAGCGCACCGCCACCCTGATCCGGCGTGCCCGCGCCGAGTTCCCCAACCATTTCCTGTTCGACTCCGGCGACACCATCCAGGGCAGCGTGCTGGCCGACTACCAGGCGCTGGTGAAACCGGTGGCCTGCGACCAGGAACTGGCGGTGTATCGGGCGATGGATGCGATCGGCTACGACGGCGGCACCCCCGGCAACCACGAATTCAATTACGGCCTGGGCTTTCTCTCGCAGGTCACCGGCACGCCGATGGACGTCGACGGCGGCCGCCGCGAGCATTGCGCGGGGCCGCACTTCCCGCTGGTGCTGGCCAACGTGTTCAGTGCCCGCGACGGCAAGCCGATCTTCAAGCCATGGACGATCGTCACCAAGACCATCGCCGCCTATACGCCCGACGGCAGTCGGATCAGCGTGCCGCTGAAGGTCGGCATCATCGGTTTCACCCCGCCGCCGATCATGCAGTGGGATCAGCACAACCTGGCCAGCAAGGTCACCGTGAGCGGCGTGGTGGAGGCCGCGCGCAGGTACGTGCCCGAATTGCAGGCGCAACACCCCGACCTGATCGTGGCGCTGCTGCACGGCGGCCTCGATACCCACCCCTACACCAGCGACATGGAGAACGCCGGCTGGTACCTCGCCGGCGTGCCGGGCATCGACGTGCTGCTGATGGGCCACTCGCACACCGAGTTTCCCGGCCCGCGCTACGCCGGCATGAAGGACGTGGACGCACGACTCGGTTTCGTCCGCAACGTGCCGGCGGTGATGGGCGGCTTCTTCGGCAAGGATCTTGGCGTGATCGCGCTGGTGCTGAACCGCAAGGACGGCCGCTGGGTGGTCGACCTGGACAACACCCACAGCGAGGTGCGGCCGATCTGCCGCAAGTCGGACGACTCCGGCAAGCCGGGTTCGCCGCGCCTCCAGTGCGTGCCGCCCGACCCCGCCATCGCGCCGCTGGTGGCATCGGTGCAGCAGGCGGCCGTCGCCTACGTCAACACGCCGATCGGCCACAGCGCGGTGCGCATGAGCAGCTACTTCGCCGACGAAGGCAACATGACCGCACTGGCGCCGATCAACGCCGCACAGATCGACTACGTCCGCCGCGAGCTGCCGCACACGCATCCGGAACTGGCCGACGTACCCGTGCTCTCGGCCGCGGCCGCCTTCCGCACCGGCTTCGGCGGCGTCGGCGACTACACCGACGTGCCTCCCGGAGCGCTCACCCTGCGCAGCGCCGCCGACTTGTACTTCTACCCCAACACGCTGGCCGCGGTGAAAACCGACGGTGCCGGCCTCAAGGCCTGGCTGGAAAAATCCGCCCAGCGCTTCAACCGCATCGACCTGGCGAAAACGGGAGAACAGGCGCTGATCAACGGCCGCTTCACCGGCTACAACTTCGACCAGATACAGGGCGGCATCCGCTACGTGATCGACGTCTCGAAGCCGGTCGGTCAGCGCATCACCACGCTGACCTTCCACGGCAAGCCGGTCACACCCATGCAGCCGTTCATCGTCGTCACCAACAACTACCGCGCCAGCGGCGGCGGCCACTTCCCCGGCCTGGACGGCAGCAACATCGTACTGGCGGCACCCGACGGCACCCGCGAAATCCTGGCGAAATGGATCGAACACAAAAAGTACCTCGGCGCCGCCGACCTCGAACCCGCCTCGTGGCACTTCGCCCCGCTGAAGACCCGCGGCCCGGTGGTGTTCACTGCAGCCGCCGGCAAGCTCGATGTGGCGGAGGCGGCGGGGTTGCGCAACATCCGCCTGCTGAAGGACAACGGGGACGGCACGGCGGTGTACGCGATCGACTTGTCGCGCTGAGGCCGGGCGCAGTCTCGCATTCGAGGTTTCCAATGCCCGCCAGCTCTTGCGCCCCAGACACGGCTGTTCCAATGTTCCGGAATGGTCAACCACTTCCCGCTGTCCTCGTGCGCAAGTTCCTGCTGACCCGCGTCCCGGGTCGACGACTCTTCGGCTGCGCCCTGCTGCTGATGCTGGCGCAGGCGGTTTGTGCGCAGCCGCCGACCACGGTGCAACTGCAGGATCTCAGTTGGACCGAGTTGCGCGATCGCATCGCCGCGGGCAGCACCACCATCATCATCCCCATCGGCGGCACCGAGCAGAGTGGGCCGGATATTGCGCTGGGCAAGCACAACGCCCGGGCGGCGTGGCTGGCACAGAAGATCGCCGAAGGGCTGGGCAACGCGCTGGTGGCGCCGGTGATCGCCTACGTGCCCGAGGGCAGCGTCGCGCCACCGAGCGGGCACATGCGTTTTCCGGGCACGATCACGGTGCCGGACGCCGCGTTCGAGCAGGTGCTGGCGTCGGCCGCGGAGAGTTTCGCGGCGCACGGCTTTCGCCACATCGTGCTGCTCGGCGACCACGGCGGCTATCAGCAGGATCTGCAGCGGGTGGTCGCGCGGTTGAACAAGCGGTGGGCCGGCTCGCCCGCGCGGGCGTTCACGCCGCCGCAATACTATGCGGCCAGTTCCACCGGCTACGCCGCGCTGCTGCGCCGGCAGGGCTACCGCCATGACGAGATCGGCACCCACGCGGGGCTCGCCGACACCTCGCTTCAGCTGGCAGTCGCACCGGGCATGGTGCGCGTGGATAAACTGCGCGACGGCAGCCGACCCGGTGCCGCCGAAGGCGTCCACGGCGATCCGCGGCGCGCGAGCGCGACGCTGGGCCAGCTGGGCGTCGACCTCATCGTCGAACAAACGATCGCGGCGATCAGGAAAGACACGGCAGGACGCTGACCCGCCGGCCGAAAGCGCACAGACATCCACCAGACCACATTGACCCAACCATGTTGCCAAGGACATTCGCCATCAAAGCGCAACGCTTCCGCCACGGGCGCCACGTCGCCTGCCTCGCCATCATCGCCTGGGGCACCTGCACCGGCGGCACGGCCCTTGCCCGCTCGGGCATCGACACCGTCTCCGGCATGCCGCCGGTCACGAACGCCGCGGATCTGTACAGCGACGCCGGCGCCGACATGCTCAGCCCGGCCGCGGCCAACGCGCTGGCACGAGTCTACGTGCCCAACGTGCGCTCGGACAGCGTCAGCGTGATCGACCCGGCCACGTTCAAGGTCGTCGACACCTTCAAGGTGGGCCGCAGCCCGCAACACGTGGTGCCGGCCTACGACCTGCGCACGCTGTGGGTGACCAACAACGCCGAGGATCGCCCCGACGGCAGCCTGACCCCGATCGACCCGGCCACCGGCAAGCCAGGCCAGGCGGTGGCCGTCGACGACCCGTACAACATGTACTTCACCCCCGATGGCCAGGACGCGATCGTGGTGGCGGAGGAGTACGCCCGGCTCGATTTCCGCGACGCGCACACCATGGCGCTGAAGTTTCGCCTGCCGGTGCCCGGCTGCAAGGGCATCAACCACGCCGACTTCTCGATCGACGGGCGCTACGCGATCTTCACCTGCGAGTTTGCCGGCAAGCTGGCCAAGATCGACATGGTCGAGCACAAGGTGCTCGGCTACCTGCCGCTGAAGCGCCACGGCATGCCGCAGGACATCCGCGTGTCGCCCGACGGCAAGGTGTTCTACGTCGCCGACATGATGGCCGACGGCGTCTACCTGATCGACGGCGACCGCTTCACCAGGATCGGCTTCATCCCCACCGGCATCGGCACCCACGGCCTGTACCCGAGCCGCGACGGTACCCGCCTGTACGTGGCCAACCGCGGCTCGCACAGCATCCACGGCGCGCGCCGCGGCAAGGGCAGCGTATCGGTGATCGACTTCGCCACCCGCCAGGTCGTCGCCACCTGGCCGATCCCGCACGGCGGCAGCCCCGACATGGGCAACGTCAGCGCCGACGGCCGCATGCTGTGGCTGTCCGGCCGCTTCGACGACGTCGTCTACGCGATCGACACCACCACCGGCAAGGTCAGGAAGATCAAGGTCGGCGCCGAACCGCACGGCCTCACCGTGTGGCCGCAACCGGGGCGGTATTCGCTGGGGCATACCGGGATCATGCGCTGAGGATGCGCGTGGTTTGGCGAGTGACGGTTCGTCGTGCTCGGAAAGGGGTGGCCCCATGCATCCCGGACGGAACAAGAGCGGTCGATCGCCTTCGACGACCGAGTCACTTTCTCTTTGCGTGCTCAAAGAGAAAGTAACCAAAGAGAAAGAGCACCCCACTTGGCGCTTGCCGCCCATCCATGGGCGGCAAGTCCGCGAGCCGGGGCCGGGCTTTTCGACAGCACATCCATGTGCTGGCGAAAAGGAGTCGACCTCC
>Ga0070659_100000642_pt1 | contig 25585 bp, 20 predicted proteins | sample KBSC23metaG_FD_64666 | JGI IMG/M metagenome (GOLD analysis project Ga0070659, IMG submission 64666) | Corn rhizosphere microbial communities from Kellogg Biological Station, Michigan, USA - KBS C2-3 metaG | ecosystem: Host-associated > Plants > Roots > Rhizosphere > Soil ... | reverse complement strand
GACGGCAAGGGCTACGACCGCGACCCGCGCTCGATCGCCAAGCGCGCCGAAGCCTACCTGAAGAGCTCCGGCCTGGGCGACGCCGCCTACTTCGGTCCGGAACCCGAATTCTTCATCTTCGACGGCGTGACCTGGAACATCGACATGCAGGGTTGCTTCGTGAAGATTCATTCCGAAGAAGCCCCGTGGTCGTCGGGCAAGGATTTCGAACACGGCAACTCGGGCCACCGTCCGGGCAAGAAGGGCGGCTACTTCCCGGTTGCCCCGATCGACACGTTCCAAGACATGCGCTCGGAAATGTGCCTGATCCTGGAATCGCTGGGCATTCCGGTTGAAGTGCACCACCACGAAGTGGCTGGCCAAGGCCAGAACGAAATCGGCACGCGCTTCAGCACGCTGGTGCAACGCGCCGACTGGACCCAGCTGCAAAAGTACGTGATCCAGAACGTCGCGCACACCTACGGCAAGACCGCCACGTTCATGCCGAAGCCGGTCGTGGGCGACAACGGTTCGGGCATGCACGTTCACCAGTCGGTGTGGAAGGACGGCCAAAACCTGTTCGCAGGCAACGGCTACGCCGGTCTGTCGGAATTCGCGCTGTACTACATCGGCGGCATCATCAAGCACGCTCGCGCGCTGAACGCCCTCACCAACCCGGGCACGAACTCGTACAAGCGTCTGGTGCCGGGCTTCGAGGCTCCGGTCAAGCTGGCCTACTCGGCACGTAACCGTTCGGCTTCGATCCGCATTCCGTACGTGGCGAACCCGAAGGGCCGCCGTATCGAGACCCGCTTCCCGGATCCGCTGATGAACCCGTACCTGGGCTTCTCGGCGCTGCTGATGGCCGGTCTGGATGGCGTGCAGAACAAGATCCACCCGGGCGAAGCGGCCGACAAGAACCTGTACGACCTGCCGCCGGAAGAGGATGCAAAGATCCCGACCGTGTGCTCGAGCCTGGATCAGGCCCTCGACTACCTGGACAAGGATCGCGAGTTCCTGACCCGTGGTGGCGTATTCTCCAACGCGATGCTCGACGCCTACATCGAACTCAAGATGGAAGAAGTCACGCGCTTCCGCATGACGACGCACCCGCTCGAGTTCGAGATGTACTACTCGCTGTAATTGGCGAGCGCCCCGAGCGATGTGTCGGGGCGAAGAGACGGTTGTGAAGAGAGGGGCGGCGTAGGTCGCCCTTCCTTTTTATGAAGCGGAGTTTTGTGGCTAGAATGAGCGTCCGCCGGACTCCGGCGCCCGATCGACGTATCTGCCAGGTTCCACTCATGTTCCGTCCTTCCTCACGCATCGCATCCGGACTGCTCTCCGCCGTGGTGGCGATTGCCACGCTGTCCGTGCAGGCTCCCGCGTACGCCGATGATGTCTATCTGTGCACCGGCCCGAACGGCGTGCCGGAGTATCGCAACAGCGGCAACGTGAAGGGCTGCAAGAAGCTGACGCTGCCCGACGTGGTGACCGTGCCGGGCACGCGCAGCCCGCGCAGTGCGGGGGCTGCGCCCGCACCGGCGCAGAACAATAGCGGTGGAGGTTTCCCCCGTGTGGACAACGCCACGCAGAAGGCGCGCGACGGCGAACGCCGCCAGGTGCTGGAGGCCGAGCTGGCTGAAGAAGAGCGCAAGCTCCAGACGTTGAAGGCCGAATACAACAACGGTCAGCCCGAGCGTCAGGGCAATGAACGTAACTATCAGAAATATCTGGACCGCACCGCGCAGTTGAAGAGCGACATCGAGCGCAGCCAAGCCAATGTCGATTCCATCCGCCGGGAGCTGGGCAACCTGAAGGAGTAGCAGAGTGACGCGTCGACTGATCCGCAAAGCGGCCCGCCGCGATGAACAGGAACAGACGACGCCATCTGCGCCGTCCGCTTCCGTTCCCGCCGTTTCCGTTTCCGCTTCCGTTTCCAATGCGGCGCTGGACGTCTACGCTGGCGGGCCCACCGACGGGCCGCCGCCCATTCCGTTTTCACACGGTGCACCGCCGTCGTACCCTGGGCTCGATGCGGTGCCCAATCCCATCCTCTTCGTCCGCCATCCGGCGCTGACGGTTTTCTACGCCAACCCTGCCGCCGAAGCCGCGCTGGCCGTGTCCCGCCGCCAGTTGGTGGAGATGTCGCTATACGAGCTATTTGCCGATCCATCGGAACTGGCCGAGATGATCGCCACCGTGGCCGGCCGCCAGTTCGACGCCAAGCGGCGCGACGTGTCGCTCGACCGCGTGGGCCATGAGCCGCTGCATGTGCATGCTGTGGTGGGGGCCATCGACTTTGCGCCCGGTGCCGTGCTGCTGGAGTTGCTGCCCAACGAGCAGAAGATCCGCAGCGAGCGCGAAGAACGCCTGCTGGACCTGACCTCCGCCAACAAGGAACTGATCCGCAACCTCGCGCACGAGATCAAGAACCCGCTGGGCGGCATTCGGGGCGCTGCGCAGTTGCTGGAATTCGAGCTGCCCGACCGGTCTTTGCGCGAGTACACGCAGGTCATCATCAAGGAATCCGATCGGCTGCAAACGCTGGTGGACCGCCTGTTGGAGCCGCACCGGCACCCGCATATCGTCGGCGATGTGAACATCCACGAGGTGCTGGAGCGAGTGCGCTCGGTGGTGCTGGCGGAATTTCCGCAGGGTTTGCGCATCGTGCGCGACTACGATGCCAGCCTGCCGGAGTTTCGCGGCGACAAGGAGCAGCTCATCCAGGCTGTGCTCAACATCGTTCACAACGCGGCACATGCGCTGGGGCCACGGATTGTGCAGGGCGATGGTGAAATCATTTTGCGCACCCGCGTGGCGCGACAAGTCACGATTGCAAAGCATCTTTACAAGCTGGCATTGGACTTGCATGTGGTGGACAACGGTCCTGGTATCCCGGACGACATCCGCGAGCGAATCTTCTTCCCGCTGGTGTCCGGACGGGAGGGGGGAAGCGGGCTGGGCCTGACACTCGCGCAGACCTTCGTGCAGCAGCACGATGGCCTGATCGAATGCGAGAGCAGGCCAGGTCAGACGGACTTCCGCATTCTTGTGCCGCTGCACTGAGGCGTCACACGACGTGTCACTAACGTGTCACTGAGCGCAGCGCACAAGGACCCAGGCCGCAGTGTCAAGACATGAAGTCAAGCAGACGAACCAACACATGAAGCCAATCTGGATAGTCGACGACGATCAATCCATCCGCTGGGTCCTCGAGAAAGCGCTGGCGCGCGAGAGCTTGCTGTCGCGCAGCTTCACCAACGTGCGCGATGCGCTCAACGCGTTGGATGAGGAAACGCCGCAAGTTCTGATTTCCGACGTGCGCATGCCCGGCGGCTCAGGGCTGGATTTGCTCCAGGCCATGAAGGACAAGCATCCGGGGCTGCCGGTCATCATCATGACTGCGTATTCCGACCTGGACAGTGCCGTGGCGGCGTTCCAGGGCGGCGCATTCGAATACCTCGCCAAGCCGTTCGACGTGGATCGCGCGGTCGAGCTGATCCGCCGCGCGCTGGAAGAAAGCCTGCGCGAAGAGGAAATCGATGATCGCCTGGGCGATGCGCCGGAGATCCTCGGCCACGCGCCGGCCATGCAGGACGTGTTCCGCGCCATCGGCAGACTGTCACAGTCGAACGTGACGGTGCTGATTACCGGCGAATCCGGCACGGGTAAGGAGCTGGTGGCGCGCGCGCTGCACAAGCACAGCCCGCGTGCGAGCGGCCCGTTCATCGCGCTGAATACGGCGGCGATTCCGAAAGACCTGCTGGAATCCGAGCTGTTCGGCCACGAGCGTGGCGCCTTTACCGGCGCGCAAACCATGCGCCGCGGCCGCTTCGAGCAGGCCGAGGGCGGCACGCTGTTCCTTGATGAAATCGGCGATATGCCGTTCGACCTGCAGACGCGCCTGCTGCGCGTGCTGTCGGACGGGCACTTCTATCGCGTGGGCGGGCACAACCCGCTCAAGGCCAACGTGCGCGTCATCGCGGCCACGCATCAGAATCTGGAAACGCGCGTGAAGGACGGCCTGTTCCGCGAGGACTTGTTCCACCGCCTGAACGTGATCCGCCTGCGCTTGCCGGCACTGCGTGAGCGGCCGGAAGACATCACGCTGCTGGCGCGCCATTTCCTGCAGAAGAGCGCGAAGGAACTGGGCGTGGAGCCCAAGCGCATGTCGGACGAGGCGCTGGCGCATGTCGCGACGCTGCCGTTCCCAGGCAACGTGCGGCAGCTCGAAAACCTCTGCAACTGGCTGACCGTGATGGCGCCCGCGCAGATGATCGAGATCAAGGATCTGCCGCACGACCTCGTGCGCGGTAACGCGCAGATGCTGCCGGCCATGGGCGATGCGGGAGCCGCGCGCCCGGCCTTTATCGGCGAGCCCTCGTTCGGTGGCGAACCCTATGGTGTGGCACCGTCGGCCGACGTGCTGACGTCCACCACGGCGGTGGGAGCCTCGGTGTCAGCGGGTTGGGAGCGTGCGCTTGCGGGCGAGGCCAAGGCCATGCTCGAAGCCGGTCAGCCCGACGTCATGGATGCGCTCACCCGCCGTTTCGAGAAGGCGATTCTGGAGGCTGCGCTCGGCGTGACGCGCGGGCGCCGCGTTGAAGCGGCAACGCGCCTGGGCATCGGCCGCAACACCATCACGCGCAAATTGCAGGAACTCGGCTTCGACTGACGCGCCGTCAGTGGGCCGGTTCTATTGAATATCGTCGAGCTTGGCGATTGGGATTGGGCGGATTTCCGAAAGGGAATCCGCCTTCTTTTTTTTCATGTGCCGTGAAGGCGCAGCGCTTAGTGCAGACGGTGCTTCAGTTGCGATAGCTCTTCGTGGGCGCGCATGACGGCCATTTCCACGGAGTGGTCCACCTTGCCGCTCGCGTTCTGGCAGGCCATCTTGGCGCGGTCGGAGCAGGCTTCGAGCTTGTCGATGGCCTCGACGAAGGTTTGCGGATCTTCGGCGCTTTCCAGGCGCACATGACATTGGCGGGCTTGGTCGTCCAGTTGTTGGATCGATTGCTTCAGCGGATCGGGCACGTCCTTGTGCGAGGCGCAGGTCCGGGCCAGTTCGGCAATGGTGCTTTCCGCATGTTCGAAACGCTGGCGCAGTTTCTGGGTTTGCATGGAGGGGCTCCTGTCGGTGCGTTAAAAGGACGTTGACGCCGCTTGCACCGTTATGAGGCCATCACATGGTGCAAAGCGGTGCAACGCCCAATTTAGGCGCAAGCGCCGTGCCGCGTGCGGCAGACGACGCAGGAACGCCGCGATCCTGCTGCACTGCAATGCGACGGAGTCAGATGCGCGGCGCGGGCAAGGCGGGAGCGCGTGCCCCGAGGATGCGTTCGGCCACCTCGGCAAAACCGCTGCCGCCTTCGGCCTGCGTGAGATAAGCGGGCGGCACTGGCAGCGTATCGATCACGTCCAGCACATTGGCCACGCCGACGGAGAGTGGGAAGAACTCGAACATCGCTGCATCGTTGGCGGAATCGCCCACGAACACCCAGCGTTCGCGCTCGGCGTGCAGGTCGATGCCGAACGCGCGCCGGGCGAGCGACACGCTGGCGCTCAGCTTGTCGTGCTTGCCGAACCAGCCATTGACGTGGATCGAACTGACGGTGGCATGCATGCCGTGCGTGCGCATGATGTCGACGATGTGCTGAACAGCGTGCTGCGGCAGCGGCGGAACTTGCTCGGCATGGTCGACGGCGAGGTCGGCTGCGTGCCAAGCTTGGTCCGTCGCCAGCGCCGAGCCCGGTACCGCGCGCCGGATCTCAGTACCAACTTCCCGGATGCGTTCCAGATTGCGCGCGCGTGTCTGAGCGTCGTCGACAAAGTCGGTGGCCAGATGCCCGCGCGAATCGACGCGCATGGCAAACGCGCCGTTCTCGCCAATCACGGCATCGACCGGCCATAGCCGGGCAATAACTTCACACCAGGCAATTGACCGGCCGGTCACGGGCACGACCTTGATGCCGGCGCGGTGCAACTGCTCCAGCGCCGAGTACGTCTGCGCCGGCAGCTTGCCGCGTGTGGTGAGCGTGCCGTCCACGTCGGTGAAGACGCCGGTGATATTGCGCAGCGCATCATCCGAGAGCTGATGCAGGGTCAGCGGAACCCGTCGCGCGGCAAAGATGGGCGTGGCCTCAGACGAATTGTCCGGAACGGCAGGGGTGGTAGGCGGAGCAAACATGCTGCGGGTGCGAATAGAGGATGGCTTCAATTCATTCTAACGGCCGTTGCAAGCCAAACCTTGGAGGGATTTCCCGATTTCTTTGTGACAGAAAGACACGTAACATCCCGCTGTCATAAAAGTGTCCGACCGTTCATATAGAGTCGGCGCGCCGTGGGCGGAGCGAGGGAGCCCGCCAAGACGTGGTAACCGAGCGTCGTAACCGAGGAGAAACGATGACGATCAAGAAGATTGCGGGGGCGGCGGCCGTGCTGGCCGCGTGTACGTTTGCGCAAGGCGCGTACGCAGTGACGGAAGTCCAGTGGTGGCACTCGATGGAAGGCGCCTTGAATGACAAGGTGAACGAGATCGCCAACAAGTTCAACGCAAGCCAGTCCGACTACAAGATCGTGCCGGTCTACAAGGGCCAGTACGACGAATCGCTGGCCGCCGGTATCGCGGCCTTCCGCGCCGGCAATGCGCCGGCCATCCTGCAGGTGTTCGAAGTGGGCACCGCCACCATGATGAACGCCAAGGGCGCCATTGTGCCGGTGGCCAAGATCATGAAGGACGCGGGCGAGAAGTTTGACCCGAAGGCCTATGTGCCGGCCGTGGCGGGCTACTACACGTCGAACAAGGGCGAGATGCTGTCGTTCCCGTTCAACAGCTCGACGACGATCATGTATTACAACAAGGACGCTTTCAAGAAGGCTGGCCTTGATCCGAACAAGCCGCCCGCAACGTGGCAGGAAGTGGCCATCGACGCAGCCAAGCTGAAAGCGGCCGGCTTCCAGTGCGGCTATACGACCGACTGGCAGTCGTGGGTGCACCTGGAGAGCTTCTCGGCATGGCACAACGTGTCGTTTGCGACGGAGAACAACGGCTTTGGCGGCGCCAAGGCACGCCTGAGCTTCAACGGCCCGGTGCAGATCAAGCACATCGAAAACCTGCAGGACATGCAGAAGAAGGGCTACTTCACCTACGCCGGCCGTAAAGACGAGCCGAAGGCGAAGTTCATCGCGGGTGAGTGCGCCATGCACACGGGTTCGTCGGCAGCGCTGGCGAATATCCGCAAGGGCGTGGGCACGAAGTTCGCCTTCAGTCCGGCGCCGCTGCCATACGAAGCTGGCGTGGCGGGCGCCCCGCAGAACACCATCATCGGCGGTGCTTCGCTGTGGGTGATGGGCGGTCACAAGGCTGACGAGTACAAGGGCGTGGCGAAGTTCTTCACGTTCCTGTCGCGTCCGGAAATCCAGTCTGACTGGCACCAATCGACCGGCTATCTGCCCGTCACGATGGAAGCCTATGAGCTGACCAAGAAGTCCGGCTTCTACGATAAGAACCCGGGCGCCGACGTGGCCGTCAAGCAGATGATCGTCAAGACGACCGACAAGTCGCGCGGCATCCGCCTGGGCAACTTCCCGCAGATCCGTCAGGTGATCGACGAAGAGCTGGAATCCGTCTGGGCCGGCAAGAAGCAGCCGAAGGAAGCGCTGGACGCTGCGGTTGCCCGCGGCAACGAGCTGCTCGTCCGCTTCGAGAAGACCGTCAAGGAATAAGCGCGCTCTAGCGTTATCTCAACCGCCGGCCTCGTGCGCTTGCACCGGCCGGCGGTGCGTTTTTGGAATGTCGCATGGAAAAACGCGTTGTCTTTCGATCGCGCTGGCTGCCATATGTGCTGGTGGCCCCGCAGATCGTCATCACTCTGGTGTTCTTCTTCTGGCCGGCGGGGCAGGCGCTGTATCAGTCGCTGCTGCGTCAGGATGCCTTCGGCATCAACCTCGAGTTTGTCGGGCTGGAGAACTTCCACGATCTCATTGCGGATCCGAACTATCTCGGGTCGTTCAAGACCACGGCGGTGTTTGCCATTGGCGTGACGTTTGTCGGGCTGGGCACGTCGCTGGCGCTGGCCTACTTTGCCGATCGCGCATTGCGTGGCGCCACGTTCTACAAGACCCTGCTGATCTGGCCGTACGCGATTGCGCCTGCCGTGGCGGGCGTGCTGTGGAGCTTCCTGTTCAACCCATCGCTGGGCATTGTGTCGTTCGTGATCCGCAAAATGGGCGTGGAGTGGAACTACGTGCTCAACGGCGAGCAGGCACTGTTCTTGGTTGTCATCATCGCGGCGTGGAAGCAGATCAGCTACAACTTCCTGTTCTTCCTGGCGGGGCTGCAGAGCATCCCGAAGTCGCTGATCGAAGCAGCAGCCATTGATGGCGCCGGGCCGTGGAAGCGCTTCTGGTCGATCGTCTTCCCGCTGCTGTCACCCACGACCTTCTTCCTGATGGTGGTGAACGTGGTGTACGCGTTCTTCGACACCTTCGCCATCATCGATTCGGTCACGCAAGGCGGGCCGTTCAAGGCGACGGAGACGCTGGTATTCAAGGTGTATCAGGACGGTGTGCGCGGGTTGGATATTGGCGGCTCGGCGGCGCAGTCTGTCATCCTCATGGGTCTGGTGATCGTGCTGACGATCATCCAGTTCCGCTACGTTGAACGCAAAGTCCAATACTAAAAGGAGGGCACAAGAACCATGATTGAACGCCGTCCGTTCCTGGACTTCCTCACCCACGTCATGCTGATTCTCGGCGTGGTCATCGTCGCGTTTCCGGTGTACGTGGTCTTCGTCGCGTCGTCGCTCACAGCCGAAGACGTGCTGCAAGCGCCAATGACGTTGATTCCGGGCCCGCACCTGATCGAGAACTACCGCACGGTGCTCATGCAAGGCATGGGCAACTCGGCCACGCCGGTCGGCACCATGCTGATGAACAGCCTGATCATGGCGCTGGGCATCTCGCTGGGGAAAATTGCGATCTCCATCATCTCGGCTTTCGCGATCGTCTATTTCAAGTTCCCGCTGCGCAAGACGTTCTTCTGGCTGATCTTCGTCACGCTGATGCTGCCGGTGGAAGTGCGGATTCTGCCCACGTACAAGGTGGTGTCAGACCTCGGCATGCTGAACAGCTACTTCGGCTTGACGATCCCGATCATCGCGTCGGCCACCGCCACGTTCCTGTTCCGGCAGTTCTTCCTGACCATTCCCGATGAACTGGCGGAAGCCGCGCGCATCGACGGCGCGGGGCCGCTCAAATTTTTCTGGGACGTGGTGCTGCCGCTCTCGCGCACGAGCATCGCCGCGCTGTTCGTGATCCAGTTCATCTACGGCTGGAACCAATACCTCTGGCCGCTGCTGATCACGACCGAAAAGAACATGACTCCGATCGTGCTGGGCGTGACCCAGATGATCTCGCGCTCTGGCGATTCCGCCACCGACTGGAACCTGCTGATGGCCGTCGTGATGCTGGCCATGCTGCCGCCCGCGGCGGTGGTGATCGGCATGCAGCGGTGGTTCGTCAAGGGCCTGGTGGAAACTGAGAAATAAGCGAAAAGTAAAAGATAGAACGCAATGGCAAAACTGTCTCTACGCAACGTCCAGAAGCACTACGCCAATCTCCAGGTCGTGCACGGCATCGACATGGAAATCGGCGACGGGGAGTTCATCGTCATCGTCGGCCCGTCGGGCTGCGGTAAATCCACGCTGCTGCGCATGGTGGCGGGCCTGGAGCCCATCACCGGCGGCGAGGTATGGATTGGCGATCGCATCGTCAACGAACTCGAACCCGCCGAGCGCGACATCGCGATGGTGTTCCAGAACTACGCGCTGTATCCGCACATGAGCGTGTTCGACAACATGGCGTATGGCCTGAAGATTCGCGGCCTGCCCAAGAGCGACATCCAGGCGCGCGTGCAGCAGGCGGCCGGCATTCTCGAGCTCGGCCAACTGCTCGACCGCAAGCCGCGCCAGCTCTCGGGCGGCCAGCGCCAGCGCGTTGCGATGGGTCGCGCAATCGTGCGTGAGCCGGCTGTGTTCCTCTTCGACGAGCCGCTCTCCAACCTCGACGCCAAGCTGCGTGTGCAGATGCGGCTGGAGCTGAAAGAGCTGCACCGCCGTCTGCGCACGACCAGCCTGTATGTCACGCACGACCAGGTCGAAGCCATGACGCTGGCCGATCGCATGATGGTGCTCAACGGTGGCCGCGTCGAGCAGATCGGCACGCCGCTGGAGGTGTACTCGCGCCCGGCTAGCACGTTCGTGGCCGGCTTTATCGGCTCGCCGCCGATGAATCTTGTGCCGGTGTCGCGCCATGCGGGCGAGGGTGCGCAGATCCGCGTGGACGGTGCTAAGGAGGGCGACGCTCCGGCAACGCTTGGTCACCTGCCGATGGGTCTGCACCTGCCCGAGCGCGCGCTGATGGGTTTGCGTCCTGAGCACATCGAGCCGTGCTCGGCCGACCAAGCCATTGCCTCTATCGACGTACGTGTGGTCGAAGCCCTCGGCGCCGATGCTTTCGCGTACGGTGCGCTGGCGGGTCATCCTGTTGTGGTCCGCCTGGAACCGCACGCCAGCGTGAAAGCGGGCGACAAGCTGCCGATCACCGCTTCGGCCGATCACCTGCACTGGTTCGACCCGCAGACCACCCGCCGCATCGAGGCCCTGGCATGAGCGGCACGCGTGCTTTGCCTGCGTGGCCGTACCCGCGCGCCATCGCTCACCGTGGCGCCGGCAAGCTTGCACCCGAGAACACGCTGGCAGCGTTCCGTCACGGCGCCTCGTTCGGCTATCGCATGTTCGAGTTCGACGTGAAGCTCTCGGGGGACGGCGCGGCTGTCCTGCTGCACGACGCCACGCTCGATCGCACCACGAATGGCACCGGCCGGCTCGACGCGCTCACACTCGGCCAGATTGCGCAACTGGATGCCGGCAGTTGGCACAGCCCCGCCTACGCCGGCGAGCCGGTGCCCACGCTGGCCGCCATCGCACGCTACCTGCGCGCCAACCACTTCCTCGCCAACATCGAGATCAAGCCGGTGCCCGGCGCGGAACGGCGCACCGGCGCAGCCGTTGCGCTGGATGCCCGTACGCTCTGGGCCGGCGCAGACGTGCCGCCACTGCTGTCATCGTTCTCGGAAGACGCACTGGCCGCCGCCCGCGAGGCCGCGCCAGAACTGCCGCGCGCGTTGTTGCTCGACAAACTGCCCGCCGACTGGCTGGAACGCCTGCGCGCACTGGATTGCGTCGCGCTTGACGCCAACCACCGCGAGCTGACGCCCGAAATCATTGACGAGGCACACGCCGCCGGCTTTCGCGTCTGCTGCTACACCGTCAACGATATTGACCGCGCGAAGCGGCTCTGGGACGCCGGATTGGACAGCCTGATTACCGATTGGGTCGACCACATCTCGCCGGCCGAAATGTGACGGAAATGATCCTTCTGACGTGCTAAAACAACGCTCCGTTGTCCCGTCAAAGAATCGGAATACTGCGTATAAACGTGCTATGCTTCCCGCCCGTGAAGACTTAGGTCCTTCCCGCACAACTTGTCTGTAAAAGCTGTCTCGGCACCATCCTCCCGCCACGCGCGGTCCGGTCCGGTCCGATCAGGTGATTTCAGGCGATTGAGTTTGCGATCCGCTAACCGGTCAAGCCGTGTCGCGGAAGGTTGATGAACCCGCTGAACTCCGGCAGACCCGGAGAAAAGTGAGCGCCCCATGACTGAGCTGTATAAGCAGTACCTGGACACTTCGTACCTGTCCGGCGGCAATGCCGCCTACGTTGAAGATCAGTACGAAGCGTACCTTCAAGATCCCACGTCCGTTAGCGAGGCACTGCGCGCGTATTTCGATGCGCTGCAGAACGTCCCCGCCGTCGACGGTTCCAACGCGCGGGATATCGCCCACGCCCCCATCGTCACCTCGTTCGCTGAGCGCGCCAAGTCCGGCCCGATCAAGACGATCGTCGCGTCTGCCGATTCCGACATGGGTCGCAAGCGCGTGGCTGCGACGCAGTTGGTTGCCGCGTACCGCAATGTGGGCCTGCGTTGGGCCGATCTTGACCCGCTCAAGCGTCAGGAGCGCCCGCCGGTGCCGGATCTGGACCCGGCTTTCTACGGTTTCACCGAAGCCGACCAGGACATCGTTTTCAACGCCAGCAACACGTATTTCGGCAAAGAATCGATGAGCCTGCGCGAGCTGGTCAACAACCTGCGCGAAACGTACTGCGGCTCGATCGGCGCCGAGTTCATGTACATCAGCGACCAGGCGCAGAAGCGCTGGTGGCAAGAGCGTCTGGAAACCATCCGCTCCAAGCCGACGTTCTCGGCTGAAAAGAAGAAGCACATCCTGGAACGCCTGACGGCCGCTGAAGGCCTCGAGCGCTTCCTGCATACGAAGTACGTCGGTCAGAAGCGCTTCTCGCTGGAAGGCGGCGAGAGCTTCATCGCGGCCATGGACGAAATGATCCAGCGTGCCGGCGAGAAGGGCGTGCAGGAAATCGTGATCGGCATGGCCCACCGCGGCCGTCTGAACGTGCTGGTCAACACGCTGGGCAAGATGCCGGCGGACCTGTTTGCCGAATTCGAAGGCAAGCACGTGGATGACCTGCCGGCTGGCGACGTGAAGTACCACAAGGGCTTCTCGAGCGACGTGACCACGCCGGGCGGCCCCGTCCACCTGTCGCTGGCGTTCAACCCGTCGCACCTGGAAATCGTCAACCCGGTCGTGGAAGGCTCGGTCAAGGCACGCCAGGAGCGTCGTGACGACAAGCACGGCGCGCAAGTGCTGGCTGTGCAAGTGCACGGTGATGCGGCCTTCGCCGGCCAGGGCGTCGTGATGGAAACGCTGAACCTCGCGCAAACGCGCGGTTACGGCACGGGCGGCACGATCCACATCGTCATCAACAACCAGATCGGCTTCACGACGTCGGACCCGCGCGACTCGCGCTCGACGCTGTACTGTACCGACGTCATCAAGATGATCGAAGCGCCGGTACTGCACGTGAACGGCGACGATCCGGAAGCTGTCGTGCTGGCCATGCAACTGGCCATCGACTTCCGTACCGAGTTCCAGAAGGACATCGCGGTCGACATCATCTGCTTCCGCAAGCTCGGCCACAACGAGCAAGACACGCCGGCGATGACGCAGCCGCTGATGTACAAGAAGATCGGCACGCACCCCGGCACGCGCAAGCTGTACGCCGACAAGCTCGTCACGCAGAACACGCTGAAGGCCGAAGAGCCGGATACCCTGGTGCAGGAATTCCGCGCCGCCATGGACGCCGGCAAGCACACGGTCGACCCCGTGCTGTCGAACTTCAAGAATAAGTTCGCGGTGGATTGGCTGCCGTTCCTGAACCGCAAGTGGACGGATTCCGCCGACACGGCTGTGCCGATGGCTGAACTCAAGCGTCTGGCCGAGCGCATCACCACGATCCCCGAGCACTTCAAGCTGCACCCGCTGGTTGAGAACGTCGTCAACAACCGCGCCAAGATGGGCAAGGGCGATCTGTCGCTGGACTGGGGCATGGGCGAGCATCTGGCATTCGCCTCGCTGGTGGCGTCGGGCTATCCGGTGCGCATCACCGGTCAGGATGCTGGCCGCGGTACGTTCACGCACCGCCACGCCGTGCTGCACGACCAGAATCGCGAACGCTGGGACGCCGGCAGCTACATTCCGCTGCAGAACGTGTCGGAAAGCCAGGCACCGTTCACCGTCATCGACTCGGTGCTGTCCGAAGAGGCCGTGATGGGCTTCGAGTACGGCTACTCGTCGGCCGAGCCGAACACCCTGGTGATCTGGGAAGCCCAGTTCGGCGACTTCGCCAACGGCGCACAGGTCGTGATCGACCAGTTCATCTCGTCGGGTGAAGTGAAGTGGGGCCGCGCCTCGGGCCTGACGCTGATGCTGCCGCACGGCTACGAAGGCCAGGGTCCGGAGCACAGCTCGGCACGCCTGGAGCGCTACCTGCAGCTCTGCGCAGACCACAACATGCAAGTGGTGCAGCCGACCACGCCGGCGCAGATCTTCCACCTGCTGCGTCGCCAGATGATCCGCATGTTCCGCAAGCCGCTGATCATCCTGACGCCGAAGTCGCTGCTGCGCAGCAAGGACGCAGTGTCGCCGCTGTCGGATCTGGCCAAGGGCCATTTCGAAACGGTCATTGCCGATACGGCGGAAGATCTGAACGCCGCCAAGGTCAAGCGCGTCGTGGCGTGCTCGGGCAAGGTCTACTACGACCTGGTCAACGCTCGCAAGGAACGTGGCCAGACCGATACCGCCATCATCCGTGTGGAACAGCTCTATCCGTTCCCGCACAAGGCGTTCGCGGCCGAGCTGAAGAAGTACCCGAACCTCGCCGAAGTGGTGTGGTGCCAGGACGAACCGCAGAACCAGGGCGCCTGGTTCTTCGTGCAGCACTACATCATGGAGAACATGACCGACGGTCAGAAGCTGGGCTACGCAGGCCGTCCGGCATCGGCATCGCCGGCCGTAGGCTACTACGCCAAGCACAACGAACAGCAGAAGGCACTGATCGACACCGCCTTCGGCAAGCTCAAGGGCTTCGTGCTGACCAAATAATCGGTGACAAGCACCAAGGCGACGGCTGCGGCTGTCGCCTTGGCACATCCTCACCTACCGAATTCCACCGTATATCGAATTGAAGCGCTGCTCCCGAAGAAGGGGTACGCGCACATGAATCCAAGGAACCATCGAAATGGCTATCGTTGAAGTCAAGGTCCCGCAGTTTTCCGAGTCCGTTGAAGAGGGCACGCTGATCTCCTGGAAGAAGAAGCCGGGCGAAGCCGTGGCCCAGGACGAAATCCTGATCGAAGTCGAGACCGACAAGGTCGTGCTGGAAGTGCCCGCCCCGTCGGCTGGTGTGCTGGCTGAAGTGCTGGTGGCTGACGGCGCGACCGTCACGTCGGAACAACTGCTGGCCAAGATCGACACCGAAGGCAAGGCAGGCGCTGCTGCTCCGGCCGCCGCCGCGCCGGCACCTGCTGCTGCCGCGCCGGCAGCCGCTGCCCCGGCCGCTGCTGCCGCGACCGGCGGCGTCGCCATGCCGTCGGCTGCCAAGCTGATGGCCGAGAACAACCTGTCGGCTGGTCAAGTGGCCGGCACGGGCCGCGATGGCCGCATCACCAAGGGCGACGTGCTGGGTGCCGTGGCTGGTGGTGCCAAGCCAGCGGCTGCTGCCGCTCCGCAAGCCGCACGTCCGGCCCTGCAGCAAGTGGCTGCCCCGGTTGACTTCGCCGCCCTGGGCGACCGTCCGGAAGAGCGCGTGCCGATGAGCCGCCTGCGCGCCCGCATCGCCGAGCGCCTGGTGCAGTCGCAATCGACCAACGCCATCCTCACCACCTTCAACGAAGTCAACATGAAGCCGGTGATGGACTTGCGCGCCAAGTTCAAGGACCAGTTCGAGAAGACCCACGGCGTGAAGCTGGGCTTCATGTCGTTCTTCGTGAAGGCCGCTGTCCACGCGCTGAAGAAGTACCCGGTCATCAACGCTTCGGTGGACGGCAACGACATCGTCTACCACGGCTACTTCGACATCGGTATCGCTGTCGGCTCGCCGCGCGGCCTGGTGGTGCCCATCCTGCGCAATGCCGACCAAATGAGCCTGGCCGACATCGAGAAGAAGATTGCTGAATTCGGCCAGAAGGCCAAGGACGGCAAGCTGACGCTGGACGACCTGACCGGCGGCACGTTCTCGATCTCGAACGGCGGTACGTTCGGTTCGATGCTGTCGACCCCGATCATCAACCCGCCGCAATCGGCCATCCTGGGCGTGCACGCCACGAAGGATCGCGCCGTGGTGGAAAACGGCCAAGTCGTGGTTCGCCCGATGAACTATCTGGCCATGTCCTACGACCACCGCATTATCGACGGCCGCGAAGCCGTGCTGGGCCTGGTGGCGATGAAGGAAGCGCTGGAAGACCCCGCCCGCCTGCTGCTGGATCTCTAATCGACCGCGTTGATGACACGAGACGCTGCTCGCGCATATGCGGAGCAGCGTCCGAATCGAGGATTTCTCCATGAGCAAAGAATTTGACGTGCTGGTGATCGGCGCCGGCCCCGGCGGCTATATCGCCGCCATCCGCGCTGGTCAGCTGGGCCTGAACGTGGCCTGCTGCGAAGACAACGCCTACGACGATCCGAAGGGCGAGCCGCGCCTGGGCGGCACCTGCCTGAACGTTGGCTGCATTCCGTCGAAGGCACTGCTGGCCTCGTCGGAAGAGTTCGAAAACGTGAACCACCACCTGGCCGACCACGGCATCACGGTGGAAGGCGCGAAGGTCGACGTTGCCAAGATGCTCAAGCGGAAGGACGACATCGTCGGCAAGATGACCAAGGGCATCGAATTCCTGTTCCGCAAGAACAAGGTGACGCTGCTCAAGGGCCACGGCAAGTTCGTCGGTAAGACGGACGCGGGCTACCAGGTCGAGATCAACGGCAAGGCCGGCGCGGAAGTCGTGACCGCCAAGCACGTGATCATCGCCACGGGCTCGAAGGCTCGCCATCTGCCGGGCGTGAAGGTCGACAACGTGACCATCGCCGACAACGAAGGCGCGCTGAAGTTTGGCGAAGTGCCGAAGAAGCTGGGCGTGATCGGCGCCGGCGTGATTGGCCTGGAGCTGGGCTCGGTGTGGCGCCGCCTGGGTTCGGAGGTGACGATTCTCGAAGCGCTGCCGAGCTTCCTCGGTGCGGCTGACGAATCGGTTGCCAAGGAAGCCAACAAGCTGCTGAATAAGCAGGGCCTGAAGATCAACGTCGGCGTGAAGGTTGGCGAGATCGAATCGTCGGCCAAGGGCGTGAAGGTGAACTACACCGACGCCGCCGGCGCTGCGCAAGTGCTCGAATGCGACAAGCTGATCGTCTCGATCGGCCGCGTGCCGAACACCGACAATCTGGGCCTGGAAGCGATCGGCCTTGCTGCGGATCAACGCGGCTTCATCGAGGTGGACGATCACTGCGCGACCAAGCTGCCGAACCTGTGGGCGATCGGCGACGTGGTGCGTGGCCCGATGCTGGCACACAAGGCGGAAGACGAAGGCGTGGCCGTGGCCGAGCGCATCGTCGGCCAGAAGCCGCACATCGACTACAACTGCATTCCGTGGGTGATCTACACGTTCCCGGAAATCGCGTGGGTCGGTAAGACCGAGCAACAGCTCAAGGCTGAAGGCCGCGAGATCAAGGCTGGCCAGTTCCCGTTCATGGCCAACGGCCGTGCGCTGGGCATGGGCGCATCCGACGGTTTCGTGAAGGTCATCGCCGACGCGAAGACCGACGAGATCCTGGGCGTGCACATCGTGGCCGCCAACGCGTCGGATCTGGTTGCCGAAGCCGTGGTGGCGATGGAGTTCAAGGCTGCGGCTGAAGACATCGGCCGCATCTGCCACCCGCACCCGTCGATGTCGGAAGTGATGCGCGAAGCCGCGCTGGCTGTCGACAAGCGTCAGCTCAATATGTAATCGCACGCCCTAAGGCGAGCACGATGCCCGGCGAATCCACAAGATTGCCGGGCATCGGTCCATTTGGGCCGTCGAAAGATGGCTCACTGTTACCAAAGCAGATGAACGTCCAGGAAACCTACCTCAAGGAACTGAAGGCACGCGGCTACCAGCCCGACGAGGCGCAACAGCGCGCCGTCGACCGGTTGCAGCAGTGCTACGACGAATGGGTGGCCTACAAGGCCCGGCGCTCAAGCACGCTGCGCAAGATGCTGGTGCGGCCGGAATTGCCGCGCGGCGTCTATATGTGGGGTGGGGTGGGGCGCGGCAAGTCGTTCCTGATGGACGCGTTCTACAACTGCGTGCCGCTGGTGCGCAAGACGCGCCTGCACTTCCACGAATTCATGCGCGAGGTGCATCGCCAACTGGAAGAACTACGCGGCCGCGCTGATCCGCTGGACGAGTTGGCCCGCCGCATCGCCAGGCGCTACCGCCTGATCTGCTTTGACGAATTCCACGTCAGCGATGTTGCCGACGCGATGATCCTGCATCGGCTGCTCGACCAGTTGTTCGCCAACGGCGTGCAGTTCGTGATGACGTCCAATTACCGTCCCGATTTGCTGTACCCGGATGGCCTGCACCGCGATCGTGTGCTGCCGGCCATTGCGTTGCTGCGGCAAAAGCTCGATGTCCTCAACGTCGATGCCGGCATCGATTACCGCAAGCGTGCGATGGAGCAGGTGCAGGCGTATCACACGCCGCTGGGCGCCAAGGCCAACTCGGCGCTGCGCGATGCGTTTGCCGCAGTGGCGGAAGCGCCCGACGAATCGCCGATGCTGCATATTGAGCATCGCGAGATCCGCGCGGCGCGCAAGGCGGGCGGCGTGGTGTGGTTCGATTTCGCTACGCTGTGCGGCGGCCCGCGTTCACAGAACGATTACCTGGAAATCGCCTCGCGCTTCCATACCGTCATCCTGGCCGATGTGCCGAAGATGACCCCGCGCATGGCCTCAGAAGCGCGCCGCTTCACGTGGCTGATCGACGTGTTCTACGACCACAAGGTCAAGCTGCTGATGTCGGCCGAAGTGCCGGCCGACGAGCTCTACACCGAAGGGCAGATGGCCAACGAATTCCAGCGCACCGTGTCACGCATCATCGAGATGCAGTCGCGTGAATACCTCGAAGCCCCTCGCCGCGAAGTCGATACGTCGCTGACCTGATCAGCTTCGACTCGCCTAGTGCGAAAGCGGCGGATTACGGTGCGACGACGGCGTCTGTGAGGGCCGCAGATTGGTGCCAAAGAAATCCTGCGGCAGGCGCTCGGTCTTGCGATTGACGTTGCGGAACGCGCCTTCCACCAGCATGGGGGCGACGTTGCTCACGTCGGTCTGCGAAGCGATGGTCACGTCTTCGGTGAAGCCGCGTTCGCACAGTTCGCGGCCCGACACGGAATCGAGCAGCCACGCTTTCATCATGCCGGTCTGCGACGCTTCACGGTAAATCGCCCGCGCGGCGAGCGCTTCGGGCGACAGGGCCTGCGGCAGGAAGCCCGCTACCGTTTCCGACAAGTGATGCACGATGGCGCCGGCCGCCAGCCAGTCTTCCAGGGCGGGGCGCAGGCTGCCGTCGGCCCAGCGTTCTCCAGAAGCCACCACTGCCACCCGGCGCCCAAGCCGCGATGCGGCTTCCGCTACGGCGCGCGCGTTGCGCAGGCAACCGGCAAACGTCGGCGTTGATCCGGTGGCGAGTGCAAGCGTTGCCCCATTCGGCGAGGGCAAGACCAGGTTGCTACCCATCGGCAATTCACGCAACGACGCGGGCGAGAGCGTGTAGCCCGCCTGGCTGCGGTTGGTACCCGCCAGCATGGCACCGGCGCGCCGGGCGAACGTTTCCGCACTGCCGTCGCGCCAGGGGTACGGATAGATGCGTGCTCCGCGCGCCACGGCCACGTCGACACAGGTGCAGAAGGACAGCACGTCGACCACGATGACGGCGTCGCAATGCGGCGCCAGCGCGGATGCCCCGTGCTCGCCCCATTCGCAGTGGATGTTGTACAGGCTGAATTCGGTTGCCATGTCGCGCCCTCCTGTTTGCCTGGTGCAGCTATCACTATAGGCGCCTAATTTTTTTGCGGGAGGACCGAGGCTTGCCTGGAGTGCGGTGAAAGTCGCATCTCCGTCACATTTCTTTCTGCCGCGCGCTTGACGCGTATCAAGGGCGGGTTGGGGGATGCTGGCTAGCATCGTTCCCATAATGACGACGACACTCGCCCCCAATTTCCCGGCCACGCCGGCCGCCGGCGCTGGCTTGCCTCCCGCAGCAAGCGGAGCGGGCGCGTCGCACATCACCTGCTACCACTGCGGGTCGCCGTTGGAGGGCGCCACCGCACTTCGGGCCGATATCGCGGGCCAATCCCATGACTTCTGCTGCGCCGGCTGCCAGGCTGTCGCGCAAACACTGCACGCCTCCGGCATGGGCCACGTTTATGACGGCCCGATTGCCTTCGCCAAGCCCATCGACGGTGCTCGACGCACCGAAGCCGAAGCCGTCTGGGCAACCTATGACTTGCCCGTCATGCGCGAGCGCTTCGTGCGCGTGCACGCGGATGGGGCGGAGGCGCTCTCTCTCGCCATCGGCGGCATGCGCTGCGCTGCGTGTGTCTGGCTGATCGAGCGCGCGCTCTCTCGCGTATCGGGCGTGCGTGAAGCGACCGTCAATTACGCCACCGAGCGTGTGCGCATTGTGGGCACTGCGGGCGCCATGCGGCTGTCCGCCGTGTTCGCCGCGATTGCTGACGTTGGGTACGAAGCCTGGCCCGATCAGCCCTCCGCCCGACGCGCCGCCGAGGCACGTGAACGCCGCAGCCTGTTGATCCGCCTTGGCATCGCCATGCTCGGGATGATGCAGGTGATGATGTATGCGTGGCCGGTGTACCTGCACGGCAGCGACATCCCGCTCAGCCAGACGCGCCTGATGCAGTGGGCAAGCCTGGTGCTGACCGTGCCGGTGGTGCTGATCTCTGCGCGGCCCATCTTTGTCAGCGCATGGCAGCAGGTGCGGCATGCGCACGTCGGCATGGACGTGCCCGTAGCGCTGGGGATCGGTGCGGCATTTATCGCCAGCGTGTTTGCCACCCTACGCGGCCATGGTGAAACGTACTTTGATTCGGTGACGATGTTCGTCGCCTTTTTGCTGGCGGCGCGTTATCTCGAATTGCGGGCGCGGCAAAGCGCAGCGTCCGGCGCGGAGGCGCTCGTGCGCCAGTTGCCGGCCACCTGTCGGCGCGTCAATGCCGCAAGCGGCGGCGCGCTCGAAACCATCCCCGTTGCGACACTGCAGCAAGGCGATTGCGTAGAAGTGCGCGCCGGCGAAGTCCTGCCCGCAGACGGCACGATCGAACACGGCACCACCGAGATCGACGAGTCCCTCCTCTCCGGCGAAAGCGTGCCGCGCCCGCGCGATGTGGGTGCGACCGTCCTGGCCGGCAGCTACAACGTCGTCAGCGCCATTCGCGTGCGCGTGAATCGCGTCGGCACCCAAACGCGTCTAGCCGCCATCGTCGACTTGCTCGAACGCGCCTTGACCGACAAGCCCCGTATGGCCGAACTCGCCGATCGCGTGGCCGGTCGCTTTGTCGCGGTGCTGCTCGGCTGGGCGTTGCTGACGGCGATTGCCTGGTGGTGGATCGACCCAACGCGCGTGTTTGCTGTCACGGTGGCGGTGCTGGTGGTGAGCTGCCCGTGCGCGCTGTCGCTGGCGACGCCGTCTGCGCTGGCGGCGGCCAGTGGTGCGCTGGCAAGGCGCGGCGTGCTGGTCACGCGCGGCCACGCCGTAGAAAGCCTGGCAGCCGTCACCGATGTGCTGCTCGATAAGACTGGCACGCTTACCGAAGGGCGTCTGCGCTTGCTGAGCATCGAGACCTTCGCCGATGTGGACGCCGACCACTGCCTCGCGCTGGCGTGTGCGATGGAGCAGTCCGAAAACCACCCGATTGCCCAATCGCTGCGTGCCGCCGCATTGAGCGCGACGGTGTTGCCGGCATTCGGCCCTGTCACCAACGTGCCGGGGCAGGGCGTATACGCTGTGGTGGCCGGCGAACTGATGCGGCTGGGTACACAGTCATTCGCAGCAACGCGCTACATAAATCAACCGGTGGTTTCCACACGTTACGGTGACGAGGCGCCACTGGAAGACGTCCCTCCAGCGGCCGCATGCACGTCAGTTTGGCTCGGCCGGGATGGCCAGCCGCTCGCGCGCTTCATTCTCGCTGACACGCCACGCGCTGATGCTCCCGCTTGCCTGAGCGCCTTGCGTGCGCAAGGTTTGCGGTTGCATCTCGTTTCCGGCGATGCGCCCGAGACCGTGCACTGGTGGGCCAACCGCTTGGGTATTGACCATGCCGTGGGCGGCGCCAGCCCCGAAGACAAGCGCGCCTACGTGCGCAAGCTGCAGGCGGACGGCGCACGCGTGCTGGCCGTCGGCGATGGCATCAACGATGCGCCGCTGCTCGCGCAGGCTCAGGTGTCCATTGCGATTGGATCGGGCGCGCCGCTGGCCCAGGCCGGAGCGGACGCCATCCTCACCGAACCACGCCTGTTCGCTATCAGCGAGGCCGTGTCGATCGGCCGCCGCACGCTGCGTGTGGTGCGCCAGAACCTCGGCTGGGCCTTTGCCTACAACGCGATCAGCATTCCGCTTGCCACGCTGGGATGGTTATCGCCGCTGGCGGCGGGCATCGGCATGTCGGTGTCGTCGCTGCTGGTAGCGCTCAATGCGTGGCGGCTGTCACGCGCGGTTTAGGGGGATACATGGAAACGCTGTTTCTGCTGATTCCGCTCTCGCTAATGCTGGTGGCGGCGATTGTCGGCGTGCTGTGGTGGGCGGTGGGCTCGGGCCAGTACGACGATCTGAAGGCCCCCGCCGAGTCGATTCTGCTGGATCCCGATACCCCTGCACGCGACGCAATGTCGCGGGACGGAACTACTTGACCCTATTGGCCGGGGTGCCTTGATGCACGTCAAGGCCCGGGATCAACACGGTTCTTAACATGACCACATCACACCAACATTCTTGGGGAGCAAGCATGGAAGCATCCAGCGCGTTGCAGCACACCCAGACCTTCAACTACCGCGTTGTCCGCCAGTTCTCGATCATGACGATCGTCTGGGGCATCGTCGGTATGGCGGTCGGTGCGCTGATCGCGGCCCAGTTGATCTGGCCGCAACTGAATTTCGGGGTGCCCTGGCTGACGTATGGCCGGCTGCGTCCGTTGCATACCAATGCCGTCATCTTTGCGTTTGGCGGCAGCGCGCTGTTTGCGACGTCGTACTACATCGTGCAGCGCACATGTCAGGTGCGCCTGATCTCTGACAAGCTGGCCGCCTTCACCTTCTGGGGGTGGCAGGCGGTGATCGTGGCGGCGGCCATCACGCTGCCGCTGGGCATCACCAGCTCGAAGGAATACGCCGAACTGGAATGGCCGATCGACATCCTCATCACCGTGGTGTGGGTGGTCTACGCCATCGTGTTCTTCGGCACCATCGTCAAGCGCAAGACCCGGCACATCTACGTGGCCAACTGGTTCTTCGGCGCGTACATCCTGACCATTGCGCTGCTGCATATCGTCAACAACGCTGAATTGCCGGTGTCGATGTGGAAGTCCTACTCGGCCTACGCCGGCGTGCAGGATGCGATGGTGCAGTGGTGGTACGGCCATAACGCCGTGGGCTTCTTCCTGACCACCAGCTTCCTGGGGATGATGTATTACTTCGTGCCCAAGCAGGCTGAGCGTCCGATCTATTCGTACCGCCTGTCGATCGTCCACTTCTGGGCGCTGAACTTCACCTACATGTGGGCGGGCCCGCACCATCTGCAGTACACCGCGCTGCCGGACTGGGCACAGTCGCTGGGCATGGTGTTCTCGCTCATTCTGCTGGCACCGTCGTGGGGCGGCATGATCAACGGGATCATGACCCTCTCTGGCGCCTGGCACAAACTGCGCACCGATCCGATCCTGAAGTTCCTGGTGGTGGCGCTGTCGTTCTACGGCATGGCGACGTTCGAGGGTTCGATGATGTCCATCAAGACCGTCAACGCGCTGTCGCACTACACCGACTGGACCATCGGCCACGTGCACTCCGGCGCGCTGGGCTGGGTGGCGATGATCACCATCGGCTCGATGTACTACATGATCCCGCGTCTCTTCGGTCAACAGCGCATGTACAGCACGCGCCTGATCGAGGTGCACTTCTGGGTGGCCACCATCGGCGTGGTGCTTTACATCGCCGCCATGTGGGTTGCCGGCGTGATGCAGGGCCTGATGTGGCGCGCCACCGAGGCCGACGGCACGCTGACCTACAGCTTTGTCGAAGCGGTGAAGGCCACGTACCCGTTCTACCTGATCCGCTTGGCGGGCGGCCTGTGCTTCCTGGGCGGCATGTTGCTGATGGCCTTCAACGTGTTCAAGACCATCCAGGGCAGCAAGGCGGTCGACGCGCCGATTCCTCAACCCGCCCAGGCCCCGATGGTCGCGGCACAGTGAGGAGACGAACATGAGCAATCACTCCAACAATCGCTTCTTCACGCACGAGACGCTGGAAAAGAACATTGGCTTACTGATCGCGCTGACGCTCTTCGTGGTCAGTATTGCGGGGCTGGTGCAGATCGTGCCGCTGTTCTTCCAGCATTCGACCACCGAGCCGGTCAAGGGCATCGCGCCATATTCGCCGCTGCGACTGGCGGGGCGCGATATCTACATCCGCGAAGGCTGCGTCGGCTGCCACTCGCAGCAGGTGCGCACGCTGCGGGCCGAGACCGAACGCTATGGCCACTACTCGCTGGCCGGTGAATCGGTGTTCGATCACCCCTTCCTGTGGGGCTCCAAGCGTACCGGTCCGGATCTGGCGCGCGTTGGCCAGCGCTATTCCGACGACTGGCATCGCATCCACCTGCGCGATCCGCGTGAAGTGGTGCCCGAGTCGAACATGCCTGGGTATGCGTGGCTCTCGAAGACGCCGCTGGATAACAGCGACATCGAAAAGAAGATGCACGTGCTGCGCCAGCTCGGCGTGCCGTACACGGATGCGCAGATTGCCGGAGCGCGCGAGCAGCTCGCAGGCAAGACCGAAGAGGATGCCGTCGTCGCCTTCCTGCAAGGCCTGGGTGTCGAGCTGCGTAATGTGCAAGATGCGGTGCAAGACGTGGCGGTCGAGCCGGCAACGGCACCCGCCACCGTCGCCGCCGCAAAGGAGTAAGTCATGGCCACGTTGAGTGCAATTGCCACGGCGGTCTTCCTGGTGCTGTTCGTGTGCATCAGCTGGTGGGCGTTTTCTGCGCATCGCCGTGCAGCGAATGAGGAGTCGGCCATGCTGCCGTTCCTGCTGCCCGATGAGGCCGAGGTCGCCGCTGCGTGCGCCCAAGCGCCGCGCCCGCATCAATAAGGACACAAGATCATGAGCGACTTCATTTCGGAGTTCTGGGGGTATTACATCGCGGCGATTGCCCTGGTGGGCATCGTGTGGTGTGTGTGGCTGCTGTTTTCGCAGCGGCGTATCCAGATCGCCGCGGGCCAGAAGGCCGGCGACGATACCGGCCACGTGTGGGACGGCGATTTGCGCGAGCTGAACAACCCGCTGCCGCGCTGGTGGATGTGGATGTTCCTGCTGTCCTGCATCTTTGCCCTGGGGTACCTGATCCTGTATCCGGGGCTGGGTGCGTATGGCGGCGTGCTGGGGTTTTCGACGCGCAACGAGTTGGCCTCGCAGCGTACCGCGGCGGAGGCGAAGGTGCGCCCGCTCTACGAGCGCTACGCCAACATGGACATCAAGCAGATCGCCGCGGATCCGCAAGCGCATGAAATCGGTCAACGCCTGTTCCTGAACAACTGCGCGCAGTGCCATGGCTCGGATGCCGGCGGCTCGAAGGGCTTCCCGAACCTGGCCGACAACGACTGGCTGTACGGCGGCGAGCCGGACACCATCCTCACCACGATCACCAAGGGCCGACATGGCGTTATGCCGTCGCTGGCTGCGGTGGTGGATGGCAACCAGGCGGCGAATGTTGCCAACTACGTGCGTTCGCTGTCGGGCCTGTCTTACGACCCGATCAAGGCCGCACGCGGTGAACCGACCTTCAAGTCGGTCTGCGCGGCCTG
>Ga0070659_100000640_pt1 | contig 25630 bp, 28 predicted proteins | sample KBSC23metaG_FD_64666 | JGI IMG/M metagenome (GOLD analysis project Ga0070659, IMG submission 64666) | Corn rhizosphere microbial communities from Kellogg Biological Station, Michigan, USA - KBS C2-3 metaG | ecosystem: Host-associated > Plants > Roots > Rhizosphere > Soil ... | reverse complement strand
AAGTTAAAACACCTATTTTTAAGCGCATCATAATATTATGATCAGAAAGCGTAATTTAGTAAAAACAACCTGATTAGTTAGCATGCAGGATAAAGAACTTAAGCACGAATTTGAATTAGAACGGGTAATACTTTTTAGCGACGCGGTTTTTGCCATCATCATCACCATTATGGTTTTGGATATTAAACTGCCCGAAGGTTTGAGGCATGCTAAAGCCGACGTTGTTGCGCACGCTTTCCTGGAATTAACACCAAAATTTATAGCCTACATGGTGAGCTTCTTTTTGGTAAGTATGTTTTGGGTAAGGCACCTTAAAATATTTAAAACCTTGCGGGATTATGATGTAGCGCTGGTGGCACGCAACCTGGTGTTTCTGTTTATCATTTCGCTTTTTCCATTCGCTGTTTCTATCATATCGGGTACTTTATCGCCCAGTAATTACTGGAGTTTTGATGTGTATATCACTATTATACTGGCCGGCACATTTACCCAAACGGTTATTGTGCAATATATTGTTAAACATAAACAGCGGCTATGTTTTTCGCCGGGGGCTGTTGAAGATACATTGAAATGGAAAGTACATAAGCTCAACTTTATTGTTATCCCGATAGCTTTAGTTGTGCTTGTGGTAATGAACTTTTCAGGACTGGTACAATGGGCGCCTTATGTTATAGTAATACAGGCTATCGTTTTGAAAAGGCAACAAAATAAGTATTACCCTAAAAAGCCGCTTTTAAACAAACATCCTGTAAAAGTAGAAAACGAAGAAGTTTCTCTGCAAAACTGATCTTACTTTTTAATTACTTTATTATATTTGATTATCAATTAATTAAAACCTCAGATAAATATGAAAAAGTATGTATTGTTGTTTGTAATGGCGATATCGATGAGCGCCGTTTTTGCAGCTAAAGTAACCGATGGCCCGCTAACCGGTTATGTAGGCGATGCCATGTGTGCCGGTAAAGGAAAAGCAAACACTGCGGAGCATGCCGCCTGTGCCGCTAAATGTATTAAAGGAGGATCGGCAGCTGTATTGGTTGTTGGCGATAAAGTTTATACCATTACCAACCAAAAAGCTATTGTAAAATACGCCGGCAAAAAAGTAACCGTTGAAGGCAAAGTAACCGACGATGCTATTGAGGTGACCAAGGTTACTGAAGTGAAATCATAACTTGGTGAATGGTTGATTCGGTTGATTAAGTGAGTAGTTGATTCACTCAAAATAAAAGAAGCCCGCCCTGAAAAATCAGGGCGGGCTTTTTAAACTCATTTGCAAATTTACTCATTTGCAAATACGCACATTGATCAGGCTCCTTTTTTCCATTTGATAGAACAGCCTATCGCTTTAGTTGTGCTGGTTTCGATGGCTTTACCGCTTAGTAAGGCGTTTACCGCGTTCTCTACATATTTGGTGCGATTAGGATTGGCGTTTTCGGTATCATCGTCAATAGCGCCGATGTATTTTACCACGTTGCCTTTATCGGTTTTTTGCAATACGAACACATGCGGCGTAGCTTTAGCGCCGTACGTACGGGTAATATCCTGTGTTTCGTCGATGGTGTATGGGAAAGTGTATTTCTTTTCGGCAGCGCGCTTTTTCATATTATCAAATGAATCGGCAGGCTCGCTAACCGGGTCGTTCGGACTGATCGCAATTACGGGATAACCTTTCGAGGCATACATTTTATCAAGATCCATAATGCGGCTTTCATAAGCTTTGGCATAAGGGCAATGGTTGCAGGTAAATACCACGATATATCCTTTGGCCGATTTGTAATTAGCCAGCGATATGGTTTTACCATCTACGTTTTTCAGTTTAAAATCGGTGGCTATATCACCAACTTTATAACCCGGGGTGTCGGCTGTAAAGGCTACCAGCCCTGTAACAGCGAGCATTAGTACGGCAAGGAACTTCTTCATTTTGATTGTAATTATTTATTGGTTTGATATAATTTGTTTAGTTCGGTATAAATAAACTCCTGCTCATAAAACTTACGGAAATGTTTTTTAGTATTGACGATGAGCGTTCCCGGCAAGGCACCACTCCAGCTTTTATCGATACCATCAATAAATGCCTGTTCGTTGGTTTTATCCGCTAAAAATACTTCGCTTACTAATTTACGCGTTTTGGCGAATGCTTTTACCTCGTTGAACTTCGACTTAAAGTCCATACTGATTAACAATACTTTTAAGGGCTTGTTTTTATAAGTAGTTTGCAATTGATCAAAATTTGGCAACTCTTTAACGCATGGGCCACACCATGTTGCCCAAAAGTTTACCACATATACGGTATCGGGGTTGCTGATGCGTTTCTCCAATTGCTGTATAGTTAATAACCTCACGGGGTTTGATTGCGCGAAAGCCACTGTAAAGCATATGGTAAACAGCATACTAAAAATGAAACGTTTGCTCATATACAAAACTATCAATTATTCATTAACTCTGCTATTAATACGGGTACACCCACGGTTGCCTTTTCCTCAATCTTGGTTAGATTACTTACCCCGTAAACCGGTGGTATTTTAGGATCGACGATGTACTTAGGTACCCCATCCGGAACGTAATTGATCAACCCTGATGCGGGATAGACCGCAAGCGACGAGCCAACCAGGATAAACAGGTCTGCCTTACTGCAGATTTGGGCGGCGGTTTCTATCATAGGTACCGCTTCGCCAAACCAAACCACGTGAGGGCGCAGTTGCGAGCCTAATTCGCATTTTTCGCCCATTTTTAATTCCCAGCCATCAATAGGATAGGTGAGCGTTGGCCTTTTGTTACTTTGAGAGCGGGTAATTATCCCATGCAAATGGACAACATTGGTTGAGCCTGCCCGCTCGTGCAGATCATCGATGTTTTGGGTAATGATGGTGACTTTGTATTTATCTTCCAGTTTAGCCAGGGCATAATGCGCGGCATTCGGTTGGGCCTCAAGTACCGACTTACGGCGCTGATTGTAAAAATCCTGCACCAGTTCGGGATTAATAAACCATGCTTCGGGCGTGGCTACATCTTCAACGTTGTACCCTTCCCACAGGCCGTCGCTGTCGCGGAAGGTTTTGAGGCCGCTCTCGGCACTGATGCCCGCGCCTGTTAATACCACTACATGTTCCATATGATAAAATTAGCAAAAGTAGCGATGGGTTTGAAACCCATCGCTACGGATACAAAAAAAGCGATGAGTGAACCCATCGCTTTTAGAAATATTGTTAAAATTCAGTTTAAACCGCGAGTTCTTTGTTGGTTTGTAATACGGTGTACTTGCTCTTAGCCAGTTCAAAACCACCGAATAAAATGGCGCAGAAAACAATGTTCCCGCATATCATTTTCAGTTCAAAAGGTATCGCAGCGGTTAACGATTGCATGTACCCTAACAATCCGCCTGCATATAAAGTGCTGTTGAAAGTAGTATCTGTTATTAACCAGTGTACCACTACAGCACCTACCGAAGCCATCAAAACGTTAGCTACGTTCACTTTCTTTATCAGCGAACCAATAAATACCATTGCCGCAAAACTGATATAAACTACAACAGAGTTTCCATACAAGCCGGTATGCTGATACTTGAAATAATTGATCAGCAGGTCACTCATTAATAATATGGCTAAGGGCACCAGGTAAGCTTTCCATTTATCCGAAAAGTAGGCCCCTCCAAATAAAGCAACTGCGCCTACAGGTGTAAAATTTGCCCACGATACGATGGTACCAAGACTGAACACCCGTGTAGCTGTTGCTAACACAATCATTAATATGAGTACGCTGTTGCGAATATTGATCTTCTTTAGTGACATAGTTTTAATCTTATTACAAATTTACTGTTTTAAAACTGATAACAAAAAACTAATAAGCCTAATTAAATGTGTATTTAAAGCCGCTCATCACGTTAAAGCCGCGGGTATTGTAACCTACCCAATCGGTATATTGTTCATCGAACAGGTTTTTAAGATCGAGGTAAACGCTGAATGCTTTAATCGGGCTATATTGCAAATGCACATCAACAACGTTGTAGCTTGGCAATTCATCGATACGTGAATATGGCGCAACGTTTAAAAACTCGGTATCAAACCTGCCGCCTGTGTATTTGTAGTTTACTCCAACATTTAACACTTTCGCAAAGGTGTAAGCGGCATTAGCACCATAGGTGTTTTTAGGGCGACGTAATAAATTACCGGTTTCTGCACCGCTAACGCTTGTTAAATGACCAACAACATAGGCCGTATATCCCGACAAGGCTAAACCTTTGTAGGTTAAATTCAGTTCGCTCTCAAAACCCTGATCGTCTTGTTTACTACCGTTTTGGTATTTACCATATGGCGGGGTTGACAAGCTTGCAAAATAGATCACATCGGTTGTTTTTCTTTTAAAGAAATCAGATGTAAAGGTTAACACATTCTTTACTATCGAAAGGTCGAACCCGGCTTCGTATGATGTAGTAGTTTGCGGTTTCAGATCATCGGTACCATATTGCGAATATAATTGGTACAATGATGGTGTTACATACGCGGATGCTATGCTGGCAAATATTTTAAACCTTTCGTTTAATACAACAGAGGGGTTAATGGTGTAAGTAAAATTATCGCCATATTTCTCATGATGATTATATCGGCCACCTAACTCCATATGGAAGATATCTGATTTAAAAAATACTGCTGTATACAAACTTGCAATATTAACACTCTTAACTAACGGAGAACTATTATAACTGCTTACCTGGTTTGTGTTGCTGTATTTAAAATCGGCACCGCTGGTAATATCAAAATACTCACCTATGTTTTGTGTTAGTATAGCTTCGGCATTAGTTATGCGTCCAAGGTTTCTTATTTCCGATGTAGCACCAAAATTGTCAGAACCCAAATTTTTATAATTATTCCAAACATTATTTTGGCTGATATTAAAACGTAAAGCACCTTTTGGCAAAACCAATTTAGCACCTAAGCCCGCCATTAAGAATGTTTTATCGTAAGTGTAATCGTTATCATTTTGAAATGCACCATAAGGTAAATCGCCGGTATCATAGCTACTTTGCGCATTACCATTTAGCGTTAATTTATCAGTTACAGCCTGGCTCAGGTTCAAACTTATTGAACGCTGGCGAAAACCATCATTTTTAAAGCCAGCGTTGCCTGTAATATCGGTTGGCGCAGCAAAACCGCCATAATCTACATTCGATACATTGATGGCAATGCCTGTTTTATTGATCGTTCCGTTAAGGCCAACAGCGCTTGTATAGGTTTTATAGCTACCTACACCAGCCTGAATGGTTGGCGTTAGCTTTTGGTTAAGCGCCTTTTTGGTGATGATATTGATCACACCCGCAACCGCATCAGAGCCGTACAGTGTTGAGTTACTCCCTTTCAGTATCTCGATGCGCTCGATCTGATCTATCGGGAAAGCGTTCAGGTCATAATTACCTGCTATGCCCGATGCATCGTTAACCGGGAAACCATCAACCAATACTAATGTATTGCCGGCACTTGCACCGCGTAAATAAACATCAGAACTTAAACCCCTGTTATTTTCGGAACCCGAATAGGTGATACCGGGCAAACTGTTCAGCAACTGAGGTACCGTTTTACCCTGCGCCTGGTTAATTTGTGCCGCGGTAATAACGGTAACATTGCGCCCAATGTCCGACAGTTTTTTGGGCGAACGTGTAGCGGTTACTACAACTTCGTTCAGGTTTTTAACTGTGTCCTTTTTCTCTTTCGCGCCCTGCGCGTGGCCTGCCTGTGTCAGCAGCACCAGTTGTGCAAGCCCCAGGCCTGCAGCAACTACCATGTGATTTTTTTTCATGTTGTTGTGAGTGTTAAACCCACAGCAAACAGCAATAAAGAGAATGGGAAATACGGCAAAAGCGTACTCTCATTCAAGCTTCTATCCCCGAAAGCTATGAATACTATGTTGCTTGTGGCAGGTCTTCTGGCTTGTCCTGGCGTTGAGGTCTTCCCGTTTTGTTACGAACAGTGACCATGGTTCAACTAACCTTTGCCTTTACAGGCATTGGCCGGACTTACAGCTGCGGGACAGCTCCGGATTTACACCGGATTCCCTTTTAATCCTCTCGCCTGAACGAAAGAAACCGAAAGCGCTGCAAATGTAAGAGAAGATTTAAAAATGTAAAGGAGAATTTCAGGAGTTTGATAAAGATCATTAAACGCCCATACTCAACCTTTAAAAATTTAATTACAATGAAACTCTATTGCCTTTTAATGGTTTACTTAATAAAACAATAAATTATGGAAACAATAGCTTTGCATCAACCACATAATCAAGCGGACACATCGCAGGCACCGCCTGTAAACATAGAATGGGCAGAACGCTTTGCCTCTGTAGCAATAGGAACAAAACTTACTTTTTCGGGCGCGCTCCGGATATTCAGGCACCCGTTCTCCAGCGCTATTAAGTTATTTGCAGGCGGCTACCTGATACAAAGGGGTGTAACAGGCCATTGCGATCTGTACTCAAAATTAGGTAAGCAAAGCACTGAGCCGGTTAATGTGAACATAAGGTATACCTTTACCGTTAACCGCCCGCGCCAGGAGGTTTACGATTTTTGGCGCCAGCTGGAAAACCTTCCGCTGTTTATGAGCCACCTGGATAATGTGCAGGCCATTACAGAGAAACGATCACACTGGGAAGCTATAATACCAGGCAACATTGGCAACATTAGCTGGGATGCCGAAATTGTTAATGATGTGAACGGAAGTGTGATAGCATGGCAATCTGTACCCGGCTCAACCATTGATAATGCCGGTAAAGTTGAGTTTGAAGATGCACCCGACGGCCGATACACTGTTGTAAAAGTGGTGATAAGCTATCTGCCGCCTGCCGGTGGCGTAGGTATGGGCCTGGCAAAACTACTTAACCCAGTGTTCGAAAAAATAGTGCGTAAGGATGTGCTGAACTTTAAAGATTATTTAGAACTGAACCATGGTGCAAACACCTTTGTTTCGGGCGCTAATAACGACTCGGAAGACGAGATCATCATCGCTGTAGTTACTCCGGATCAGGCTTAAATTATAAAGCAATTTTAATGAGCCTGCGCAGACGCGGGCTCATTTTTTTTGTACCAGGCCATGGTTAGCCGTATCATACGGTTGTAGGTTTTTAAACCGTGGGGTTGGTTATTCGCTTTTAAAAAGTAATCATAAAATATACCGCTTAACGTTCCGGTGCGGCCTTCAAAACTTTTCCAGTAAAGCCTTTCGGTTTTAAAATCAGTTAATACTGCCGGAGAAATACAGGTTTTTAATGATTTAAAAGCGACACTATCGCGGCGGCGGATACTGCTCATAAATTCGCCAACACCTAAATAGTACGCCGAATATTTAAGCAGCTTATTTTGTGATGAAATGCCGGCTAAAAAACCTACAAAGTCGGCCTCATCTTCGGCGCCGAAACCCATCTGGTGGCTCAGTTCGTGCGTGGTGGTTACCGGGCGCATAAACACGGGCATCTGGTAGTTTACCTGCGATTCGCCGGTGAAAGGGTTATAATAACCTGCTGTTTGCAGATAATTTGTTGCCCAGGTTAGCATGGACGATTTTGCCTTGGGGCGATAACTGGTATAGCTTGCCGACAGCTTTGAAAGCGTATTGATAGCTTCGGCGGCGCTTCGGTAAATATCGGCATTGCTTGTTTTAAGATCGCTGTCCGTTAAGCTCGACCGATACAGGTTAGCGCTGTCTATCAGCCTGGATGTTACCGCTTCAATATCATATATGGTGTATGATGTATCCTGCAGTCCCAAACGTTTTGCTGCCGATGGCCGGTAGTAATTCAATCCCCAAAACAGGTAGAAAACAAGGTACAATACCTGTACAACCAGCACAATTTTAAGAACATATCCTAAAAAAGCTTCAAACCTTTTTGTGAACAATAGGCGGAGGATTTTAACAATGGCAACCAATCCCAAAACAACCAGGCAGCAATAAAATACATCGCCAACGCTAAACGGAATAAAGTTGAACAGCAGGTGCAATATGGTGCAGATAACCGGGTATAAAGCTTCGGAATACCAGCGTTCAATAAAGTTGGGGAAGTTTTGGATGATGCTCAATAAAAGAATGAGCAAAAACAACACAACAATGGCTATAGCCCTGCTCCGGGTGGTTTTGCTCATCTTAAATTTCATTACGCTAAATTAGCCTTTATGAAATTTTATCTTCAATTTAACTTCTTTTAATTTCGACTCGCTGTCGCCGTACCATTCGGGGCCATTAACTACTAAAGCGATGGCCTTTTGGTTCATAGTATCACTGCGGCCGCGTATTACGCGGATGTTGCTTATCCTGCCCTGGGTATCCACCAGGAATTTCAGTTTCACTTTGCCGGTTTCGCCGTTGGGCATTACGGCTTTTTCTTTCAGGTAGGCTTTGTAAGCTTTCCAACCTAATTGCGGCTGCGCGTCATGAATATCGGGCGGGCGCATTTTGTGTGTCACCTCAACTTCGGTAAGAGCGTTGGTGGCTTCATCCAGTTTAATTTCGAGCTTACCTGTGGTGGTATTAACCAGCAGCTTTTTGGTATCATAACCCATCATCTGCACCGTTACCGAATCTTTATTGGCATCGGCAGGTAAAAAGAACTCGCCGTTCGTATTACTTAATACTTTAGTGTTAGATCCTTTTACAATGATACGTGCACCGGGTATAGCACGCCCCTGCGCATCGGTAACGGTACCGGCAATCCTTCCCTCCACCGCTTCTTTGTGGAATTGGGTTACAGCCATGGTTGTAATGTCGGTAGCAGGAGTTGCAGCAGGCTTTTCCGTAACCGCCACTACATCCGCATTACCTGTTGGCTCATCTATCCGTATTGGTTTAATTACGGCTCTGTGGCGGCGATATGATGGTTTTACCCGGTTACCCGCCGGCGAATTATTAGCAAGTCTTTCTGCGTCATCAGGAACTGTACTGCCTGCTATCACTCTTTGCTCCTTCGGCAACATGGAAGGCGAAAGCCTTGCAGGCGGAATAGAGAAATGAGGCGCCTTTTTAACAGCTGTTACCTGCTGCTTTTGCGCTTCCTCCCCTTTCGGCGAAAGCCACAACCAGCCAAATGTAAGCACGATGAGCAAGGTAGCGGCAATAGGCAATACACGCCATAGCACCATAACCGGCTTTCTCTTTTCGAGCACACGGTTGTGCAGGCGGCTTTTTAGATCGGCGAGGTTGGGTTGCTGGTTTTTATCCGATGCCTCATAACCCTCCAACGCGTCCATCAAAAACGGATCATCCTGCGCCTGGTGCTCCAGTTGGTGCATGGCGCGGGCATCAAGTTCGCCGTTAAGGTACTTGCGTATTTGTTCGCTATCGGGTTGGTTAGTGCTCACGGTGCTTTTCTAAACAAATTTTCAAATTTCTTTTCCCATTCTGGATATAACTTTTCACTTCGCTGATACTGTACCCCGTCTGGCTGGCAATATCTTTATAACATTGTTCATCCGTATAAAACAACTCCACACAGGCCTTTTGCGGCTTGGGTAGTTTTTGCTTACAACGCTCAAGCATCGCCACGTCGTCCGCACGGTATTCATTATCAGGATGCAATTCTTCGGCAAATTCCATAAATTCATCCAAAGGCTGCTCCTCTATTTTTTTATGCGACCGCAGTTCCATCAAACAAAAATTACGACTCAAAGTATATAACCAGCTTTTAAAATATTTGATTTCGTGCCGGGTAACTTTAACCAGCAGCTCTTCAAATATCTGCATCACGGCATCTTTACTCGCTTCTTCGTCTTTTAAATACTTTAAGCAAACACCGTAAACCAGGTGCATGTATTTTTCATACAAACGTGCAAGCAGGGCCATATCACCAGTCTGGCGATATTCCTGTAGCAGTTGTTCGTCGTCTGTATGGTTCGGTTTACCGGAGCTTTTTAAAAAGATCATTTAAGGGCAGCAAAGTAATTTTTTTTTATCGCTTATGGAAATCCTCTTTTAAGATGCATCCTAATTGTATAAATCCATAACGATGAAGCAGGAAAATAAACGCGACCGGTTCAATAACGATAGTTAGACAGCCACAATCTCCGAACAGAACACCAACAGAATATTAACCTATAAACTTTACGACCATGTTAAAAGATAAATTAGACATTATGAAAACCGGGTGGCTCAACGTTGTTTTTGCCAACCGCAACCAGGCTTACGGCGCTTACCAGTTGAGGAAAGAGAATGCGCGTAATACAAACAAGGCCATGATTATCGCGATAAGCGCTTTCTTGTGCCTGATTGCAGCCCCTACTATTGCCAATATTATTAGCGGGTATATACCTGAGGCTAAAGAGAAAAAGATTGATGTTAACTTAATTACGGATATTAAACAGCCGCCTGTAACTCCTCCGGTTACACCGCCGGAAACTCATGAAGCTGCAAGACCCCATAATGACATGATACGTAGTTTGCCGCCTGTTGTAAAACCAGATGACCAGGCAGAGGAACCACCTACCGATAAACAGTTAATGGAAGCGGATCCCGGTCCGAAAACATTAACAGGCGATCCAAATGCTAAGATAGATCTCGGTGAGACGCATGGAACCGCCGACCCAAATGCAGGTATTACAGAAACCACTAATGAAAGTACTGTTTTCACTGCTGTGGAAGTTGAGCCAACACCCATAGGTGGCATGGAAAAGTTTTACTCCTTTTTAGGTAACAAAATTAAATACCCTAATGCCGCTAAAGAAGCCAATACACAGGGCCGTGTGGTACTCACTTTTGTGGTGGAGCGCGATGGCAGCCTCACCGATATTAAAGCCATACGTGATCCCGGTAACGGATTAGGCGACGAGGCTATCCGCGTGTTAAAACTGGCTCCGCATTGGAACCCAGGTATCCAGAACGGTAAAAAGGTACGGGTACAATATACCATACCCGTTATGTTCAGCTTAGGCGATCAATGATATTCGCTGCACAATAGCAATGGGTTTGAAACCCATTGCTATTGTGCAGTTTCGATACCTCCTTTTAAACGCTTATTTTTCCTTCAACAGAATCATCCAGTGTTTTACCGGTTACCATTCCGGTAACCATTTTAGCGAAGGCTATAATGTTGCCGTGCTTGTTATCCCAATAGTATGCCTGTGTTGGTGCAACTTTTACCACGCTTATCCGCGGATCGTTTTTACCGCCGGTGAACCATACCTTGGCTATAGGCTCCCACAATTCATCAATTTTGGCTTTCTCATCACTTATTTCGGCAATACCGTATACACTTAAAAAGCCCGAATGTGCCGATGCCTGGAAAAGTAATTGCACCAGCGGCTCCTCGTTTATCTCCTGGTTGGTATGGCTGTCTTTAGCGGTTAAGAACCAGAAATTGCCTTCATCGTCGACCTTTTGTACCGACATGGGTCTTGCAGAAATGGGTAGTCCGGATTTTATAGCGGTGCAAAAAAAGCATGTTTCGACTTTTTTTGCCAGTTCTTTTAATTTCTCTACACCTTCAGCGCCTTCTAATGGCTGCATATTTTCTTCCGGCTGAATTTGATTGATGGAGTTCATAATTAAAGTGTTTGGTTATATAAAAGCAACCAACAAGCCGCAGTATTGTGTGCCACTAATTTAAATTTCAGGGCAGGCTTTGCAACAACATTGTGAACATACGATCGGCTGAAAGTTTATACATTTGGGATAACAGAATTATCCGTCGCTATGAAAAACAAAATATGCTGGGGAATATTAAGCACCGCCAAAATTGCACGTGTACATGTAATACCCGCCTTACAGCAAGGCGAGTTTACCGAGGTTGCGGCAATAGCTTCGCGCGATGAAGTGAAAGCAAAGCAAACGGCTAAAGAGTTGAATATCCCGAAAGCGTACTCAACCTACGAAGACCTGCTTGCCGACCCTGATATTGACGCGATATATAACCCCCTGCCCAACAACCTGCATGTAGCATACACCATTAAAGCCTTGCAGGCAGGCAAGCACGTATTATGTGAAAAACCTTTGGGCCTGGATGCAAATCAAGCGCAACAATTACTGGATGCAGCTAAACAATACCCGCAATTAAAAGTAATGGAAGCCTTTATGTACCGCTTTCACCCGCAATGGCAAAGGGCAAGGGCCATCGTTGAGCAAGGCTTATTAGGTGAGGTAAAGACCGTTCAGGCTTTCTTTTCTTACTATAATACCGATACCGCCAATATTCGTAACCAGCCTGAGGCAGGAGGTGGCGCGCTGATGGATATTGGCTGTTATTGTATCTCGCTCCCGCGTTTTATTTTTGGTGCTGAGCCGCAACAGGTGGTTAGTTTGATTGACCGCGACCCGGTGATGAAAACAGACAGGCTGACATCGGGCATGCTGGATTTTGGTGATGGCAGGAGCGCTACCTTTACCTGTTCAACACAACTGGAACCTTACCAGCGGGTAAACATTTTGGGCGCCAAAGGCAAACTGGAAATTGAAATACCGGTAAATGCCCCTGCTGACGCGGATGTAAAAATGTGGCTGCAGGTTAACCGCGACATAGCAGAAATAAGCATCCCGGCCGCTAATCAATATACTTTACAGGGCGATGCCTTTGCCAAAGCTATACTGAACAATACGCCCGTACCTACCCCGCTTACCGATGCCCTGAACAATATGAAAGTAATTGACGCGATATTTAAAAGCGCCGAAGAAAATGCATGGATCAAATGTTAAATTTGCTTTAGCGGATAAATGAAAGAGCTGAAAGACATAGTAAAAGCTTACGATATAGCTGTTAAAGCCGGCAAGCAAACCGCCTTGGCTACGGTGGTATTGGTGGAGGGCTCAGCCTACCGCCGGGCCGGCGCACGTATGCTCATCACCGAAGATGGCGAACTGACGGGCGCCATTAGCGGCGGCTGCCTGGAGGGCGATGCCCTGCGCAAAGCAAGACTGGCTATGGCGCAGCAAAAACCCATGCTGGTTACCTACGATACGATGGACGATGACGATGCCAAACTGGGCGTGGGCCTGGGCTGCAACGGCATTATCCACATTTTAATTGAGCCGGTGCATGCCGATGATAACACCAACCCGCTGGCTTTGATAAAGCAGGTATTAAGCAAACGGCAAAACGCGGTGCTGGTTACCTTGTTTTCTTTACAGGACAGGAAGGCCGCGCAGCCGGGTACCTGTTTTATGCTGACGGATGATGACCAATTCAGCAATAATTTAACTGAAGGGCAGCTTAAAGACACCATCCGGAATGATGCCGTTGAAGTATTAAGAAACACAGCATCGGCGACCAAAACTTATATTACGGAAACAGAATTTACCGGCTTTGTGGAGTTGATAAAACCCGCTGTTTCGCTGGTGATCATCGGGGCGGGTAATGACGCTATCCCGCTAACGCAAATGGCTGCTATTTTGGGTTGGGAAACTACCGTTGTTGACGGCAGGCCGAATTATGCCCTGCCCGAACGCTTTCCGCAGGCCACACGGATACTGGTATCAAAACCGGAGCAGGTTTGCCGTCAGCTTATGTTTGATGACCATACCGTAATGGTGCTGATGACGCATAATTATAACTACGAACTCGCTTTGCTAAAACAAGTATTACCGCTAAACCTGGTTTACTTGGGCATACTCGGGCCGAAAAAGAAACTGGAACGCCTGCTAAACGAACTGGAAGACAGCGGAACCCGGATAAGCGAACAGCAGTTGAACCATATTTACGGTCCGGTGGGTTTAGATATCGGTTCGGAAGGGGCCGAAGAGATCGCCCTATCCATCATAGCCGAAATTAAAGCCGTGCTATCTCAACGGAACGGGCTTTCGTTAAAATATAAAGCAGCCACCATACATACCATCGCATCATGACAGGCCTTATCTTATTAGCGGCAGGCAATTCAAGCCGGATGGGGCGGCCCAAACAAACCCTGATCTATCAAGGCAAAACTTTATTGCAGCATGCCATACAAGCTGCTGTGCAATCAAACTGTGAGCCTGTTTTTGTGGTTTTTGGCGCTTACGCGGACACGGTATCGGCAGAGATACATGATGAATCCATCATTATCATTCATAACCCGGAATGGCAGGAAGGTATGGCATCCTCCATCAGGTCGGGGGTAGCTGAGTTGGAAAAGAACAGTGAGGCCGATTCGGTAATTATTATGCTTTGCGACCAGCCCTTTGTTGACGCCGGATTACTAAACAGTTTAGTCGAACTACAACAAACGAGCAATAAAGGCATCGTAGCCTGCTCCTATCATGATACCTTGGGTGTGCCTGTATTGTTTAGTAAGGCGTATTTTGCATCGCTGCTCAAGCTGGAAGGACATGAAGGCGCTAAGAAGATATTGGCCCTGCACCGGGATGATATCGCTGCCATAACATTCCCGCAAGGGGAAATAGACATTGACACACCCGATGATTACAATAAATTGACATAACCGCCTGAAAATAACTCTTTAATTTCATGAAAATTTCATTTTAACTTGTAAATTTGTGATACCTAATTGATTAAGATGTACAAGGTGCTTGTTATTGATGACGACCCTATTTTTCAGTACATTGCTGAAAAGATATTCAAAAAGACAAATCTGTTTGAAGAAACAACTTGTTTTTTAGATGCCAACTCCGCGCTTGAATATCTTGTACAAAACAAAGACAACCCGGACGTACTTCCCGATGTTATCCTGTTAGACATTTATATGCCCGCGCTTAATGGCTGGGAATTTATAAACCAATATGAGCAGATAAGCGATTCGCTCGGAAAAAGGGTACCCATTTATATTCTTACGTCATCTGTTGATCCTAAAGAAATAGCACGTTCAAAGAGCCACCCTTCGGTTAAGAAATTCACTTCTAAACCCATGACCTTTGAGTTTATACATGACCTGTATAATGATTGCCAGGTGGCGAGCTAAGTATAGCCGCATATTTATATTCCTTCCCAAACAACCGTATCTGCATTTAATCCGTTAATATAACGTAGTTTATCGCACAATAACTAAAACAAACCTTGAATGCAGGGGTTGATTTAACAGTTCTTTATTTAACCATAAAACTTCGTTAATGCCCTATATAGCAGCAGTATCAAAAATAGATTTACCGTATAAAGTGAGCCAGCAAGAGGCAAAGAACCAGGCCCGCGAAATGTTCGCTACTGATTTTCCGCAGGTTGACCGGCTGATACATGCCTTTGATAATACAGAGATCATATCGCGCAATTTTGTAAGGCCGCTGAGTTATTATACAGAAAGCACCACGTTTGAGCAGCGGAACGACGAATACAATAACTGGGCGTTACACTACTCGGTTAAAGCTATTGAGGCGGTTTTGCCAAAGGCGGGGATTGCCAAAGACGATATTACCGACATCCTGTTTGTATCTACAACCGGGCTTGCTACGCCGAGTATAGACGCGCGCATTATTAACCAGATGCAGCTGAACCCACATACTAACCGTATGCCCTTATGGGGATTAGGCTGCGCGGGCGGCGTATCCGGAATGGCAAAGGCTCATACACTGGCTATAGCTAACCCCGATGCGGTGGTATTGCTGGTAGCGGTGGAGCTCTGCTCGCTTACGCTCATCAAAAGCGATTACAGTAAAAGTAATTTTATTGGTTCAAGTTTATTTTCGGATGGTATTGCGGCATGCATTATCAAGGGCGATAATCATCAGGCCACAGCCAAAAAAGTGCAGTACAAAGCGGCAAGCAGTAAACTGTACTACGATTCGCTGGAAGTAATGGGATGGCAGTTCCAGGATAAGGGTTTTAAGGTGGTTTTCTCGAAAGATATCCCAACCTTTATTCATCAAAACATACATCGTGATATCACCGAATTTTTAGGAGGGCATAACCTGCAATTAAGTGATATTAAAAACTTCATCTTTCATCCCGGTGGTAAAAAGGTATTGGATGCTTACGCTGATGCGCTGGGTGTTGAAGGTGACTTTTTAAAGAATACCCGCGAAACCATGAACAACTACGGCAACATGTCGAGCGCGACCGTTTTATATGTGCTGGAGAAATTCATGAACGAAGGCTTTGATGATGGCTACGGCCTGATGCTGGCTATGGGGCCGGGCTTTTCGAGCGAAATGGTTTTACTGGATATGAAGAATTAGGCCATGACCGTATTTATCATTTTTATCTGCTTCCTTATCCTGCAGCGCCTGTTCGAACTTTTCATCGCCAAACAAAACGAAAAATGGCTGCTGGCACAGGGTGCTGTTGAATATGGCAAAGAACATTACCCCTACATGGTGGCCATGCATACCCTGTTCATTATATCTGTAATGGCTGAATATTTTTGGCGTGGTACATACCAGGTAAACTATGTTTTGTTGGTTTCATTCTTCGTTCTTATCAGTCTAAAGGTTGTGATTATATCAACCTTAGGTACCTATTGGAATACAAAGATCTTTAAAATACCCGGCTCCCGCCCTGTAGCTAACGGTATTTACAAATATGTAAAGCATCCCAATTATATCATCGTTATCTGCGAGATCGCTATCATTCCGTTAACATTTCAGCTGTATTATACCGCGGTGATCTTTACGGTTTTAAATGCCATAATGCTTACCATCCGTATTAAAAAAGAGAACGAAGTACTGGCGATGTGACTGTGGGCCGGCAAGGCATTCTTCGCAACAATATTTTGCCGGGTGCGGATAGTAGCTGATTAAAATTCCGTACGGTTAAATTTTGCCGATTTTTATTGCTCGATCATAAAGTGATCAATATCACAAATATCAATTCCATTGTAATTTTCTTATCAATAAAGCCAATTTCTTGCCATTATTTCTACAAAATCACTTTATCTTTGTGTACTTAATAAGAAAGCGATGAGCAAGAAAAATATATCTGCTGCTGCCGATCCGGATGTTGTGTTGATCGGCGCAGGTATTATGAGTGCTACTTTGGGTGTGATGCTCAAGCAGTTACAACCAGACCTGACCATAGAAATTTTTGAAAGATTAGATATTGTAGCCGGCGAAAGCTCGGATGCCTGGAATAACGCGGGCACCGGCCACTCGGCGCTTTGCGAGTTAAATTATACCCCGCAACTGCCCGACGGATCGATAGAAACCGCAAAAGCGGTTAAAATTGCCGAATCGTTCGAGGTATCAAAAGAATTTTGGGCATACCTTGTTGAGCAAAACCTGGTAGGCAAACCCGAAGAATTTATCAGGAGTATACCCCACATGAGTTTTGTTTGGGGCGATGAGAATGTAGAATACCTGAATAAGCGCCATACGGCTTTAGAGCAGTTCCACTTATTTAAGGGAATGCAATACTCTGAAGACGTTGAACAATTAAAAGAATGGATGCCCCTGGTAATGGAGGGACGTGACGAAAACCAGAAAGTTGCCGCTACCCGCATGGAGATAGGTACCGATGTAAACTTTGGCGCGTTAAGCAGCCGTTTGTTCCAGTACCTGAACGAACAGCCGGGTGTTACAATGCACATGAACCACGAAGTGCGCGACCTGAAACAGGATGCTAACCTGAACTGGGAGATAACGGTTAAAAACTTAGGTACCAAGGAAAAACGCAAGCTGAAAACCCGTTTTGTGTTTATTGGCGCGGGCGGCGGTTCGCTCCTATTACTCGAAAAATCGGGCATCCCGGAAGGCAAAGGTTTTGGCGGTTTCCCGGTGAGCGGGCAATGGCTAAAATGTACCAACCCCGAGGTGATAGAACAACACCAGGCAAAAGTATATGGCAAAGCATCGGTTGGCGCGCCACCTATGTCGGTACCGCATTTGGATACCAGGATGATAAATGGCCAAAAAGAGTTGTTGTTTGGCCCGTATGCGGGCTTCTCGACCAAGTTTTTAAAACATGGCTCGCTTCTGGATCTGCCTTCATCTATCAAAGCAAATAACATTATCCCTATGGTTTCGGCAGGATTAGATAATATTCCACTGACCAAGTATCTGATAGACCAGGTACGCCAGTCGCCGCAAGACAGGCTGGAAGCATTGAAAGAGTACTGCCCTACTGCTAAAATGGAAGACTGGGAACTGGAGATAGCCGGCCAGCGCGTACAGGTAATTAAGAAAGACCCTGAGCATGGCGGCATACTGGAATTTGGCACCGAAGTAGTTACCGCGGGCGACGGCAGTATTGCTTGTTTGTTAGGCGCTTCACCAGGCGCGTCGACATCAGTATCGATTATGTTAGGTTTGCTGGAGCGTTGCTTTGCAGGAAAACTATATACCGAAGCATGGCAATCAAAACTTCGCGAAATGATACCATCCTACGGCAAATCATTAGCAAAAGATGAGCAGCTTTTAGAAGAAACCCGTGCCAGAACAAGTGAAGTATTAGAGCTTGTTGAGTTGGAAACAGCTTAAGGGCTTTCAAATCATATTTAAAGGGCAATTTGTTGATGAAACAGGTTGCCCTTTTTTTTATTATCCTAATCAAATAACAAATTTGTCATTGCGAGCGGAGCGTGGCAATCTCAGTGATAGGTCACCAAGCAATACATAGTTCGAGACCGTTCTCAGTGATTGCTTCGTGCCTCGCAATGACAAAGTGGTTATACCCCCCAGCCCATGAGGTTCATCGCACGCAAAAACTCAGGTTGTAAGGGCGCATTTACGGTAATGATTTCGCTTGTTACCGGATGGGTAAGACTAAGTTGCGATGCATGCAACAGCATGGTTTCCATTTCCCAGCGTTCTTTAAACAATTTGTTTTGCTTGTTGCAGCCGTGGGTACGGTCGCCGATGATGGGATGAAAGATATGGCTGAAATGTTTGCGCAACTGGTGCATGCGGCCGGTTTCGGGTTTAGCTTCAACCAACGAGTATCGCGATGTGGGATGATTGCCAAAGGGTACATCAAGCTCAGCCCTTTTAAGTGTTTTATAGCGGGTAAAGGCATCCTGTAAAGTACCGTTCTCTTTGCGCAGGGGGTAATCAATCTCCTGCTCATCGGGCGTATGGCCGCGAACTATGGCGAGGTAGGTTTTGCTCACCTGGTTCTCCATAAATTGGCGCTGCATAGCTTTATCGGTATCTTTATTTAGAGCAAACAGCAATACACCGCCTGTTTTCCTGTCGAGACGGTGCGCCGGGAAAACGGTTTGATGAAGCTGGTCGCGCAATATTTGCAGGGCAAATTCAGAAGCGTCGGCAGCGATGGATGAGCGGTGTACCAGCAGCCCATGAGGCTTGTTAATGGCTACCAGGTGCTCATCATGAAACAAAATATCGAGTACGGGCATATCGCCGCTAAGGTAGGCCTTTGTTTTAATTTTAAACAAAAGGCGCGCTTAAACGTTATCCCCGATAATGTAAAAACGTTTGTTATTTTTACCGCATCAATCCAAATAAACCATATGAAAAAGATCACACTTTTACTTGCACTCATTTTTAGTACCGGCATCATCGCTTCGGCACAGGTTATACCAAGCTTTGGCTTTGGTGTTAAGGGAGGCATTAACCTCTCTCAGCTATCAACCAGCGGCGGCACATTCGACAGCGGCAACAGGGCCGGCTTTAATGCAGGTGTATTTGCCAGAGTAGGCGCTTTAGGAATAAACTTACAACCAGAGTTATATTACGCCAGCAAAAGCTCCACCAGCACCAGTAACGGCGTAACCAATACAGTAACGTTTAACAGCATTGACCTGCCCATTTTATTGGGCTTTAAATTTGGCGCTTTAGGCTTAGGCGGGCACTTGCATACAGGGCCGCTGGTTTCATTCCTGATCAATAAAGATCAAAGTTTTAGCAGTGCCCTGGGCAGTGTAAGTTCGACACGTGATTATAAGAACCAAAACCTGGCCTGGATATTTGGCGCGGGCTTAGATCTTAAAAGCATTTCGATCGACCTGCGCTATGAAAAAGGCCTGAGCACACTTAACAATAACGACAGCAATTACCAGGATAAGCTAAACCTGTGGAATCTGAGTATCGGTTTTAACCTGTTGTAAAACAGGTTAACAATACTGATATTTGGGTATGGCCTATAACGAACAACTTGCCGACCGTGTACGCGAAGCATTGGAAGACGTGCCCAATGTTGAAGAAAAGAAGATGTTTCGCGGTGTTACCTTTATGGTGAACGATAAAATGTGTGTATCAGTTAGCAATGACGAACTGATGTGCCGCATTGACCCGGCTTTAACCGATGAGGTGGTAGAGATGAACGGTGTGCGCCCGATGCTGATGCGGGGGAAGACACTAAAGGGCTATGTTTATGTTGCCGAAGAAGCCATCAGAACAAAAAAGGACTTTGATTATTGGATAAACCTGTGCCTGGCATATAATCCTAAAGCCAATAAATCGAAAAAATAAGCATAAAAAAACAGCGATGGATTTAACCGTCGCTGTTTTTTTTTATGGTTACTTATCGTTTAAATAATGGCGTTCTCAATAGCGTCATAATCTGATTTGTACAGATCATTATCGCTTGTGAACATGGAAACCAGTCCTCCGGTAAATCCTAAAATTTGATCGAATGTTCCGACAGCGGTATTGCCGATAGTTTTAACAGAATTGGATAATCTTTCACGGTTCTCGCTTCCTTTACGCGGGGCAAACAACATGCCCAATGTTACCCCTGCAGCTACGCCTGCAAGCAATAAAACCGCCGATTTTGAAGTATTACTCATAGTAGTTTAAATATATTCTTTATAATGGGTTTACAATCCTTAGGTTAGAAGGCAATGCAAAATACTTAATTAAAAGATAATTTCGAAAAAAAGCAGTGCTTCCTGATGTATAAATGACAATAGCTATATGCTTATAAAACACATAACAGCCATGCTTGTTTAATGTTTGAACGGATTTACCCGGTAAAATGTTATAAATAATTTGAGGCTACCTGTTAACAGCATTTACAACAGATAGTTAAAATTGTATGGGTACCCCCTGCCGCGGGTATATCAGTTTTATACCCAATGTGTTCAGGCCAGCCAGTTGACTTTTGATCTGCATGATATGATTACCGGCAGGTTTGATATGGGTAATTACTACCGGGAAACCTTTCATAGCAGCGGCACCCGTAAGATTGGAAAGCGCCTTCATCTCATTCATCAGCAGGCGCGGCGTTAAATGGCCGAACAGCGACTTATCAGGCTGCTCATTCGGGAAAGATACCTCTATCATGATGCTCTTTAACTGTTTGGTTTTGATGAGCGGGGCGATAGCTTCCCAAAGCTGGTGCAGCTTGTCCGATCTTTCAATTTCGTCCGCACCTGTATCGCCAAGGTAAAGCATGTAATTATTATTGCTGCCTATTAAAAAGGCCGTACTCTCGTAAGGGTTTCCGTGGCTCAGGGTAAAGGCTTTAACCGTCATGACGGTATTATCCAAAGCGGTTTCCTTGCCGGGGATGAGCGGGGTGTAATGGTATTTATTGAGCGTGGGTTTATCCCCTTCGCTGCCAAAGTTGGCCCAGTTTTTCCAGGTAAAGTAATTATCGCGCAGCACGTTGAGGGTATAAGGCAGCCCATAAACGTTTTTAGCGGTATCATCGGGCGAGTTGATGATCATGCCGGCCACATGGTCAAGGTGCGCATGTGATATGCAATAGCCTTTGATGTATCTTTTGAGTACGGTAGCGTCATCTACATTAAATACTTTATTGGTAATGGCTTTTGCGATACCTGCATGTATTGTTCCGGCATCAAGGCATATGTAGGCATCAGAACCTGTTGGGGCCAGCATGTAAGATGAGAGGTTGCTTTCATCGCTCCCGCCCATTACGCCAAGGGGTATTACTTTAAAAGTAGGTTTGGGTTGGGCGAAGGCCGCCAGACTCACTAAAAAAAACAATCCAACTAATTTTAACTTGATATGCATTTCAATATTTTTTATAGATCAGTTTTTCAATCGCGGTTAATTTTTCTTCGCCTGTAGCTTTATCTCTTTCGTATTTCTTTATTTCAGTTAATAAACCTTCGGCATCATAAACATAAAACAAATGCGCAAGCCCGTCATGACGAATGTCTTTAGATTGGATATTGCCCGGGTTTACAGGCCCACCTTTTGATTCCATAAGTTGGCCATTGTCGCTATATTTAAGATCAAGCACCTGTCTTTTGGTCATTTTAATTGTTTCGTACCCTTTGGTTGGGTTACCATTGCTATCATACTCGTTATCCTGCGACTTAACCATCTGGTCATGCTCATCATAATACTCTGTGTGTTTTAATAGCCCCGATGGTATTTTAGTATAACTAAACACAACTGTACTTGTCACTTTCTTGCTTGCCTGGTCGTAAATACTATTTCTGATCAATTGAGAACTATCGTTGTAATCATATACGCTGGTTTTTACTGGCTTACCTTTATCGTTATATGTTGTCAAGCTTAGCAGATGATTAGCTTTATCATAGCTGTACTCATCCATATAACTTCTTTTATACATTATCAAATCCGACGAAAAAGGAACATTAGGGTTTTTATCGGTGTTCTTTTCGATGTTAACCGACATATAATTCCTTATTTCAACACTCGCCATTTTATTATATTCATAAGTTTCGTCTTTATCAAATATGGCATTACTATTAACTTTTTTCAGCGAGCCGTGAATCAACAGAGTCTCATCAGCAAAAGAAGTTTCACCGGTCAATTGATCTTTACCGTTATAGTGATATAGGGTTGTACTAGCTCGATGAGGAATTTCCTGAGCCGCGTTGGGTTGATATTCAATGGTCTTGATAAGATTGCCCTTCTTGTCATAAAACAGGCGGCAAAACAAAGTACTGTCCGAGGATTGGGTACTTTCGTTTTTTAACAGGTATTCGTCAACTTCTTTAACTTTATGTGTCCTGTAAAAAATTCGCTCTTTGTCAGCGAGTTTTTTTGCATCGGAGGTAGGATTGGTTTGGGCGAATGAAGAATCCTTTAAACCGAAGACAAAAAACAGTATGAGTATATAGCGCATAGCCGAAATCATGTTGAACATATAAAGAAAGCAATTTTACCTCACAGATACACTACAATTTACATCATCAACGTAATCCCATATCAATCAGTGAAATCACCTTCAAAATTATTATCTTTGCACCCTTATTAAAAACAGGCTGCATACTGCTCCGCAAACGCGTTTATGGTTTATCCCGAAATAGAAAGAAGAAAAACATTTGCCATTATTAGTCACCCCGATGCCGGTAAAACCACACTTACCGAAAAGTTTTTGCTGTTTGGGGGCGCCATCAACACCGCCGGTGCTGTAAAACGCAACAAGGCCAACCAAAGCAATACTTCGGATTTTATGGAGATAGAGAAGCAGCGCGGTATATCGGTTGCTACTTCGGTAATGGGCTTTGAGTATAAGGATAAACGCATTAACATCCTGGATACACCCGGTCACAAGGATTTTGCCGAGGATACCTATCGTACCTTATCGGCGGTAGACAGCGTTATTTTGGTGGTGGATAGCGTAAAGGGTGTGGAAGAGCAAACCCAAAAGCTGATGGCCGTTTGCCGGATGCGTAATACGCCGGTTATCATCTTTATCAATAAAATGGACCGTGAGGGCAAAGATACCTTCGACCTGCTGGATGAAATTGAAAAGCAACTGAACATCAGCCTTTGTCCGTTATCATGGCCCATCGGCCAGGGTTATACCTTTAAGGGCGTTTATAATATTTACGAGAAGCAGTTAAACCTGTTCAACCCGGATAAAAATAAAGTTACCGAAGCGCTTGTTAAGGTAAAGGATCTGGATGATGAACAGTTAACGCAGCATTTAAATACTAAAGAGTTAACCACACTAAAAGACGACCTTGAACTGATAGACGGCGTTTACGGCGAACTGGACAAGGAAATGTACCTGGAAGGTTTACTGGCCCCGGTTTTCTTCGGCAGCGCCATCAATAACTTCGGGATACGCGAGTTGCTGGATACGTTTGTGAACATCGCGCCAAGCCCTAAAAATCGTGAAGCCGAGCAGCGTATGGTACTGGCTACCGAAAAGCCTTTTACAGGATTTGTATTTAAGATACATGCCAACCTTGACCCTAACCACCGCGACCGTATCGCGTTCCTGCGGATATGCTCGGGTAAGTTTGAGCGTAACAAGTTTTACTACCATACCCGTTTGGGCAAGAAGCTGAAATTTAGCAACCCGATGGACTTTATGGCTAACGAAAAGAGCCTGGTTGAAGAAGCATACCCCGGCGACGTGGTTGGCCTTTACGATAGCGGCAACTTTAAGATTGGCGATACGCTTACCGAAGGAGAACAGTTGCAGTTTAAAGGCATTCCGAGCTTCTCTCCCGAGATATTTAAAGAAGTAGAGAACCGTGACCCGCTCAAATCAAAACAGCTGGAGAAAGGCATACAGCAGCTTACCGAAGAAGGTGTGGCGCAGTTATTTGTTCAGCAACCCGGTAACCGTAAGATCATCGGCACCGTAGGCGAACTGCAGTTTGAGGTGATCAGTTTCCGCCTGGAGCATGAGTATGGCGCTAAAGCCGCTTTCAGGCTGCTCACGTTTAAGCGCTCAAGCTGGATCACATCGACAGATAAAAAGAAACTGGGCGAAATTATGCAGCGCCGTGCGCATAACATAGCTACCGATAAAGAAGGCAACCCGGTATTTTTAGCTGATAATGATTTCATGATCAACCTGGCGAAAAGAGATTTCCCTGAAGTGGAGTTCCATACTACATCGGAGCATAAGAAGGAGAAGTAATTTCGGATGTCGGATGTTCGATTTCGGATTTGTTTTCGGGATGTCGGGAATTTTTCTTATATTGTAGGGAATGGTTAAAATGTTGTAAGGTTGAAATGTTGTAAGGTTGAAAAGTTGTAAGGTTGAAAAGTTACAATGTTTTAAGGTTGCGAAAGTTCTTTGAGAATACCCATAAATACCTATGTTTTTTTCCGCAGGGTAAAGATTTGACAACTTTTTGAAAGTTGTCAAATCTAACACAAAAACGAATTTCAGGGCGTAAAACAAACGTTAAAAATACCACCTTTTACCACCCTGTTTTTTGTATGTTACTTATTGATTATCAGAAGGTAATATAAAAAACAAAAATAAGAAATACCACCTTTTACCACCCGACTATTTGGTGAGAAATTGACTTGTTGATTTGGTGAATGGTTAGCGAAATAAGGTAAATCGAACATCCGAAATTCTAAATCAAAAACATACCCATAAATACCCATGTTCTTTTAACGGTCTTGCAGCACTTTTATCGTTACCAGTAACTGCCCCGTATGGCGCATAATATGTTCGGCTGAATGAAAGAGCAGGCCCATAACAGTTGTGGGTATTTGTGTGCGGCCAATACCGCGGGGCTGGGTTAGTGTACCTTCGTCGGTATTACGCAGTTGCGCTATGGCGTCATCTACCTGTTTGCTAAAGGCTTGTACCATTTTTTGGCCAATCGCATCATCAAGGTAAGCTTTGCCTTCATTGGCAAGGTAATGGAGCTGGTTGGCGGTGAGCATCTCGCCACGGGCATAGGTAAAGAGGCGGTTAAGAACCCCTGCCATATGTTCGAGATGAAAAGCAGGCGACGCCAGGCCCGATGGTTGCTCCCAAATCAGTTCATCCGGAAAACCGGACATCATAGCGTTCACTTCTTCACGTGCCTGCAGCAGCGCGTGGGCAACGGGTTGTAATAGTGGCGGAATACCTTCAACAGGGCCGCGCTGCCAAACTTCGGGTTGGTGGATTGATGACATAATTACTCGGGCTAACGAACAAATGTAGCTGGAAA
>Ga0070659_100000638_pt1 | contig 25690 bp, 29 predicted proteins | sample KBSC23metaG_FD_64666 | JGI IMG/M metagenome (GOLD analysis project Ga0070659, IMG submission 64666) | Corn rhizosphere microbial communities from Kellogg Biological Station, Michigan, USA - KBS C2-3 metaG | ecosystem: Host-associated > Plants > Roots > Rhizosphere > Soil ... | reverse complement strand
GTAGTCGCGGCATTGCAAGCGGCGACTGCCTCGTGTATCTAGCCGCACCCTTTAATACCGACCGTCGCCGCGCGGGCGTCTCGCGCGGCGGCTTCGTTTTGAGAGCATGGCCATGGCCGATATCGTCCTGAACGTCGAAGTCCGCGACCGCACCGGCACGGGCGGCGCCCGTGAAGCCCGCCGCCAGCAGAAGGTGCCGGGCGTCCTCTACGGCGGACCGAAGGGCCCCGTGGCCATCGCCGTGCGCCAGAACGAGTTCCGCAAGGCGCTCTACACCGGCAAGCTGCTGGGCCACCTGGTGACGCTGCGCCACGGCAAGGAAGACCAGCCGGTCATCGCCAAGGACGTGCAGTTCCACCCGGTGACGGACGAGCCGATCCACTTCGACCTCTATCGCGTCGAAGAGGGCCAGGAGATCCACATCAACGTGCCGGTCCACTTCCGCAACGAAGAGGCCTCGCCGGGCATGAAGCAGGGCGGCTCGCTGGAAATCGTCCGCCACGACCTGGAACTGGTCTGCCGCGCCGACCGCATCCCCGAAGAGCTTGTCGTGGACCTGACAGGCCGCGAGATGGGCGACACCATCCGCCTGTCGGACATCACCCTGCCGGCCGGCGTGCGCGCCGCCACGAACGATCCCGAATTCGTCATCGCCTCCATCAAGGTGTCGTCGGCCGCGCAGGCTGAAGACGCCGAAGCCGCCGCCGCGGCTGCCGAAGGCGCCCCCGCCGAGGTCGAGGAAGAAGGCGCTTCCACGGAAGAATAGCCTTCCGCCTGGCCTGAGGGTCCGGAGCCATGCTGATCCTTGCCGGTCTCGGCAATCCGGGCCCGAAATACGAGAAGAACCGCCACAACGTCGGTTTCATGGCCGCGGACGCCATCGCGCGCCGCTGGAGCTTTGGGCCGTGGCGCACGCGCTTCGGTGGGCTGGCGGCCGAGGGAACCGTAGACGGCGTCCGCGTCCTGCTCGTCAAGCCGCTCACCTGGTACAACGAAAGTGGCCGCACGGTCGGCGAGGCCATGCGCTTCTTCAAGCTGCAGCCCGCCGACGTCATCGTCTTCTATGACGAGATCGACCTCGCGCCCGGCCGCTTCCGGATGAAGACCGGCGGCGGCGCGGCCGGCAACAACGGCATCCGCTCGGTCACCGCCGCCATCGGCGAGGACTTCCGCCGCGCCCGCATCGGCACGGGCCACCCCGGCCACAAGGACCTCGTCCACGGTTACGTGCTGTCCGACTTCCACAAGGCCGACCGCGCCTGGCTGGAGCCCCTCCTCGACGCCGTGGCCGACGCGCTGCCCTTCGCCGCGAGCGGCGACGACGACCGCTATCAGGCCGAAGTCATGCGCCTCGCCCCAGCCGAGAAGGCCGACCCGCGGAAGCTCTCGCGCGGCGAGGAGCCTTGACACGAAGTTCGTGAATCACGAAGTTCGTGTGATGAAGAACGTCACCATCAGCATGGACGAAGCGACCCTCGCTTGGGTGCGCTTACGCGCGGCGGAAGCGGGAAAGAGTGTTTCGCGCTGGATAGGCGAACAGCTGACGCGCGACCGGGCGCAGACCGTGGCGGCTCGAGCGAACATCGAGTCACAACGGGCGCTAGAGGCGATCCTGGCCCATCCCGGCTTCGATATTGGCGGCCGTTTCAGCAGGGATGAGATTTATGAAGACCGTCTTCGTGGACTCGAACGTGGTCGTCTACAGTCTGGCCCGTCGGGAACCGGAGAAGCGGAAGATCGCGCTGGAGTGGCTGAAGCTACTCGTCCCTTCCGATCTGATGATCCTGAGTCCTCAGGTCCTGAATGAAGCGTATGCAGTTCTGACCCTGAAACACCGATTGGGTCATATGCAAGAGAGCATCAGGGTAGCGCTCAGTGAGTACATGCGCTGGGTAACCGCACCGTTGGACGTCGGCACGATCGCGGATGCCTGGGCGCTGCAGGATCGATACGACGTCCGCATCTGGGACGCCCTGCTTCTTGCCTCCGCCAATGCGGCGGGCTGCGCCTACTTCCTCAGTGAAGACCTGAACGATGGCCAGCGCTACGGCTCCGTTCAGGCGATCAATCCGTTTCACCACGGGCCGGAGGACGTGCTAGGTCGCGCGCTCCGGAACTAGAGAGCTCTTCCCCTTCATGGCCCTGAAAGTCGCGATTGTCGGCCTGCCCAACGTTGGCAAGTCGACGCTGTTCAATGCGCTCACCCAAACCGCCGCCGCGCAGGCCGCGAACTATCCGTTCTGCACCATCGAGCCGAACGTCGGCGACGTGGCGGTGCCGGAGCCGCGCCTCGATGTGCTGGCCAAGATCGCGGGGTCGAAGGAGATCATTCCCGCGCGGATCAACTTCGTCGATGTGGCGGGGCTGGTGCGCGGCGCCTCCAAGGGCGAAGGGCTGGGCAATCAGTTCCTGGCCAACATCCGCGACTGTGACGCCGTAGCCTTCGTCGCCCGCTGTTTCGAGGACGACGACATCACCCACGTGGAGGGTCGGATCGATCCGCTGTCGGACCTCGACATCATCGAGACCGAGCTGATGCTGGCCGACCTCGAGAGCCTCGAAAAGCGCGTCCCGAACCTGGAAAAGCGCGCCCGCGCCGGCTCCGACAAGGAAAGCGCCAACACGCTGCGGCTCGTGAACCTGGCGCTGGAGCAGTTGAACGCCGGGCGCCCCGCGCGGGCGGCGACGGTCTCGAAGGAAGACGCCAAGGCCTGGCAGATGCTGCAGCTCCTGACGTCGCTGCCGGCGCTCTACGTTTGCAACGTCGACGAGGGCTCGGCCGACAAGGGCAACGAATACTCCCGGCTGGTCGAGGAACGCGCCAAACGCGACAACGCCAAGGCCGTGATCATCTCCGCGCAGATCGAGAGCGAGATCGCTATGCTCGATCCCGAGGAACGGGCCGAGTTCCTGGAGACACTCGGGCTTGAGGAGCCTGGCCTCAACCGCCTGATCCACGAAGCCTATGCGCTGCTCGGCCTGCAAACCTACTTCACGGTCGGCCCGAAGGAAGCGCGCGCTTGGACGATCCACGTGGGGGACACCGCGCCACGGGCCGCCGGCGAGATCCACACCGACTTCGAGAAGGGCTTCATCCGCGCCGAGACCATCGCCTATGACGACTACGTGCGGCTGAACGGCGAGCAGGGCGCGAAGGACGCGGGGAAGATGCGGTCCGAGGGCAAGGAATACGTCGTCAAGGATGGCGACGTGATGCACTTCCGCTTCAACGTCTGATCCCGCGCTGGCATGGTGGCCGGCATGGAAACCATCAAACTGAAGAGCCCCGCCGACGGCTTCGAATTCACCGCGCTGCACGCCGAGCCGAAGGGTGAGCGCAAGGGCGGCGTCATCGTGCTGCAGGAAATCTTCGGGCTCGACGCGTATGTCGAGGCCGACGTTCGGCGCTGGGCCGACGCGGGTTACGAGGCCGTCGCGCCTTCGCTGTTTGACCGCCGCGAATACGGTTTCAAGGCCGGTCACGACGAGCCGGGCTTCGCCGCCGGGCGCGAAAACGCCATGAACACGCCGATCGACCAGGCGCTGGCCGATATCGACGCCTGCCGCGACTTTCTGAGCGCGCGGGGGCCGGTGTTCATCGTCGGCTATTGCTACGGCGGCTCGCTGGTGTGGCTGGCGTGTGGCAACCTCGAAGGGCTCGCGGCGGGGTCCAGCTACTACGGCAGCATGGTCAAGGCGAACGCCGAACTCGCGCCGAAATGCCCGGCGATCGTCCACCTCGGGCGCAAGGACGCCTTCATCCCCGCCGACGAGGTGAAGGCCGCCGTCGAGGCCGCCCAGCCCGGCGTGCCGGTCTACATCTACGAAACCGGCGACCACGGCTTCAACAACGAGGGCTCGCCTCGCTACGATGCGGCCAGCGCCGAGCTGGCGCGCGAACGCACCCGCGACCTCTTCGAGGCCAACGCCTGATGGGCGAGATGATCGCGCTGAAGAGCCGTTTCGACGGCTTCGAACTTGGCGCCTACCGCGCCGCTCCCCGCGACGCCCGCCGGGGCGGTCTGGTGCTGGTGCAGGAGATCTTCGGCGTCACCGGGCACATCCGCGAACTCTGCGAAGGCTTCGCCGAGGAGGGCTACGAGGTCATCGCGCCCAGCTTCTACGACCGTTTGGAGTCGGGCTTCGCGGCCGACTACACGCCCGACGACATCGCGAAAGGCCGCAACTACTCCGAGGAGACGCCGTGGGACCAGGTCGCCGGCGACCTTCAGGCGGCGATCGACTCCCTCCAGCCGCCGGTGTTCGTCGTCGGCTACTGCTGGGGCGGCACAGCGGCTTGGCTGGCGGCCTGCCGGTGCGACGGCGTGGCGGCGGCGTCCTGCTTCTACGGCCGGCGCATTCCGGAGCTGGTGCACGAGCAGCCGCAGTGCCCGACCATCCTCCACTTCGGCCGCTCCGACCCGGCCATTCCGCCGGAGGTCGTGGAGTTCATCATCGAAGCGCACCCGGAGGTACCGGTCTTCATTTACGACGCCGGCCACGGCTTCGTCTCAGACCGGCGGGCTGACTACAACGCCGACTGCGCTCGGCTGGCGCGGCTTCGCACGCTTCAGCTCTTCACCCGCTCGGGCGGCTCGAAGGGCGAAGTCTAGGCCTCGGGAAGCTCGATCAGCGGCCTGACCGCGGGATCGTGCTCCATGCGCCAGCCCAGCAGGACCTGCGCCACCAGGATGCCGATGCCGGCCGCGTATCCGGAGAAGACACCCGCCGGGTAGCGCCCGCCGTTCGCCACGTCGTAAACCTGCCAGTAGATGAAGGCCGCCAGCGCCAGCAGCACGCCGATGCCCGTCAGCACCGAGATCACACTCTGGCCGAAGCCGGAGATGTAGCTCAGCCAGACATGGCGCAAAAGCAGCCGCCTGACCGCCGGGATCAGCAGCGGCAGCAACCAGGACAGCAGGAGGAAACTCGCCGGGAAGACGATGGTCCGCTGCAGCTTCAGGCCTTCGTCGCCCGGCAGCGTGCGCCAGGCATAGGCCACCGCCCCCGCGTAGATCAGGCTCGCCGCCGCGAAGGTCGACATCTGCATGCGGCGGAAATTTCGCCAGGAGGCCGTGTGGACCATCGCGCCAACATAGTCGCAGCCGATGGCGGATAAAGGGCCGCTACTTCAGAATGCGCCCGGCCACGGCGTAGAGCTTCGCCACCATGGCCGGATCGCGGGCTTCGGGCGCGGTAGCGACGGCGAAATCGAGGCAGGTGTCGATCGGCGAGGGTTCGCGCTCATCGGGCAGCGCATGGGCCATGCGGCGGACCAGCTCGCGGGCCTTGTCCGCGTTGGCCATCAGCACCGCCAGCGCGTTGGGCACATCCACGTCCGGCTCTTCCTCGTGCCAGCAGTCGTAGTCGGTGACCATGCCGATGGAGGCGTAGGGCAGCTCCGCCTCGCGCGCGAGCTTGGCCTCCGGCATGGCGGTCATGCCGATCACCGAGCAGCCCCAGGAGCGGTAGAGGCGGCTTTCCGCGAGGCTGGAGAACTGCGGGCCCTCCATGGCGAGGTAGGTCCCGCCCTGCACCACCGGCGCCCCCGCTGCCCGCGCGGCCTCGGCGGCAAGCCCGGACAAACGATCGCAAACCGGCCGCGCCATGGAGACGTGCGCGACGAAGCCCGGCCCGAAGAAGCTCTTCTCGCGCGCGAAGGTGCGGTCGATGAACTGGTCGACGGCGACGAAGGTCCCGGGCGGCAGGTCCTCCCGCAGCGACCCCACGGCCGACAGCGAGACCACGTCCGTGCAGCCGGCGCGCTTGAGGACATCGATATTGGCGCGCGCGTTCACCGCCGTCGGCGGGATGCGATGGCCTCGGCCATGCCTGGGAAGAAAAACGAGCCGCACCTTGCCGATGCGGCCCGTCAAAAGCTCGTCGGAGGGTTCGCCGAAGGGGCTTTCCACCCGGATGCGTCGGCGGTCCTCCAGGTCCTCGATGTCATAGAGGCCGGACCCGCCGATGACACCGAGGGTCCAGCCTGCCATGAGCTTCGCGCCCTAGTGGCTCTCGTTGCGCCAGACGCGGCGGTAGCTGGCGTAGAGCAGGCCCGCGAACAGAACGAGGTAGATCAGCACCGCAAAGCCCATCTGCTTGCGGTCCTCCATCTTCGGCTCGGCGGCCCACATCAGGAAGGCCGAGACGTCCTTGGCCTGCTCGTTGACCGTGGACGGCGCGCCGTCGTCGAAGGTCACCTTCCCGTCGGCCAGCGGCGGCGGCATGGCGATGAAGCCGCCCGGCGGCACGTGGTGCGGATCGCCCGTCCAGGCCGACGACACGTCGCCCGCCATGTAGGGGTTGTAGTAGCGGCCCGCCGGCACATTCAGGCCCGCCGGCGGCGTCACGAAGCCGGTCAGGATCGAATAGACATAGGCCGGACCGCCGTGGCGCGCCTTGGCGATCACCGACAGGTCCGGCGGCAGCGCGCCGCCGTTGCTGGCCCGCGCCGCGGCCTCATTCGGGAATGGCGAGGGGAAACGGTCCGCCGTCGTGCCGGGGCGTTGGATGGCGTCGCCCGTCTCCGAGTCCGTATCGCCGATCTGGTAGTCCGCCGCGATCGTCTTCACGACCGGGTTGTCGTTCGGGTTCGGATACTTCGGATCGTAGAAGGGCCCGCCCTTCTGGCCGAGGTTGCGGAAGCTCAGCAGGTTCATCGAGTGGCAGGCCGAGCAGACCTCCCGATAGACCTTGTAGCCGCGCTGCAGCTGTTCCTGGTCGTACTTGCCGAACGGACCAGCGAAGGAGAACTCGATCTCCTTCGGGTGCTCGGCGCCGCCGGAGGCGAAGGCCGGGGCGGCCACCAGCATCAGCGCCGCCGCGAGAACGGAGACTTTGCGGAGCATCAGGCTCAACCCTTCTTTTCGGGAGCGGCGACCGCTTCGGCCGGGACCTCGGCGGGATGGGACAGGGCCGGCGTGGCGATCGTCTCGGGCGCCGGCAGCGGCTTTTCGAAGAGGGCCACGAACGGCATCAGCACCAGGAAGAAGACGAAGTAGTAGAGCGAGGCCACCCGCGACAGCCACACGTAGCTGTTCAGGTCGCTCTCCATCACCTTCACGGTGGTGAGGCCCGGGATCACCTGGTCGTCCGGCAGCTTGGCGCCGCAGAAGCCCAGGATGATGCAGACCACGACGAAGATCAGGAAGTAGACCTTCATCATCGGCCGGTAGCGCATCGAGCGCACCCGCGAGCGGTCCAGCCACGGCAGGGCGAACAGGCAGGCGATGGAGCCGAACATGGCCAGCACGCCCATCAGCTTGTTCGGGATGGCCCGCAGGATCGCGTAGAAGGGCAGGAAGTACCACTCCGGCACGATGTGGGCGGGCGTCACCAGCGGGTTTGCCGGGATGTAGTTGTCGGCGTGGCCCAGCGCGTCCGGCATGTAGAAGACGAACACCGCGTACATGATCAGGAAGAGAACCATGGCGAAGCCGTCCTTCACCGTCGCATAGGGCGTGAAGGGCAGCACGTCGGCCTTGGACTTCGGATCGACGCCGGTCGGGTTGTTCTGACCCGTCACGTGCAGCGCCCAGACGTGCAGGACGACGACGCCCGCGATCATGAACGGCAGCAGGTAGTGCAGCGAGAAGAAGCGGTTCAGCGTCGGGTTGTCGACCGCGAAGCCGCCCCACAGCAGCGTGGTTATGGTGTTGCCGATCACCGGGAAGGCGCCCAGCAGGTTGGTGATCACCACCGCGCCGTGGAAGCTCATCTGGCCCCAGGGCAGCACGTAGCCCATGAAGGCGGTGGCCATCATCAAGAGGTAGATCACGCAGCCCAGCAGCCACAGCACCTCGCGCGGCGCCTTGTAGGAGCCGTAGTAGAGGCTCCTGAGCATGTGGATGTAGACCGCGATGAAGAACATCGAGGCCCCGTTGGCGTGGGTGTAGCGGATCAGCCAGCCGTAGTTCACGTCGCGCATGATGTGCTCGACGGAGGAGAAGGCCTCCTTGGCGTTGGGCGTGTAGTGCATCGCCAGCACGATGCCGGTGACGATCTGGACGCCCAGCATCAGCGACAGGATGCCGCCGAAGGTCCACCAGTAGTTCAGGTTCCGGGGCGTCGGATAGTCGACGAAGGTGTCGTGGCTCAGCCGCAGGATCGGCAGGCGCGTGTCCAGCCAGCGGGTGAAGGCGTTCTTGGGTTCGTAGGTCGAATGTCCGCTCATGATCAGCCGACCTTAACCTTGGTGTCGGAGAGGAAGGTGTAGTCGGGCAGCATCAGGTTCTTGGGCGCGGGGCCCTTCCGGATGCGGCCCGAGGTGTCATAGACCGAGCCGTGGCAGGGGCAGAACCAGCCGCCGTACTCGCCGCCGCCGAAGGTCGGCACGCAGCCCAGGTGGGTGCAAGACCCGATCAGGATCAGCCATTGCGCCTTGCCCGGCTTGTGACGCGAGGCGTCGGGCGCGGGGTCGCGCATCGGCTGGCTGTCGTCCTTCACCGCGCGCTCGATCTCGGCCGGCGTACGGTTTCGGATGAAGAGCGGCTTGCCGCGCCAGTTGATCGTGACCTGCTGGCCTTCGGCGACCTTGGTCAGGTCGAACTCGACCGACGCCAGAGCCAAGGTATCGGCGGAAGGCGCCATCTGGCCGATCAGCGGCCACAAGGTCACCAGACCCGCGCCCGCCGCGCCGGCGACGGCGGCGATGTGAATGAAATCGCGGCGGCTGGGGTCATCCCCCGCGCCGGTGTGGGTTGCTGCGTCCGCGGCGGTGTTGGCCACCTTGAGATCACCCCTTCATAAAGCGCTGCGCCCGAAGTCGGGCGCGGCCTCAAACGAGCGGATAGGCGCGGGACATCATGTCCCTTTCAAAGGCTGCGCCACCCCGTGGCGGTCGCCTTAAAATGCGTCTCGCCCTTTTTCAACCGGCCTTTGGCCAAAACCTCAGCCGCGGGCGGGCTTTCCATGACAGGCGGCTTGATCGTAATCAAGGCGCGCCGGACGGGCGTTCGCGATCAGGCGGCCGTCGTAACCCTTCTTTCGTCCGGAGAAGCGCCGTGTTGGACATGCCCGAAACCCCTGCCCTCGAAGCCCGGAAGGAAACGGCGCGGCTCTGGTTCGAATCGCTGCGCGACCGCATCTGCGCCGCCTTCGAACAGCTCGAGGATGAGGCTCCAGCCGCCCTGTACGAGGGCGAACCCGGCCGGTTCGTCCGCACGCCCTGGCAGCGACCCGGTGGTGGTGGCGGCGTGATGAGCATGATGCACGGCCGCTTCTTCGAGAAGGTCGGCGTCCACACGTCCTCCGTCTTTGGGACCTTCACGCCTGAGATGCAGAAGAACATTCCTGGCGCCGACGAAGACCCGCGTTTCTTCGCCACCGGCATCTCCCTGATCGCCCACATGCGCAGCCCCCGCGTGCCGGCGGTGCACATGAACACCCGCTTCATCGTCACCACGAAGAGCTGGTTCGGCGGCGGCGCGGACCTCACCCCCCTATTGGCCTACCAGCGCGAGCAGGACTTCCCCGACGCCGTCGCCTTCCACGCGGCGATGAAGGCCGCCTGCGACGCCCACGACCCCGACTGGCACGCCAAGTACAAGCAGTGGTGCGACGAGTACTTCTTCCTGCCCCACCGGAACGAAATGCGCGGCATCGGCGGCATCTTCTACGACCACCACGACAGCGGCGACTGGACCCGCGACTTCGCCTTCACGAAGGACGTGGGCGAGACCTTCCTCGACATCTATCCGAAGATCGCGGCGGGCCGCGCGCACGAGCCCTGGACCGAGGCGGAGCGCGAAGAGCAACTGATCCGCCGCGGCCGCTACGTCGAGTTCAACCTTCTTTACGACCGCGGCACCACCTTCGGCCTGAAGACGGGCGGCAACGTCGACTCGATCCTGAGCTCGATGCCGCCCGTGGTGAAGTGGCCCTAGCTCAGTAGGCCATGCCTTGGGCGACGGCCTTGAGGCGCTCGACGATGGAGAGCTTGTCGTCGATGAAGTCGTTTTCGACCCACCAGCTCTCCACCTCGCGCATCACCTCGCCGACCAGCGGGCCTTTAGGGACGCCCGCGGCCATCACCTCCTCGCCGGTGAGCGGCAGGGTGGGGGCGGTCCAGGTCTCGCCGACGGCGAGCAGGGCGCGCCACTGGGCCGTCGCCGACGCCTTGGGCGAGGCGGCCCACGCGAGCTTCACCCGGTCGCGGAATGCCTGCGGCCCCAGGCGATAGACGGCGCGGCGGGCCTCGCGCGGGCTCATCCAGCTGACCAGTTTCGGCTCTTCGCCCGCTGCGGCGATGAGCCGTTCCTTCTGGGCGTTGGACAGACGCAGGGCCTCGGCCGTCTCGCCGACAACTAACGGATCGTTCGGCAGCAGCGCGGCCAACCGCAGCTCCGCGTCGGTCTCGAATAGCTGTTCGGACTCGATCTCCACCATCTGCTCGAAGCGCGTCAGCGCGCCGGCTTGCGGCAGCAGTACCCGCAGCACGCCCGTGGCCGCCATCAGCCGCACGGCCGGGCGCGGATCGTCGGCCGCCAGTAGCTTCAGGACTTCCTTCTGCACTCGCTCAGCGGCCAGGTCGCTCAGCAGGTCGCGCAGCCGCTCGCAAGCCTCCAGCGCGGCGCGGTCCGGTTCGCCGCGCCCGTACCAGGCGAGGAAGCGGAAGAAGCGCAGGATGCGCAGATGGTCTTCGCGTATGCGGGCCTCGGCGTCGCCAACGAAGACGATCCGGCCGGCGCGCGCGTCCTCGATCCCACCGACCGGATCATGCACTGTTCCCTCGACGTCGCAGTAGAGGGCGTTCAGGCGGAAATCGCGCCGCTCCGCGTCCTCGGCCCAGTCGGTCGTGAAGGCCACTACCGCACGGCGGCCGTCGGTGGCGACGTCCCGGCGCAGGGTGGTGATCTCGTACGGACGGTGGTTGGAGATGGCGGTGATGGTGCCGTGGTCAGCCCCGGTCGGCACGGCGCGCAGGCCCGCCGCCTCCAGCGCCTGCGTCACCTCATCCGGCGTCAGCGTCGTGGCGATATCGACGTCGTCGATGGGCCGCTTCATCAGCGTGTTGCGCACGCAGCCGCCCACGAAGCGGGCGCAGTCGGGCCCGCCCTTGGCCGCCAGCGCGGCCATGACCGCTTGCGTGGCCGGCGGCTTCATCCAGGACTGGACGCCGATCGTCTCGCTCATGGCCTAGCCGTTAGCCCCCATAGAGCCGGTCGTACAGGGCCCGCAGCATGCCCGCCGTCGCGCCCCAGATCACCCGCTCCTCGTGCGTCATGGCGTAGAAGTAGCGCCGCTCGCCGGTCGGCTGGTCGTAGTAGCGCCGCTCGTGGTTGGCCGGGTCCATCAGGAAGCGGAACGGCGTCTCGAAGATCTCCGCCACCTCATGTGGATTGGGCGAGAGATCGATAGGCGAGGTCACGAACCCCACCACCGGCGTGATCAGGTAGCCCGTGCCGGTGCGATAGAGCGTCGACAGCCCCGCCAGCTCCACGCGGTCGCGGGCAAGGCCGATCTCCTCCTCCGCCTCGCGCAGCGCCGCCTCCCACGGCGTCTCGCCCGGATCGACCCGGCCGCCGGGCAGCGCCACCTGGCCGGTATGCTTGCGCAGCGTGTCGGCCCGCCGCGTCAGCAATACCGACAGCCCTTCGTCCCGCTCCACCAGCGGCACCAGCACGGCGGCCGGCGTCAGCGCGGCGTTACCCTTGGGCGCCATCTCGGGGTTGAGGTCGAAGTCGGAGCGGTGCGGGCGGTCAGTCTCGTGGCTCTCCAGCGGATCGAGCCGCTCGCGGACCCACGCGCGTACCTCGTCCGGATGGGCGTCCGGCCTCACGCCAGCGGCCCCACCGTGAACCATTCCCCGTTTGACGAGACGGCCATCACGCCGCCCTGCGGCTCAGACATCTCGACCAGCTCGTAGAACACCGGTCGGGCGATCAGCGCCTCCAGCCCACGGCGCACATGCACGTAGGGCCGGGGCTCGCCCGTCTCCTCATCCATCTCGACGCGGATCGGGTTTTCCGGCCCCGCCTCGATCTCGTCGCCGACGTTGGTTGTAAAGCGCAGAACCTTGCCGTCGCGGTCCACCCGCACGGCGACGAACGGCGCGTCCTCGACCTCGATCCGCAGCTTCTCGACCGGCGTGACGAGGTAGATGCCGTCGTCATCCTTCCGCAGCACCGTCGAGAACAGCCGCACCAGCGCCTCGCGCCCGATGGGCGTGCCTTCGTGAAACCACACGCCGTCCTTGCGGATGCGGATGTCGATGTCGCCGCAGTTGGGTGGATTCCACAAATGCACCGGCGGCAGCCCGCGCCCGGGCGCCTGCTTGGCCGCGGCGACAACGCCTTCCAGTCCGGGTTTCGACTCCGCCATGGCCCTAACTTAGTGCGGGCTCAGAGCGTGGCCAGCCCTTCCAGCCGTTCGGCCGCGCCGGGAACGAGTTCCTTCACCAGCACCCGGCGCGCATCGACCGGCCCGGGCATCGTCACCTTGGGCGCGACCTGGAAGCCGCTTTGCGCGAACCAGGCCATGTCGCCGACCAGCAACACGACATGGCAACCGGCCTCCCGCGCGGCCTCGCAAGCCCGCTCGACGAGCTGTCGCCCAAGGCCGTCGCCGCGCTGGTCGGCGTCCACCGCGATAGGTCCAAGGAACGTCACCGGCTGTCCGCCAACCTTGATCGGCCACAACCGCACCGACCCCACGATCCGGCCGTCGGCTTGCGCCACAAACGACAGCTTGGCCTGAGGCGTATTCCCCTCGCGCAGCCGCTCCGCCGCCTTGGCGTAGCGCCCCGGCCCGAACGCGCGCTCGACCAGCGCGGCGATGGCGTCGGCGTCCTTCGGCTCTTCGTTGCGGATCAGGGGGGTGCTCATGGGAGGCGCGCCAATAGGGCTCGCGCGCGGGCGCGTCAACGAGCATTGCAGCGTACCCGACGCGCAGTATGTTGCAGCGCCCATGTCCGATGAGCCCTCCCCCAACTCCTTCCGAGCGCTCCTGAAGCAGCACGACTTCGTGCGCTTCTGGTTTTCGCGCTGGACGGCGGTGCTGGCCGTGCAGATCGAGAGCGTGACGCTGGGCTGGCAGGTCTATGACATCGCCCGCCGCACCATGGACGTGAAGCGCGCAGCCTTCATGGTCAGCCTGATCGGCCTCGTCTCCTTCATCCCGGTGCTGCTGCTGGCGCTGCCCGCCGGCGAGACGGCCGACCGCCACGACCGCAAGGCCATCCTGATGTTCTGCTACGGCGGCGAGATAGCCTCGGTGGCGGTGCTGACGGCCGGCGCGGCGATGGGCTTTGCGACCATCCCGCTGCTGCTCGGCATCGCCTTCGTGTTCGGCGCGGCGCGGGCCTACTTCTCGCCGGCCAGCACGGCGATGGGGCCGATGCTGGTGCCCCGCGAGCTGCTGCCCCGCGCGATCGCCTGGAACTCGCTGGCCTGGCAGACGGCGTCGGTCGCGGGACCGGCCATCGGCGGCCTGCTGGTAGCGCTGTCGCCGGCCCACTCCTATGGCGCGGCCCTGATCCTCTATGTGATCGCCACCGCCTGCACCCTGCTGATCCGCCAGTCGACCCAGCCGACGGTACAGCCCGGCTCGCGCTGGGCGCTGATGAAGGAGGGGCTGGCCTACGTCTGGCGCAACAAGATCGTGTTCGGCTCGATCTCGCTCGATCTGGCGGCCGTGATCCTCGGCGGCGCGACGGCGCTTCTGCCGGTGTTCGCCAAGGACGTCCTGCACATCGGGCCGGAAGGCTTCGGCCTGCTGCGGGCCGCGCCCTCGGTCGGTGCGGCCATCGTCGCCCTCTACCTGGCCAGCAACCCGATCCGGTCGAACGCGGGCGTCGCCATGTTCACCGGCGTCGCCATCTTCGGCGCGGCGACCGTGGTGTTCGGCCTCTCCAAGATCCTGTGGCTGTCGCTGCTGGCGCTGGCGCTGCTCGGCGCGGGCGATGCGATCAGCGTCTACATCCGCCAGACGCTGGTCCAGCTCGTCACCCCCGACCACATGCGCGGCAGGGTGGCGACCGTCTCCTCGCTCTTCATCGGGGCCTCCAACGAACTCGGCGAGTTCGAGAGCGGCGTCGTCGCCCGCTTCCTCGGCCCCGTCGGCGCTGCGGTGTTCGGGGGCGTGGGCGCCCTGATGGTCACCGGGATCTGGGCGAAGCTCTTCCCCGCCTTGCGTAAGGCCGACCGCCTCGACTAGAGCAGTCTCAAACAACTGTTGGAGACGGAGACGATGGGCGTTCTCGAAGGCAAGGTCGTTCTGGTCACCGGCGCGGCCGGCGGCATCGGCAAGGAATGCGCGCTCTTGGCGGCCCGCGAAGGCGCCAAGGTGGTCGTCAACGACCTCGGCGGCTCTGTGGCCGGCGGCGACGAGGGCGATGCTGGTCCGGCCCAGCAGACCGCCAACGAGATCAAGGCCGCCGGCGGCGAGGCCGTCGCCAACTCCGAGAGCGTTACCTCGATGGCCTCGGTCAAGGGCATGTTCCAGCAGGCCATGGATACGTTTGGAGGCCTCCACGCGGTCATCAACCCGGCCGGCATCCTGCGCGACGGCATGTTCCACAAGATGCCCGACGAGGACTGGGACAAGGTCATCGATGTCCACCTGCGCGGCGCCTACAACGTCACCCGCGCCACGGTCGAACACTTCCGCGACCAGCAGGACGGCTCCTACGTTCATTTTACCTCGACCAGCGGCCTGATCGGCAACATCGGCCAGGCCAACTACGCCGCCGCCAAGCTGGGCGTTATGGGCCTGTCGCGGATCGTGGCCATGGAGGGGGCGCTGAAGAACGTCCGCTCCAACATCATCGCGCCCTTCGCCTGGACGCGGATGATCGCCACCATCCCGGTCAAGGACGAAGCCTCCGCCCAGCGCGTCGAGCGGATGCGCAAGGCCATGCGCGCCGACCAGGTCGCCCAACTCGCCGTCGCGCTGTGCGCCGACGCGGCCAAGGAGTGCAGCGGCCAGATCTTCGCCGTGCGCGGCAACGAGATCGTGCTGTTCAACCAACCCCGCCCGGTGAAGTCGCTGGCCCGCATCGAGGGCTGGTCGCCGGAAACCATCATCGGCCAGTGCCTGCCGGCCATGAAGCCCAACTTCACCGACCTCGGCGCCACGAGCGCGGTGTTCCCCTACGATCCGGTCTGATCATGCGTAGAGCTGCAATCGTTGCGCCTGTCCGGACTCCGGTGGCGAAGTTCCTGGGGTCGTTGCAATCGGTCCCTGTCGAGGAGCTCGCCGCCACGGTCGTGAACGCGACCATCGCCCGCGCCGGGATCGACCCCGCGCGGATCGACGACGTGGTCTTCGCCCAGTCCTACGCCAACGGCGAGACGCCCTGCGTCGGCCGCTGGGCGGCGCTGCAGGCGGGACTGCCGATCGAGGTGCCGGGCATGCAGCTCGACCGCCGTTGCGGCGGAGGCCTGCAGGCCATCGCGACGGCGGCGATGATGGTGCAGTCGGGGGCGGCGGACGTGGTCATCGCCGGCGGTGTCGAGAGTATGAGCCGCGTCGAATACTACACCACCGACATGCGCGCCGGCGCCCGCGCGGGCTCGGTGAAGCTGCACGACCGCCTCGAACGCGGCCGTGAGCGGTCGCAGCCTGTCGAACGCTTCGGCTACATCAGCGGCATGATCGAGACGGCCGAGAACCTCGCCCGCGAACACCAGATCGCCCGCGAGGACGCCGACGCCTTCTCCGCCGAAAGCCACCGCCGCGCGACAGCTGCGTGGGAGAGCGGCAAGTTCGCCGACGAGGTCGTCCCTGTCTCGGTCCCGCAAAGGAAGGGCGACCCGGTCCTCTTTGCGAAGGATGAAGGCATCCGCGCCGACGCCACGGCTGATTCCATGGCGGCGCTGCGCCCGATCATGAAGGACGGCCAGGTCACCGCCGGCAACTCCAGCCAGCAGAACGACGCCGCCGCCGCCTGCCTGGTCGTCGCCGAGGACAAGCTGGCCGAGCTGAACCTCGAGCCGATGGGCTACATGGTCGGCTGGGCCGCCGCCGGCTGCCACCCCGCGACTATGGGCTACGGCCCCGTCCCCGCCGTCGAGAAGCTGTTCGCCCGCACCGGCCTGTCGTGGGACGACATAGACCTCGTCGAACTCAACGAAGCCTTCGCCGCCCAGGTGCTGGCAGTGCTGAAGGGCTGGGGCTGGGACGACCGCTCGCGCCTCAACGTCAACGGCTCAGGCATCAGCCTCGGCCACCCGATCGGCGCGACGGGCGTGCGTATTCTCGCGACGCTAATGCACGAAATGCAGCGCCGAAAGGCCCGCTACGGCCTTGAAACCATGTGCATCGGCGGCGGCCAGGGCATCGCGGCAGTGTTTGAGCGACCTTAAGCGCCCGCAAGCCCCCGGAGCGCGTCCCCGCTCAGCCGGCGGATGATCCAGTCGTCCAAGGCGTTTGCGCCGAGGCTGTCGTAGAAGGCGATGGAGGGGGCGTTCCAGTCGAGGACGGCCCAGTCGAGGCGGGCCAAGCCTTCGTCGATGCAGCGCTTTGCAAGCCGGGCCAGCAGCGCCTTGCCCGCGCCCTTGCCGCGCGCTTCCGGGCGAACGAACAGGTCTTCCAGCCAGATGCCGAGGCGGCCCCGGAAGGTGGAGTAATTGTAGAACCACACCGCAAAGCCGACCGGCTCGCCGTCCGCCTCAGCGATATCGCAGAAGACGCGGGGGTTGGCCCCAAACAGGTCGCGAGCGATCCCCGCTTCCGTCGCGCTCACCTCGTCCAGCAGCTTCTCGTAATCGGCGAGGTCGCGGATGAAGCGGAAGATCAGCGCGGCGTCGTCCGGCCGCGCCCGCCGAACGACAACGCTCATCCGACCTTCACGCCCGGCGGCGGGATGCTGTCGGCGGGCACGAAGAAGTCAGGCATCAGCGAGGCGTTGGGATCGACCTTGTAGTGGTCGAAGTCGCGCACGCCCTCGCCGTAAAGGAAGCTGTCGTCGATCAGGAAGTTGCCGCTGAACTCGCGGCTCGGCTTATTGAAGATCGCGTAGGCCGCATCGGCCATGATCTCGGGCGTGCGGCAGTGGCGCATGCCCTCGTCGCCGGCCAGTGCGAACTTGATGGCCGCCGTTGCTATCCCCGTCCTCGGCCACAGCGCATTAAAGGCGATGCCGTCGTCCCTGAACTCCTCGGCCATGCCCAGCATGCACATGCTCATGCCGTACTTGGCCATGGTGTAGGCGACGTGGCGCGCAAACCATTGGGGGCTCATGTCGAGCGGCGGCGACAGCGCCAGCACGTGCGGGTTCGCCGCCTTCTTCAGCCAGGGGATGCAGGCCTTCGAGGTCAGGAAGGTCCCGCGCGCATTGACCTGGTTCATCAGGTCGTAGCGCTTCATCTCGGTCGCCTCGGTCCCGGTCAGCTGGATCGTCGAGGCGTTGTTCACGCAGATGTCGATCCCGCCGAACTTCGCGGCCGTCTGTTCGACAGCCTCCATGACCGACGCCTCTTCCCGCACGTCGACGACCAGCGGCAGCGCCTTGCCGCCCGCCTTCTCGATCTCCTCGGCGGCGGAATAGATGGTGCCGGGCAGGTGCTTGTGCGGCTCGGCCGTCTTGGCGGCGACGGCGATGTTGGCGCCGTCCCTGGCGGCCCGAAGGGCGATGGCCAGCCCGATGCCGCGGCTTGCGCCGGTGATGAAGAGGGTCTTGCCCTGGAGGCTCACTGCGTCTCTCCCTTGTCGGGTCTTGCGATCAGCGGCAGGCCCGCCGCGATGTAGCCGGCGGAAAAGGCGATCTCGGCCAGCATTACGCCCCAGCTCTCGCCCGGCCGCATCACCGAGAAAAGGCCGATGATCAGCGCCAGAGTCCAGAGCCCTGCCGCGATCATGTGGCCCACGCCCCGCAGCAGCATCGGGAAGGCGATGACCGCCATGCCGATCGTCCAGACCACCGCGCCGTAGCGATAGGTGCCCGGCCCGAAGATCATGTCGCCGCCGCTGCGCACGATGATCAGCCCGGTGACCGCCAGCACGAAGCCCAGCATCCCCGTGAAGCCCAGCGACTTCCTCGAATAGCCGTAGATCCCGACCAGCCCCAGCATCAGCAGGACGTCGGTCGCCAGCCAGTTGATCTGCAGCGCCTGCCCGTGCAGCACGTCCGGCGCCAGCGGGCCGATCAGGCGCAACAATCCGCCCAGCACCGCGCAAAAGCCGGCCAGACGATAGGCGGTCGCGGGCGTCATGCTCCGGTCGTCTCCCGCGACAGCGCCCAGAGCGTGTCGGCATCCGCCGGATCGAGCGCATAGTCCATCACGCCCTCGAACGGCCGCTCCTTCGTCCAGGGTCCTGCCTGCGCGCAGTTCTCCAGATACAGCCCCCCGACGCCTTCCAGCTCGTCGCCCACCGCCGCCCAGACGGAGGTCGAGGCGCCTTGCTCGGGCGTCTTGAAGCCCTGACGGACCTCGCCCCGCTCGTTGATCCAGCCCATGGCCATCTGCTCTTCCCGAGCCATGTGGCGCTGCAGCTCGGTCATGATGCCCCCCGGCATGACGGCGTTCGCCCTGATTCCGCGATCCTTGTAGCGCTGATCGAAGCCGACGGCGAAGAGGCTGTTGGCGGTCTTCGACTGGCCGTAGGCCTCCCACTTGTCATACGGGCGGTTCCTGAAGTGCGGATCCTCGAAGTTCACGCGGCTCCTGCGATGCCCGATCGAGGACAGCGCCACCACCCGCGAGGCCTTGCCGCTCTCCTTCGCGCCTCGCTCCAGCGCGGGCGCCAGCAGGACCGCGAGCAGGTAGTGGCCGAAGTGGTTGGTGCCGATCTGCATCTCCAGACCATCTTCGGTGTAGCCCTGCGGACAGGCCATGACGCCGGCGTTGTTGATCAGCATGTTCAGCGGCCGGTCGCCCCAGCGCCGCGCGAACTCGCGCACTGACGCCAGGCTGGCGAGGTCCAGCATCTCCCAGCTGACCTTCCCCTTCGCGGTCTTCTTCAGCTCGGCGAGCGCCGCCTCCGCGAGGTCCGGCTTACGGACCGCCAGCACCACATCGGCGCCTTGCTCGGCCAGTGCACGGGCCGTCTCGATGCCGATGCCGGTCGCGCCGCCGGTGACGATGGCGGTCCTGCCGCTCAGGTCATGGCCCGCGGCTGCCTCCCTCGCCGGCGTGAAAGCTCCAAACGGTGAGGTGATGCGGTCCATGGGTCCTCCTTCAAACGGCGCGGTGCCAGGCCACGCCGTCGTCATCGACCTCGCGCAGGGCGCGCCCGCGACGGATCAGGCAGTTGATGTGCGCGAGGCTCTCGCCGGTCGCCATGCCGGCCAGCTCGGGCCCGATCTTGCGGGCGAACAGCGCCCCGAAGACGTCCACCGCCCGCTTGGGCTCAGCGAGAAGCTTCTCCAGCCGCACGAGCGAACGTTCATGCCCCGCCGCCAGGTGATCGAGCCTCGCATGCAGCCCGTAGAAGGGATCGTTGTGCGCCGGCAGCACCAGCACCTCGTCCGGAATCGCCGCCTTCAGCTTGGCGAGCGAGGTCAGCCAGTCCGACAACGGATCGGCATCCGGCTCCGTCGGAAACACCGACACGTTCGACGAAATCCTTGGCAGTACCTGGTCGCCGCTGATCAGCAGGTTCAGCTCCGGGCACCACAGGCACGCGTGCTCGGGCGAGTGCCCGTTGCCCGTGACGACCCGCCACTCCCGCCCGCCGACCTCAAACGTGTCGCCGTCGGAGAGCCGCCGATAGCTGTCGGGCAGCTGGTAGATCGCCTTGCCGAAGCCGCCGAACTTGGCCTTGTAGTTGTCGAGCGCCTCATCGTCCCAGCCCGCGGCGCGGAAGAAGCGCACGCCATCCTCCGGCGCCTCACGCCCCGTGTCGGCGACCAGCATGCGGCACTGGAAGTACTCCAACCTGGTCATCCAAAGCCGCACGCCGAACTTGCGCGTCATCCAGCCGGCCAGCCCGATGTGGTCGGGGTGCAGGTGGGTGCAGATCACCCGCGTGATCGGCTTGCCGCCCAAGCTCCCGGAGAATGCCTTGCGCCAGGCCTGCGCCGTGTCGTGGGTCTGCAGGCCGGTGTCGACGATGGCCCAGCCCTCGCCGTCGGCCAGCGCCCAGACGTTGATGAACCCGAGAGGCCCAAACAGCGGCATGCGCAGCCACAGGACGCCCGGCGCGACCTCCACCGCTTCGCCAGACCCCGGCTCCGGCGTGGTCTCGAACGGATAGGTCAGCTTGGGGCGACGAGGCGCCTCGGCGTCTTCAAATCCGTCGCGCAACACACACTCTCCCGAACAACTGTTTGACGCATCATCCACCGTTCCGGGCCGCGCCGCAATTCAGCCCCGGTCAGCGATCATCTTGACCCCTTGTGAAAGCGTGGGCTTATGTCCCCGCCACAAGAGGAAACACTCCCAGGAGATAGTTGATGAGGTTCATTAGGCTCGGCTTGGCCGCTGTGCTGGCGGTCGCCGCCTTCGTTCCCGCGAGCGCATTCGCGGCGAGCAAGGACCCCATGGAAGCGATGATGCTGGCCAAGGCCCGCGAAAAGGGCATGGCCGACACGCCGCCCCTCGTCGCGGCGAGCGGCGCCAAGTGCTCCGTGTCCGACGCCCGCTGGATCGGCGAGGACAAGAAGTCGGGCTCGAACTTCTACGAAGTCGCCTGCAAGGAGGGCATCGGCTACGTCTTCATCGCCCAGAAGGACAACCCCAAGCCCCAGACCTTCACCTGCCTGGAGGCCAACAAGCCCACCGCCGACGGCAAGCCGAACTCGCTGGCCTGCATGCTGCCGGGCAATGCGAACCCGGAAGCGGGCCTGAAGGCCTTCGTCGAAAAGGCCGGCTCGCCCTGCGTCATCGACAAGGCGCGCGCCATCGGCCAGGGCCAGAAGAACAGCTACTTCGAAATCGCCTGCAAGAATGGGGCAGGCTACATCCTGGTGACCTCGTCGCCGCCGGATCCGGCCGCCGACGTGCAGCTCAACACCTGCCTGGTCTACGAACCGGGCGGCAACCTGAACTGCGAGCTCACCGACCGCGCCGCCCAGCTGGCGCCCGTCGACGCGCTGGTGGCCAAGTCCGGTAAGTCCTGCACGGTGAAGGATCGCCGCTACGTCCTGACCACCAAGAACGGCGACAACTACTACGAAGTCTCCTGCGAAAGCGGCACGGGCTACATGGTGCAGGAGAACCTGAAGGGCGACCTGGTCCGCATCCTGGATTGCGGCGCGGCAGACTTCATCGGCGGCGGCTGCACCATGACGGACTCGCGGGCGGCCCAGACCGAGCAATCGGCGCTCTACACCAAGCTCGCCACCAAGGCCGGTTTCCCCTGCAACGTGGGCAAGTACGCTCCGCTGCCGACCAGCGGCGCCAAGGAAGTCATCGAGCTGCAGTGCACCGACCGGCCGGACGGCGGCATCGGGATTTTCACGGCCAGCGGCGGCAAGGTTTACAACTGCGTGCTGGCCGAGCTTGAGGGCTATCGCTGCTCCTTCTCCAAGAAGGACGCGGTCTATCCCAAGCTAACGGCCCAGCTGAAATCGCTCGGCAAGACGAGCTGCACGGCTTCCGACGCCCGCGTCATCGGCAAGAGCGCCGACGAAGGCTTCGTGGAACTGGCCTGCTCGGACGGCCTGCCGGGCTGGGTGCTCGGCTTCCCCGCCGGCAGCGACTCGCCGAAGGAAGTGCTGAGCTGCCTGCAGGCGGCCAACATCGGCGGCGGCTGCCGTCTGCCGACGAACCGGCGCTAGACCGATAACATCGAGAGAAGGGAAAGCCCGCTGGTTCGCCGGCGGGCTTTTTCTTTGGGCTGCTAGCCCATCGCGGCCTCGATGAAGGCCGGGCCCTTGCCGGCCATGGCGCGGGCCATCGCGGCGTCGAACTCCTCGGTCGTCGTGGCGCGCACCGCCGGAACGCCCATCCCCCGCGCCATCGAAACCCAGTCGATCCGCGGCTCACCGAGATCGAGCAGCCTCTGCGCCGCCGGGCCGGGGTTGCCCGCGCCGGTGCGGGCAAGCTCGATGTTGAGGATGCGATACGCGTGGTTGGCGAAGACCACCGTCGTCACGTCGAGACCCTCGCGGGCGATCGTCCAAAGGCCCTGAACCGTATACATGGCCGCGCCGTCGCCGTTCAGGCTCAGCACCTTGCGATCCGGGCAGGCCACCGCCGCGCCGACGGCCAGCGGGATGCCTTGGCCGATGGCGCCGCCGGTCAGCATCAGCCAGTCGTGCGGCCTTGCGCCCTTCGTCGCCATGAAGATCGGCAGGCCCGCCGTCACCGCGTCGTCCGAGATGATGGCGTGGTCGGGCATATGGCGCGCGATGGAGGCGCCGATGGCGTAGGGCTCCAGCGGGCCTTTGGGCTCCGGCGGCAGGTCGAGGTCCTGCACCGGCGCGAGTTCCGGCGCGCCCAGCGCATCGGCCAGCAGCGATAAAGCCTCGGCTCCGTCGCCGTCCTTGCCACAGAGGGTGAGCTGATCGCAGTTCTCCGGCACGAGCACGCTCGGCCGCTCCGGATAGGCGAAGAAGGCGACCGGGGTGACCGTCTCGGCCAGCACCATCAGGTCGACGCCGGCCAGGTCCATCAGGGCCATCTCGCCGAAGTACATCATCCGATCCGGCGCGAACCGGCCTGCCCCGCGCGCCTGCCGCGCCACGAAGGTGTCGGTCAGCACCCGCACCCCCGCGGCCGCCAGACGCCCCGCTGCATGCACGCCCCTGGCCCCACAGGCGGAGCCGCCGATCAGCACCACGGGCTTGGCCGCATTGCGGATGCGCTCGGCGATCTCCTCGATATCCGGCTGCGGGGGCGCGGACCGCTTTGGGGGGGCCCATGCCGGGCCCTTCAGCGTTGTCTCGGTCCATGCGGAATCGGCCGGCAGGATCAGCGTCGCGCAGCCGCCCGGGGGACCATAGCTGGCGGCCACGGCCTCGGCGGCCAGCGGCCCCACCTCGTCGGCGCTCTCGGCCGACTTCACCCACAGCGAGTTGGGCCTGGCCCAGCCGGCGATATCGGAGTTCAGCGGCGCATCGTACTGGCGGTGGTAGGTCGCGTGGTCGCCGACGATGTTGACCAGCGGCGTCGCGGCGCGGCGGGCATTGTGCAGGTTGGCCCCGCCGTTCGCGTAGCCTGCGCCCAGGTGCAGCAGCGTGCAGGCAGGGACGCCGGCCATCCGCCCGTAGCCGTCCGCCGCCCCCGTCGCCACGCCCTCGAACAGGCAGAGCACCGATCGCATCCGGGGCTCGCGATCCAGCGCGGTGACGAACTGCATCTCGCTGGTGCCGGGATTGGCGAAACAGGCGGTCACGCCGTTGTCGGCCAGGGTCTCGATCAGGGCGTCGGCGCCGTTCATGGTGTCTCGCTTCAGAAGGTCAGGATGTCGGGATCGGGTGGCGAGGCGAACAGCCGCTCCGCCTCGAAGGCGCGCCGCTCGCGGGCGAGCGCCTGGTTGATGTAGCCCTTGTCGGTGATCTCGCCGCTGGCCGGATCGGGCGCGCCTTGCAGGATCAGAGCCCGCGACACCTTGCCGCCGGCGCCTTTGGCATTGGCGTTCAACCGCTCCAGCCCACTGCGGACCGCGTCTCGCACGGCGGCCTCCGAACCCAGGCGTTCGCAATAGGGGCGGTTGAGGAACAGCATCAGCCCGACGCCGTCATGCCCCTCGCCGCAGACGACGGCGTCCGACACCGCCCCGCCGATGGCCGAAACCGCCGCCACCCTGAGCGCGCCCGCCGCCACGAAGGTCCCGCTGGAGAGCTTGAAGTTCTCGACCAGCCGCCCGTCGAACACGAGGCCGTTCTCGGGATGCTCGGGGTCTTCCAGCTTGGCCGCGTCCCCCAGCCGATAGAAGCCCTCCTCGTCGAAGGCCTCGGCCGAAAGACCCGGCGCATTGTAGTAACCCGGCGACACCTGCGGCCCCTTCACCCGGAACTCGTACTTCTCGCCGGCCGGCACGAGCTTCACGTACGTGCCCGGCGTCGGCAGCCCGCAGAGGCCCGAACGGGTATTCGGCCAGTGGATGTTGCAGGCAGTCGGTCCGGTCTCGGTCGCGCCATAGCCGGTGCCAAGGCAGATGCGCTCACCGATCGTGCGCACCGCCACCGCCTGCACCCGGTCGATGACGCTCTGGGCGAGCGAGGCGCCGCCGTACTGCATCAGCCGCAGCCGCGAGAAGAAGGTCCGCGCCAGGTCGTCGTCCTTCTCCAACTCGCCCGCGAACAGCCCCCAGCCGGCCGGCACCATGTTGTGGTAGGTGGTCGCCACCTCCTTCAGGTTCCGCACCGTCTCCCCGAACCGCTCCGGCGTCGGCTGGCCAGCGTCGATGTAGAGCGTCCCGCCCCGGTGCAGGATCATGTGCAGGATGGCGTTGGCGCCGAGGCTATGGCTCCAGGGCGCGGCGTTCAGCGTGACCGGCGGATCGGGGTCTTCAAAGCAGGCCTCGATCTGCGCGCCATTCGTCGCGACGTTGCGATGCAGGCACACCACCGCCTTCGGCCGACCCGTGGAGCCCGAGGTCAGCAGCAGCTTGGCGATATCGTCCGGTTCCGCCAGCGGCGCCAGCGGCGCCGACGTCAGCAACGCGTCGAGGTTCGAGATGACCGGCAGACCTTTCAGGAACGGCGTCGCCAACGCGCCCGCGAAGGCCTCCGGGTCATCCACGTAGACTGCTGACGGCCGCAGCACCGCGCAGGCGTGTTCCAGCCGGGTGTAGTCGCCGAACAGCCCATACTGCGGCGACACCGGCGCGATCGGCATCCCAAGGCTCATGGCGGCATAGGCGATCAGCGCGTGATCGATCCCGTTCCGCGCCAGGATCAGCAGCACGTCCCCACGATGCAGGCCCATCCCCGCAAGCCCGCCCGCCAGCGCCTGCATCCGTTCCAGCGCCTCGGCGTAAGTGACTGTCCGCCACCCCGCACCCGAGCGATCCGCCAGCCAAACCCGATCCGGCGCCGCGCCCGCCCAATGGACCAGCGGCTCCCAGGTGGTCTGGAACCGCGTCGAAAACGGCGTCGGGTTGAACAGCACGATCGACCCGTCCGCCCGCCGCTCGGTCTCAAGCCGCCGCGGCGCGTATCGGGCATCTCGGAATGGGGCGGTCAGCCCGGGGGCGCCGTCGTGCATACAGGTTTATCGGACGTGCCGAACGGATGTTCAACAGCGGAACGCGATGGCCAAAATGGCGCAAAGTCTGTTATATGGACAATCCATGAACGTGTCGCTCACACCAGAACTCGAAGCCTTCGTGGAAAGCGCCGTCAAGTCCGGCCGCTACGGCTCCGCCTCCGAAGCGGTGCGCGAAGGTCTGCGGCTCCTGGAGGAGCGTGAGGCCAAGTTCCTACGCCTAAAAGCTCTTATCGATGAAGGGGTGGCCAGCGGCGCCGCAGGTCCGTTTGACCGCGAACTCGTTGAGCGCATCAAACGCGAGGGCCGCGCGAAGCTGGCAGGACGCCAAGCCGCCGAATGAGCTTGCTGCAAATCAGCAATCGCGCCCGCGAGGACTTACGGGATATCTGGGACTATGTCTCGGAGCGGAACTTGCCGGCCGCTGACGCTCTGTTGGATCGCTTCCTCGATGTAGCCGAAACGCTGGCCGAGCAGCCGCTCGCGGGGCGTGCGCGGCCGGAGTTGCGTCGCGAGTTACGCTCCTTCCCCGTCGGCGAATACTTGATCTTCTACGAGCCGCAGCAGGGCGGGATCGAGATCATCCGGGTCTTGCACGGTCATCGCGACATAGACGCGGACCTCTTCTAGCCCGCCAGCGTCTCCAGAAAGCG
>Ga0070659_100000630_pt1 | contig 25767 bp, 27 predicted proteins | sample KBSC23metaG_FD_64666 | JGI IMG/M metagenome (GOLD analysis project Ga0070659, IMG submission 64666) | Corn rhizosphere microbial communities from Kellogg Biological Station, Michigan, USA - KBS C2-3 metaG | ecosystem: Host-associated > Plants > Roots > Rhizosphere > Soil ... | reverse complement strand
AAGGCCCGCGGCCTGCGGGTCACGATGCAGAAGCTCGACCCCTACCTCAACGTCGACCCCGGGACGATGAACCCGTTCCAGCACGGCGAGGTGTTCGTCACCGACGACGGGGCCGAGACCGACCTCGACATCGGCCACTACGAGCGCTTCCTCGACGAGGACCTGCGCGGCTCGGCCAACGTGACGACCGGCCAGGTCTACTCCCAGGTGATCGCGCGTGAGCGCCGCGGCGAGTACCTCGGCGACACCGTCCAGGTCATCCCGCACATCACCGACGAGATCAAGCAGCGGATCCGCGACATGGGCCGGCCGATGGCCGACGGCGAGATCCCCGACGTCGTCATCACCGAGATCGGCGGCACCGTCGGCGACATCGAGTCACTGCCGTTCCTCGAAGCCGCCCGCCAGGTGCGCCAGGAAGTGGGCCGCGACAACGTGTTCTTCCTGCACGTCTCGCTGGTCCCGTACCTCGCGCCGTCCGGCGAGCTCAAGAGCAAGCCCACCCAGCACTCGGTGCAGTCGCTGCGCTCGATCGGCATCACCCCGGACGCGATCGTCTGCCGGTCCGACCGGCCGATCGCCGAGGGGATGAAGCACAAGATCGCGCAGACCTGCGACGTCGACAACGAGGCCGTGGTCGCCGCCCCCGACGCGCCGTCGATCTACGACATCCCGAAGGTGCTGCACGCCGAAGGCCTCGACGCCTACGTCGTACGCCGGCTCAACCTGCCGTTCCGCGACGTCGACTGGGCCGAGTGGGACGAGCTGCTCCGCCGGGTGCACCGGCCGGCCGAGCACGTCACGGTCGCCCTCGTCGGGAAGTACGTCGACCTGCCGGACGCCTACCTGTCGGTGACGGAGGCGCTGCGCGCCGGCGGCATCGCCCACGACGCCCGGGTGGAGATCCGCTGGGTCACCTCCGACGACTGCGTGAGCCCGGAGGGCGCGGCGCGGGCGCTCGACGGCGTCGACGGGGTGCTGGTGCCCGGCGGCTTCGGCGTACGGGGCATCGAGGGCAAGCTGGGCGCGATCCGGCACGCCCGGGAGACCAATGTCCCCGTCCTCGGCCTCTGCCTGGGGCTGCAGTGCATGGTGATCGAGGTCGGCCGCCATCTGGCCGGGCTCGACGGCGCCAACTCGGCCGAGTTCGACCCGCAGACGCCGCATCCGGTGATCGCGACGATGGCCGACCAGGTCGACGTCGTCGCGGGCGAACGGGACATGGGCGGCACGATGCGCCTCGGCGAGTACCCCGCGACGCTCTCGGCCGGCTCGCTGGTCCGGGAGGCCTACGGCGCGGACTCCGCCACCGAGCGGCACCGGCACCGCTACGAGGTCAACAACGCCTATCGCGAGCGGCTCGAGGCCACCGGCCTCGTCTTCTCCGGGACCTCGCCGGACGGCCGGCTGGTGGAGTACGCCGAGCTGCCGCGCGACGTGCACCCGTTCTTCGTCGGCACCCAGGCGCACCCGGAGTTCAAGTCGCGGCCGACCCGGCCGCACCCGCTGTTCGCCGCCTTCATCGGCGCGGCGCTGCGGCGGGCGGCCGACTCGGGGGCGGCGATCGGCGGTGTCACGATGCCCGACGAGGCCGTCTCGTCTCACTCGTGACCGACGGTTTAGACGGCGAGCTCGTCGACGAACCGGCGGCGCGGCCGGTCCGCACGACCACTGACGTCTTCCGGTCCGGGCGGGTCATCGAGGTCCGCACCGACGTCGTGGAGATGGCGGACCGGTCGGTCGCCGTCCGCGACGTCGTCGTACATCCCGGTGCGGTGGGCATCGTGGCGCTCGACGACGCCGGGCGGGTGCTGCTCGTGCAGCAGTACCGGCACCCGGTCCGGCACCGGCTGTGGGAGCCGCCCGCCGGCCTGCTCGATGTCGCGGGCGAGGACCCGCTGGCGGCCGCGCGCCGGGAGCTGTTCGAGGAGGCCCATCTCGCCGCCGGGCGGTGGGACGTCCTGCTCGACGCGTTCACCACGCCGGGGATGACCGACGAGGCGGTGCGGGTCTACCTGGCGCGTGACGTGTCGGCCGCCACGGGGCCGAAGCACCCGGGGCTGCACGAGGAGGCCGACATGCCGGTCCGGTGGGTGCCGCTCGACGACGCGGTCGCCGGCGTGCTGGCCGGCCGGCTGCACAACCCGATGGCCGTGATGGGCCTGCTCGCGGCCGCGCGAGCCCGCGACTCGGGGTTCGCCGGGCTGCGCCCCGCCGACGCGCCGTGGCCCGCTCGACTCGCTGCCAAGGGCGGCGATCCCTCCTAGACTTCGGCCCGGGCGCAACGGCGCGCCCGCGGCCGGAAGAGGTGTGTCCCAGGTGCGTGTCGGCATCCCGCGCGAGGTCAAGGACAACGAGTACCGCGTCGCCATCACCCCCTCCGGCGTGCACGAGCTGACCGTCGCCGGGCACACCGTCTACGTCGAGAAGGACGCCGGCAGCGGCTCCTCGATCCCGGACGACGACTTCGTCGCGGCCGGCGCGAAGATCCTCGCCACCGCCGACGACGTGTGGGCCGAAGCCGACCTCGTGCTGAAGGTCAAGGAGCCGATCGCGGAGGAGTACCACCGGCTGCGCCGCGGTCAGGTGCTGTTCACCTACCTGCACCTCGCCGCGAGCCTCGACTGCACGCAGGCCCTGATCGACTCCGGCATCACCGCGATCTCCTACGAGACCGTCCAACTGCTGGACGGCTCGCTGCCGCTGCTCGCGCCGATGTCCGAGGTCGCCGGCCGGCTCGCCCCGCAGGTCGGCGCCTACCACCTGATGCGCCAAGGCGGCGGGCGCGGCGTGCTCATGGGCGGCGTGTCGGGCGTCTACGCGGCGAAGGTCGTCGTACTCGGCGCCGGCGTGTCCGGGATGAACGCCGCCGCGATCGCGCTGGGCATGCAGGCCGAGGTGCTGCTGCTCGACAAGAACATCGAACGGCTGCGGCAGGCCGACCGGATCTACCAGGGCCACCTGCAGACGATCGCCTCGAACACCTACGAGGTCGAGCGGGCCTGCATCGACGCCGACCTGGTCATCGGCGCGGTCCTCGTCCCGGGTGCGAAGGCCCCGATGCTCGTCTCCGACGACCTCGTCGCCCGGATGAAGCCGGGCAGCGTCCTCGTTGACATCTCGATCGACCAGGGCGGCTGCTTCGAGTCCAGCCGGCCCACCACGCACTCGCACCCGACCTACGAGGTCGCGAACTCGGTGTTCTACTGCGTCGCCAACATGCCCGGCGCCGTCCCGCACACGTCGACGTACGCCCTGACCAACGTGACCCTGCCGTACGCCGAGCGCATCGCCAGCCTCGGGTGGACCGCGGCGGTCAAGGCCGACATCGCGCTCGCCCGCGGGGTCAACGTCGTGGGTGGCGAGCTCGTCTACGGCCCGGTCGCGGATGCGCACGGCATGGCGTGGCGCGAGCTCGACGACGTGCTCGCCGGCGGTGCCGGGGTGACCGGCTGACGTCGCCCGCCGCCACGCGGCGCGAGCCGACCACGCCGGCCGAGGCGGTCCAGGCCTACCTGCACCACCTGGAGATCGAGCGCGGCCTGTCCCGCAACACCCTCGCGTCGTACCGCCGGGACCTGCGCCGCTACCTCGCCGCGCTCGACGGGGTGTCGGACCTCGCGGAGGTGCCGGAGCGGGCGATCGCGGACTTCCTCGGCGAGTTGCGCCGCGGCGACGCGGACCGGCCGGGGCTGTCGCCGGCGTCGGCGGCGCGGACGATCGTCGCGGTCCGCGGCCTGCACCGGTTCGCGGCCCGCGAGGGCATGGTCGACGTCGACACCGCGGCCGCGGTCAAGCCGCCGGTGCCGGCTCGCCGGCTGCCGAAGGCGCTGCCCGTGGAAGAGGTCGTCGCCATGATCGAGGCGGCCGCCGACGAGACCCCGCGCGGGCTCCGCGACCGTGCGTTGCTCGAGCTCCTCTACGGCACCGGCGCGCGGATCAGCGAGGCCGTCGGGCTGGACGTCGACGACATCGACCCGGGGGACTCGGCCGTGGTGCTGCGCGGCAAGGGCGACAAGGACCGGGTCGTCCCGGTCGGCCGGATGGCGCTGGCCGCGCTGTCGGACTACCTCGTTCGCGGCCGGCCCGCGCTCGTCGCCGGCGGCCGGGGCACGCCGGCGCTGTTCGTCAACCACCGCGGCGGCCGGCTGACCCGGCAGAGCGCGTGGACGGCGCTGCGCCGGGCCGCCGAGCGCGCCGGGATCACAGCCGCGGTCAGCCCGCACACGCTCCGGCACTCGTTCGCCACCCACCTGCTCGACGGCGGGGCCGACGTGCGCGTCGTGCAGGAGCTGCTCGGCCACGCGTCGGTGACGACGACGCAGCTGTACACGCTGGTCACGGTCGACCGGCTGCGCGAGGTGTACGCCACCGCGCATCCGCGCGCTCGCGGCTAGCCCGCCGCGCCGCCGGCTCGCTGCACAGACCGACCGGTCCCTCTTGCCCGCGGCGGCGCGGGCCACTATCGTCGCCGACTCGTCGGCCTATCTCTGCATCGAGATGTCGTGCCCTAGGTTCGGCGGTAAAGAGTTTCGCCCGCAAAGAGATGGAGCTGCTTCTCGTCATGTCGACACAGACCCGCCGCCAGGGCGAGCTGGGCCCCACGGGCCGGCCGCTACCGCGACTTCCCGAGCCCAAGCCGCTCGACCGGCACGGTCCGGCCAAGGTGCTCGCGCTGTGCAACCAGAAGGGCGGCGTCGGCAAGACGACCACGACGATCAACCTCGGCGCGGCGCTCGCGGAGTACGGCCGGCGGGTGCTGCTGGTCGACTTCGACCCGCAGGGCGCCCTGTCGGTGGGCCTCGGCGTCAACCCGATGGAGCTCGACCAGACGATCTACAACGCGCTGATGGAGCGCAAGGTCACCGCCGACGACATCCTGCTGAAGACCAACGTCGCCGGGATGGACCTGCTGCCGAGCAACATCGACCTGTCCGCGGCCGAGGTGCAACTCGTCGGCGAGGTCGCCCGCGAGCAGGCGCTGAAGCGGGTGCTCGATCCGGTGCTCCCGGACTACGACGTCGTCCTGATCGACTGCCAGCCGTCGCTCGGCCTGCTGACGATCAATGCGCTGACCGCGGCGACCGGCGTGCTGATCCCGCTCGAGTGCGAGTTCTTCTCGCTGCGCGGTGTCGCGTTGCTCATCCAGACGATCGACAAGGTGCGCGAGCGGCTCAACCCTCAACTGGACCTTGAGGGGATTCTCGCGACTATGTACGACGGTCGGACGCTGCACGGCCGCGAGGTTCTCGCCCGCGTGGTCGAGGCGTTCGGCGACAAGGTCTTCCACACGGTCATCAACCGGACCGTGCGCTTCCCGGAGACGACCGTGGCGGGCGAGCCGATCACCACGTTCGCGCCGTCCTCGGCCGGCGCGACGGCCTACCGGGACCTGGCCCGAGAGGTGGTGAAGCGGTGTCTCGCCGGGTGAGCCTGCCGGGCGCCGACGAGCTGTTCCGCGCGACCGGCGGCGCCGCCGGCACGCACCAGCCCGCCGGCGTGGAGGAGACCGCTGCGGTCGGGCAGGTGACGTCGCTGACGCGGGTGCGCACGACCGCGCCGGCCCGTGCCGGCCAGCGCGGCCCGACCGGCCGCGAGCGGCACGACGAGAAGATCACCGTGTACGTGTCACCGACAGAACTGCTCGATCTCGAGACTGCGCGTCTCAACCTCCGCGGCACCCACGGACTTGCGGTCGATCGCGGGCGCATCGTCCGGGAGGCCGTCGCCGTCGTACTCGCCGATCTCGAGGCGAAGGGCGAGGACAGCATCCTCGTCCGCCGCTTGCGCGAGCTGTGACGGCCGGCGGCCGCTGACGTGATCTTCGCGCTCCGTCAGCCCGCGGTGCTGCTCGGGCTCGTCGTCGGGTTCGTCGTCGGCATCGCCGCCGTGACCTCGGCCCAGCGAGCGTTCGCCGGGTCGCAGTGGCGGCCACGGCGCCGGCGTGGCCTGCGCCCGCTCGGCGGCACCGCACGGCGGCCCCGCCGGCCGGCCAGCACCCTGCTCGACCCGTACGGCGTCGCGTGCGCGGTGGTGTCCGGCATCGGCTGGGGGCCGAAGCCGCCGGCGCCGACCGGACTCCGCAAGCCGGGCCTCGGACCGCTCGCCGTCGCGCTCGTCGTCCACGGCGCGCTCGCCGCCGGGGGCATCGCGGCCTACCTCGCGGTCGGCGGTCACAAGGAGCTGCTCACCGTCCCGCCCGACGTGCTGTACCTCGTCGTCCACGGCAGCCCGATCGTCTCCGGCGAGAGCGTCGCCGCGCAGATGCTGCTCGGCTTCGGAATGGTGAACCTCGGTTGCGGCCTGCTCCGGTTGGTTCCGATCCCGCCGCTCGAGCTCGGGGTCGTGCTGTGGTCGCGGCTGCCGCGCAGCGCCGGCAGCCGCCGGCTCGCCTACCACCTGCTCGAAGAGCCGTGGGGCGTCGCCGTACTGATCGTCCTGCTGCTGGTGCCGCTGGCGGGCGAGCAACCGTTGCTCCTCAAGCTCCTGAGCGAGCTGGCCGACCCCATCGTCCACGCGCTGTAGCCGGGACTCCGGCCGGATCCCGGCGCGTTCGGACGTCCCCGCCCCGCTGCTGGGTTACCGTCGTCGGGTGCTGCCCGCCGAACCGTCCGCGCTGACCGCGGACGACGGCGGCACCGGCGGGTTCCACGTTCATCTCGACGTGTTCGAGGGTCCGTTCGACCTGCTGCTCGGCCTGATCGCGAAGAAGCAGCTCGACGTCACCCTGGTCGCGCTGGCGCAGGTCACGGACGAGTTCATCGCGCACATCCGCAGCCACGGTGAGGACTGGAGCCTCGACCAGGCCAGCAGCTTCCTCGTGATCGCCGCGACGTTGCTCGACCTGAAGGTGGCCCGGCTGCTGCCGAGCGCCGAGGTCGAGGACGAAGAGGACCTGGCGCTGCTCGAAGCGCGCGACCTGCTGTTCGCCCGGCTGCTGCAGTACCGCGCCTACAAGCAGCTGGCCGCCCTCTTCGAGCGCCGGTTCACCGACGAGGCGGGCCGGCACCCGCGCGCGGTGCCGATGGAGCCGGCGTTCGCCGCACTGCTTCCCGAAGTGCTCTTCACGGTCACGCCCGACCAGTTCGCCGCGATCGCCGCCCGGGCGGTCACGCCCCGGCCCCGGCCGACCGTCGCGCTCGACCACCTGCACGCGCCCAAGGTCAGCGTTCGCGAGCAGGCGGTCCTGCTCGCCGAGCGGTTGCGGAGCGCCGGCGCGGCGACGTTCCGCGGGCTGTGCGCCGACGCGGACGCCACCATCGTCGTCGTCGCGCGGTTCCTCGCCCTGCTCGACCTCTACCGGGAGGGCGCGGTCTCGTTCGACCAGGTGGCGCCGCTCGGGGAGCTGCACGTCCGCTGGGTCGCGCCGGCCGACTTCGTGCTGACCGAGGCCGTCGTCGACCTGACCGAGGAACCCGGGACCGCCGAGGAGGAGCCCGTCGATGAGTGACGAGGGCCCGATGATCGACGACACGTCGCCGCAACCGAGCGTGCGGGCGGCGCTGGAGGCCGTCCTGCTGGTCGTCGACGAACCGGTCGAGGAGGTCGTGCTCGCGCAGGTTCTCGAACGGCCGACCGGCGAGGTCGGCGCGTTGCTGCGCGAGCTCGCCGCCGAGTACGACGCCGACGGCCGCGGCTTCGAGCTGCGTTGCGTTGCCGGCGGCTGGCGGCTGTACACCCGGCCGGACTGCGCGGCGTACGTCGAACGGTTCGTCCGCGACGGCCAGCAGGCCCGGCTCACCCAGGCGGCCTTGGAGACCCTCGCCGTCGTCGCCTACCGGCAGCCGGTCTCGCGGTCGCGCATCGCGGCGATTCGCGGCGTGAACGTCGACGCCGTGATGCGCACGCTGGTCAGCCGGGGCATGGTGTGCGAGGTCGGTGCCGAGCCCGGGACCGGCGCGATCCTGTACGGGACCACCGTGCTGTTCCTCGAACGGCTCGGGCTGTCGGCGCTGGAGGAGCTGCCGCCGCTGCGCGACTACCTGCCCGACCACCTCACGCTCGACGACGACGATGTCGTCGGCGCCTCCTGAGCCGGCCGGGGTCCGGCTGCAGAAGGTGCTGGCCGGCGCCGGCTTGGGCAGCCGCCGGGCCTGCGAGGAGCTGATCGCGGCCGGCCGGGTCTCGGTGAACGGTGTCCTTGCCGAGCTGGGCGCGCGGGTCGACCCGGCCCGTGACGTCGTCCGCGTGGACGGCGACCGGCTGCCGACAGCCGCCGGCCTGGTGCACCTGGCGCTGCACAAGCCGCGGGGCATGCACTCCACGATGTCCGACCCGCAAGGCCGGCCCTGCGTTGGCGACCTGGTCCGCGACCGGGGCGACGGCACCGGCGGCGCGGGGTTGCACCACGTCGGCCGCCTCGACGCCGACAGCGAGGGGCTGCTGCTGATCACCAACGACGGCGCGCTGAGCCACCGGCTGACACACCCGTCGTACGAGGTGCCGAAGCGCTACCTGGTCGAGATCGAGGGCACCGTCCCGCGCGCGCTCGGCCGGGCCATGCGCGCGGGGGTCGAGCTGGACGACGGGCCGGCCCGCGCCGACTCGTTCACCGTCGTCGACAGCGTGGGTGGCCGCAGCAGCGTCGAGATCGTGCTGCACGAGGGCCGCAACCACATCGTGCGCCGGATGTTCGCCGAGCTCGGGCACCCGGTGGTCCGGCTGGTCCGCACGGCCATCGGACCGATCCGCCTGGGTGACCTCCGTCCCGGCCGGACCCGGCACCTGAACACCGCCGAAGTCCAGGCGCTGTATCGACTTACCGACTTGTAGTGGACCGTTGAGCTGGGCGTTCGGGTGTCCGCCGCAGACGATGTGCGGGCTGAACGACTCAGCGATAGGTCGACAAAACGCTTTGGTGTCGTGTCCCGGGTCTTTCTCGGCGCGCCGATAGGGTGCGGGGGAGTGGCCCGACATCCGAGCGAGGGAGGCGGCGTGGCGGTGCGCGCCGTGCGCGGGGCGACCCAGGTCGACGCCGACGACCGGGACGCGATCATCGAGGCGACCGCGGAGCTGGTCCGCGCGGTGCTCGACCGCAACGCCATCGATCCCGCCGACCTCGTCAGCGTGGTGTTCACGGCCACCCCCGATCTCACCGCGGAGTTCCCCGCGTACGCCGCCCGAGCGATGGGGATCACCGACGTGCCGTTCCTGTGCGCCACCGAGATCGACGTGCCCGGAGCCATGCCGCGCGTCGTCCGGCTGCTCGCGCACGTCGAGACCGACCGCCGGCGTGAGGACGTCCGGCACGTCTACCTGCGCGGCGCCGCGGCGCTGCGCACCGACCTGCCGCGTTGACGATGGACGGCTTCGACGCCCACCCGCCGGGGTGGCCCGGCCACCTGCTCGTCGTGGGCGCCGGCCTCATCGGCACCTCGCTCGGCCTGGCGGTACGGCGGGCCGGCGGCACCGTCCACCTGCACGACCGCGACCCGGAGCGGCTGGCGCTGGCCGCCTCCCTCGGCGCGGGCGAACCCTGCGCCGATTCCGAGGTCACCGCGGGCTGTGGCCGCTTCGACGTGGCGGTGGCCGCGGTGCCGCCGGCGCACGTCGCGATGGTCTGCGTCGACCTGTTGCGTTCCGGCGTCGCCACCGTCGTCAGTCATGTGTGCAGCGTGCAGGCCAAGACTGAACGAGAGGTCGAGACAAATATCGCGGACCTCGGCAATTTCGTCGGCGGCCATCCGGTTGCCGGCCGGGAGACGACCGGTCCGGCAGGGGCCGACGCCGGCCTGTTCCAGGGCCGGCCGTGGGCGATCTGCCCGCCCGCCGGCGCGGATCGCGAGGCCGTCGACGCTCTCGTCACGCTGGTCCGCGCCACCGGCGCCGTACCGGTCGAACTGTCCGCGCGGGCGCACGACGACCTGCTGGCGCTGGTCTCGCACGTCCCGCAACTGGTCGCGTCGGCGCTCGCGGCCGCCCTGACCGACCACCCGGAGGCGGCCGCGCTCGCCGGCCCGGGGTTCCGGGACACGACCCGGCTCGCCGACTCGCCGGCGCCGATGTGGGGCGAGATCGTCTCGGCCAACGCGCCGGCCGTCCGGGCTGCCCTCGACGCGGTCGCCGCCCAGCTCGACGCCGTGCGGACGCAGCTCGGGGACGAAGCGACGGCCGGTGCGGTGACGCGCCTGGTCGAGCGGGGACACGCCGGTCGTGCGCTGTTGCCGGGCAAGCACGGCCGGCCGGCCCGGCTGTGGGCCGGCGTCTTGGTCGTGATCACGGACGAGCCCGGCAGCCTGGCGAGGCTCTTCGCCGACATCGCCGACAGCGGCGTGAACATCGAGGATCTCCGGCTCGAACACGCCCCCGGTCAACCCCGCGGCGTCGTCGAGCTCGCGGTGGCTCCGGGCGAGCAGGGCCGGCTGCTGGCGGCGCTCGCCGGCCGCGGCTGGTCGGCCGTCGCCGGAGCCGGAGCGCCGCTGTAACGGCGGGTAGGCTCGCCGGTCGGCGGCAGCGGAAGGAGTGGGGTGCACGCGGTGAGCGGTGGTCCGGTCATCGCGATCGACGGCCCTTCCGGATCGGGCAAGTCCACTGTGGCTCGCGCACTGGCCGCGCGGTTGGGCCTTCGCTACCTCGACACCGGCGCGATGTACCGCGCCGTGACCGCGGCCGTGCTCGCCGCGGGCGAGGATCCCGCCGAGGCGGCCCGGGTCACCGAGTTCGTTTCTGGTGTCGACCTGGAGATCTCGACCGACTCGGCGGCCGCGCGGGTCAGCGTCGACGGCCGCGACGTCACGGGCGAGATCCGCGGGCCGTCGGTCACGGCGGCGGTGAGCACCGTGAGCGCGCTGCCGGCCGTCCGCGCCGCGATGGTCGCGCGGCAGCGCCAGATCATCGGCACCGGCGGCATCGTGGTGGAGGGCCGCGACATCGGTACGGCGGTCGCCCCGGACGCCGACCTGAAGGTCTTCCTGACGGCCGACCCTGGGGAGCGGGCCGCCCGGCGCGCTCTCGAGACCGACGCGTCGCCCGGCGCCACCGCGGCCGACCTGGCCCGCCGCGACCGGCTCGACGCCTCGCGGGTCGCCTCGCCACTGGCCCAGGCACCGGACGCGGTCGTCATCGACTCCACGGATCTGGGCGCCGACGCCGTCGTCGAGCGCATCCTCGACCTGCTCGCCGCGCCGACGGGGCGGACGCCGTGACCCGGCGCGACGACCCGACCCGGGAGACGGTGCCGCTCGCGATGATCCGGCGGTTCGTCGCGTTGCTGCTGCGGACGATCTTCCGGCTGCGGGTTCGCGGGCTCGAACACCTGCCGGCGCGCGGGCCGGTGCTGCTCGCGGGGAATCACACCGGCTTCCTGGACGGCCCGATCGTCTTCATGATGCTGCCGCGCCCGGCGATGTTCCTGGTGAAGAGCGAGCTCTACTCCGGGCCGTGGGCCAAGGTGCTGTCGTTCGCCCGGCAGATCCCGGTCCGCCGCGGCGCGCCCGACCGGACCGCGCTGACCCGCGCCCTGGGCGTGCTCGACAACGGAGGCGTGCTCGGCGTCTTCCCCGAAGGCACTCGAGGTGAAGGCAAGCTCGAGACTATTCAGCACGGGATCGGCTATCTTGCGCTGCGCGCGGGCTGTCCGGTCGTCCCGGTCCTGTGCACGGGCACCGCGGAGGCGCTGCCGAAGGGCAGGCTGCTGCCGAAGTGGCGGGCGCCGGTGGACATCGTGTTCGGCCCGGCGTTCCGGATCGAGGTCGACGGCAACCGCCGGGCCCGCAGCACGGTGGCCGCCGCCGCCGAGCAGGTCCGCGAGCACCTGCTGGCGCACATCGAGGCCACCGGCGCCCCGACATCATGACGGCGACGCCGTGACCGGCACCGACGTACCCGTCCTCGCCGTCGTCGGGCGGCCGAACGTCGGCAAGTCGACGCTGGTCAACCGGGTGCTCGGGCGGCGGGAGGCCGTCGTCGAGGACGTCCCCGGGGTCACCCGCGACCGGGTCGCGTACGACGCCACCTGGAACGGTCGCCGGTTCACCGTCGTCGACACCGGCGGGTGGCAGCGGGACGCGCGCGGGATGGCCGGCCGGATCGCCGAGCAGGCCGAGATCGCGGTCGCCGCGGCCGACGCCGTCCTGCTCGTCGTCGACGCGACCGTCGGCATCACCGACGCCGACGAGGCGATCGCGCGGGTGCTCCAGCGCAGCGGCAAGCCGGTCGTCCTGGCCGCCAACAAGGTCGACGACGCCCGGGCCGAGCTCGACGCCGCCGATCTGTGGCGCCTCGGGGTGGGCGAGCCCCGGCCGGTGAGCGCCCTGCACGGCCGGGGCAGCGGCGACCTCCTCGACGAGATCCTCCGCCAGCTGCCGGAGGCGCCGCCGGAGCGCGACTCCGGAGCCGGCGGGCCGCGCCGGGTCGCTCTGGTCGGACGGCCGAACGTCGGCAAGTCCAGCCTGCTCAACAAGCTCGCCGGCGAGGAGCGGGCGCTGGTCGACCCCGCCGCCGGCACGACCCGCGACCCGGTCGACACGCTCATCGATATCGATGGCTCGACTTGGCGGTTTGTCGACACTGCCGGCATCCGGCGGCGCGCCCACGAAGCCAAGGGCGCCGACTACTACGCCACCCTGCGCACCGCCGCCGCGATCGAGGCCGCCGAGGTCGCCCTCGTGCTGCTCGACTCCGCGGACCCCATCACCGAACAGGACCAGCGCGTCATCGGCCAGGTCATCGAGTCCGGGCGCGCGCTGGTCCTCGCGTTCAACAAGGCAGACCTGGTCGACGCCGACCGGCGCGCCGAGATCGACAAGGACACCGAGCGCGAGCTGGCCCGGGTGCCCTGGGCGAACCGGCTGAACATCTCGGCGCTCACCGGCCGGGGCGTGCACCGGCTGACCGGGGCGCTGACCGAGGCGCTCGCGAGCTGGGAGACTCGGGTGCCGACCGCCGAGCTCAATGCGTTCCTCGGCGACGTGGTCGCCGGCACCCCGCCGCCGGTGCGCGGCGGCAAGCAGCCGAAGATCCTGTTCGCCACCCAGCCGGGCGTCGCGCCGCCGCGGTTCGTGCTGTTCACCACCGGCCCGCTCGAAGCGTCGTACCGGCGGTTCCTGGAACGGCGGCTGCGCGAGCAGTTCGGCTTCCGCGGGACGCCGATCGACGTCGCGGTCAAGGCGCGGGAGAAGCGCGGCCGCTGAGAACGACGCCGGCGCGACGTCGGGCTGACAGGATTTGAACCTGCGACCCCTTGACCCCCAGTCAAGTGCGCTACCAAACTGCGCCACAGCCCGTAAGCAGCGGAGTCTATCGGCTGTCGTGGCCGGTGTGATTTGGTACGGCTGCGACCATGACGAGCCCAACGACGAGCCCAGTGCCGAGCCCAGCGCCAAGCACTGCCACGACCGCTGCCGCGGCTGACCGGGTGTGGACTGTCCCCAACCTGCTCAGCGTGCTGCGGCTGCTCGGCGTGCCGCTGTTCCTCTGGCTGGTCCTCGGACCCGAGGCCAACGGGTGGGCGATCGGGGTACTTGTGTTCGGCGGCCTCAGCGATTACGCCGACGGCAAGATCGCCCGCCGGTTCAACCAGTCCAGCCGCCTCGGCGCCTTGCTCGATCCGGCCGCGGATCGTCTCTACATCCTCGCGACGATCAGTGCCCTCGCCGCGCGGGGCGTCATCCCGATCTGGCTGGCCGTTGCGGTGCCGGGACGGGACGTCCTGCTGGCGCTGACCCTGCCGGTGCTCAACCGGCACGGCTACGGCCCGCTGCCGGTCAACTTCGTGGGCAAGGCCGCGACGCTCAACCTGCTGTACGCCATCCCGTTGCTGCTGCTCGCCGACAGCGGCGGCGGCGTCGGCACCGTGGCGAAGGCGGCCGGCTGGGCGTTCACCGCCTGGGGCACCGCGCTCTACTGGTGGGCCGGCGTTCTCTACGTCGTCCAGGTACGGCGCCTGGTCGTGGCGGATCGGGTCGTGGCGGATCGGGTCGCAGCGGATCGGATCGCGCCATGAGGGCCGTGGTCATGGCCGGGGGAGAGGGCAGCCGGCTGCGCCCGATGACGGCGAACCTGCCCAAGCCGCTGCTCCCGGTGGCGAACCGGCCGGTGATGGAGCACATGCTGCGGCTGCTGCGCCGCCATGGCATCACCGACACCGTCGTCACCGTCCAGTTCCTCGCCTCGCTGGTGCGCAACTACTTCGGCGACGGCGACGAGCTCGGCATGAGCCTGCAGTACGCGACCGAGCAGCGCCCGCTCGGCACCGCCGGGAGCGTGAAGAACGCGGAGTCGGCGCTGCGCGACGACACCTTCCTGGTGGTGTCCGGCGACGCGCTCACCGACGCGGACCTCACCGAGATGGTCGCCTTCCACCGCCAGCACGGCGCGCTCGTGACGGTCGGGCTCAAGGCGGTGCCCGACCCCCTCGAGTACGGCATCGTCATCCGCGACGCCGACGGCCGGGTCAACCGGTTCCTGGAGAAGCCGACCTGGGGCCAGGTCTTCAGCGACACGGTCAACACCGGCATCTACGTCATGGAGCCCGAGGTCCTCGACGAGGTCGCCGAGGGCGAGGAGGTCGACTGGTCGGCCGACGTCTTCCCGCGACTGCTCGCCCGCGGGGCGCCGGTCTACGGCTACGCGTTCGACGGTTACTGGGAAGACGTCGGAACTCTGGAGAGCTATCGACAAGCGCACCTCGATGTACTCAACCGTCAGGTAGAGGTCGAGATGGGCGCCTTCGAGATGTCGCCCGGGGTCTGGCTTGGCGAGGGCGCGGAGATCGATCCCGACGTCGAGGTCAGCGGCCCGCTGCTCGTCGGCGACTACAGCCGGGTCGAGGCCGGCGCGTCGCTGCTGCCGTACACCGTGCTCGGCAGCAACGTCGTCGTCAAAGCCGGCGCCGTCATCGAGCGCGCCATCGTGCACGACAACGTGTTCGTCGGCCCGCGGGCCCGGCTGCGGGGCTGCGTGATCGGGCGGAACACGGACATCATGCGCGCCGCCCGGGCCGACGAGGGCGCCGTCGTCGGCGACGACTGCGTGGTGGAGCAGGAGGCGTTCCTGTCGGCCGGCGTGCGCGTCTACCCGTTCAAGACCGTCGAGGCCGGCGCGGTGGTCACCAGCAGCGTCATCTGGGAGTCCCGCGGCCACCGCAGCCTCTTCGGCCCCCGCGGCGTCTCCGGGCTGGTCAACGTCGAGATCACCCCCGATCTCGCCGTCCGGCTCGCCAGCGCCTGGGCCACGACCATGCACAAGGGAAGCGTCGTCGTGGCGAGCCGCGACGTGTCCCGAGCCGCGACCGCGTTGAAGCGGGCGGTGGTGAGCGCCCTCACGGCGAGCGCGATCGACGTCCGCGACCTCGAGGTCGCGCCGGCGCCGGTCGCGCGGTTCGCCACGGCGCACAGCGACGCGGTGGGCGGGGTCATGATCCACACCAGCGCCGGCGACTCGCAGAGCGTCGACATCGTGTTCCTCGACGAGAACGGCGCCGACCTGTCGCCCGCCGGCCAGCGCAAGCTCGAACGGGTCTTCAGCCGGCAGGAGTTCCGGCGCGCGTTCCCGGGCGAGATCGCCCAGCTCTCCTACCCGGCCCGCTCGGTCGAGACCTACATCCAGGAGGTCCTCGCGGCGGTGGACACCAGCGGGGTCGCGGACGCCGACCTCCGGGTCGTGATCGACACGGCGGGCGGCTCGGCGGCCGTCGTGCTGCCGACGCTGCTCGGCCGGCTCGGCGTCGACGCGCTGGTCGTCAACAACCGGCTCGACGAGACCAACCCGACGGAGACCCTCGAACAGCACCTGCAAGGGCTCGAGCGGCTCGGCGAGCTCGTCGCGTCGTCGCGCGCCGCGTTCGGCGCCCGGTTCAACCCGGTCGCCGAGCGACTCGCCCTCGTCGACGAGCGCGGCCAGGTCATCCACGACGACCGCGCCGTGCTCGTCGTCATGGACCTCGTCGCCGCCGAGCGCCGCACCGGGCTCGTCGCGCTGCCGGTGACCACCACCCGGGTCGCCGAGCAGGTCGCGCAGTTCCACGGGGTCGGCATCGCCTGGACCGGTACGGCGCCGCAGCTGCTGTCCGCCGCGGCCGCGCGCGCGGACGTCGTGTTCGCCGGCGACGGGCGCGGCGGCTTCGTCGTACCGGAGTTCTCGACCGCCGTCGACGGGATCGCGACGTTCGCCCGGCTGCTCGGCCTGGTCGCCCGGACGAAGCTGACCATGAGCGAGATCGACGCGCGGATCCCGCAGGCGGCGGTCCTGCGCCGGTCGCTGGCGACACCGTGGGCGGCGAAGGGCGCGGTCATGCGGGCGGTCCTCGAAGCCGCGGGGGAGCGCGTGGTCGACACGACCGACGGCGTCCGGGTGGTCGAGCCGGACGGTCGCTGGGCGCTGGTGCTGCCGGACCCCGCCGAGGCGGTCACCCACCTGTGGGCGGAGGCGGCGACCTCCAGCGAGGCCGAGCGGCTGCTCGACGAGTGGTCCGCGGTCGTCGAGGCGGCGCACGTCGCGCACAGCTAGCGCGTCGTGGCCGCGTTCCCGCCGGCTGCGGGGACAATGGCAGCCGTGTCCGAACCCTCCCGGTCTGCGCTGCGCGAGCCGGTGCGCGAGCGGCCGGTCCGCCCGGACGCGTCGATGTCTCTCCTTGTCGACTTGTCGGTAGATGCTCTCGATCCGGGGTATGCGGCCGCGGCGGCGCGCAAGAAGGCCGCCGGCGTCCCGGACCGGCCGCGCTGGGCGCTGGTCGGGCTCACGGTCGCCGCCGCGACCCTCGTCATCGTCGTGGCCGCGGTGCAGACCCGGGCGAGCGCACCGGCGACGGCGAAATCGCGGACGACGCTGATCGCCGCCGTGGACCGGCAGTCCGCGACCGTCGACCGGCTGGAGAAGTCGATCGCCGAGCTCAGCGCCGAACAGGCCGCGCTGCGCGACGCCAGCCTCGCGTCCACGAGCGCCGGCGCCGCGCTGGCCCGCCGGATCGCCGCCGCCGAGCTCGCCCTCGGCAACCTTGCGGTCGTCGGGCCGGGGCTGCGGGTCACGCTCGGCGACGCGAGCGCGTCGAGCGGCAACAGCCGGGTTCTCGACCGGCAGCTGCAGGACGTCGTCAACGCGCTGTGGACCGCGGGCGCGGAGGCCGTCGCGGTGAACGGCCAGCGCCTCACCGCGCAGTCCGCCGTCCGCCAGGCCGGCGACGCCATCCTCGTCGACTTCCGCCCGCTGGTCTCGCCGTACGTCGTCACCGCGATCGGCTCCGCGGTGGACCTGGAGACCCGGTTCGGTGCGAGCCGTACGGCGGCCCGGATGCGCGGGCTGAGCCAGCTCTACGGCCTGCGCTTCGACTACGCCCGGGCCGGCCGGCTCACGCTGCCGGCCGCACCCGACGCCACCCTCCGCTACGCCCGCCCCGCCCCTGCCGCATCTCCGAGAGGTCGCTCGTGATCGTCCTGCTCGCCGTCGCCGTCGGTGTCTCGCTCGGGCTGGTGCTGCAGCCCACCGTGCCGCTCGACCTGCAGCCCTACCTGCCGATCGCGGTCGTCGCCGCACTCGACGCACTGTTCGGCGGGGTGCGGGCCTGGCTCGAGGCGATCTTCGACGATCGCGTCTTCGTGGTCTCGTTCGTCGCGAACGTGCTGGTCGCGAGCCTGATCGTCTACGTCGGCGACAAGCTCGGCGTCGGCGGGCAGCTGTCCACCAGCATCGTCGTGGTGCTCGGCATCCGGATCTTCTCCAACGCCGCCGCCATCCGCCGCCGGGTGTTCCGCGCGTGACCGACCCGCCGACGTCCGATCAGCCCGCCGTGGCGGGCGAGTCGCTGCACCGCCGGCTCACCCGCGCACTGTTCGCCCGCCCCGGGCCGGCGCAGCTCGGCGTGGCCGCGCTGTGCGGCTTGCTCGCCTTCGCCCTCGTGACGCAGGTCCGTACGACGGCCGGGTCCGGGACCCTCGCGAGCGCCCGGCCGGACGACCTCGTGAGCATCCTCGCCGACCTGTCCGGCCGGGCCGACCGGCTGCGCTCCCAGGTCGCCGACCTGCAGCGCAGCGCCGCGCTGCTGCGCAACGGCTCGACCCGCGACTCGGCCGCGCTCGCCCAGGCCCGCGCGCGGGCCCAGACGCTGGGCATCCTCACCGGGACGCTCGCCGCCCGCGGCCCCGGCGTCGTGCTCACGATCGAGGACCCGCGCCTGCAGATCCACTCCGACGTGGTGCTCAACGCCATCGAGGAGCTGCGCGACGCGGGGGCCGAAGCCATGCAGATCGCCGGCACCGGCGGCGCCGTACGGGTCATCACCTCGACGTCGGTCGGCGACCTCGGCAGCCGGGTGACGGTCGACGGCGTCGCGCTCACCGCACCGTTGCGGCTCGTCGCGATCGGCGACCCGCGCACGCTCGCCACCGCGCTCGGCATCCCCGGCGGCGTGGTCGACACCGTCGACGCCGCCGCCGGCGCGCACGCGATCGTGACGACGTCGCCGTCGGTGACGGTGGCCGCCTTGCGAGCGCTGGCGAAGCCTCGTTACGCTTCGCCCGCTCCCGCGCCCACACCCTGACCGTCCGGAGGCCCGGCCCGTGATTCCCGACGACCTGCGCTACACCGCCGAGCACGAGTGGGTCCGCGACGTCGGCGACGGCCGGGTGCGCATCGGCATCACGCACTACGCGCAGGAGGCGCTGGGCGACGTCGTCTACGTGAGCCTGCCGGAAGCGGGCGCCACGGTCGAGGCCGGTCAGTCGTTCGGCGAGGTCGAATCGACCAAGAGCGTGTCGGAGATCTACGCGCCGCTCGCCGGCGAGGTCGTCGCCAGCAACGACGCGCTCGAGTCGCGACCGGAGCTGGTCAACACCGACCCGTACGGCGAGGGCTGGATCGCCGAGCTGTCGGTGACCGGCGGCGAGCTGGGGGAGCTGCTCGACGCCGCGGCGTACGAAAAGCTCACCGCGCAGTAGCCGTTCAGCAACCATTTCGGCTCACCCTCGCCTGGAGGGTTCGCCGGTCGTGGCCGCCGCGCCGGTGCCGGTTGACCCCTCCGAGAGTCCCCATTACGGTGCACGGCACCTGAACCTCAACGTGACGGTCGGCCGCTCGACGGTGGCCCAGCCCGGAAAGGGGCGCACGTGGCTACCGTGTTCTGCACCCAGTGCGGTCAGCAGAACCCCGACGACAGCAGGTTCTGCGCGCGCTGCGGCGCACCGCTGACCATCCCCGGCGGCGGCTCCGGAGGCGGCGGCGGCGCGGAACAGACCAGCACGATCTCGATGGCCGGCCTCGACGCGGCCGAAGAGGCCGAGCGCGAGCTGCACGCCGAGGTCGGCACCGACGCGCTGCCCCGCGGCACCGGCCTGCTGGTGGTCAAGCGCGGTCCCAACGCCGGCAGCCGGTTCCTGCTCGACAAGGACGTGACGACCGCCGGCCGGCACCCGGAGAGCGACATTTTCCTCGACGACGTCACGGTGTCGCGCCGGCACGCGGAGTTCGCCCGCGCCGGCGACACGTTCAGCGTCCGCGACGTCGGCAGCCTCAACGGCACCTACCTCAACCGCGAACGCATCGACGACGCGCCGCTGACCAACGGCGACGAGGTGCAGATCGGCAAGTTCCGGCTCGTCTACTTCACCAGCGGAGGGGAGGTCGGCGCGTGAGCGCGACCGCATCGCACGCCTTCCTCAGCATCGGCGAGGTGCTGGCCCAGCTGCGTCCGGAGTATCCGGACGTCACGATCTCGAAGATCCGCTTCCTCGAGGCCGAGGGCCTGATCGAGCCGGAGCGGACGCCGTCGGGCTACCGCAAGTTCTCCCGCGAGGACGTCGCCCGGCTGCGCTACGTGCTCTCCGCGCAGCGCGACCAGTACCTCCCGCTGCGGGTCATCAAGGCCCACCTCGAGGCGATCGACCGCGGGCTGGAGCCGCCGGACTCGCCGGGGTCCGGTCCGCAGGTGCCGCGCGCGCTGGTCGCCGCCGACGGGCTCCCCGGTCCCGACACCTTCGGGCGCGACACCAGCGAGCTGCGGCTGTCCCGCGACGAGCTGATCGACGCGGCCTCTATCGAGCCGGCGCAACTGAGCCAGCTCGAGCAGTTCGGCCTGGTCGCCGCGCGGCCGGGCGGTTTCTACGACGGCGACGCGCTGGTCATCGCGAAGACGGTGGCGGAGATGAGCCGGTTCGGGCTCGAACCGCGGCATCTGCGCGCGTTCCGGGCGGCCGCCGACCGCGAGGTCGGGCTCGTCGAGCAGGTGGTCGCGCCGCTCGTCCGGCAGCGCAATCCGGAGGCGCGCGGGCGGGCCGAAGAGGTCGCTCGCGAGCTCGCCGCGCTGTCGGTGAAGCTGCACGCGACCCTCGTCCGCTCGGGCCTGCGCCCGCAGTTCGGCCGGTAGGTCAAACGCCCCAGAGAGCCCGCCGTACCGGTGTAGCGTGGGCCGCGTCCTTCTGGACGCGCGACGGGGAGTGTGCCGGTGCACGAGCTGACGGTGGTCGGGGTGCGGGTCGAGCTCCCCTCGAACCAGCCGATCGTGCTGCTCAAGGAAACCGACGGCGACCGCTACCTGCCCATCTGGATCGGAGCGGTCGAGGCGACCGCGATCGCGTTCGCGCAGCAGGGCGTGACGCCGGCGCGGCCGCTGACCCACGACCTGCTCAAAGAGGTCATCGAGGCCCTCGGCGCCGAGCTTCGGTCGGTCACGATCTCCGACCTGCGGGACAGCGTCTACTACGCCGACCTGCAGTTCAGCTCCGGCGCGAGCGTGTCCGCCCGCCCGTCCGACGCGATCGCGCTCGCGATGCGCACCGGCACGACCATCTACGCCGAGGAGTCCGTGCTCGCCGAGGCGGGCGTCGCCATCCCGGACGAGTCGGACGACGACGAAGAGGGCGACGTCGTCGAGCGGTTCAAGGAGTTCCTCGACCAGGTGTCGCCGGAAGACTTCGAGACCGGCAGCGAACAGGGAAACTGAGCGCCCTCACCCTCGACCAGACTCAACCTAGACCTTTACTAGAGACTTCTGACACGCCTGGTTGAGGATTGACGCGAGCGATGTCGCGTCCTACGGTCGAGCCCCGGAATTCCACCGGTGAAGTTCGTACGGACGAAGGCGGCGGCGATGGTGAAGGACAGCGGCGACGGCGGCCACCAGGGCGCGCTCTTCGGCCTGCAGGAGGCCGCGCTCGCCGAGGGCGTCGGCTACCGCGGGCCGACCGCCTGCTCCGCCGCCGGCATCACCTACCGGCAGCTCGACTACTGGGCCCGGACCGGACTCGTCGAGCCCTCGGTCCGCCCGGCGCACGGCTCGGGCTCGCAGCGGCTCTACTCGTTCCGCGACATCCTCATGCTGAAGGTCGTCAAGCGGCTGCTCGACACCGGCGTCTCGTTGCAGAACATCCGCACCGCGGTGACCCACCTGCGCGAGCGCGGCGTCGCCGACCTCACCCGGATCACGCTGATGAGCGACGGCACCACGGTCTACGAGTGCACCTCGCCGGACGAGGTCGTCGACCTGGTTCAGGGCGGCCAAGGCGTCTTCGGCATCGCGGTGGGGCGGGTCGTGCGCGAGGTCGAGGGTTCGCTCGCCGAGCTGCCGGCGGAGCGCGCCGCCGACGCGGGCGCCGGCACCGACGAACTCGCGGCGCGTCGCCAGCGCCGAACCAGCGCCTGACGCTGGTACCGTGAATCCGCCTGCCGATCCCGCGCGGGAGAGACCCCGGCGTGCCAGACCGGGGCGCCGAAGGAGCAACCTCCCCGGAACCTCTCAGGCCAGCGGACCGCACGGGTCAGGGCACTCTGGAAAGCGAGCGTCGTAGCGCGCTCCACCGACGGGGCAAGTCGCCGGCACGCCGGCGCCGAAGCTCTCAGGTCCCGATGACAGAGGGGGAGCCCGACGTAGTCGGGCGCCGAGTGGCGCCCGTACGCAAGGAGGCTCCGTGACCCAGACCGCCGACACCCGGTTCGCCGACCGCCACATCGGCCCGTCCGCCGACGAGCAGGCCAAGATGCTCGCCGTCATCGGCTACGGCTCGCGCCGGGAGCTCGCCGACGCCGCGGTGCCGCACGGCATCCGCTCCGACCACGTGCTCGGGCTGCCCGCGGCGGCGACCGAGGACGGGGTGCTCGACGAGCTGCGCGCGCTGGCGCGCCGCAACACCGTCCTGACGTCGATGATCGGGCTCGGCTACCACGACACCGTGACGCCGCCGGTCATCCTGCGCGGGGTGCTCGAGGATCCGGGCTGGTACACCGCCTACACGCCCTACCAGCCGGAGATCTCGCAGGGCCGGCTCGAGGCGCTGCTCAACTTCCAGACGGTCGTCGCCGACCTGACCGGCCTGCCGACCGCCGGCGCGTCGCTGCTGGACGAGCCGACCGCCGCGGCCGAAGCGATGGCGCTTTGTCGACGTAGCTCTAAGTCGTCTTCGAACCGGTTCCTGGTCGACGGGGACACCCACCCGCAGACCCTGGCGGTGGTCGCGACCCGGGCCGAGCCGCTGGGCCTCGAGATCGAGACGTTCGACGTCGCCGCCGGCCTGCCCGCCGGCGACTGCTTCGGCGTACTGCTGTCCTACCCGGCGTCGAGCGGAGCGGTGCGCGCGCTCGGCTCGCTGGTCGACGAGGCACACGCGCGCGGCGCGCTGGTCGCGGTCACTACCGACCTGCTCGCGCTGACCCTGCTGACCCCGCCGGGGGAGTGGGGCGCCGACATCGCCGTCGGCTCGGCGCAGCGGTTCGGGGTGCCGATGGGCTTCGGCGGCCCGCACGCCGGGTTCATGTCGGTCCGCGCCGGCCTCGAACGGCAGCTGCCCGGCCGGCTCGTCGGCGTCAGCGTCGACGCCGACGGCGCGCCGGCGTACCGGCTGGCGCTGCAGACCCGCGAGCAGCACATCCGCCGCGAGAAGGCGACCAGCAACATCTGTACGGCGCAAGTGCTGCTCGCCGTCGTCGCCGGGATGTACGCCGCCTACCACGGCCCCGAGGGCCTGACCGCGATCGCGACCCGGGTGCACGGGCACGCCGCCCGGCTCGCCGAAAGCCTGCGCGCCGGCGGCGTCGAGGTCGGCACCGACTACTTCTTCGACACCGTGACGGCCCGGGTCCCGGGCCGGGCGACCGCGATCGTCGCCGCCGCCCGCGACCGCGGGATCAACCTGCGCCTTGTCGACGCCGACACGGTCGGCGCCAGCTGCGACGAGCGGACCACCGGCGCGCACGTCGAAGCGGTCTGCGCGGCGTTCGGTGTCGCCCCGGTCGGCGCGACCGCGACCTCTGCCGGGCCCGACGGCCTGGCCCGGCAGACGGCGTTCCTCACCCACCCGGTGTTCAGCCGGCACCGGTCCGAGACCTCGATGATGCGCTACCTGCGCCGGCTCTCCGACCGCGACCTGGCGCTCGACCGGACGATGATCCCGCTCGGCTCCTGCACGATGAAGCTCAACGCTGCAGCCGAGATGGAGCCGATCACCTGGCCGGAGTTCGCCGGCCTGCACCCGTTCGCGCCGATCGAGCAATCGGAGGGCACCCGGGCGCTGATCGGCGACCTCGAGACGTGGCTGGCCGAGATCACCGGGTACGACGCCGTGTCGCTGCAGCCGAACGCGGGCTCGCAGGGCGAGTTCGCCGGCCTGCTCGCGATCCGCGCGTACCACCGCGCGAACGGCGACACCGACCGCGACATCTGCCTGATCCCGTCGTCGGCGCACGGCACCAACGCGGCCAGCGCCGCGATGGTCGGGATGCGTGTTGTTGTCGTCGCTTGTGACAGCGGGGGAAATGTCTCGTTGTCCGATTTGCACACGAAGCTGACCGAGCACGGCGGGCGCGTCGCCGCGCTGATGGTGACCTATCCCTCCACCCACGGCGTGTTCGAGCACGACATCGCCGAGATCTGCGCGGCGGTCCACGACGCCGGCGGCCAGGTGTACGTCGACGGTGCCAACCTCAACGCCCTGGTTGGACTCGCACGGCCCGGAAGGTTCGGTGCCGACGTCTCGCATCTCAACCTGCACAAGACCTTCTGCATCCCGCACGGTGGCGGTGGCCCCGGCGTCGGCCCGGTCGCGGTGCGCGCGCACCTCGCGCCGTACCTGCCGAACCACCCGCTGGTGCCGGAAGCCGGGCCGGCGACGGGGGTCGGTCCGATCTCCGGGGCGCCGTGGGGTTCGGCCGGTGTGCTGCCGATCTCGTGGGCGTACCTGCGGCTCATGGGCGGCGACGGGCTGACCGCGGCGACCGAGGTCGCGGTGCTGTCGGCGAACTACCTCGCCCACCAGCTCGCCCCGCACTACCCGGTGCTCTACACCGGCGACCACGGGCTGGTCGCGCACGAGTGCATCGTCGACGTCCGCGGCATCACCAAGGACACCGGCGTGACGGTCGAGGACATCGCCAAGCGGCTGATCGACTACGGCTTCCACGCGCCGACGATGTCGTTCCCGGTCGCCGGCACCCTGATGATCGAGCCGACCGAGTCCGAGGATCTGGCCGAGCTCGACCGGTTCGCCGACGCGATGATCGCCATTCGCGCCGAGATCGACCGGGTGGCGGCGGGGGAGTGGCCGGTCGAGGCGAGCCCGCTGCGGCAGGCACCGCACACGGCGGCGTCGCTACTGGGCGAGTGGAACTTCGGCTACGACCGCGAGCTGGCGGCGTACCCCGTCACGGGGATTCGAGCGGACAAATACTGGCCGCCGGTGCGGCGGATCGACCAGGGGTACGGCGACCGCAACCTCATGTGCAGTTGCCCGCCGCTGTCGGTGTACGAAGACTGAGGGGTTCTAGGCGGCGGACGGAGTCGCGCGGGGGGCGCAGCGCTGGCGCGGGGCGATCGCCTGGCCGTCGGGCAGCAGCTCGCCGGTGTCCTCGAACAGCACGACGCCGTTGCAGAGAAGGCTCCAGCCTTGCTCGGGGTGACCGGAGACGACGCGGGCTGCGTCGCGGTCCGACGCGTCGGCCGTGGGACAAGCGGGCTGGTGCCGGCACATCGGTGCCTCCCTTGGGAGCCTTCTCGATGTCGGCGTCGGTTCGGCGCCGGCAACATCAGTGTCGGCAGCCGTTCCGCAAAACCGAATAGCGAGTCGAGGCGATTTGTGCACCATCCGTCCCGATCACGAGCGCGGTGGACGACATGGGCAATTGGTGGCTCTTGCCCGGTTTTGCCCGGCGATTACGGACTAGTCAGGTACGGCCGTCGCTCTCCTGCGCCTCGTGCAGGGGAGCGGCCCGGTCCATCCAATCGGCCTGGTAGACCGGCCACCCGTCCGCTTGGAGCGCGGCACACACCGCGGGATCGTCGTCGACGACCACCGCGATCGTCCGCGCGCCGGCGAGGCGCCGCACCACGCCGCGCTTGACCTCCCGGGCCGGGCGCCGGTCGCCGTCGCGCCGCATGATCACCCGCACCCGGGGGAGCGCATGCCGCGCGAGCCAGCGCTCGGTGTCCGCCCGGGTCCGCTCGGGCCGGCCGGTCACCAGCACGATCTCGTGGCCGTCGGCCAGCAGCCGCTCGACCACCGCGAAGCCTTCGGCCAGGGGCGGGTCATCCGGGATGCCGGCGAAGAAGGCGTCCCAGTCCTTGCGGCCCTCGAGATGGTGCAGCCGGTGCCGGACGTCGGCGAGCACGCCGTCGAGGTCCACGATGCCGATCGGGCGGTCGGTGGCGGGCACCGGCCCATGGTGGCAGGGCCGCCGTACGCGGTGTCGAAATCTCCCGTTCGCCCGACTCAACCTTTTTCGCCCCGGACGGCTCTGGGGGATGTCGGCATCGGGAGGACGGGAATGAGTCCACAGGACGAGGCGGCGTTCCGCGATTTCGTGGCCGCCGCGCGACCGCGGCTGGTACGCACGGCGTACCTGCTCTGCGGCGAC
>Ga0070659_100000627_pt1 | contig 25821 bp, 5 predicted proteins | sample KBSC23metaG_FD_64666 | JGI IMG/M metagenome (GOLD analysis project Ga0070659, IMG submission 64666) | Corn rhizosphere microbial communities from Kellogg Biological Station, Michigan, USA - KBS C2-3 metaG | ecosystem: Host-associated > Plants > Roots > Rhizosphere > Soil ... | reverse complement strand
AGGCTAAAGCGCAGCAAAATAACAGGCTGTTACCTCAACCGGTTATCCCGGATTATGTTGCCGACCCATCGGTGGTTAATTTTAACGGTACGTACTATTTATACGGGACGTCTGATATTGACCGTGATTTGAAGGAAATGGGGCCGCCCGTCGTGTGGACCTCAAAAGACCTTGTTAACTGGAGCTATAAAGGAACGCTTTTTGAAGGTATTGACTGGAATAAACCCTACAGCTATGGCCCCGAAGGAAAGAAAACGGGTTATTTCAGGTACTGGGCGCCTGGCGTTGTAATTAAAAACGGCAATTTATATCACTTGTTTGCTACCATTGTTAAACCTGATGGAAAACCCGGTACCTACCATTTAACAGCAAGCAACCCCGAGGGCCCTTTTAAATTCAGCAATGGATCAGGTGTTTTCTTTAATCAGCCGGAGAAAGAAAAAGAAGAAGCCAAGCCTGCTGCACCGGATATAGACGGAGATCCTTTTGTAGATGACGACGGACAAGCCTACCTTTTTTGGCGTCGTCGAAAGGCCGGAAAGCTGAGTAAAGACTGGAACAGTATTGAAGGCCCGGAAGTCTCTATTCCAACCAAAAGATCAGGTTATTCAGAAGGTCCGTTCTTATTTAAACGAAACGGCATTTATTACTATTTCTACACGCTATCGGGTGGAGCTAATTACGCTTATCCCTATATGATGAGCAAAACCGGACCATTGGGCCCCTTTATTGCGCCGGAACAGGATATGGTGCTTAAATCCGATATTGCGAAAGGTGTTTGGGGGCCCGGCCATGGTAATGTGCTGCATGTCCCCGGTACAGATGAGTACCTGTTTTTCTATCTGGAATATGGGCAGGGCAGCACTACCCGCCAGGTTTTTGTTAACCGCTTGCAATTTAACGCCGACGGCACCATTCAGCCTGTACAGGTAAATACCACCGGCATTTCGGCAATGCCTGATTTGAACAAACGTGCCCTTATACGTCCTGTTAAAGTTTCCGCTTCGAGCACAAGGAGGGATGCTGTTATTAAAACAACTATAGACACGGTAATTGATAAGTTGATGGCTATTCCTCCCAAATTTGTTGAAACTGAACTTGCAAGCGTTCAGCGTACAATGGATTTTAAACCGGAAAATGCTGTTGACGGTTCAAACGGAACTTTCTGGATGAGCGACAATGCCGATAAGCAGCCCTGGTATCAGATCGATCTTGGCGTTATAAAACGGGTGAATAACCTGGAGCTCTTTTTCGTAAAATCTACCCTGGGGCATAGTTTTAAGATTGAGAAATCGGCAGATGGCCACACGTGGGAAACGGTAAATATCGCCGATTCGCAGGTAATTCACTCTCCCGAAGTCGTTAACAGAATAGGTAAAGCCCGCTTTCTCAAATTAACCATCCTGTCGGGTGCTCCCGGTTTGTGGGAGGTTAAGGTATATTGAATAACACTTAAATGAAACGAATTGTAAAGCTACTTGTAATAATTAACGTATTGTTCATACAGTACGTAGCCGCTTCAAAATCTAACCTGATTGATCACCCCGATTCTGTTTATCTCTTCTCGTATGGCTCAGGTAATCCTGCGGCGGGACTTCAGTTTGCATGGAGTACTGACAAAAAGAATTGGAAGCTGATTGGTACTGGAAATGGATTTTTAAGATGCGATTATGGCCCCGGCGGTACCCAAAAAAAGATGTTTGATCCTTTTTTGATTTATGGCGCAGACGGGATATGGCATTGTATATGGAGTTTGAATGCTACTGAGCAGATTTACGCCCATGCAGCATCAGAGAATTTAATCGACTGGAATCGACAGAGTTATTCGATTGTAAGTAAGGGAAGTAACTTTCTTCGCCCCGGAATTAAATTTAACCTAGATAAAAAAAGCTATTTGGTTACTTATACTGATGCTAATGGAAAGTTTTTCGCAGTATCAACAACAAATTTTAAAAGAAACGAACCCGCAACTGAGATTTCTGCCGGAGATTACATCCCCTCAGTTGAAGTTTACCTGCCTTTGGGCAAAGTAAGCGGGCAAATTCACCGGGTTGAATGGTCTGTAGTTGACCGGCTGATTAAAGCCTATGAATTAAGAAACTTCAGGAATATTGTAAAGGAAGAGTCCTCTCTGCAGGATACTTACAGGTTTGCCGGATTAAAGCCAATTGAGGCAAAATTTGTTGTAGATGCTGAGAATGCCAGGCCAATAAGCAATACTTTAATAGGTATTTTTTTTGAGGACCTTAATTATGCTGCCGATGGGGGGCTATATGCAGAACTCATTCAGAACCGTGACTTTGAATATGATTTACATGATAAGTTTGGAAGGGACAAAAGCTGGAATCATTCTCATTCCTGGTTTTCAGCGGGGGAAGGAACCAGTTTTATCATTGATTCTATGGGCCCCATCCACCGCAATAATCTTCACTATGCCGTATTAAAAACCGGAGCACATGGTGGATCTCTGATCAATTCAGGTTATGACGGTATAGCGTTAAAAAAAGGCGAAAGTTATAACTTTTCATTGTTTTCTAAGTTATTGGATAGAGATAAGGGGAAACTGAAAGTTCGTTTGATTGGGAGTAAGGGAGAGGTTTATGCGGAAACTTTATTAACTGTAACATCTGGTAATTGGAGAAATTCAAAAGCTGTCTTAACTTCCAACGCCACTATAGCCGATGCGAAATTAGAATTACAGGCTCTTCAGGCTGGCAAGCTGGCTGTTGATCTGGTTTCATTATTTCCACAGGATACCTATAAAGGCCGGGTTAACGGGCTGAGAGCCGATTTGGCGGAAACCATTGCTGATATTCATCCACGTTTTGTTAGGTTCCCCGGCGGTTGTTTAGCCCATGGAGACGGTATTAACAATATTTATCGTTGGAAAAATACCATTGGGCCCTTGGAAGCACGTAAACCGCAGCGCAATATATGGCACTATCATCAGTCTGTTGGATTGGGCTATTTTGAGTATTTCCAGTTCTGCGAAGATATAGGAGCGGCGCCGCTTCCGGTGATTGCGGCCGGGGTGCCTTGTCAAAACTCCGTAGATGGAGGAAACGGCCAGCAAGGTGGAATCCCAATGGCACAAATGGATGAATACATTCAGGATATCATCGACCTGATAGAATGGGCCAACGGGGGGGTGAATACCAAATGGGGAAAAGTACGTGCGGAGGCCGGGCATCCAAAACCGTTTAATTTAAAATATATCGGAGTGGGGAACGAGGATCTGATAACAGATGTATTCGAAGAAAGGTTTACAATGATTGTTAATGCCTTGAAAAAAGTTCATCCCGAGATTGTTGTGATCGGAACCTCCGGACCGAATTTTGAGGGGACTGATTATCGGGAAGGCTGGGAAATAGCATCCAGGCTAAAGATTCCGATAGTTGATGAGCATTGTTATAATCGCGCAGGCTGGTTCATTAACAATCAAAATTTTTACGATAGCTATGACCGTTCTAAACCTAAAGTTTATTTAGGGGAGTATGCTGCAACAGTGCCGGGGAAAGGCGCTAATTTTGAATCCGCCTTATCAGAAGCCATCTATCTTACCTCGCTGGAGCGTAATGCAGATGTTGTAAGCATGACGTCCTATGCTCCTTTACTGGCCAGGGAAGGGCACACCCAATGGAATCCGGATATGATCTATTTTAATAATACGGAAGTCAAGCTGACGGCCGCTTATCAGGTGCAAAAGCTGTATGGACAGAACTCCGGAGACCAATACCTGCCAGCATCGGTAACTTTGTCCAACAATCAGGATGCGGTGAAAAATCGGGTGGCGATATCCGTTGTCCGTGATTCAAATTCTAAAGACCTGATCATTAAATTTGTGAATTTACTTCCTGTTGCTGTTAAGGTGACAACTGATCTCAATAACATTGTTCCCATAGGAGAAAAAATTACGAAAACCGTATTGCAGGGGCAGCTTACCGATAAAAATGTTTCGCCATTTGTTACAGAGGCTCCGCTTGCTGAAATTAATTCAACAGAGTTGGCTCCGTACTCATTCACCGTTTTGAGGGCTAAAACCAAGTAGGATTTCCAGAGAATTGATTCCTATAAGACCAATATTAAAAATGAAAACAACAATAAAAATAGCCATTAAGCTTTTCGTCTGTATAACCTTAATATCCCAAATATCCCAACAATCTTTAGCTCAGAAAAAGGTCAAGGAAAAAGATATGAGCGCTTACCTGATGGTTTATTTTAAAGATGAGACACACGGCCTTTATATGGCATTGAGTAAAGACGGTTATTCTTTTACAGATGTAAACAACGGTAAGCCTGTAATGGCGGGAGATACAATCGCCCTGCAAAAAGGGATTCGCGACCCTCATATTGCGCGTGGCCCCGATGGTGCATTTTATCTGGCCATGACCGATTTACATATCTTCGCAAAAAAAGCTGGCTATCGTGAAACCGAATGGGAGAGAGGGAAGGAGTATGGTTGGGGAAATAATCGTTCCATGGTATTAATGAAATCGTGGGATCTGGTCAATTGGAGCCGTACTATAATTAGAGTAGATCAGGCTTTTCCGGGTTTGGAAGACATAGGTTGTGCCTGGGCGCCCGAAACCATTTATGATAAGGATAAAAAGAAAATGATGATCTATTTTACAATGCGCTTTAAAAACGGCAGGAACAAAATATATTACTCTTATGTAAACGATGGTTTTACCAAATTGGAAACGGCTCCCGAATTATTGTTCGAATATCCGAAAGATATATCCTATATAGATGCGGATATAACCCAGGTAGGGAAAGAGTATCATTTGTTCTATGTTCCGCATGATGGTACGCCCGGTATAAAACAAGCCGTATCCAGATCAATAAATAAGGGATATGTTTACGATCCTAAATGGTATGACCCGGAGCCCAAATCATGCGAAGCTCCAACCGTATTCAAACGGATCGGTGAAAAAAAATGGGTTCTGATTTATGATATCTACGGCATAACGCCTAACAATTTCGGCTTCAGTGAAACCAGCGATTTTGTAAATTTCAAAGACCTTGGACATTTCAACGAAGGGCTTATGAAAGCGACCAATTTTTCTTCGCCTAAGCACTGTGCGGTAATTCAGCTGACTAAAAAAGAAGCAGCGACTTTGGCTAAAAAGTGGAATTTTGACGCTCAGTTTTAAATATGGTTGAAGTATACCATTAAAGTATTGAAGGCTTACAAAGTAAATAAGAGTTGAAGTGTGTTTCAAAACTTCAACTCTTATTTTTTTAATACTACGCATAATGGCAGGGATGCCTCCTTAAATCTAAGTTATTTCTTTGGTAATTATATATCTTACTCGGGTGAGGCCGTACAGTTCTATTTAAGATCTGTTTATAGCCGGAGGTCTGATTAATTATTCCCGATTTTCTTTAAAATATAAATGGCAATAATCGAAATCAGGCTATCCATTGCCGGATTTAAAATTGAAAATCGCCGCAGGCTCAAAATGGCCGTGATTTTATACACTATACCCCCTTCGCTTGGGCAATCTGCGTCTCTTCCAGTATTCCTCTTTGCGATAGATTAGCACACTCCAATGGCCAGCTATCTTTTAGATGGCAATGCGAGATACCAATTTTAGAAAACCATTATGACAAAAAAATTAGAGGAGCTATCCAAACTTTGGAGTGAAGTGTGTATAGGAAATAAACGTTCGTATGCCTTAATCCACCAAAAGCTTTACCGTACCCTGTATGCCTATGGCAATCGGATGTTAAATGATGATGAACTTACTGATGATGTTATGCAGGAAATGTTTATTAAATTATGGTTGAGAAGGGAATCAATTGGTCCGATTACTAATGTTAAAGGGTATTTCCTGGCGGTTATGCGGTCGATTTGCCTTGATGCTATTAAAAATAGGGGTGTTGTCTATGCAAAGAGGTCAAGCATTGAGTTTTTAGATCTCGAAATTTCGATTGAAGAAGAGATTACGCAACGGGAAGCTACACTTAAACAAAAAAGAGCCATCGAGTTTGCTTTGAATCGATTGCCAGTCCGTCAGCAGGAAATAATGCGGCTTCGTTTTTTTGAAGGTATGAATTGTGCCGAGATTGGAACGATGACTGGTATAAAATATCAATCGGTTGTAAATCACATGTACAGGGCGGTTCAAACATTGAGAGAATTGTATACTTCTGAAGAGGAATTGCGTGTGGCCTGATAAGGTTTTTTGTACGAAAGTTTATCATAACCTGTCTTTTTTTGTTTATATTGAAGTTTCGGTTAGCGGTTTTAAATAAAACACATCACGTTATAGTATAATAGTTTTCTTCATAAACTGGTTGTATAAAAGGGTACATTCTATCGGGCAAATTAATCTAAGTGATAGAAAAGCATGATTGCATAAATCATGCTTTTTTCATAACTTGTGTTTGTGTTGAGTGTGAATATTCTTGCTATAACCATTTGCATTAGGCTATTGCAAGCCTATTAAACGAAATTCATAATGTCCTTTCGATCTCTTATTTGTTTTGGTTTTTTTTTCATTGCGCTTGTAAATCCATCCTTTGCCCAAAATCTTTATTATTTGGGTATGGAACAAGGATTGTCTAACAACTCAGTAACCAGTATTTATAAAGACAAATATGGCTTTATGTGGTTCGGCACATTAGATGGGCTGAATCGCTTTGACGGATATAGCTTTACAAAATATAGAAGAAGGGTTAAGGATCCATATAGTTTGAAAGATAACACGATATATGGCATAACCGGAACTCCCAATGGTAAATTATATGCCGGAACATCAACGGGGCTTAGTGTTTTAGATTATAAAAGCCTGAAGTTTTTAAATGTCAACTATAGATCTGCAAGTTTGGCTAATAATCCTGTTTTGCCTTTCAGTGCCAGGGTAGAGTGTGTAAAAGCCTGCAAAAATAACGATGTCTTTGTGGGTGCGGCTGGTTTGGGGTTATTGGTATTGAAACAGTCTTCTACGGTATTACTTCAAATACCATTGTATGAAAACGCAGCCAGGAGGACAGATTATAATGTTGAATCTCTTGTTGTAGATAGAAACTCGAATGTTTGGTTATTAAGCAGAGGGATTGGTTTATGCTTTTACAATTCCAAATTGAACCGGGTTGAGATTGTTAATTCGACTATAAAGAACGGAAGAAGCATGACGGCTGACTCAAATGGAAATTTGTGGATAGGAACCGATGCAGGGCAACTGTTTAAATTTCGGAGCGGTGTTAACAAGATAGAAGCTTTTGATATTCCTCATGAAAAATTGACCCTTAACCGAATAATGGATGTTTGTTTCGAAAATGAGCATGTATTATGGGTTTCAACAGATGGGGATGGGCTATTCTCAATTGATGTTGTTGCGAAAACTGTATTAAGGACCTTCACCCAGTCCCCCCAATTTTTATCAAGTAATGCCATAGGTCCGATTTTTATTGACAAGGAATCGCGAAAATGGATAGGAACAATTAGAGGCGGAGTTAATCTTATTGATCAAAAGAAAGACGTTTTTAAAACCATCAGAAACGAACCTTTCAACAATAATAGCTTAGCTCATAACACAGTTTTCTCATTTTGTGAGGATGGCGACGATATCTGGATCGGAACGGATGGCAAAGGGATTAGTATCTGGAACAAAAAAACCAATAATTTCAAAACGCATTTTTTCAAATCTGATAAAGATCATTTAGGGGCCAATCAAATTCCATCGATAGTAAAGGACGATCAGGGAAACATTTGGATCGGCTCATATGGTTCAGGGGTAACCAGGTTTAATACAGCAACGCAAACATTTCAGGAAGTTCAGTTTGAGCAAAAGAATATAGGAGGTATATATGTTTTCCGCTTATTTATCGACAGGGGAAAGAATATTTGGGCAAGTTGCCTTAGGGGGCCTTCTGCGCGCAATCTAACAAAAACATTATATAAGTTTGATGCAACAAGCAATCAGTTTAAAAGCGCCTCGTATCCTGTTTATAAGGATATATTCTCAATAGCAGAAGACCGCTCAGGAAATTTGTGGCTCGGTACAGTAAATAGCATTTTAAAGCTTAATAAAAAGACCGGAGTTGTTATTCAATATCTCATAGGTAGTTGTGTAAGAGCGATTCATATTGATAGAGCGGGTACTGTATGGATTGGGTCACAGGGAAGTGGATTATGGAGATTTATACCACGGAATAATAAATTTTCGGTATATACCGAAGAAAATGGCTTGCCCAATGATGGTATTGTAAATATAGAAGAAGATGATCAAGGGTACCTTTGGCTGGCAACTAACAATGGGTTATCGAGACTCAATTCTAAGAAATTAAGTTTTGAAAACTTTCATGCCGAAGACGGCCTTCAGTCAAATCAGTTCTACTATAATGCTTCGGCAAAATTAAGCACCGGCGAATTATTGTTCGGGGGTATAAAAGGCTTTAATGTGTTCAATCCATATAGTATTAAAACGGATAATAATTTCCCGTCTCTAATTATTACAGGCGTGAATGTTTTAAATGTACCCATAACAGGAGAGAGTGATTGTATTAATAATGCAGTTGATATTCATAGTGTTAAGAGTATTTCTTTACCCTTTGAAAAATCATTATTTTCCCTGGGTTTTGCAGCTTTGGAGTACACATTTCCCGAGAAAATACAATACGCCTATATTCTAAGGGGAAAAGACAAGACATGGAATTATATCAAAAACGGAGTTCGTTCTGTTAGTTATGCAAGTTTAATGGACGGTAGTTATACACTCGAAATTAAATCAACCAATGCATCCGGCGTTTGGAATCCCCGGAGCCGTATTGTCAGGATTACTGTTTTACCCCCCTGGTATCGAACCTGGTGGATGTATTGCATCTATCTAACGCTTGCCGGAAGCGGTGTGTACGTTTATATTTATTATCAAAGGCAAAAAGATTTATTGAAATATAAAATTAAACTAACGGAACTTGAAGCCGCCAAGGAGGCCGAATTAAATGAAAAACGGATATCTTTTTTTACCAACGTTGCTCACGAACTACGAACTCCTTTGACCTTGATTGTCAATCCAATAAAAGACTTACATAGTAGCGACGGTGCAAATATACATTCTATCGATGTTGGTGCAGTTTACAGAAATACCAGGAGGCTTTTGAGCCTGGTGGATCAGTTATTGTTATTTAAGAGCACCGAGAGCGAGGTGTCTGAACTAAAGCCTGAAGTATTAAATTTAAGTGAGTTGTGCAACGAGGTTTTTTTATGTTTTATTAACCAGGTTAAGACAAAAGATATTAAATATCATTTTGATAACCAGGCAGATAATTTGCATGTTTTTGCCGATAGGGAAAAAATCGAAATAGTCTTGTTTAATCTTTTGTCTAATGCGATTAAATATTGTGAAGAGAAGGGTACCGTAGCTCTCGTTTTAACAGAGGATGTTGATACCGCTTCAGTATTAGTTAAAAATACAGGACCCCAGATTCCGTCTCATATAGGTGATCAATTGTTTGATAAGTTTTTCAGGCTTAATCAAAGTAAAGGATTGGCAAGAAAAAGTGGTTTTGGTATAGGTTTATTTGTTTCTAAAAAAATTGCTGAAATGCAAAAAGGAAACTTAACTTATATAAGTGACAACAACGACGGGACAATCTTTACCTATCAATTACCAAAGAATATGGGTGATATTTCTCACGATGTTCAAAATGAAAGAAAACTTTCCGGTTCTCATTTATTAGGGGAATTGTATGTTGATTTTACAGAACCTGCATCTAAGGATGAAGAAACTATTTCAAAAAGTATGAGCCAGGTTTTAAACGATGTTATTGAACAAAAACCTAATGTTTTGGTAGTGGATGATGACACTGAAATAAGGAATTTTCTGGAACAAATTCTCCAAGACCATTATTATGTTTTTAAAGCAGAGAATGTCGAAAACGCATTTGAAATTGTAAGAAATGAAGAATTGGATATTATAATTTCTGACATCGTTATGCCTGGAATAAGCGGTGTAGAATTTTGTTCGAACATTAAAGAATCAAATGAGTTTAGCCATATCCCAGTGATTTTGCTTACCGGAACGTCATCGCCGGAGATTAAGCTTCAAGGGATTGAGTGCGGCGCAGATGATTATATTACAAAGCCATTCGAAAAGCAATTGCTTTTAGCAAGGATTAGAAGCATATTAAAAGGGCGTGATTCATTGAAAAAATATTTTTTTAATGAAGTTACACTTCAAAGTAATAACGAAAAAGTTTCTGAAGAATACAGCGTTTTCCTGAAGAAAGCAATTGAGATTATTGAGACGCATCTAAAGGATGATGATTTTAATGCCAAAGCATTTGTTAGGGAAATGGAAATTAGCCGATCGAATGTATTTAGAAAGGTTAAATCAATATCAGGCCTCTCTATTAGCGAATTTATCCGTTATATCCGGCTTAAAAAAGCTGCTGAACTGATGATTAAAACAGATATTCAAATTAAGGAGGTCGCCTACGAAGTTGGCATTAACGATCTTCGTTATTTTCGGCAACAGTTTAATAAGGTTTTCGGAATGAATCCTTCAGAGTACATCAAAAAATACCGCCGAACCTTTTGGAAAGCTCCGGGGAGTTAATATACATCCTTGCTAACCCGGCTCTTATTTCCGTATTGTTTCACTAGTGTTTCGATCCCTGTCATCACAAAAGATATTCAATATCTGCTTTGATGAGTCAAGAGCTTCGGGCAGGGATAAATATACCCGAGCCTTGCTTTGCCAAAACTTTAGTTAGCCTGGCTAATTTATGATGCGATTGACAGATCTGCAATCCTGAATTTAATGATGTGCCTTTTTTAAAAAAGTTTCTTCGGTGCAGAGTATCAAATCAATACATCACCAGTCTTTATTAAAACTCTCCATGAGTTTGCTAACCTAAAATCTAACTTCTTAATATGATGAAACAGCTACTCGCGCAATTTATGCGGGTGCGTAAAAGAAAACTTGTTTTTCTTTTGCCTACCTGTATCTTCTTACTTCTTTCCTGTATTTCACCTGTAAAGGCTCAAACCTTTGTACATCCTGGTGTAGCTTTTAACCTGGCCGATCTGAATCAGTTGAAAGCCAATATAACCAGAGATCCCTGGCTTTCGGCTTATAATACATTTAAGAGTGATTACCGATCGCAACTGAGTTATACTCCTGCTGCGCCGCAGCCAACCGTAACCCGTGCGCCGGATTTAAATAACACGCAATGGAAAAATGATATGGTGGCCGTGCACAACCTGGCGTGGATGTGGTGGTTTACAGGCGATTCTACTTATGCCCGCAAAGCTACTAACATACTTGATGGCTGGGCGGTAACCAATACCACCTGGGGGGGAAACGAATCTATGCTGGATATTGGCGATTATGCCCAGTATTGGGGTGTGGGTGCTGAAATCCTCCGCTCTACTTTTCCGGGCTGGACCGCAGCCAATACCCAGCATGTAAAAAACTATTTCGCTAATGTATTATTCCCCACTTCCTTTGTGCCCGGTCCTTTACGCGACCAGAACAAAGGCGCTCTTCAGTTAAAAATAGCCCTGGCCGCATCAGTATTTTGTGATGATGCCACCAAATTTAACCAGGCGATAGAAGTGTACAGGATGGATGCCGGCGGAGGCATGCGTAACTCCCTGCCCAATGGCGAAGTTGGAGACTCCGGTCGCGACGACCACTGGCGCGTACAGGCCGCAGCCCTGGCATGGGGCGCCGAAGTTGCCTATAAGCAGGGCGTAGATATGTTTGCCGAACTGGGCAACCGGGTATTGGCCATCGGCGAGCTGTATCATAAATACGCCTTTGACGGAGCTACCATGACCTATATCCCGTTTGGGGGCTATGCAAGTTACTGGACCAGCTGGGGTATTCAGCCCGGTGCAAGAGCCGGTGATATGACTAACCTGATTTACAGCGCCTACAATGTGCGTAAAGGGATACCTACCCCGAATACCGACAAGATGCGGGCCGCGTTAATGCAGCCCGGAGCCACCAATTATTCTCCGGCCGATGGTGATTTTCTATACCTGAAATCATCGGATACTTCTACCGCGCAGAGTTTAACCCCGGTGTATTACCCTGCTGATCATGTGCAGGCGGTGAGCAACCTGACCAACATAGATATCGGTAATACCGGGCTGGCGGGCAGCGCCAGCTACAGTAACGGGGTTTGGACATTAAAAGGAGCCGGAACATCCACCAGTACAGCTTTCAGTTTCAATTTCAAAAAAGTTAGCGGTGATGCCGGCCTGGTGGTAAAGGTGGAGAATATGTCGCTCACCACGGGTGGCTGCGGTGTGATGTTACGCGAATCGCTGGCTGCGGGTTCCGCTTTTTATGATCTTTTTCTTAGTGCTACCGGCGGTGCCGGCCGGCATTGGCAACCCAAAGCCCCCTGGTGGTTAAAAATAGAGCGTGTAGGTACCCGCATATTTGTATACCATACGCAGGATGGTGTTAACTGGACCAATGATGGTTGCTGGTATTCAGCAACAGGTTTCCCAACTACTTTATACGCGGGGTTTTATACCCTTTCAAATAACACATCGGCACTGAATACGGCCACGTTCAGTAATGTGGCCTATAGCCAAAGTGCGCCAACCGGATCACCGGATATCAGCAGTGCTACTACAGGCAACGCTACCATTGGCGCATCTTTCAGTTATAGCATTATTGCCAGTGGTAGTCCATCTTCTTATAGTGCCAGCGGCTTACCGGCAGGATTAAGCATGAATACTTCTACCGGGGTTATTTCAGGAACGCCTACAGCAATGGGGCAATCGGTGGTTACTTTAGGAGCTAATAATGGAAGTGGAACAGGTACCGCCACTCTGATCATTAATGTAACCAATAATGTAGCTCCCGCAGCTCCGTCAGGAGTAACTGCGGCCGTAAATAATGTTACCCGTATCAGCGTTTCATGGCCTGCGGTAACCAATGCAAGCAGTTACACCGTAAAGAGGTCGCTTTCATCCGGCGGCCCTTTCACTGCCATACAAACAGGCATCATCGGAACATCGTTTATTGATGTCAGCCCACAGCCGGAGGTTAGCAATTACTATGTGGTAACCGCTTTAGCAGGATCATTGGAAAGCGGAAACTCAAATGTGGTTTCTGCATCGGTACCACCGGCTGTGCCATCTGTGCCCGTAGTTGTTAATAACAGCAACTCCATTGGTTTGAGCTGGAATACAGCTTTAGGCGCTGTTACCTATAAGGTAAAAAGAGGTAGTGTAAGCGGCGGCGCTTACACTACCATAGCTACGGTTTCATCCCCCAGCTATATAGATACCAACGTTGCCAGTGGAAGCCCTTATTATTATGTAGTATCCGCTATGGGTAATACCCTTGAAAGTGCTAATTCAGCCGAAGCATTTGGCGTACCCGGAGCCAGTACCAGGACATGGAGTGCGGCACCGCTTACAGATTCGTTGAACCGTGTTGGCAATTGGGTGGAAGGTGCCCTTCCGGTAAATCCGGCCATTTTAACCTTTAATGCGACAAGTGATAGTACTTTAACTAATGATATTACCGGTTTGGTAGCTTCACGGATCCAGTTTGGTGCAGGTGCCAACGGAAATACCATCTCGGGTAACGCCATAACATTAAAAAATGACCTGGTTAACAACTCATCAAGCACTCAAACTTTAAATACTCCATTAGTGCTAACGGATCAGTTAGATGTGAATACCACAGGAAGTGTTTTTTTGAACGGCGCAATAAGTGGTACCGGTTCTTTAATGATGAAGTCTAACGGGGGGTACTTATATGTTAATGGAAGTAATAGTACCTATTCAGGAAACACGATCATTGTTAGTGGTACGGTAGAGGGATCGGGCCTGGGAACCGGAACCGCGAGCAATCCTACAGCAGGGCCTTTCGGTATAAGCAAGATCCAAATGAACGGAGGGAAGCTGCAGGCCCCGCCCACCGCGGAGTTAAAATTATATAACGACATTGAAGTATTGCCCGGAAACAGAAGTTATATGTATGAAGATGTTTATGCCATAACGCTTTACGGAAAACTATTAGGGTCAGGTACGCTGTCGCACGACGGAAACGATTATGCCGGCCTTAATTTGATGGGTGATAACAGTCAATTTACGGGCACGTTCATTTCCGTATTGAGAAGCGGTAAACAAAGAATACGTTTCGGGATCCCCCAATCAGGAAGTGCAGCCGCTACATGGACATTAGATGCGAATGCCGTTGATTGCCATGGTATAGGTTTTTCAAGCGGAACGCTAAACTTTGGTGCGCTTAACGGGCGTGGTTACATCCGTGCCGATGCGGGCGGTTCGCCGGTTATCAGTATTGGAGCCCTGAATACTTACTCCAGCTATGGCGGAACCATTAACGCTAATGGCAGTGGTTTGACAGTTGTAAAGGTAGGCACCGGCATTTTAGAAATGTGGGGTAACCAGGCCTACACCGGAACTACTACGGTAAAAGGCGGAAAATTATTAATAAATAATAGTGCAACCACTGGAGTTTTTATCAGTCCGGTAGTTATAGAAGCAGGTTCACTGGGAGGCTTCGGAGCAAGTCAGGCCTCGGCTACACTCGGAACCGGCTTAGGCGCTGGTGCGATATTGGAACCAGGGTTTTTAAAGATCGGTACACTTAAAGTAGGAGCACTTACCATGAACGCTGATGCTACTTACCAGGCAGAAATAAACCTGGCTGATACTACCGGCGACAAAATCACAGTAAGCAGTGTAACTTTGAACAGTCCGAATTTAACAATAACACCTACTGCCGGAACCTTGCCTTTCGGAACCAAATATACTCTTATTAATAATACCGGAACAGGGGCGGTAACGGGTACGTTTAATGGTTTACCCGAATGGGCTACTGTTACTGCAGGTGGTTATAGTTTTATTATTACATATGTAGGAGGGGATGGAAACGATGTGGTTTTAATGGACGCACGCGCCATAGGCCAATCATATTATAAGTTTAATGAAGCGAGTGGAACTCAGGCAACGGATACCTGGGGAACTAATCACGGTACTTTGCAGGCAACAGCAACACGCGATGTTGGCCGTGGAGGAACTGCACTTAAGCTGGACGGAACTTCAACCGCTTATGCTACTTTGCCAACAGGTATTGTAAGTACGCTAACCGACTTTACTATATCTGCCTGGATAAAAATGGATGCGAAAAGCAATTGGATGCGTGTATTTGATTTCGGTACCGGCACCAGCAAGTACATGTTTTTGTCTATCCAGGCAGGCACTAATATTATGCGTTATGCTATAAAAAATGGCGGCGCAGAACAGCAGGTAAACTTTACTTATAACCTGCCGTTGAATACCTGGACACATTTTGCCATTACACAATCCGGAAGTACCTGTAGTATGTATATTAACGGAGCTCTGGTTGCTACCAATACCGCTGTAACTATCAAGCCCTCTACCATAGGAAGTACTACCCTGAATTACCTGGGCAAATCGCAGTTTAGCGATCCTATGTTTAAAGGTTATATTGATGAGTTTAAAATATTCGGCAGGGCTTTAAGTGCATCTGAAATTGCTGCCAGTCATTTAAGTCAAGCTATAACACTAAATTCTACGGCACAAAAAGCAACAGGCGATGCTGATTTTGGGCCTGCTACCGTTTCTTCAGGTCTTGCGATAACCTATACCAGTTCCAATGAATCGGTTGCAAGCATCGTTAATGGTAAGGTTCATATTTTAGCTGTCGGGACTTCAACCATTACTGCCGCCCAGGATGGAAATGAAATTTACTGGCAAGCGCCATCTCAAACCCAGGTTTTAACTGTTAAACAAGCACAGGCAATTAGTTTTGGCGTAATTGCAACAAAAACAATGGGCGACGCGGATTTTGATCCTTCTGCTACCGCTTCTTCAAGTCTTGCGGTAACTTATACCAGTTCTGATACCACGGTTGCAAAAATTGTAAATGGCAAAATTCATATCCTTGCTGCCGGAACTGCAACTATTACAGCTTCACAGGCCGGAGATAATGTTTACGCACCAGCCCCATCGCAAAGGCAAGTTTTAACAGTGGTAAAACAAGTGCAAAGCATAAGCTTTACCGCCATTGGAACAAAACTACTTGGCGACGCGGATTTTGATCCTTCTGCCATCACTTCTTCAGGTCTTGCGGTAACATACACCAGTTCTGACGAATCGGTTGCAACTATCGTAAATGGTAAAGTTCATATTCTTTCTAGCGGAACTGCAACGATTACTGCTTATCAGGCTGGTAATGCTGTTTACGGACCGGCGCAATTACAAACCCAGGTTTTAACCGTTGTTATTACCAATACTAATGCCGTGTCTGCTGTTATGGGTACACCATTTACCTATACCATTACCAATAATACAACATTAAACAGTTTTACGGCAACCGGCCTGCCTGCAGGTTTAAGTTTAAATACCAGTACCGGTGTAATATCGGGTACTCCTACGGCATACGGTGCTTTTTCTGTGGCCTTAACCGCTTCTAACAGCAGTATTTCAGGTTCGCAAACTATTGCTTTAACGGTATATACCATCGTAAACAATGTTATAGTGGCATCAGGTGATGCTAAAAATATCATCGAGTGGGATGCTATCCAGAATTTCAGTTACAACATTAAACGTTCAACTACTCCGGGCGGCACTTATACAATCGTCGGAACAGTTACCGCTACCAAATTTACCGATAGCACTAATGTTAGTAATGGAAGTACGTATTACTATGTGGTTTCTGCTATTAATACTCTTGGAGAAAATCCTAATAGTGCCGAAGTGGTAGCAACGCCAAATATCGGACAAGTCACTCACCTGAAATTTGATGAGCCGAGTGGGGCCCGTGGAATTGATAGTTGGGGAGCGAACCATGCCACTTTGCAGGCAACGGCAACCCGCGATGCCGGGATTTCGGGAACTGCGCTTAAGTTGGATGGGACTTCAACCTCTTATGCTACCTTGCCAACCGGAATTGTAAGTAAGTTAACCGATTTTACGGTAACCGCATGGGTAAGAATGGACGCAAAATCTAACTGGATGAGGATATTCGACTTTGGCACCGGCACCAGTAAGTATATGTTTTTAACCATCCAGGCCGGAAGTGCCAATATAATGCGTTATGCGATTAAGAATGGGGGATCAGAGCAGCAGGTAAGTTTTACTTATACCTTGCCACTTAATACCTGGACGCACTTCGCTATTACCCAATCAGGGAATACCTGTACTATGTATATCAATGGGACAGCAGTTTCTTCTAATACAGGCGTAACAATTAAGCCATCAACAATTGGCAGTACCACGCAAAATTATCTGGGTAAATCACAGTTTAGCGATCCTATGTTTAAAGGCTCCATTGATGGATTTAAGATTTATAGCCGGGCATTGAGTGCTACAGAAATACAAAATTCTGCAAATAATCAGAGTTTAAATGGAACCACTGCTTACGTTACGATGATCAAAACAGATGTAACGAAAACAGATGTGCTGAAACCTAATACGGCTAGCCGTATTGTTATTTATCCCAATCCATTGACCGGCAATTATTTCAATATTAAGTTGACGCCCGATCTTCTGAATAAAGCAATTAACCTTAAGATTTATGATTCAGTCGGTAAAGTTATTCAGAGCAACACATATTCTGATAATGACGGAACACTCTATGTTGTTTTAAAGCAAGGATATGTTCCAGGCGTTTATTTTGTCCGGTTGAATAATCTTCCGGCAATGCGATTGATGCTTGTAAAATAATAATTAATGCAGGTTGCCGATTTTATATGCGGCAACCTGCATTAGTACTGAAATTGAATAGAAGATTTTTAAAAAAAATCTCTTCAGCACAGAGTATCAAATCAATATGTCATCAGTCTTTCCTAAAAAGTTTTTTACGAGTCGCTAACCTAAAATTTAAATTTTGATATGATGAGACGTCTACTAGCACAATTAGAACGTTTAAGAAAGCCTGTTTTTCTTTTACTCACCTGTATTTGCTCAATTCTTTCCTGTATTTCGCCTGCAAAGGCCCAAACCTTTGTACACCCTGGTGTAGCTTTTAACCTGGCCGATCTGAATCAGCTAAAAGCCAATATTACCAGAGATCCCTGGCTTTCGGCATACAATACATTTAAGAGTGACTACCGCTCCCAACTGAGTTATACTCCCGGTGCGCCGCAGGCAACTGTAACGCGTGCGCCGGATTTGAATAACACGCAATGGAAGAACGATATGGTGGCTGTTCACAACATGGCCTGGATGTGGTGGTTTACAGGCGATTCTACATACGCCCGTAAAGCTACTAATATACTGGATGGCTGGGCAGTAACCAATACCGTATGGGGCGGTAATGAATCTATGCTGGATATTGGCGACTATGCCCAGTATTGGGGCGTAGGTGCCGAAATACTCCGCTCTACATTTCCCGGCTGGACCGCGGCCAATACACAGCATGTAAAAAACTATTTCGCTAATGTGTTATTCCCGACTTCGTGGGTGCCCAGTGCCTTACGCGATGCGAACAAGGGAGCGTTGCAGTTAAAGATAGCCCTGGCAGCATCGGTTTTTTGTGATGATGCCACGCGGTTTAACCAGGCGATAGCCGTGTACAGGATGGATGCCGGCGGAGGTATGCGTAACTCGCTGCCTAATGGCGAAGTAGGCGATTCGGGCCGAGACGACCACTGGCGCGTTCAGGCCGCAGCTTTAGCCTGGGGAGCAGAAGTAGCCTACAAGCAGGGGGTAGATATGTATTCCGAGCTGGGCAACCGGGTATTGGCTATCGGTGAGTTGTATCATAAATACGCCTTTGACGGCGCTACCATGACCTATATTCCGTTTGGGAACTATGCAAGTTACTGGACCAGCTGGGGTATCCAGCCCGGTGCAAGGGCGGGCGACATGACCAACCTCATCTATAGCGCATATAATATACGTAAGGGGATACCTACCCCCAATACCGACAGGATGAGAGCCGCATTAATGCAGCCCGGATCTACAAATTACTCTCCGGCCGGAGGGGACTTTTTATACCTGAAATCATCGGATACTTCTACGGCGGTTGCCTTAGCCCAGGTGTATTACCCTGCCGACCATGTGCAGGCGGTGAGTAACCTGACCAATATCGATATCGGTAATACGGGACTGGCAGGCAGCGCCACTTACAATAACGGGATCTGGACGGTTAATGGTGCCGGAACTTCTACCAGCACAGCTTTCAACTTCAATTTCAAAAAAGTCAGCGGCGATGCGGGCCTGGTTGTAAAAGTAGAGAATATGTCGCTCACTACGGGTGGCTGCGGCGTAATGTTACGGCAGTCGCTGGCCCCGGGTTCCGCTTTTTGGGATATTTTTCTCGGTGCTACCGGCGGTGTCGGGAAGCATTGGCAGCCCAAAGCGCCCTGGTGGTTAAAAATTGAGCGTGTAGGCACGCGCATATTCGCGTACCATTCGCAGGACGGTATTAACTGGACCAACCTTAGTTGCTGGTATTCTGCAACAGGTTTCCCAACCGATCTGTATGCCGGATTTTATACCCTCTCTAACAATACATCGGCACTGAATACGGCCACATTCAGCAATGTAGCCTATAGCCAATCTGCGCCGGCGGGCTCTCCGGACATCAGCAGCGCTACTACAGCCACAGCTACCATTGGTGCGCCATTCAGTTATAATATTATTGCTGGTGGTAATCCATCTTCATATAGTGCCAGCGGCTTACCGGCAGGATTAAGTATTAATACATCTACCGGAGTTATTTCCGGTACACCTACGGCAATTGGGCAAAGCGAAGTTGCCATTGCAGCTACTAATGCCAGTGGCATCGGTACAGCAACTTTGATCTTAAATGTGATCAATAATCAGGCGCCTGCGGCACCTGCTTCTGTTGTGGCATCGGTTGTTAACACTACTCAAATTAAATTGACCTGGGCAGCTTCAACCAGCGCTACAAGTTATTCGGTAAAGCGTTCGCAAACGCATGGAGGGGCGTATGCAACCATCCAGGCAGGAGTCACCGGTACAAGTTTTACGGATGTAACTCCAGTGCCCGAAGTGAATAACTATTATGTTATTACTGCTCTTACAGGAAATAGTGAAAGCGGAAATTCCAACGAAGTATTTGCATCGGTGCCACCGGCAGCCCCGGCACAACCCGCTGTGGTTAATAACAGCAACTCAATTGGTTTGAGTTGGAACAGCGCCTCGGGTGCGGCTACTTATAATGTAAAACGAGCCACAGTAAGCGGAGGTCCTTATACTAAAGTGGCCAATGTTTCAACTACTGCTTATACTGATGTTAATGTAAGCAGCGGGAGCCCTTATTATTATGTGGTATCTTCTGTTGGGGCTACAAAGGAAAGTGCTAATTCGCCGGAAGCTTTTGGCGTACCGGGTGCAAGCTCATCTGTATGGAGTCCAACGCCAATTACAGACTCGTTGAACCTTGCAGGCAACTGGATTGGAAATGCAGTTCCGGTAAACCCGGCCATTTTAACTTTTGGTGCAGCAAGCGATAGCGTTTTAACCAATAATATTACCGGTTTGGTAGCTTCAAGGATTCTGTTTGGCTCAGCGGCCAACGGAAATGTCATCTCGGGTAATGCCATAACATTAAAGAATGATCTGGTTAACAATTCATCAAGACCTCAAACTTTAACCACTCCGTTACAGCTAACTGATCAGTTAAACGTAAATACCGCTACGGGCGATGTTGTTCTGAATGGAGGGATAAGTGGTACAGGCTCTTTAATGAAATCGGGTTCAGCCGTCTTATACATTAATGGAAGTAGTAATAATGCCTATTCGGGGAATACAATTATTGTTAGTGGTACTGTAGCGGCGGCAGGTTTGGGAACCGGAACCGCGAGTAATCCTACAGCAGGGCCTTTGGGAACAGGTAAGATCCAATTGAACGGAGGAGCGCTGCAAGCTACAGCCGGTGCTAACCTCCAATTATATAACGACATAGAAGTATTGCCCGGAAACCGGAGTTATATGTATGAAGATATTTATTCAATATCTCTTTACGGAAAGCTAATAGGTACCGGTACTGTGCAGCATGACGGAAATGATTATGCCGGTCTTAATCTATTGGGTGATAACAGCCAGTTTGCGGGTACTTTTATATCAAAACTGAGAAGTGGTAAACAAAGAATCCGTTTCGGAATACCTCAATCAGGAAGTGCGAATGCTACATGGACATTAGATGCGAATGCCGTTGATTGCCATGGTATCGGTTTTTCAAGCGGAACGCTAAACTTTGGAGCCCTTAACGGGCGTGGTTACATCCGTGCCGATGCGGGCGGTTCGCCTGTTATCAGTATTGGCGCTCTTAATACTTATTCAAGTTATGGCGGAACCATTAATGCTAACGGTAGCAGTTTAACCGTTGTAAAGGTAGGTACCGGCATTTTAGAAATGTGGGGTAACCAGGCCTATGGCGGAACTACTACGGTACAGGGAGGGAAATTATTGATCAATAATGATCCAAGTAGTGGTGTATTTGTCAGCCCTGTAATTATACAAGCAGGTTCACTGGGAGGCTTCGGAGTAAGTCAGTCCTCGGCCACCATTGGAACTGGATCAGGTACTGGTGCGATATTAGAACCCGGATTTTTAAAGATCGGAACTTTAAGATTAGCCAGCCTTACCTTAAAATCTGATGCAACGTACCAGGCCGAACTGAATTTGGGTACAGGTGTCGGAGATAGTGTGGTTGCTAAAACGGTAACGTTAAACAATCCCAAACTTCAGTTAATTCCTACTGCGGGCACATTGCCTATGGGAACTTCTTATACCATTATTAACAATACCGGTGGGACACCGATTAACGGCACATTCCAGGGATTGCCCGAGATGTCGCTTATTTCGGCAGGGGGGTATGATTTCCGTATCACTTACAAGGGAGGCAAAACCGGCGCCGACGTGGTACTGCTTGATGACCGTACCAAAGGTGTAACTATTACCAGTGCATTAACTGATACTGTTTTTGCAGGTAAGCCCTACAGCTACACTATCGCGGCTATCAAATCGCCCAATGTTTTTTCTGCAACCGGCCTTCCAACCGGCCTTAGTGTCAACACATCTACCGGACTTATTTCGGGAGTGCCAACACAGGCGGGTTTATTTACGGTTGTTATTACAGCATCTAACGGCAGCACCGCCGATACTGCGAAACTTGCGCTAAACATACAAAGCAATATAGTAAGCAATTTATCGGTAATTGCGGGCGATGCCCAAGCCATAGTGGCGTGGAGCGCGATTGCTAAATCAAACTTCACTTACCACGTTAAACGTTCTACTTCGTCTGGTGGTCCTTATACCACCATTGCCAACACAAGCGCATCAAGTTACCTGGATGTTAATGTAAACAACGGCACGACATATTATTATGTAATAGCTTCGGCCGACACTACCAGAGAAAACCCAAATTCACCAGAGATCAGCGCAACACCGTTTGTAACCAAATACAGTTACTGGCCTTTTGATGAAAGCAGTGGTACAACCGCCACGGATATCTGGAGTGGCCGCACAGCTACATTGAATACAACCGCTACCTGGGTAGCCGGAAATTTTAACACCGGGATTCATGCTGATGCCACAGCTACCAGTTATACCTCACTTCCCACAGGCGTAGTAAGTGGCCTAACTGATTTTACGATCTCGGCCTGGGTTAAACAGGATGTTGCTGCCACATGGGCTCGTACCTTTGACTTCGGTACAGGAACATCAGTTTACATGTTTATGGCACCTAAAGGAGGCACAGGGTTCCCTCGTTTTGCCATTACAACAGGTGGTAGCGCGGGTGAACAGGGTATTAATGGTACGGCTGCCATCCCAGCCGGTGTATGGACACATATGGCCGTAACACAATCCGGAAGTACGGCAATTTTATACATTAATGGTGTAGAAGTAGGCCGTAACAGCGCTATGACGCTTACCCCTTCGAGTCTGGGTAATACCACCAAGAATTATATCGGCAAGTCGCAATTTTCCGATCCTGTATTGAATGGAACTGTAGATGATTTCAGAATATACAGCAAAGCCTTAACCGCAACGGAAATAAACGTGCTGAAGAATATACAGAGTCAAACCATCACATTTAACGCGCTTGCCCAACAAACGGTTGGCAACCCGGATCTTGATCCTGGTGCGACAGCGAGTTCTGGTTTGCCGGTAAGTTATACCAGCAGCGATACCACAATCGCCAAAATTGTTAACGGAAAAATACATGCAAAAGCAGCCGGAACGGTTACGATAACCGCATTGCAGGCCGGCAACGGATTCTATGCAGGAACTGCAAAAACTCAAAGCTTATCTATATTAGGGCCTCCACCTATACCTGTTGTTACTGCTGTATCAAATACGCAGGTTATATTGAGTTGGACCTCAAGCACAGGAGCTACCAGTTATAACGTTAAACGTTCAACAGTAAGTGGCGGACCGTATACTACTATTGCAAGCCCGACAACGGCCTCTTACACGGATGCGGCCGTAACTCGTGGATCAATCTATTACTATGTTGTTACCGCAGTTAATGGTGTAGGCGAAAGTCAGCCTTCGGCACAGGTCATCATGTTTGTAGGCAAGCCACTTACCGGTGCACTTATAGGTACATCGGGTTCATTTAATAACAATTCTGCAACCACCATTGCCGCGGCGAGAGATGGAAATTTGAGCACTTACTTTGACGCTAATGTGGTAACCGGTGCATGGGTAGGGATTGATTTGGGTACAGATAGCAGCGCTGTAGTATCATACGTAGGTTTTGCGCCGAGGGCCAGCTTCCAGTCACGCATGGTAAATGGGGTTTTTCAGGGTGCTAACAAGGCGGATTTTAGTGATGCAGTTACACTTACTACAATTACTACTGCACCACCATATAGTGTAATCACCACGCAAACCGTATCCAATACAGCTACGTATCGTTATTTGCGGTACCTGGGGCCAACTAATGGTAGTTGCAACATAGCCGAACTTCAGTTTTGGGGGCAAATGCGAAAAAATCAAACCATCACTTTTAATGCCATCCCACAAAAACAAATGGGCGATGTTGATTTTGATCCGGCGGCAACGGCAAGCTCAGGTTTACCTGTAAGTTATAGCAGCAGCAATACCGCAGTAGCCGCCATTGTAAATAACAAGGTACACCTTGTAGGAATCGGAACAGCAACCATCACAGCCTCTCAAACCGGTAACATCAACAATGCAGTAGCAACACCGGTAACCCAAACCTTAACCGTGGTTGCAGATCATACTGCCCCTGTAATTACAGTGGTATCCGGCCCGGTTACTTTGGCTTTAGATGCGAGCGGTTCAAAAACCGTTGCCCTTGCCAGTGTAGCTACTGTAGTTGATAATTATACCGTGTCGCCTACGGTAACTTTAACACCGGCCAGCTTTACCTGCGCCACAACAGGCAGCCAAACCGTTACCATCACGGCAACAGATGCCAATGGTAATACCAGTACAGCTACTAAAACTGTAACCGTGGTTGACAATATCGCGCCAACAGTTAAAACGCAAAATATCACAGTTAATCTGGATGCGACAGGTAAAGTAACCATTACTCCCGCGCAGATCAATAATAGTTCGACAGATAATTGCTCGATAGCGACTTTAACTTTGGATAAAACCATGTTTGATTGCTCAAACATCGGCCCCAACACGGTAACCTTAACAGCTACCGACGCCAGTGGCAATACTTCATCAGCCACAGCTATAGTAACCGTTAAGGATGTTACCGCACCTACTGCTGTTGCGAAGAACATCACCGTTCAATTAGATGCAACAGGAAACGTAAGTATCACACCCGCCCAGATCAATAATGGGTCGATTGATAACTGCTCAGTAGCATCTTATAGTTTAGACCAAACAAGCTTTGATTGTTCAAACGTAGGGCAAAACAATGTAACCTTAACTGTAACCGATGCCAATGGTAATTCATCAACCGCAACAGCCGTAGTTACTGTTCAGGATAGTACTGCCCCCTTAGCCATCGCGCAAAACATTACCGTTCAATTAGATGCAACAGGAAGAGCAAGTATCACGTCTGCTCAGATCAATAATGGGTCGACGGATAACTGTTCAATCGCGACTTTCGCTTTAGATAAAAGCACTTTCGATTGCTCAAATGTAGGCCAAAACAATGTAACCTTAACGGTAACCGATGGCAGCGGCAACGCGTCAACTGCTACTGCGGTGGTAACTGTTCAGGATATTACCGCACCGGTAGCCATTGCGAAGAACATCACCGTTCAGTTAGATGCGGCGGGAGAAGCGAGTATCACACCTGCACAAATTAACAATGGTTCTACAGATAATTGCTCAATAGCCACTTATGCTTTAGACAGGAGCGGTTTTGACTGTTCAAATATAGGTGAAAACATCGTCACCTTAACCGTGACTGATGGCAGCGGCAACGCGTCAACCGCCACAGCCCTGGTAACAGTTCAAGATACCATCAAACCTGTATTTACCTCTACGCAATCAAACACTATTGTAGCCTTAGATGCCATCACCGGTAAAGCTGTTTTGGCTGATTATACAACAGCAGCTACCGCTTCGGATAATTGTTCGATATCAGGTATCACGCAATTCCCTTTAGCTGGGACAGCTTTGGTAATAAATGAGCCAACAACGGTTACTTTAACTGTTAAGGACCCATCGGGCAATACCTCCACCCAAAGCTTTACAATAACCGCAACCGATCAAACAGCACCGTTTGTACCTGTACTGGCCGACGTAACCGGCGAATGTTCGGCTACTGCCACCGCGCCAACCACTACTGATAACTTTGCAGGCGCTGTAATCGGTACTACAACCGATGAGTTGACTTACAACACACAAGGCACCCATGTGATCCACTGGAGTTTTGCTGATGG
>Ga0070659_100000619_pt1 | contig 26037 bp, 24 predicted proteins | sample KBSC23metaG_FD_64666 | JGI IMG/M metagenome (GOLD analysis project Ga0070659, IMG submission 64666) | Corn rhizosphere microbial communities from Kellogg Biological Station, Michigan, USA - KBS C2-3 metaG | ecosystem: Host-associated > Plants > Roots > Rhizosphere > Soil ... | reverse complement strand
CGGGTGCTGCGCGACGAGGGCCTGCGCGTCTCGCTGGTCAACTCCAACCCGGCGACGATCATGACCGACCCGGAGTTCGCGGACGCGACGTACGTCGAGCCGATCACACCGGAGTTCGTCGAGAAGGTGATCGAGCGGGAGCGGCCGGACGCGTTGCTCGCGACGCTCGGCGGCCAGACCGCGTTGAACACCGCGGTCGCGTTGCACGAACGCGGCGTGCTCGAACGTTACGGCGTCGAGTTGATCGGCGCGTCGATCGACGCCATCCATGCGGGCGAGAACCGCGAGCGGTTCAAGGAGATCTGCGACCGAATCGGCGCGGACTACGCGCGGTCGGAGTTGGTCCGCGGTGTCGACGCGGCCGTCGACGTCGCCAGCGAGCTCGGGTATCCCGTCGTCCTGCGGCCGTCGTTCACCCTCGGCGGCGCCGGGTCCGGTTTCGCGCACGACGAGACCGAGCTGCGCCGGATGGTCGCGGCCGGCCTCGACGCCAGCCCGGTGCACGAAGTGCTCGTCGAGGAGAGCGTGCTCGGCTGGAAGGAGTACGAGCTCGAGGTCATGCGGGACAAGCACGACAACTGCGTCGTCGTGTGCTCGATCGAGAACCTCGACCCGATGGGCGTGCACACCGGCGACAGCATCACCGTCGCGCCGGCGATGACGTTGACCGACCGCGAGTACCAAACGATGCGGGACATGGCGTTCGCGGTCATTCGTGCGGTCGGCGTGGAGACCGGCGGGTCGAACATCCAGTTCGCCGTCGACCCCGCGACCGGCCGGCAGGTCGTCATCGAGATGAACCCGCGGGTGTCGCGGTCGAGCGCGCTCGCGTCGAAAGCGACCGGCTTCCCGATCGCGAAGATCGCCGCGAAGCTGGCGATCGGCTACACCCTCGACGAGATTCCCAACGACATCACGAAGGAGACGCCGGCGAGCTTCGAGCCGAGCCTCGACTACGTCGTCGTGAAGATCCCGCGGTTCGCGTTCGAGAAGTTCCCCGGCGCCGACTCGACGTTGACGACGCACATGAAGAGCGTCGGCGAGGTGATGGCGCTCGGCCGGAACTTCGTCGAGGCGTTGCAGAAGGCGACCCGGTCGTTGGAGGCCAAGGGCGCTGAGCTCGACTTCGCGTCGACCCCGCCGGACAAGGCGACCGCGCTCACGAACGCGAGCCGGCCGCACGACCGCCGGTTGCAGTGGTTGGTTCAAGCATTACGTGCCGGCGCGACAGTCGACGAAGTCGCAGCCGCAACCGGCGTGGATCCGTGGTTCGTGGATCAACTCCTGCTCTTGTGCGAAGTCGCAGCCGAGTTTCGAGCCGCACCGACGTTGGACGAAGACACACTTCGAAGGGCGAAGCGGCACGGATTCTCGGATGCGCAGATCGCCGCGATCCGCGGTGATCTGCGCGACGACGACGTGCGCAGACTGCGCCACGCGCTCAACGTGCGTCCCGTTTACAAGACGGTCGACACGTGCGCGGCCGAGTTTGCCGCGCGCACGCCGTACCACTACTCGTCGTACGACGAGGAGGACGAGGTCGAGCCGAGCGACGTGCCGAAGGTGCTCATCCTCGGCAGCGGCCCGAACCGCATCGGTCAGGGCGTCGAGTTCGACTACTCGTGCGTGCACGCGAGCTTCGCGCTCGCGGCCGCCGGGTTCGAGACCGTGATGGTCAACTGCAACCCGGAGACCGTCTCGACCGACTACGACACCAGCGACCGCCTCTACTTCGAGCCGCTCACGTTCGAGGACGTCCTCGAAGTCGTCGCGTCCGAGCAGCGGTCCGGCGACGTGGTCGGCGTCGTCGTACAGCTCGGCGGGCAGACGCCGCTCGCGCTCGCGCAACGGTTGAAGGACGCCGGCGTTCCGATCGTCGGCACCCCGCCGGAGGCCATCCATCTCGCCGAGGAGCGCGGCGCGTTCGGCCGGGTCCTGCACGAGGCCGGCCTGCTCGCGCCCAAGCACGGCACCGCGCGGTCGTACGACGAGGCCCGCGCGATCGCGCACGAGATCGGCTACCCGGTGCTGGTCCGTCCGTCGTACGTGCTCGGCGGGCGCGGCATGGAGATCGTGTACGACGACGACCATCTCGCCGGCTACATCGACCGCGCGACCGAGGTGAGCCCGGAGCATCCGGTGCTGGTCGACCGGTTCCTCGACGACGCGATCGAGGTCGACGTGGACGCGCTGTACGACGGCACCGAGCTGTTCCTCGGCGGCGTGATGGAGCACATCGAGGAGGCCGGTATCCACTCCGGCGACTCGGCGTGCGCGCTGCCGCCGATCACCCTCGGCCGCGCCGACATCGCCCGCATCCGCGAGGCGACCGAGGCCATCGCCAAGGGCGTCGGGGTGCGCGGCCTGCTCAACGTGCAGTTCGCGATCGCCGGCGACGTGCTCTACGTGCTGGAGGCCAACCCGCGCGCGTCTCGCACCGTCCCGTTCGTGAGCAAGGCGACCGACGTCCCGCTGGCGAAGGCGGCGGCGCGGGTGATGCTCGGCACGACGATCGCGCAGTTGCGCGACGAGGGGCTGCTGCCGAGCGGCGACGGCGCCGACCTGCCGCTGGACGCGCCGATCTGCGTGAAGGAAGCGGTGTTGCCGTGGTCGCGGTTCCGCGGCGTCGACACGGTGCTCGGCCCGGAGATGCGCTCCACCGGAGAGGTCATGGGCATCGACGACAGCTTCGGCACCGCGTTCGCGAAGTCGCAGGAGGCGGCGTACGGCGCGCTGCCGACGAAGGGCCGGGTGTTCGTCTCGGTGGCGAACCGGGACAAGCGGCACCTCGTCTTCCCGGTGAAGCGGCTCGCCGACCTCGGCTTCGAAGTGCTCGCGACGGATGGCACCGCGGAGGTGCTGCGCCGCAACGGCGTCACCGCGACCGTCGTGCGCAAGAACAGCGAAGGTCGCGGCGCCAACGGCGAGCCGACGGTCGTCGACCGCATCCACGCCGGCGACGTCGACCTGATCGTGAACACCCCGTTCGGCAACTCCGGCCCGCGCCTCGACGGCTACGAGATCAGGACCGCCGCCGTGCTGCGCGGCGTACCGTGCCTGACGACGGTGCAGGCGCTCGCCGCCGCGGTGCAGGGCATCGAGGCGCTGCGCGGTGGCGAGGTCGGCGTCGCGCCGTTGCAGGAGCATCACCTCCGGATCCGCGCGGCTCGGGAAGCGGGTGACACGTGACGCCGGTGCAGGTGCAGGGCGAGGTGCTGTCGGTCAAGCAGGCCGGCGCCTACCTCTCGATGACGGTCGTCGCGTCCGGGGTCGCCGAGCAGGCCAGACCCGGTCAGTTCGTCGCGGTCGCGGTCGGCGGCGACGAAAGCGCGATGTTGCTGCGGCGCGCGTTCTCGATCTACCAGGTGGCGCAGCGCGGGGTGTACGGCGGCACCGTCGAGTTCGTGTTCTCGGTCGCCGGCAAGGGCACCGCGTGGCTCGCCGGCCGCCGGCCGCACGACGTCGTCGACATCGTCGGCCCGCTGGGCCGGCCGTTCGCGCTGCCCAAGGAACCGGCGCGCTGCGTGCTCGTCGGCGGCGGGTACGGCGCCGCGCCGCTGTTCGGTCTGGCCGACGCGTTGCGCAAGATCGGCTGCCGCGTGGACGTCGTCCTCGGTGCCGCGACCTCGGATCGGTTGTTCGGCGCGCTCGACGCGAAGCGGATGGCGGCCAGCGTCGCGTTCACGACCGACGACGGTTCGTACGGCGAGCAGGGCCGCGTCTCCGACGTGCTGCCGGAGGTCATCGAACGCACCAACGCCGAGGTCATCTACGCGTGCGGCCCGATGGCGATGCTCGAAGCCGTGACCCGCGTCGGCTCCGAGGCCTACGGCGGCGCGGGGATCCCGGTGCGGGTCGCGGTCGAGGAGTCGATGGCCTGCGGCGTCGGTGTCTGCATGACCTGCGTGCTGCCGGTGATCGGCGACGACGGAGTCACCCGCATGACGCGTTCGTGCGTCGACGGGCCGGTGTTCGCCGGCGACCGCATCCGCTGGGACTCGCTCGGCGCCGTGCCCGCGGATGCCCTCGGTGCGGCAGTGATGGCGGCGCACTGATGGCCGACGTCGTCATCCGGCCGATCGGCGACGGCGAGCCGGTCGCCGCCGACGTGGACATGTCCACGTCGCTCGGCCGGCTCGACGTCCCGGACCCGGTGTTCACCGCGTCCGGGTGCGCCGCCGCCGGCCGCGAACTGGCGCCGTTCAACGACCTGTCCGCCATCGGCGGCGTCGTCACGAAGTCCATCCAAGTCGAGCCGCGCAGCGGCCGGCCGACGCCGCGGATGGCCGAGACGCCGAGCGGGATGCTCAACTCGATCGGCCTGCAGGGCCCAGGCATCGAGGCGTTCCTCGACAAGGACCTGCGCTGGCTGGCCGACAACGACGTGCGCGCAGCCGTCTCGATCGCCGGCGGCAGCGTCGACGAGTTCGCCCGGCTCGCCGGCCGGCTGCGCGGCCAGCCGGTCGCGCTGATCGAGGTCAACATCTCGTGCCCGAACGTCGAGGACCGCGGCCAGGTCTTCGCCTGCGATCCGCGCGCCGCGGCCGCGGTCGTCGCGGCGGTGAAACGCAACGCGCCGACCGGCGTGCCGGTGTTCGCGAAGCTGTCGCCGGACGTCACCGACATCGTCTCGATCGCGACGTCGTGCGTCGAGGCGGGCGCCGACGGCCTGTCGCTCATCAACACGACGCTCGGCATCGCGATCGACACCGCGACGATGCGCCCGACGCTCGCCGGGATCACCGGCGGCCTGTCCGGCCCGGCGATCCGGCCGCTCGCCGTGCGCTGCGTCTGGCAGGTGCACGCCGCGCTGCCCGACGTACCGCTGATGGGTATCGGCGGGATCCGCACCGGACACGACGCGTTCGAGTTCGTGCTGGCCGGGGCGAGCGCCGTACAGGTCGGGACGGTCATCTTCCACGACCCGTCCGCGCCGTCGCGGATCTCCGCGGAGTTGCGCGCGGTGCTCGCGGCGCGCGGGTTCGCCCGGCTGCGCGACGCGATCGGGCTGGCGCACCGGCCGCCGGCGTTGCGGGTGCCGGAGGACGCCGACCCGCCCGGCGACGAGGAGCCCGAACCGGAGCCGGTACGGCGCGAGGTCAGATTCGAGGAGGCCCAGACCTGATGGAGGTACGGACGTGACGAAGGCACCGATCGCGGTTGCGCTCGATACGGCGGACGTCGCGGTCGCGACGCGGTGGACGGCGGCGGTCGCGCCGTACGCCAGCACCGTCAAGGTCGGGCTCGAGCTGTTCTGTGCCGAAGGACCGGCCGCGGTCGAGAAGGTGCGCGCCGCCGCCGACGCCGACATCTTCCTGGACCTGAAGCTGCACGACATCCCGGCCACGGTGGCCGGGGCCGCGCGGGCGCTGAGGCCGCTGCAGCCGAAGCTGCTCACCGTGCACGCCGGCGGGGGACCGGCGATGGTGACCGCGGCCGCCGAGGCGTTGCCGGACACGTTGATCGCGGCGGTGACGATCCTGACGTCGCTGTCGGCGGACGACCTCGACCGGCTCGGCATCGCCGGCCCGCCCGACGACGCGGTCACCCGGCTGGCCCGGCTCGCCGTCGGCGCGGGTGCGCGGGCGCTGGTGTGCTCGCCGCAGGAGGTCGCGCTGGTCCGCGCCGCGGTCGGCCCGAACGTCGTCCTCGTCACCCCGGGCGTCCGGCCGGCGGGCGCGGACGCCAACGACCAGGCCCGGACCGCGACCCCCGAGCAGGCCCGCGCCGACGGCGCCGACCTGCTGGTGATCGGCCGCCCGATCACCGGTGCCGCCGACCCTGCCGAAGCCGCGCGCACCATCGCCGCCGCCGTCGAGTCGATTGCGCGATAGCGGACTTCTACGTCCGCTATCGCGCAATCGGAGGCGGCTGCTAGGTTGCCGCCGTGCCTCTTCCGCCACTCACTCCCGAGCAGCGGGCGGCCGCACTCGAGAAGGCGGCCGCGGCCCGCAAGGCGCGCGCCGAGCTCCGCGACCGGCTCAAGCACTCCGGTGCGTCCCTCGACGACGTGCTGAAGAGCGGCGAGACCGACGAGGTCATCGGCAAGATGCGCGTCTCGGCGGTGCTCGAGTCGATGCCCGGCGTCGGGAAGGTGCGGGCGCAGCGCATCATGGAGAAGCTCGGCATCTCGCCGAGCCGCCGGGTCCGCGGGCTCGGTGCCCATCAGCGCGCGGCGCTGCAACGGGAGTTCGCCGGCTCCGGTGACAGCTGACCGCCTGACGGTGCTCTCCGGTCCGGCCGGGGTGGGCAAGAGCACGGTCGTCGCCTACCTGCGCGAGCACCACCCCGACATCTGGCATTCGGTCAGTGCCACGACCCGGCCGCGCCGCGCGGGCGAGGTCGAGGGCGTCGACCGGTACTTCGTCGACGGGCCGACGTTCGCCCGCATGGTCGAGTCCGACGAGCTGCTCGAGCACGCGCAGTACGCCGGCCACTGGTACGGCACCCCGCGCGCGGCCGTCGAGGAGCGGCTCGCGGCCGGCGTGCCGGTGTTGCTCGAGATCGAGGTGCAGGGCGCCCGCCAGGTCCGCCGGCAGCTGCCCGACGCGCTGCTCGTCTTCCTCAAGCCCCCGTCGTGGGACGAGCTCGAACGGCGGCTGCGCGGCCGCGGCACCGAACCGGCCGAGGTCATCGACGCTCGGCTGGCGACTGCCCGGATCGAGCTGGCCGCCGAGGAGGAGTTCGACGCCACGATCGTCAACACGTCCGTCGCCGAGGCGGCCGAGGCGCTCGTCAGGCTGATCCGGGGTACCCTGGGCGGCGCTTCCCCGCAGAAAGACCGCCAGTAGGAGGGCATCTCGTTGGCCGGCACCGCAGCAGCACCGATAGGCATCACCAACCCGCCGATCGACGAGCTCCTCGAAAAGGTCGAGAGCAAGTACGCGCTGGTCATCTACGCGGCCAAGCGCGCCCGCCAGGTCAACGCCTACTACTCGCAGCTCGGTGAGGGCCTGCTCGAGTACGTCGGCCCCCTCGTGCCGACGCACGTGCAGGAGAAGGCGCTGTCCGTCGCGCTCCGCGAGGTCAACGAAGGCATGCTGACCTTCGAGCAGCTCGAGGTCTGATCTGATCGTTCTCGGTGTTGCCGGCGGCATCGCGGCGTACAAGGCCTGCGAGCTGCTCCGCCTGTTCACCGAATCCGGGTACGACGTCCGCGTCGTCCCGACCGCTTCCGCGTTGCGCTTCGTCGGCGCGCCCACGTGGGCCGCGCTGTCCGGCCACCCGGTGCACACCGACGTGTGGTCCGACGTGCACGAGGTGCCGCACGTCCGGCTCGGCCAGTCCGCCGACCTCGTCGTCGTCGCCCCGGCGACCGCCGACCTGCTCGCCCGCGCCGCGATCGGCCGCTCGGACGACCTGCTCACCGCGACGCTGCTGACCGCCCGCTGCCCGGTGCTGTTCGCGCCCGCGATGCACACCGAGATGTGGGAGCACCCGGCGACCCGGGCCAACGTCGCGACCTTGCGCGAGCGCGGCGCGGTCGTCCTCGACCCCGCGGTCGGCCGGCTGACCGGCGCGGACAGCGGGCCCGGCCGGCTGCCCGAGCCGGCCGAGATCTTCGCCGTCGCGCGCACGCTTCTCGACCGCGGCGCGCTGCCGCTCGACCTGGCCGGCCGGCACGTCGTCGTCTCGGCCGGCGGCACCCGCGAACCGCTGGATCCGGTGCGGTTCCTCGGCAACCGGTCGAGCGGGCGGCAGGGCTACGCGCTGGCCCGGGCCGCGATCGCGCGCGGCGCCGAGGTCACGCTGGTCGCGGCGAACGTCGCGCTGCCCGACCCCGCCGGCGCGAAGGTCGTCCGGGTCGGCACGGCGGCCGAGATGCGCGACGCCGTACGCGAAGCCGCCGGCACCGCCGACGCCGTGGTCATGGTGGCCGCGGTCGCCGACTTCCGGCCGGCGACGGTGGCGGCGTCGAAGATCAAGAAGACCGGCGCGGAGCCGGAACCGGTCGCGCTGGTGCGCAACCCGGACATCCTCGCCGAGATCGCGCACGACCGGCCGCGCCCGGAGCAGGTCGTCGTCGGCTTCGCCGCCGAGACCGACGACGTGCTCGCCAACGGGCGGGCGAAGCTCGCGGCCAAAGGCGCGGACCTGCTCGTCGTCAACGAGGTGGGCGAGAACCGGGCGTTCGGCACGCCGGACAACGCGGCGACGCTGCTCGGCGCGGACGGCTCGGTCGTCGACGTACCCCTGGGCAGCAAGGAACGCCTCGCCGACGCGATCTGGGATGCGGTCGTCGCCCGGCTGCCTCGCTAGACTCGACGAAACTGGCTGCAACCGTGGGGAGTTCCGTGTCCCGTCGTCTGTTCACGTCCGAGTCGGTGACCGAAGGTCACCCGGACAAAATCGCCGACCAGATCAGCGACGCCGTCCTCGACGCGATGCTCAAAGACGATCCGCAGAGCCGGGTCGCCGTCGAGACGATGCTGACCACCGGTCAGGTGCACGTCGCCGGCGAGGTGACGACGAGCACGTACGTCGACATCGCGACCATCGTCCGGGAGAAGATCCTCGAGATCGGTTACGACTCGTCGCGCAAGGGCTTCGACGGCGCGTCGTGCGGCGTGTCGGTGTCGATCGGCGCGCAGTCGCCGGACATCGCGCAGGGCGTCGACGACGCCTACGAAGAGCGGCACGACGGCTCCGACGATCCGCTCGACCGGCAGGGCGCCGGCGACCAGGGCCTGATGTTCGGCTACGCGTGCACCGACACGCCCGAGCTGATGCCGCTGCCGATCGCGCTCGCGCACCGGCTCGCTCGCCGGCTGTCCGCCGTCCGCAAGGACGGCACCGTTCCCTACCTGCGGCCGGACGGCAAGACCCAGGTCACGATCGAGTACGACGGCCACCGCCCGGCGCGCCTCGACACCGTCGTGGTGTCCAGCCAGCACGCCGCCGACATCGACATCGACACGCTGCTCGCGCCCGACGTCATCGAGCACGTCGTCGAGCCTGAGCTGGCCGGGCTCGATCTCGACACGTCGTCGTACCGCGTTCTCGTGAACCCGACCGGGCGGTTCGAGATCGGCGGCCCGATGGGCGACGCCGGCCTGACCGGACGCAAGATCATCGTCGACTCCTACGGCGGCATGGCCCGGCACGGCGGCGGCGCGTTCTCCGGCAAGGACCCGTCCAAGGTCGACCGGTCCGCGGCCTACGCGATGCGCTGGGTGGCGAAGAACATCGTCGCGGCGGGGCTGGCCGAGCGCTGCGAGGCGCAGGTCGCCTACGCGATCGGCAAGGCGCGGCCGGTCGGCATGTTCATCGACACGTTCGGCACCGGTGTGGTGCCGGACGACGCGATCCAGGACGCGGTGCTGCGGGTGTTCGACCTGCGGCCGGCCGCGATCATCCGCGACCTCGACCTGCTCCGGCCGATCTACACGCAGACCGCCGCTTACGGTCACTTCGGCCGCCCCGAGCTCGACTTCACCTGGGAAGGCATCGACCGCGCCGAAGCCCTGAAGGCCGCCGTCAACTAGCAGGTGTGCACGGCCGGCGCGGCGCGTCGGTCGTCAGTGCTAGAGATCGTCATGTGGGCACGAAGGCGAAGCGAGCGGCTGCGCGGCAACCCGCCGCGCACTTGCCGGTCGCCCGCGTCGCCGTCGACCTGCCGCTCGCGCATCTCGACCGGACCTTCGACTACCTGCTGACCGAGGAGCAGGCGGCCGTCGCGACTGCGGGCTGCCGGGTCCGGGTGCGGTTCGCCGGCCAGCTCGTCTCCGGCTACGTCCTCGACCGGGCCGCCGCGACCGAGCACGAGGGCCGGCTCGCCTACGTCGAGCGGGTCGTGTCGGCCGAGCCGGTGCTCGCGCCGGAGATCGCGACCCTCGCCCGTGCGGTCGCGGACCGCTGGGCGGGCACGTTCGCCGACGTCGTCCGGCTCGCGGTGCCACCGCGGCACGCGGCGGTCGAGGCCGAACCGAGCAAGTCGCCGGCAGCGGCCGCCGCCGGGCCGACGAGTGACGCGTTCGCCGACTACGCCGGCGGGCCCGACTTTCTCCAAGCGCTCCGGACCGGCGCGGCGCCCCGGGCCGCGCTGACCGCGCTTCCCGGCGACTGGCCGGCGCTGGTCGCGGCCGCCGCGCAGGCCACCGTGAGCGCCGGCCGGGGCGTGGTCGTCGTCGTACCGGATCATCGCGACGTCGCGCGGGTGGCACGGGCGCTCGGCGGCGCCGCGGTCGCATTGACCGCCGACCTCGGCCCGGCCGAGCGTTACCGCCGCTTCCTCGCCGTACGGCGGGGCGCGGTGCGCTGCGTCGTCGGCACCCGCGCCGCGGTCTGGGCACCGGTCGCCGACCTGGGTCTCGTCGTCGTCTGGGACGACGGCGACGACTTGCACGCCGAGCCGCGCGCGCCGTACTGCCATGCCCGCGACGTCGCGGTGCTGCGCGCCCACCAGGCGCACGCCGGGCTGCTGCTGGCCGGGTTCGGCCGCAGCGCCGAGACGGCTCTTCTCCTGCAACGGCAGTGGCTGACGTCGCTGGAACCGACGGCGGCCGCCCGGACCCGGTCGCTGCCCGCCGTACGGGCGAGCGGCGACGACGAGGACCTCGCCCGCGACCCCGCCGCCCGTGCCGCGCGGCTGCCCAGCCTCGCCTGGCAGACCGCCCGCGAGGCGCTCGCCGGCGGCGCACCGGTGCTGGTGCAGGTGCCGCGGCGCGGCTACGTCGTCAGCCTCGCCTGTGCCGGCTGCCGGGCGCCGGCCCGGTGCGGCCGGTGCGCCGGCCCGCTCGCCCGGCCGGCGGCCGACGCGATGCCCGGCTGCCGGTGGTGCGGGCACCCCGCCGCCGACTGGGCCTGCCCGTACTGCGCCGCGACGGCCACCCGGGCGGCGGTCGTCGGCGCGGCCCGGACCGCCGAGGAGCTGGGCCGGGCGTTCCCGGGCGTCAAGGTCGTCAAGTCCGGCGCCGGCACGGTCGTCGCCGACGTACCCGCCCGCCCCGCGCTCGTCGTCGCGACGCCCGGTGCCGAGCCGGTCGCGGCCGGCGGTTACGGCGCCGCGTTGCTGCTCGACGGCTGGGTGCTGCTCTCGCGCGCCGACCTGCGGGCGGCGGAGGAGGCGTTGCGTCGGTGGCTCGCCGCGGCGGCGCTGGTCCGTCCCGCTGCCGACGGCGGCCGGGTCGTGGTGGTCGCGCCGGGCGAGCTGCGGGCCGTGCAAGCGATGGTCCGCTGGCGTCCGGAGTGGCTCGCGGCGCGCGAGCTCGAGGACCGGACGGCGCTGCGGCTGCCGCCCGCCGTCCGGATGGCCGCGCTGACCGGCACTCCGGCCGCGCTGACCGATCTGCTCGCCGCGACGCAGCTGCCGGAGATCGCCGAGACGCTCGGTCCGGTCCCGGTCGGCGAGGGCGTGCAGGAGCGGATGGTGGTCCGGGTGCCGCGCCGCGACGGGGCGGTGCTCGCGGCCGGGTTGAAGGCGGCGCTCGCGGTACGCAGTGCCCGCAAGGCCGACGAGCCGGTGAAGGTCGAGCTCGATCCGCTCGTCGTCATCTAGCCTGGGCCTGTGTCGATCCAGCAGATCCGTCTCTTCGGCGATCCGGTGCTCACCACTCCGGCCGACGAGGTGACGACGTTCGACAAGGAGCTGCGGGTTCTCGTCAAGGACCTCACCGAGACGATGCTCGACGCGCCCGGCGCCGGCCTCGCCGCGCCGCAGATCGGCGTGGGCCTGCGGGTGTTCACCTACGACGTCGACGACGTGCTCGGCCACCTGGTCAACCCGGTGATCGGCGTGTTGAGCGACGAGATCCAGGACGGCGAGGAAGGCTGCCTGTCCTTTCCCGGCCTGGCGTTCCCGACCAAGCGCCGGCAGCGGGTCGTCGCGACCGGGTTCAACATGCACGGCGATCCGGTGACGATCGAAGGCAGCGCGCTGCTCGCTCGCTGCATCCAGCACGAGGTCGACCACCTCGACGGCGTGCTGTTCATCGACCGGATGGATCCGGAGCAGCGCAAGCTCGCGATGAAGGCGATCCGCGAGGCGGAGTGGTCCGGTCTCGGCGCCCCGGCGGTCAAGGCGTCGCCGCACGCCACCCGCGGCCTCGCCGTCTAACCGGTGCGGCTGGTCTTCGCGGGTACGCCGGCCGCGGCACTGCCGTCTCTCGACGCGATCGCCGCGTCGGATCACGAACTGCTCGCCGTCCTCACCCGCCCGGACGCACCGGCCGGTCGCGGCCGCGGCGTACGGCGCAGCCCCGTCGGCGAGTGGGCGGACGCGCGCGGCATCGACGTCGTCACCCCGCCGCGGCCGTCGGACCCAGAGTTCCTCGCCTGGCTGCGCGATCTCGCCCCCGACTGCTGTCCGGTCGTCGCGTACGGCGCGCTGGTCCCGCCGGCCGCGCTGGAGATCCCCGCGCACGGCTGGGTGAACCTGCACTTCTCGGTCCTGCCCGCCTGGCGCGGGGCGGCGCCCGTGCAGCACGCCGTCCTGCACGGCGACGAGATCACCGGAGCGACGACGTTCCGGCTCGAAGCCGGCCTCGACACCGGCCCGGTCTACGGAGTCGTCACCACCGAGATCGGTGCGCGCGAGACTGCCGGGGATCTGATGGCGCGGCTCGCGGAATCCGGAGCCGGCTTGCTGGTCGCGACCCTCGACGGCATCGCCTCCGGCGAGCTGCAGCCGGTGCCGCAGCCGGCCGAAGGGGTCAGCCTGGCGCCCAAGCTGACCGTCGACGACGCCCGGGTCGACTGGACCCATCCGGCACTGCGCATCGACCGGCTGGTCCGCGCTTGCACGCCGGCGCCGGGCGCCTGGACGACGTTGCGGGATCGGCGGGTCAAGCTCGGGCCCGTCGTTCCGATCGCCGGGGATCGCGATCCGGGAACGATCGACGTCGGCACCGACCGGGTCGTCGTCGGCACGGGCGGCGGTGCCGTGGCGCTCGGCACCGTGCAGCCGGAGGGCCGCGCGTCGATGGACGCGATCGCGTGGGTGCGCGGGCTGCGTCTCGCTCCCGGCGACCGGTTCGTCTAGATGAAGGACATCGCGCGACGGACGGCGTACGACGTCGTGCTCGCGGTCGAGCGCGACGACGCGTACGCGAACCTGTTGCTCCCGCGGCTGCTGCGCGAGCGCCACCTCGACCGCCGGGACGCCGCGTTCGCGGCCGAGCTGACCTACGGAACGCTGCGCTGGCAGGGCGTGCTCGACGACGTCGTCACCGCGGCCGCCCGCCGTCCGGTCGAGTCGCTCGACCCGCCGGTCCGCGCCGTTCTCCGGGTCGGCACCTATCAGCTGCTGCACCTGCGCACCCCGGTGCACGCTGCCGTGCACGCGACCGTCGAGCTCGCCCGCGCGGTCGCTGGGCCGAAGCCGGTCGGGTTCGTCAACGCCGTGTTGCGCAAGGTGTCGCAAGGCGACTGGGACAGCTGGGTACGACGGCTCGCGCCGGGTGACGCGCGCGGTGCGCTCGCCTTCCGGTACGGCTACCCGCGCTGGATCGTCGACGCGTTCGCGGCGGCGCTGGGTCGGGACGACGAACTGGGCCGGGACGACGCACTGGGCAGCGACGACGAACTGGGCAGCGACGACGAGCTCGAAGCGGCGCTGTCCGAAGACCGGCCGGTCACCCATCTCGTCGCGCGGCCGGGCCGCATCACTCGCGACGCGCTGCTCGCGGAGGCGGGTGACGGCGCCGAGCCGGGGCGGTGGTCGCCGTACGCCGTCCGCCTGTCGGCCGGTGGCGATCCGGGTGCGTTGCCGTCGGTGCGGGCCGGTGCCGCCGCGGTGCAGGACGAGGGCAGCCAGCTGGTCGCGCTGGCGCTCGTGGCCGCCGCCGAGCCGCGGCCGGGGGAGCGGTGGCTCGACCTGTGTGCCGGCCCCGGCGGCAAGGCGGCGCTGCTGCACGGTTTGCTCCCGGACGCCGGCCGGTTGCTCGCGGCCGATGTGCACCCGCATCGCGCCCGCCTCGTCGCCGGCGCCCTCGGCGAGGCCGGCGCGATCGTCGCCGACGGCACCCGCCCGGCGTGGCCGGCCGGCGCGTTCGACCGGGCGCTCGTCGATGCGCCGTGCACCGGTCTCGGCGCGCTGCGGCGGCGGCCGGAGGCGCGGTGGCGGCGGCAGCCCGGGGACGCCGACCGGCTCCGGCCGTTGCAGGAAGCGCTGCTCGCGTCCGCTCTCGAGGCGGTGCGTCCCGGTGGCGTGGTGGCCTACGTCACCTGCTCGCCGCTGCCCGCCGAGACCACCGAGGTCGTGGCGGCGGTCATCGCCGGCCGGCCCGAGGTCACGCTGATCGATCCGCGGCCGTTGTTGCCGGGCGTTCCGGACGCCGGCACCGCGACTCACGTGCAGCTGTGGCCGCACCGGCACGGCACGGATGCGATGTTCCTTGCCTTGTTGCGAGTGGATGGCACCGCGTAGGAACCGCCGGCCGCCGAGGTCTCTCTACCGCCACTTTCTCGTCACCGCACGCGCGGGCGCGGGCCGCGATCGAAATTACTGCCGGAAGGTATTGACGGTCACTCCGTTGGGGGTCGAGGCTGCGCCGTACGCAGTCGGCCGACCAGCGTGCACGCCCACGTCGACCGAAGGGGCGTCCGCCTCTCCGGAGTCAGATCTACGGAAGGACTAGCGAATGTCCGTCATCCGTACGAGGCTGCGTGCCGTACGCCGGAGCGCGCGGCTCGGCTTCCTGGGCGCAGTGCTCGGAATGACTGCGTTCATCGCGTTGCCGGCCACACCGGCCTCCGCATCGCTGTCGCAATGCGCTTCGGGCTACATCTGTGTCTGGAACGCCACCGGCTACACCGACGGTCCCGGCTCGTTCGCCGGCAGCAATCAGAACTGGTCGCTGTTCAGTCACTCGACGTGCCCGTCCGGCACGTGGAACAACTGTGCGTCGTCCATCTACAACCACGGGTCGAGCGGCCTTGGCGTGAATGTGTACGTCGACATCGACTATGCGACGGGGAGCCTGTGCGTTCCGCAGGGCGCGGGAGCGAGCGATCTGTCGGTGTGGCAATACACCAACGGCGCCAACGCCAACAACTCCATCAGTTCGAACTTCTGGACCTCGACCTGCCATAGCTAGGCAGAGCCGACGTGAGAATCTCCGTCCAGCGAACCCTCCCGCTGTTGACCGGAGTTGCGCTGTTGGCGTCCGGGTGCGATGCCCGGACGCCAACAGCGTCTCGTCATCCCCCCACCCAGCGGAACGCCGCGGCGACGGCATCGCGCACCGCCGACATCGTCCGGCTGCTGCAGACGGACAGCCGAACGTTGCACGACGACTGGGTGCTGTTCAACGCGCAGCAGCGGGCCGTCGCGGCGTGCATGCGCCGGCACGGATTCAGCTACGCCGTGAACTCCGGCGGTGACGAACCTGCGCCGGGAATCGCTACGGCGGAAACTCGCGCGACGACGAGCCCGGCGTCGTACGGCGTGGCCGCCGATGCGTCAGCCTTCCTTCCGGCGGCTCGCTCCAGGACGGGCAACGCCGCGGTGACCGCGCAAGACGCGTACGTTCGCAGCTTGACGCCGCAAGACGCGGCGGCGTACGCGATGGCCTTGGACGGTCCCGTCAACACCATGGCTCCGATCATCCTGCCGAGCGGCCGGCGGCTGAGTTACGAAACCCGCGGATGTCTCGCCGAAGCGCGAGCCGAGATCTTCGGATCGGTGCGTGACGCGTTGCTGGACGCGTTGTTGCCCGGGGATGTCCAGAACAGCTTCTTCGCGACGCTCGGTCGGGACGACGGTTACCGGCACGCCGTCGACCTGTGGCGGGGGTGCATGCGCCGCGCCGGGCATCCGGCGAAGACGCCGGCGGCTGTCATCGGCGCGCTGAAACAGCTACTCGCGGGCGGTACCCCACCGGCGGTCATCGCAGCGCGAGAGCAGGCGGCGGCGGCCGCCGACATGTCGTGTGATGCACGGTCGAGGCTGCGAGCCTTGCAGCGCCGGCTCTTGGTGGCGTATAGCCGGCGACTGCCGGCCGCGGTCCGAGACGCGTTGGCCGCGGTGGCGGACCGGCGGCGCACAGCGCTGGCGGCCGTCAACAGCTAACTGGGCCCGGCGGCCCCGCCCCGTTTCGCCGACCCGATCGCCGATCCCTTCTAGACTGCGCCTGTCCGGGCGAGTCGACGTCGAACCCAGGGAGAGCGGCGTGTCGGTGCAGATCTCGCCCAGCATCCTGTCTGCCGACTTCGCCCGCCTTGCCGACGCCGCGACCGCGGTCGCCGGCGACGCCGACTGGCTGCACGTCGACGTCATGGACAACCACTTCGTGCCCAACCTCACCCTCGGCCTGCCGGTCGTCGAGTCGTTGCTTGCCGCGACTGCGCTGCCGATCGACTGCCACCTGATGATCGACGACCCGGACCGCTGGGCGCCCGGCTACGCCGAGGCGGGCGCCAAGAGCGTCACGTTCCACGTCGAGGCCGCGCACGCCCCGATCCGGCTGGCCCGCACGCTGCGCGCCGCCGGTGCGCGCGCCGGCATGGCGCTCAAGCCGGCGACGCCGATCGAGCCGTACGCCGACCTGCTGCCCGAGCTCGACATGGTGTTGCTGATGACGGTCGAGCCGGGCTTCGGCGGCCAGCGCTTCCTCGACGTCGTACTGCCGAAGATCCGGAGGGCGCGCGCGTTGCTGCGCGACGGCGAGAACAACGTGTGGCTGCAGGTCGACGGTGGCGTCGACGAGGACACGATCGAGCGGTGCGCCGAGGCCGGCGCCGACGTGTTCGTCGCGGGCAACGCGGTCTACGCCGCGAGCGACCCGGGCGCCGCCGTCCAACGGTTGCGGACGACCGCCGAGAAGGCGACCGCCGACGCGTGGTGGTCGGCGCCGTGAGCACCGTGCTCGTCGTCGACGACGACCACGACATCGCCCGGTTCATCGAGGTGAACCTGCGTCTCGAAGGCTTCGACGTGGTGCTCGCGCACGACGGCGAGGAGGCGCTCGCGCGGATCGCCGAAGAGCTGCCCGACCTCGCGTTGCTCGACGTGATGATGCCGCGCATCGACGGCGTCGAGCTGTGCCGCCGGCTGCGATCCGATCCGCTGACCGCGAGCCTGCCGGTCATCATGCTGACCGCGAAGAGCCTGTCCGCGGACAAGGTCGTCGGCCTGACCGCCGGCGCCGACGACTACATCATCAAGCCGTTCGACACCCTTGAGCTGGTCGCCCGGGTGCGCTCGACGTTGCGCCGCAACGCCGAGATGCGCGCGGTCTCGCCGCTGACCGGGCTCCCGGGCAACCACCGGATCAACGAGGAGATCGCCGCGCGCGCCGCGGGCCAGCAGCCGTTCGCGGTCTGCCACGTCGACCTCGACAACTTCAAGGCGTTCAACGACCGCTACGGCTGGCTGCGCGGCGACGACGTCATCACGTTGCTCGCGGCGGCGTTGAAGCAGGCCGGCGCCGAAGTGCAGGGCGGCGTTCCGTTCATCGGTCACGTCGGCGGCGACGACTTCGTCGTCATCTGCACGCCCGACGAGGTCGAGCAGTTCGCCAGCCGGACACTCGAGCTGTTCGACACCGGCGTGCGCCAACTGCACGACCCGGTCGACGTCGCGAACGGTTACATCGCGATCGTGGACCGGCAGGGAAACGAACGCCGGTTCCCGCTGGTGTCGGTGTCGATCGGCGTCGCGATGACCGGACGCCGGACGTTCCGCGACCACCGCGAGATCGTCGCGGTCGCGACCGAGATGAAGGGCGTCGCGAAGGGCACCGTCGGGTCGGCGGTCGCGATCGACCGGCGCACCGACGCGACTGTCGAGGCCGAAGCCGCCGCCGCCGCCACGACCGCCGAGGCCTGACCGCACGCGGTTCCCGCACCGGCGGCCATGTGACACAATCGCCATGAACGCCTAGCGCGCTCCGGGATCGGTGCAACTCCGAACCGGCGGTGACAGTCCGCGACCCGACCGCAGCCAGCGGCCGGTGGAGCCGGTGAAATTCCGGTGCCGACGGTGAAAGTCCGGATGGGAGGACGCGCGCGAGCGGTCGCGTGTCCGTGCGCGCCCGCCGCCGTCTCCTCCCGTCGTTCTCCGGCACGCCTCGGCGACGTACGACGAGGAACGGACGGGCCGATGGCGAGCACTGCCGAAACCGACGCGATGCGCCGCGCGATCGCGCTTGCCCGCACGGCGCTCGGCAACACCAACCCGAATCCCGCCGTCGGCGCGGTCGTGCTCGACGCCGCCGGATCCGTGGCGGGCGAAGGCCACACCCAGCGCGCCGGCGGCAACCACGCGGAGATCGAGGCCCTGACCGCCGCCGGTGAGCGCGCGCGCGGCGGTGTCCTCGTCACCACGCTCGAGCCGTGCCGGCACGAAGGCCGCACCGGCGCCTGCACCCGGGCGATCGTCCACGCGGGGATCCGGCGGGTCGTGTACGCCGTCGGCGACCCGCACGACGAGGCCGGCGGCGGTGCCGAGGAGCTGCGCGCGCTCGGGCTCGACGTCGAGTCGGACGTCCTCGCCGACGAGGCGCTCGCCGACCTCGAACCGTGGGTGCTCGCGACCCGGCGCCGGCGCCCGTACGTGACGTGGAAGTACGCCGCCACTCTCGACGGCCGGACCGCCGCGGCCGACGGCACCAGCCGCTGGATCACCGGACCGGAGGCGCGGCGCGACGTGCACCGGTTGCGGGCGCAGAGCGACGCGGTGCTCGTCGGCATCGGCACGGTCCTCGCCGACGACACGTCGCTCACCGCGCGCGACTGGCCGGGCCCGGATTCACGACCTGGGCGGCAGCCGCTGCGCGTCGTCGTGGACGGCAAGGCGCGCACGCCGCTGTCGGCGCTGATCCTCGACGACTCCGCGCCCACGATGATCGCGGTCGGCGCGCTGGCCGACGAGCGGCGGGTGAAGGCGCTCGCCGGCGCCGGCGCCGAGATCGTCGAAGCTCCGGGCCCGGACGGCCGGGTCGATCTCGGTGCGTTGCTCGCGGCGTTGTACGACCGGTCCGCGCGGCTGTTGCTCGTCGAGGGCGGCGCCCGGCTGGCGAGCTCGTTCGTTCGCGAACGGCTGGTCGATCGGATCGTCGGCTACCACGCGCCCGCGTTGCTGGGAGCGGGTCCGCCGGTGCTGGCCGATGCCGGCATCCCGACGATCAGTGCCGCCGTCCGGCTCGACATCTGCGACGTGACCCAGCTCGGTGCCGACGTGCGGATCACGACCGCCGTCCGCGGGAACGGACGCTGACGTGTTCACCGGCATCGTGCAGGAGCTCGGCCGGGTCGCATCGGTCTCGCCGGGCCGGATCGCGGTGTCCGCGACGACGGTCGCGGGTTGCGGTCTCGGCGACTCGGTCGCGGTCAACGGTGTCTGCCTGACGGTCGCCGGGCGGGACGGCGACGTGGTGACGATGGACGTGATGGGCGAGACGCTGCGCCGTACCGCCCTGGGTTCGCTGGCCGTTGGCGACGCGGTGAACCTCGAGCTCGCCGTGACGCCGGACACCCGGCTCGGCGGGCATCTCGTCCAGGGGCACGTCGACGGAGTCGGCACGGTGGTCCGCCGGGAACCGGCGCCGCAGTGGGACGTCGTCACCGTCGCGTTGCCGGACGGGCTGTCGCGCTACGTCGTAGAGAAGGGCTCGATCTGCTTGCACGGCGTCAGCCTCACGGTCGTCGCGGTCGTCGACGACGAGGTCACCGTGAGCCTCATCCCGGAGACGTTGCGCCGGACCACCTGGGGGAGCGCGCCGATCGGAAGTGCGGTCAACGTCGAAGTCGACGTACTCGCGAAGTACGTCGAAAAGCTGCTGGTGCACAGAGATGGGATGTCCTCATGACAGCGTTCGATCCGATCGAGCGGGCGATCGCCGACATCGCCGCCGGCAAGCCGGTGGTCGTCGTCGACGACGCCGATCGCGAGAACGAGGGCGACCTCATCTTCGCGGCGGAGATGGCGACGCCCGAGCTGGTCGCCTTCATGGTCCGCTACACGTCGGGGTACATCTGCGTGCCGCTGACCGAGGCCGACTGCGACCGCCTCGACCTGCCGCCGATGTTCCACACCAACCAGGACAAGCGCGGTACGGCGTACACGGTTTCGGTCGACGCGCGGGACGGGGTGTCGACGGGGATCTCGGCGCACGACCGGGCGACGACGATGCGCGCACTCGCCGATCCGGATGCGACCGCGGAGGATTTCACCCGGCCCGGGCACGTCGTGCCGTTGCGGGCCCGGCAGGGCGGCGTGCTGCGCCGCGCCGGGCACACCGAGGCCGCGGTCGACCTGTGCGTGCTCGCCGGCTTGCGGCCGGCCGGGGTGCTGTGCGAGATCGTCAGCGAGAAGGACGTCGAGGACATGGCGCGCCTCGACGAGCTCGAGGCGTTCACCGGCGAGCACGGGCTGGCGCTCATCAGCATCGCCGACCTGATCGCCTACCGGCGGCGGACCGAGAAGCACGTCGAACCGGTCGGGTCGGCCCGGATCCCCACGCCGCACGGCGACTTCCGAGCGATCGGCTACCGCGACGTGCTCGACGGCAGCGAACACGTCGCACTGGTCAAGGGCGACATCGGCGACGGCGCCGACGTCCTCGTGCGGGTGCACTCCGAGTGCCTGACCGGCGACGTGTTCGGGTCCCGGCGCTGCGACTGCGGGCCGCAGCTCGACGCTGCGTTGCACGCGATCGCGGCGGAGGGGCGCGGCGTCGCGGTCTACATCCGCGGGCACGAGGGCCGCGGCATCGGGCTGGCGCAGAAGTTGCAGGCGTACGAGCTGCAGGACGCCGGTCGCGACACCGTCGAGGCCAATCTCGAGCTCGGCTTGCCCGCCGACGCCCGCGACTACGGCACCGGCGCGCAGATCCTCGTCGACCTCGGCGTGCGCTCGATGCGGCTGCTCACGAACAACCCGGCGAAGCGTGCCGGCCTGGAGGGCTACGGGCTGTCGATCGTCGGGCGGGTGCCGCTGCCGGCGCGCGTGACCGCCGACAACCTGCGCTACCTCGTCACGAAGCGGGATCGGATGGGGCACGACCTGCCCGGCCTGCCGCCGCTCGACGACGAGGCGACCGAGGCGAGCGCCGACCTGCTGCCCGCGCACGTCAGCGAGCGCGCGGCCCGGCTCGAGCCGGCGGCGGTGCGCAGCGCACTGCGGCTCGCCCGCGCACTGTCGCCGTTCGCCGAGCCGGTCGAGGCCCAGGCCGAACCGGTCGCCCGATGAGCGGGCCCCGATGAGCGGGCAGGGCGCACCGCCGGCCGGCCCGGCGCCGGACGGTCACGGCCTGCGCGTCGCGATCCTCGCGGCCCGGTGGCACCAGCGGGTCACGGACGCGCTGGTCGACGGTGCCTGCCGCGCGTTGACGGACTGCCGGGTCGAGGACACCGCACTGGTCCGGGTGCCGGGTGCGTTCGAGCTGCCGGTGGCGGCGAAGGCGTTGGCGCAGCAGCGTTACGACGCCGTCGTCGCGCTCGGCGTCGTGATCCGGGGCGGCACGCCGCACTTCGACTACGTCTGCCGGGCGGTCACCGACGGGCTCACCCGCGTCGCCCTCGACGCCGGCATCCCGGTAGGGTTCGGCGTACTCACGTGTGACACCGAAGAGCAGGCGCTCGACCGGGCCGGGCTGGCCGGATCGAGCGAAGACAAGGGACGGGAGGCAGCGATGGCCGCGGTCGAGACCGCGCTGCTGCTGCGCCGGGTACGCCGGGGCGAGGGCCATGAGGAGGCGGCCGGGCGCTGACGCGTCGCGACCGTCCGCCGTTTCCGGCTGTCCACCGATTTCCTCGTCCGGAAAGGTCCGTCCCGTGCTTTCGCTCGTACTTCCCAAGGGGTCGCTGGAGAAGGCGACCCTCGAACTCTTCGACGCCGCCGACCTCGCCGTGCGGCGCGGCTCCGAACGCGACTACCGCGCGGCCGTCGACGACCCACGGATCGACAGCGTGATGTTCCTGCGGCCGCAGGAGATCCCGCGCTACGTCGAGCAAGGCTTGTTCGACCTCGGCATCACCGGCCGCGACTGGATCGCCGAGACCGACAGCGACGTCGCCTCGGTGTGCGAGCTGGAGTATTCGAAGGCGACCGCGAACCCGGTTCGGGTGATTCTCGCCGTACCGAAGGAGCACCCCGCGCAGACCGGTGCCGACCTGCCGGACGGGGTGCGGGTGTCGACGGAGTACCCCGAGCTCACCCGCCGCTACTTCGACGCCGCCGGGGTGAAGGCGGTCATCGTGCCGTCGTACGGCGCGACCGAGGCGAAGGTGCCGGACATCGTCGACGCGATCGTCGACGTCACCGAGACCGGGTCGTCGCTGCGCGCCCACGGGCTGCGGATCCTCGACACGCTGATCACGTCGCGCACCGAGCTGATCGCGAACCCGGCGTCGTACGCCGACGCCGACAAGCGGGCCGCGATGGCGGACATCGCGCTGTTGTTGCAGGGCGCGATCCGCGCGCGCGGTCAGGTGCTGTTGAAGCTCAACGTGTCGGCCGGCGATCTCGATGCGGTGCTCGGCGTGCTGCCGGCGATGGCGTCGCCGACGGTGACGCAGCTCGCGGCCGGCGACATGCGCGCGGTCGAGTCGGTGGTGTCGAAGCGCGGCGTGAACACGTTGATCCCGGCGCTGAAAGCGGCTGGCGCGCGCGACATCCTCGAGCTGCCGATCGCGAAGATCGTCGAGTAACGCGGTGTTGCCGGGCACCACGCCGTCGGCGTCCGACGACGACGGCGCGGTAGATCCGACGTACGCCGCCGCGGTCGCGACCGGCGACCCGGGACGCGTCCGCGCGGCGATGCTCGGTGCGCGACTGCTGGTGCCGGTGGTCGCGCTTCCCGGTGACGACGGCAACGACGCCGAGATGGCAATCCCCGCGCTGCTCGCCGCCGACGGTGCCCGAGCGCTGCCGGTGTTTTCGTCGTACGACGAATTGCGCGCCTGGCGCGCCGACGCGCGGCCGGTCCCGATGCCGGGTGCACGTGTCGTCGTTGGTGCCGTCGACGAGGGTTACGACGGCATCGTCATCGACGTCGCGGGTGCGCGCGCGGTGACGATCGCCGACGATGATCTGCACGAGTTGGCGCGGCGGGCCGGCTACGGATCGTCGCCGGTGATCGACCGGTAGTCGTATGGCCGGGTGATCGCCGTGCGGCCGAGCGGGCTCGTCCACCAGCAGCTGCCGTCACGCTCCCGGTGGACCCGCCATCGGGTGTGGGTCCGCAACAGATGCCATCGCCGGGACGGCGCGTGCAGGTTGTCGCGGGTGGTCAGGCCGCCGCGCGCAGCCGGATCGATGTGGTCGAGGTCGCCCGCCGACGCCGCGGACTCGCCCGCACAGGGATTGCTCGGATGCCGCGCCCGGGTGGTGACGAACTCGGCCAGCCGTACCGGCGCCGGATAGGCCAGCGGCGTCGCGTCGAGGTCCGCAGCGGTCAGCGGTGCTTCGAGCATGTCGCGAATTGGTTGCGGAGCGTTCGCGGCTAGTCCGCAGAGCTTCGGCACGTCCGATCTGCGAATGACGACGGCGAGCTCGTGACAGATCGGCCGCTCGACGCCGTCGGCGGATGGCAGCGGGAAGCTCTCGCGAGTGAGGTCGACGAGCTCGCCAGTGAGGTCGTCGACGAGCAGGCGCCGTAAGACGACGCCACGCGACGCGATCGAGCGAACGGTGGACGCCGGCAGCACCGCACCCGAGTCGGCCAGCTCGCCGGGCGTGTCCGCCAGGCCGAGCAGGGTCGGCAGCGAGGTGAGGATCCGGACCCGGGCCGGCCGGCCGTGCCGGGTGGGCGGTGCGGCCTCGGGGTCGTCCGGCGGCTCGGTCGCGGTGGGGTCGCCGTAACCCAGGAACGCCGACGCCCACTGCAACAGCGCGGCGACCCGCAACCGCTCCAGCGTTCGTCCGTCCCCGGCGGCCTTGCGGCGACGGGCGTAGGTGTCGGCGGCCAGATAGATGGTGTCGAGCTCGTCGGACGGCAGCGTCGCGAGCAGCTCGCCCATCCCGTCGCCGAGATGGGTGCGGACCAGCGCGACGGTCGCTTCGGCGCGGCGCCGCCGTTCCTCTAGACCGGCGGGGTCGAGCCGGTCGGCCGCGCGACGGACCGCCGCCGCATGCAGCGCGGGCGTCCGGGTCGCGGCGTGCGGCAACACCCGCGCCTCCACCGCGACGGCCGCGGTGGCGTCGAGCAGCCGGGTGCGGTCGGCGAGCGTGGCGGCCTTCTGCCACGAGACGGAGCCGTCGCACACCGCCGCCAGCGTTGACGGCAACCGCTCCGCCAACTCGACCGCGGTCGCGACCAGGCGGTCGGCGCCGCCCGTCCCGAGCCGCAGTGCCATGCCCACTTCGGCGGAGACGAGTCGCTGCGCGGTCACCGGTCCTTCGGCACGGCTGCGCGCGTGCAGCGCCGCGGCAGCCGCGGCCGCCCGGCCGTCCGCAAGATTGCGCACCCGCGTCCACGCCACCGCCGCGGAGACCAGCCCGTCGTCGTCCAACCCGGAAAGGTCGAGCGCAGCGAGCGCGGCGACGAGCGCGGGCGTCAGCGGCGCGGTCTCCGCCGTCGCCGCGACCGTCGCGACGTCGTGGGCCGGATCATCGGGACCGTCCCAGCCCGCCGCGACCAGCTCGGCCCACCGCCGGTCGATCTCCGCGTCGGTCGGCTCCGGCCATGCCGGCCACGCGCGCTCGTCGCCGATCTCGCCACCGAGCGGCGGCATGTCGAGCGAGCGGTCCGAAGCCATGACCCGACGCTACGAAGGCCCTCCGACAAGACCGAGCCCGCAATTGACGACAGACCGTGGCGCAAAGACGCCATGGCATGTCAACGCCACACCGTCAGGCGACGACGGCGAGCACGGCGTTACCGTGACGGTCGAGATGGCGTCCGACAGCTGGTTCCGGTCGAGCGCTTGGGATGCAGCCGCTCGATCGGAGTTCGAAGCGCGGCTCGCGCGTGCCCGTGACTACAACCGGCCGCAATACCTCAGGATCAAAGCGATCTCTCTGCAAGACGCGGGCAACACGGATGCCGCCGGCGAGCTCTTTCGGCGGGTGATCGACGAGTACCCCGAGTCGTTGGACGCTGCGTTGTGTGCCGAGATGTCGGGCAACATGCGCCTCGCCGCGGGCGACTTTAGCGGGGCCGAGGAGAGCTTCCGTCGGTCGCTGGAGCTCCGTCCGGACCTGAACGGAACCACTGGCGAGGTGCATATCGGCCTCGCCGAAGCGCTCACGGCATTGGGCCGCCCCGGGGAAGCTCTCGAAGCGCTTGGTTACATCCCCGTCTCGCGCCTGACGCTGAGCCACAGCCACTGCCGCTGGAACGCGGCGCTCGCCGAGGCCGCGCTCGCCGTCGGCGAGCCGGAGGTGGCGGCCGATGCGGCCGCGCGCGCGTTGTCCCTGCTTGACGTCCCGGATCAGTTCAGCCGGCATCCTGGCTTCGGTCGCGCGCATCTCGACGCCGACCAGGTCGCGCGACTTCGGGCGATCGCCGAGCGGCGGACGGTGCGACCGGCGCGAAGGCTGCGGCTGCTGCGCCGGCGCTAGTAGCGCCCCCGCACCCGCCCGCTGCCTGCTAGCCTGAACGACGCGACAGACGTCCGGCTCGCCGGGCGTCCGCAAGCGGAGTCTCGACTCCCACCCGCGCTCGTCCAGAGTGCCGGGTTCGTCGCCCGCCCAGGCGGTCCGGCACGGTGCGAGCCAGCACCACGGCCGGGCGGCCGGTCGAGCGTCGTCGTCGAGGCCCTGTGCGCACGTCGTACGGGGCCTTTCTGGTGAGCGGCCCCGGGCACCACGCACCAAGTCCGAGGAGGCCCCATCAGCGTCGAACCCCGCATCAACGACCGGATCCGCGTCCCCGAAGTGCGGCTCGTCGGTCCCAACGGTGAGCAGGTCGGCATCGTCGCCATCGGCGATGCGCTGCGGCTGGCCCAGGAGGCGGACCTCGACCTCGTCGAGGTGGCGCCCACCGCTCGCCCGCCGGTGGCCAAGCTCATGGACTACGGGAAGTACAAGTACGAGACCGCGCAGAAGGCCCGTGAGGCACGCCGCAACCAGGTGCACACGGTCATCAAGGAGATGAAGCTCCGGCCGAAGATCGACCCGCACGACTACGAGACCAAGAAGGGTCACGTCGTGCG
>Ga0070659_100000617_pt1 | contig 26088 bp, 21 predicted proteins | sample KBSC23metaG_FD_64666 | JGI IMG/M metagenome (GOLD analysis project Ga0070659, IMG submission 64666) | Corn rhizosphere microbial communities from Kellogg Biological Station, Michigan, USA - KBS C2-3 metaG | ecosystem: Host-associated > Plants > Roots > Rhizosphere > Soil ... | reverse complement strand
ACTCATCGTTGACAGGTTTGAAGCGATCGAGATCGATGAACACCACCGCCACCTGACCACGCGCGCGACGTGCCGTCTGGATCGCGACGAACAGGCGATCACGCAGCAGGCGTGCATTGGGCAAGTCAGTCAGCGGATCATGCAGCGCGAGGTGATGCGCCTGGTCGAGCGCGGTGCGCCGCTTGGTCACATCGAGCAGCGTGCCGCTTACGCGGGTGACGATGCCCAGCGCATCCCGCTCGGTTACGCGGCCGCGCGCGGCAACCCAGATCCATTGACCATGGCGCGCGCGCATGCGCTGCTCGATTTCAAAGCTGTCAGCATCGCCGCGCATGTGGCGATAGATGCGTCGCACGCTCAACGCGGCGTCTTGCGGATGCACCATGGCAAACCACGCATCCGGGTCGTTGGGCAAGTCAGCGGGTTCGTAGCCGAGCATGTCGGCCGTCCGGCGGTTGAACGACACGTGCCGCGCACGCGTGGACCAATCAAACGTGCCCAGCCCCGCGCCGTCCAGCACATAGGCCAAGCGTTGCTCCGATGCACGCAGCGATTCCAGCGCCAGGCGCCGCGCCGTCACATCCTGCATCTGCACGACGAGATGCTCGCCACCGTTATCGCGCGCCACCGCTACGTCGGTCTGTACCCACACAGTGGTGCCGTCCTGGCGCACGAGGCGCGTCTCCATCGACAGCGCTTCACGCTGGCCGGTAAGCAACGTCTCGACACTATGGCGCGCGTGCTCCGTGTGATCGGGGTGACAGAGGTCGAACAGATCGCGCGTGCGCAAGGCCTGTGCTTCGTGACCGGTCAGCGCGCACAGCGCACGGTTCACGTCAAGGAAGCGACCCTCCGGCGCGCACAGGCCGATCCCTATCGGCGAATGTTCGATCGCAGCCTTGTACAAGTGGTGGTCCTCAAGCATGGCGATACAGTTTCGCGAATGCGGCAGTCTCGGGGGTATGACTGGTGTGATGGCCACTCCGCCGCAGTGCTCCATCACGCAATGCTTTGCGTTGGGCGGGTGCGATGGCGGTTGGCGTGGATCCCCATAACCGGTCTCGTGGTCCGCGTGGTCCAGTTGGCGACTGGCGACTGACAGACCTTGGTGCGTTGCAAGCACACGAATCGAGGCGGACTATAGAAGCCGCGAGTTAACGGGGCAATCCCTTCCCGCGAGGGGACATGGATCAAGCGCTCACTCTCGATCCCCTCTCGTGCACGGAATGACGCGAAGGAAACACGCCCCGCGTCATTCCCGTCTGCGTTTGTCGACCTCGATTGTCGACACAATGCCTGGCGGCGCCAGACATTTTGACAACTCTACACCGGAGCTTCGCGCGGAACAGCTAGCCTTTTGGTTAGGTCGCACTGGCGCGGCTTTCAGCGCACCCGCTTGCCGCGACAACGCGCAGCAATCGCCACATTGCGGAGATTTTGAGGTGAAGACAAAGGCGACGGACTCATCCGGAAGGACGAAACGCGCGGGCGGCTGCCTCCGTTACTATTCTTCAATATCGCTTCGGAGGGCGAAGTCAAACACGGCGAGCCGCGGTACGCGCACGCGGTTGTGGGAGGTCGTATGGAATTGAGTTTTGTCGCCCCTGGCATGCAAACCAATCGCTATGCCTTGAAGCTGGCTGGCCTGCCTGAAGGTACCGAACCCGGCACCGAGCCGGTCGACCCGACCTGGATCGACGATGCGCTTACGGCCGCCGTACGTGTGTTCGATGCGCATCGCGTGCATTTTGCCGACGCCTACTTCGCCTATCGCGCACGTGATGCAGCGCAGCATCCGGTGGGCACCGCCGCAAGCACCTCGCCTTCCCGCATCAGAGGCGACCTCCACGACGACACGCCGCTGCTTGCGGATACGTTTGCGATTGCGCAGTTGGCGGCACTTGTCTCGCTGGAAGCTGCCGGCGTGGCCGACGTGATCGACGTGCGTCTGGTGGTCGAACGCCTGCGCGACGACGCGCCCACGCCCCCGTCGGACGGAATCGGCGAAGTCACATTCGTGACCGAAACCGCTTCCGACTTGCAGACCACTGCAAGCCGGCATTAAGCACCGGCCTCAGCACCCGGTATTCAACCCCTCACGGCCGCTCAGGCCTGTCTTGCACGGGCCGCTCCGGCACAATCGTTGGCTGCGGCTCGGTCGGCGCGCCAATGGCCGTCGCGTCGCGAAACGTCCAGTACCGGTGCACCAGAAAGTTGAAGATTGCCGTGATGGCTGAGGCAAAGACCTGCGCAATCAGGTAATACAGGCCCAGCCCCAGACCGATGGCCATGATGGTGGCGTTGCACCCCAGCGCCAGAAAGGCCACCAGGCCAAAGCGCACCATCGCCCCGATATGCCCGCGCGTGCTGTTGAATACGGCTTGCCGGCTGATGAAGTAGTTAAGCGTGGCGCCGATCACGCTGCCGGCCACAGACGCCCGCCACGGCGATACGCCCACCTGCACCAGCCCGAACAACACTACGTAGTGCGCCAGCGTTGCGCCGCAGCCAATCACGACATAGCGCGCAAACTGCTCCACCGCTGCCCAGAAATGCCGCCGAGAAACCATGGCCGCGCTCACCCCATCCGCTTTGGAACCGACATTGTGCTCGATCATGACAGTGGGGCCGCAACTCGCGTGCCACCCTCTGTGCACTTGAAGAAGTGCACTTAAAGTTGTGCAACATTTAGCCGTATAGAAACGTGGGGCCCCGCACGGCTGTGGGCGTCCCCTAGCCTTGCCATGCTCGAACTTCAACCTCTCGACATTCCGCTTGCGATCCCCCTGCCGTGGCCGATGCTTGACGCCGACGGGCAGTTGCTCGTCCCCAAGGGCGACGTCATCCACTCGCCGGAGGAGATCGACCTGCTGTTCACGCTGCACCGCCCGCATCGTCAGGGCGACGGCACACCCGCGCCTGCGCCCGCGTTTGCCGGGTTTGCCGGGTTTGCTAATACGCAGTTCCCGAACACGCTGCCCTCCGACATGGGCGACGACCCTGACGGTGAGCGCACGATCGCCATGGAACTGCTGGGCCTGCGCCCAGGCGGCATGCTAACCGTGCGCCTGACTGCCGGCGCCGGCCAGACCAAGGGCGCCGCGCGCGTGATGGGCTACAGCCCCCAGCGCCACCTGCTCATCACTATGCCCACCGACAGCGGCCGCACGATCATGCCGGTCAAGGACGAACTGGTGGAAGTCCACGCCTTCTCGGGCGAAGGCATTGCCAGTTTCGAATGCATGGTGATGGCGGTGTGCCGCATTCCGTTCGAATACGTTGTGCTGTCGCCGCCGCGACGGATCAAGAACCGCACGTTGCGCAAATCGCTGCGCGTGCGCGCCAACGTGGTGGGCAAGATGCTGGCAAGCGGCGAGCCGCCACGCATGATCCACATCTCCGACATCAGCACGACGGGCGCGTCGTTCCGCTCCGCGCATCGGCTGGAAGTCAGCGGCGCGCCGGCACGCCTGCGATTCCGCGTGAAGACGCGCGACTACCACTCGGAGCTGGTGGCCGCCGCGCTCGTCCGCAGTGAAAAACCGGCCGATTTGCCCAACGTCTATCAATACGGCGTGGAGTTCATCGAGCTGGTCGCGGCCCAAAAAATGCTGCTCCAATGCTTTATCTACGAACAGCTGCTTTGGGGCGGCCAACGCATGGTGTAGCGTGCCGCGATAGGCTGATATACATGCTGCTTTGATCAGAATTAATCATTGTTAAACGTTAAAAACGCCTGCCGGATTCTCGCGAATACTGCCGTGAATCGGCCACCATGGCCGAGTTTCGGCTTATGATGCCGCGAGGCTTGCTTGTGACTAAGCAATACAATTGACAGCGCATTGAGCGCACGCTTTTTCGCTTTAAAAAGGTATTTGCAGGACGATCCCATTTATGAGTCGCGCAAGGTCTGTCGCGCCGTCGCGTCTGGATCCCATCTCCGGATTGCCGGACCGCGAACGATTCGTCCAGTTGCTGGCCGCGATGCCGCAGCCAGCACGGCAGGACGCGATCGGCGCATTGCTGCTGATCGGCTTCGACCATTTTGCAGATGCAACCAACACGCTCGGGCCGCTGGCCGCGCGTGCTGTCATCGTCGAATGCGCGACGCGGCTCGAAGCGCTGTGCGCGCCTGGGGCTGACGGCACGGCGCCCATCGTGGGGCGTGTCGGCCCCGAGACCTTTGCCGTTGCCTGCGCAGACTTCGCCTCGGCACAAGACGTGCACGACCTGGCGCGGCGAATCTCTGCAGCGCTCACGCGGCCTTTCATCACGCACGGCTACGAACTGGTCTGCTCATGCAGTATCGGCATGACGCTGTTTGAAAGCATGCCGTCCGATGCGGCACGACTGATCGAGCAAGCCGACCGCGCGCTCTACGGCGTCCAGCACGGCGCTGAACAAAGCCCCGCCCTGTATGCCCCGGCTGCCATGCCGCCGCATTCCGGCGACGCCGCCGCCAATCAAGACGACGCCGTCGCCCAGCGCCCGCGCTTGGCCGCGCAACTACAGCATGCGCTCGCGCGCCGCCAGTTCAGCCTCAACCTGCAGCCGCAACTGAGCCTGACCGACGGCAGGATCGTCGGTTACGAATTCCTGCTGCGGTGGATCTCGCCAGAACTGGGTGGCGTGGCACCGGCCGATTTCCTGCCGATTCTGGAGCAGACGGGCAACATTCGCGAAGTGGGCCACTGGGTGCTCGACAACGCGGCGCAGATGCTGGCCGGGCTGCTGCGCGAAGAATCGCAACGCGCGGGGCTTAACAGCGCACGCAGCGCCCGGCATCAGCCGGGGGTGCATGCGGCGGTCAATCTGTCGGTCGCGCAATTGCTCGACCCGCAGTTGAGCGACGTGGTGCGTGACATTGCCGCGCGCCACGCGGTGCCGACGGCGCGGCTGGTCTTCGAGGTATCGGAGCACACGCTGCAACGTGCCGACGGCGCGGCAAAGGCCGTGGAAGCACTGCATGCCTGCGGCGCGCGCCTGGCGGTGGAAGACTTTGGCGCCACCACACACAGTCTCGATTGCCTGGAAACCTTCCGCCCGGATCAGGTCAAGCTCGATCAGGCCGTGGTCAACGCGGTTGCCAACGTGCACGACCACGGTGCGCTGCAGCGCCTGGTGACGGCCGCGCATGCCGCTGGTGTGCCCGTGACGGCCACACGCGTGGAAACCGCCGCGCAGCTCCATGCACTGCGCGCCTGCCGGTGCGACGTGATCCAGGGCTACCTGCTGTCGCAGCCCTTTCCTGCGCGCTGGATCGATGACACACAAGATGTGATTGCCGAACGCGCACGCGACCTGATGCCGTAAAGAAAAACGCCCCTCCGCCAGAACAGCGGAAGGGCGTTGCAGTTGGCGAGTGCGTCGCTTACGCGCTTACGTGATTACGCGTGCTCGACGCGGAAGACCGCCACCGCGTGACGCAGTGCCTCGGCCTGCTCCTCCAGCGATTCCGCCGCCGCAGCCGCCTGCTCGACCAGCGCGGCGTTCTGTTGCGTGACTTGGTCCATCTGCGTGACAGCCTGGTTGACCTGCTCGATGCCGCTGCTCTGCTCTTCCGACGCCGCGCTGATCTCGCCCATGATGTCGGTCACGCGCCGGACGGCCACCACCACCTCTTCGATCACCGTGCCGGCTTCAGCCACCAGGGTCGAACCGTTCTGCACACGGCCCACCGAATCGCCAATCAATTCCTTGATCTCCTTGGCCGCCGTGGCGCTACGTTGTGCCAGGCTGCGCACCTCGCCGGCAACGACGGCAAAGCCGCGACCCTGCTCGCCGGCGCGAGCGGCTTCCACCGCTGCGTTGAGCGCAAGGATGTTGGTCTGGAACGCAATGCCCTCGATCACGCCAATGATGTCGGCGATCTTCTTGCTGCTGTCGTTGATACCCGTCATGGTCTCGATCACGCGGCCTACGACTTCCCCGCCCTTGACGGCGATGTCCGACGCGCTGACCGCCAGCGTGCTGGCCTGACGCGCGTTGTCGGCGTTCTGCTTCACGATGCTGGTGAGCTCTTCCATGCTCGACGCCGTTTCTTCCAGAGACGAGGCCTGTTGCTCCGTGCGCTGCGACAGGTCGGCATTGCCGGCAGCAATCTGCTTGGTGGCGCTGGCGATCGAGTCCGAGCCCGTGCGCACCTGGCCGATGATTTGCTGCAGGCTCGTCTGCATGGACGAGACCGCATGCATGAGGCGTGCGGTTTCGTCGCGGCGTCCGGCGGCGGTCTGCCCTTCCATGCGCGTGGCGAGGTCGCCCGAGGCCATGCGCTCGAACACCTGGATGGCGCGCTCCAGCGGACGCACCACCGTGCGGCCGAGCACGCCACGCGCCACCACTGACAGCACCAGCGCAGCCACCAGCAGCCCGCCCGACACCCAGATGCTCATGGCGTAGCGCGATTGGGAATGATCAAAGCGCTCCTGGCCGTACTTGAAGCGCGCCCCGACCAGCGGCCCGAGCGCCGTGTCGTAATCAACAAAAAGCTTCGGCACCTGGGTCGTATTCAGGTCGCGGTAGGTCGTGAGGTCACTGCGCTCAAGCGCGGCAATGGCCGGCTCCAGTGCGGTCTTGACGAACTTGGTGCGCGCGGCATCGGCGGCCTGCAACTGCGCGCGGTCCGCCTCCGGAATCGGCAGCTTCATGAACTGGGCCCACGCATCATTGGCCGAGTTGACCATCGTGTGCGCATCGGCCAGCAGCTTCTTGAGCTCCTCGGGCGACGAGACCGAATCAAAGTTGGTCAGGTGAATGCGCGCCCACAGTAGATTGATGGTGTCCTTCGCCAACAGGTCCAGGCCCTTAGCGTCCTCCAGATACACCGCGCGCAGATCGGCGTTGGTGGCCCGGCCCGTGGTGATGCCTGCAAAGCCCACCACTGCAATCATCACCGCAAACACGGCCACCAGAAACGTCAGTCGCGTGCGAATGCTCGTATCCATCCACTTCCACATGAGTTTTTCCCCTACATGATTGGGCCGTGTGGCGCTGTCCAGCCTGAGCTGGGATACGCCGCCAATCCAGCCCCGATTCGCTCCCAAAAGGTGCTATCGGCAAGGGGCGACAGAAGTAGAGGGTTTCCCCACGAATGACCGGGATGCGCCGTCAGTGATATCCAAGACTGCAAAAAAGATATGCCCGACGCACCCCACGCCTGCGGGGTGCCACTAAAATGCGGGTTGCGCCACCGCCCTGGTGGCAATCACGCGAAAATCGTGCAGTCCGTGCACTGGACCGCACAGCTCACAAGGAGATCGAGATGAAGAAACTGATCGCGCTGCTGGCCCTGGGGTGCGTCGTCCTGGCAGGCTGCAACACGATGGCAGGCATGGGCAAGGACATCCAGACCGGTGGCCAAAAGCTGGAAAGCGCTGCCGACAACACCAAGCAGAAAATGTAATGACGCAAAGGGGCCGGGTGAATGACCCAGCCCGAGTTGAAAAACGCCGCACACCGCGGCGTTTTTTCTTTGGGGGCCGGATCGCTACAGCAACTCTTCCGGCGTGAATGGCGCCAGCAACTGGATCCACGCCCGGCGACTAAAGCCCACGTCCGGTTCGTGATTGACGACGACCTCCTTGCCGTTCTGATGCGTGGTCCAGCGCAACTGGCCGTCCACCTTGGTCACACGGTACGCGCTGTCACGCAAGGAATCGTCGAACAACCGGGCCACCGCCTGCGCCAAGGCCGGGCTGCGAATGATCAGGCCCGTCTCGGTATTCAGCCCAATGGAGCGCGGGTCGATGTTCATTGACCCGACGAACAGCGTGCTGCGGTCCACGATGATCGACTTCACATGCAGGCTCGCCTGCGCCGAGCGGAACGTGCCGACCACCTTCGGGCGATCGCCCAGCATGGGACGCAGCTCATACAACTCGACACCGTCATCAATGAGCGCGCTGCGGTATTTGGCATAGCCCCCATGCACGATGGGCGCGTCGGTGGCAGCCAGTGAGTTGGTCAGCACGCGCAGTTGCACGCCGCGCTCCTGCAGGTGCTTGGCCACGTCTACGCCGCGCTTGCCCGGCACGAAATACGGCGAGATCAGCACCACCTCGCGCTTGGCCTCGTCAATCAAATGCAGCAGCGTCTGGGCGAGGCGCTCGCCGCCGGGTTCCACGTGGTCGCCGGACACCTTGGCCGGGCGATCGACAATCACCTGTGCGGGCGCCCATTCCAGGCGCAGTCGCTTGCGGGCGATTTCATTGGCCAGGAACCAGTCGCGCGGTGCGGGGCGCAACGGCAGCGGGTCGACCTGCGTGGTGCTCGCCAGATCGGTCTGGTCACGCTGGCGCCGCTGTTCGGGGTCGGTGATACGCGCGGCGGAAGCCTGCAGGCCGGCGCCGGAGCCCGAGCCTGAATCCATGTCGATCGGCGCCGTCGGCACATCGATGCGCTGTAGCGGCGCAGCGGGCCGGGCCGGCACGGTCACAGGCGGCGGGTAATTGCCTTCCTTCTGTTCGGGCGGATGCGCATCGCTGCGCTCGGGCACCAGGGCCTCCACCGGATAGGCAAATTCACTGTTCCAGTACGCATCAAACGCGGCCGACAACTGCCGCACCGCCGGCCCCGCCGCCAGCACATCCAGATCGACGAAGTTGGTGTTCTGGTTCTGCGTGAAATATTCGGCGCCCAGGTTGCGGCCACCCGTGACAGCCAGCGCATTGTCGGCAATGAAGGCCTTGTTGTGCATGCGCCGGTTGACGCGTCGGAACTCAGCCGCGCCGCTCAGGTAGCGCGTGAAGTTCGACATGCGTCCGCCCGGAAACGGGTTGAACAGCCGCACTTCGATGTTCTTGTGCGACGAGAACCGGAGGAACGCCAGATCGCGCCCGTCGCTGTGCAAGTCGTCGACCAGCACGCGCACGCGCACGCCGCGCTCGGCGGCGGCCAGCACATGGCGCATCAGCTCGCGCACCGCGTTGTCGCTCTCGATGATGAAGTACTGCAGATCGAGCGTGCGCTCCGCGCGGTCGGCCAGTGTGAGCAACGTGGCATAGGCCTCTTCGCCGGACGGAATCAGCCGGAAGCCCGATACGTCGCCCGAGGGCGCGTTCGCCTGCACCAGGCGCGCGAGCGAGGTGGCGGGCGCTGTGTTGGGCATGGCCACCGTCACCGGCCGATCCACATGCTCGGGCAGGCCGGCGCATGCAGCCAGCATCCAACCCGCCAGGAAAGCCAGCCACGCGCCGCGATAGGTGCGCGGGGAAATGTGTGGTTGCCCTTGCATGTTCTTTGTCGCGTTCTGCTACCGTGGATCGACAGGACGGTAACTGCACATCAGCATGCAGCGTGCCTGCGTCACATCTCTGTCCAGACTAGGCCAACCGGGGGCATACGCCCAATCCGTGTTTATCCGACGCCACCTTGGGCATGTCAAAATGCCCTGAGGCGTGCTCTTCCCTGCTTCTTCTTTCGATGCTGACCAATACCACGGCATTCGCCGCCTTCCTCTTTGTTGTGCACTGCGTGGGCGTGTTCGCCGCCATGCACGCGGTGCTGACCGTGCGCACTTCGCAAGGCGCCATCGCGTGGGCCATCTCGCTGGTCACGTTGCCCGAATTCACGCTGATTCCGTACCTGGTCTTCGGGCGCAGCACCTTCGCCGGCTATGTGGATGCGCGGCGCTTTCACAACGCGCGCCTGCGCGAGATCACCCTCTCTGACGACTGGCGCCGCCTGCGCGACCACGAATCAAGCGTGATCGCACCGCAGCACGCCTGCATGCAGGCGCTGCCACGGCTGACCGGCACGCCATGCCTGTCGCGCAACCGGGTGCGCCTGCTCGTCAATGGCGCAGAAACCTTCGACGCCATCTTTGCGGCCATCGCCCAGGCGCGGCGCGTGCTGATCGTGCAGTTCTTCATCGTGCATGACGACTCACTCGGCCGCCGCCTGGCTGAACTGCTGCTCGACCGCGCCCGCGCCGGCGTGCGCGTGTATTTCCTATTCGACAGCATCGGCTGCCACGCCCTGCCGCGCCACTATGTGCAGCGCCTGACCGAGGGCGGCGTGCACGCCAAGCCGTTCTCCACGCACGCCGGCTTCGTCAACCGCTTCCAGCTCAACTTCCGCAACCACCGCAAGCTCGTGGTGGTGGACGGCGAACGTGCCTATGTGGGCGGCCACAACGTCGGCAACGAATACATGGGCGAAAAACCGCCGCTCGCCCCCTGGCGCGACACACATATCGAGATCGTCGGTGCAGCGGTGATGGACTTGCAGCTCACCTTTGCCGAAGACTGGTACTGGGCCGCCAAGGAAGTGCCGCAACTGATCGTGCCCGAACTGCACCCCGATGAGGACATGGTCTGCCAGGTGGTCGCCAGCGGCCCGGCCGACAAGCAGGAGACCTGCTCGCTGTTCTTCATGGAGGCCATCCAGTCGGCGCGCAAGCGGCTGTGGATCACCTCGCCGTACTTCATTCCCGACGAAGCCGTGTTTGCCGCGCTGCGCCTGGCCGTGCTGCGCGGCGTTGACGTGCGCATCCTGATCCCCTGCCGGCCGGATCATCGCGTGGTGTTCCTCGCCTCGACGCTGTATGCGTATCAGGCGATCCGGGCGGGCGTGAAGATCTACCGCTACCTGCCGGGCTTCCTGCACCAGAAAGTCGTGCTGATCGACGACGATGCCGCCGCCGTGGGCAGCGCCAATCTCGACAACCGCTCGTTCCGCCTCAATTTCGAACTGATCATCATGACGGCCGACCAGCGCTTCGCCAACGACGTCGCACAGATGCTCGACGCCGACTTTGCCGATGCCGTGCGCATCGGCCGCGATGAGTACGAACACGCGCACCCCTTGCGGCGCGTGATCATGCACATCGCCAAGCTCTTCGCACCGATTCTGTAGCTCGCCATCTGCTCATCACATCCGCTCATCACATCTGAATTTGCCCGCAAGAAGCGGAGCGCGTCACAACATCGCGGTCCCTAACCTGAAGGCCAACGTTTCAAGCTTTCAGGAGACTCGCAATGCCCGACCCTCTCATCGACCGCTTGCCGCATGGCTTCAACCGGCTGGCGGGCTCCAACCTCGCTGCGCAGTCGGCCGAGCAGATTGCGCTGGCGGCCATGCCAATGGTGGCTGTGCTGGCGCTCCATGCGGATGCCAGCACGGCGAGCTGGCTGCAGGTGGCGCTCACGCTGCCGTTCGTGCTGTTTGCCATTCCCATCGGCATGCTGGCCGACCGCTGGCCCAAGCGCACGTTGATGGCGGGCGCGGAGGCCGTGCGCGCGGTGGCGCTGTTTGCCGTGGCAGGTCTGTTGGCGGCGGGACACCTGAACCTGACAGTGATGGGCGTGCTGGGTTTTGTGGCGGTGTGCGGCACGGTGGTGTTCAGCGTGGCGGCGCCGGCGTTGGTGCCCTCGCTGGTGCCGGCGGCAATGCTGTCTCGTGCCAACGGCCGCATCGAACTGGCACGCACGGTGGCCTTTGCCTGTGGCCCGGCCATCGGCGGTGCGTTGATCGGTTGGACGGGCGCCATGGCGGCGTTCGTTCTCGCGGCAGCGTTGTCGGCGATAGCGGCAGCGCTGCTGGCGGGCGTGGCATCGCCCGCGCCGGCGGCACGGTGTCGAACGCATCCGCTGCAGGACATCGCAGAGGGCGCACGCTTCGTGTTCCATCATCCGCTGCTGCGGCCGGTGTTCGTTACGCAGTTCATCTTCACGACGGCCATCTTCATGGTGTTTGCCATCTTCGTTCCATATGCGGCGCATCGGCTAAACCTGTCTGTGCAGGCCATCGGGTTGACGTTGGGGATGTACGGCGCGGGCATGGTGACCGGTGCGCTGCTGGCGGCACGCATCCTGGCGCGCTGGCGCTTTGGTTATGTGGTGGCGACGGGCCCCGTGTGTGGGCTGGCCGGCGGTACGTTGCTCGCGGCAACACTCTGGCAGCCGTGGCCGGTGCTGGCCCATGCGGGGTTCTTTCTGCTGGGCTGCGGGCCGATCCTGTGGGTCGTCAGCACGACAACGCTGCGGCAGACAGTGACGCCGCCCGCGCTGCTGGCGCGCGTCTCGGCGGTGAACGTGATGTCGTACGGCGCGCGGCCGGTGGGCGCCGCGCTGGCGGCGTGGCTAGCGGCGCAGGCGGGTATGGGTGCGTGCCTGCTGGTGGCGCTGGCGGGCTTCGCGTTGCAGTTGCTGTGCATCCTGCAATCGCCTGCGGTGCGGCTGGCGCGTCAGCCGCAGGTTGATGACACAGAGACCGCGCTCACGCCGGCCTAACGCTCCGGCATCTGCGCATCGCGCCACGCGCGCGGCGTCATGCCGAAATGCGCGATGAACCAGCGCGTGAACGACGCCTGCCGCGTATAGCCGAGCAGCGCCGCCACGCGCCCAATGCGGTAACTCGGGTTCGCCATATAGCGGATGGCAAGGTTGTGGCGCACCTCTTCCACCAAGTCGGAGAACGTGACACCCGCTGCCTCCAACTGCCGCTGTAGCGTGCGTGCGCTCAGATGCAGGTGCTCCGCCACCAAGTCCACCGAAGCGCGCTCCAGCGGCAGCAGCAGATACACCGCGCGTCGCACCTCCTGCACCACCGCACCCGGCCCGGATACGTTGAGCGGCTCGGCAAGGCTTTCCGCGTAGCGCACCAGCGCCGGGTCGGCGGCGGGGTTCGGCGTTTCCAGATCCGCCGCCGCGCAGACGATGCCGTTGAAGTCGCTGTCGAACGTAACCGGGCAACCGAACACGCGCCGGTGCAGGCTGACATCGGCAGGCGCTGCGTGCGTGAAGTGGATGCCGCGCGGTTTCCAATGCGAACCGAGCAGTGCGCTGCACGTGCGCGCCAATACGCCGACGGCCAACTCGTTGGCCTGACGCAGCGGCACCGGCGTCTCGGTGATGACCTCTTCGCGAATGACGACCATCTCGCCATCGGATTCCAAATAAATCGCCAGCGCCTCGTTGAGCAGATGGCGGTATTGGATGATGGCCTGCAGCGCTTCGCGCAGCGTGCGCTTATGCCCGAGCAGCAGTCCGAGCACACCGAAGTCGAGTTCCTGCCGCGCCTCTGCCATCTGCAAGCCAAGCGTCGGGCACGGTGCAGTTGCGGCCGTGATCTCCATCAACTGGCACGTTGCCACCACCGATACGAGCTGCTCCGGATCCGCCAGCCTGCCGGGGTCCAGCCCCACCTCCCGCAACGCCTCCTGCGGGTTGAAACCGAGCCGCCGCACCACCTGGAAATAGCCGTTCAGCGAGCGAACGCGCACCATCGTTTCCATGGAATTTCCGCCCGTCATCCAACGTCTTGGTGTTTACACGGAATGGCGCACAAAGAGAAAAATCTGGCGCCAAATGAGAAATGCAACCCTACCGCTTCCCTATAGTGGAGTCCACCAGAGACATCCCCTACAGGAGCGCCCGACCATGCAATTTCTTGACGATTCGCTGCACCCCGAGCATCAGGACAAAGTCGTGATTACCGTTGCGCCGTACGGCCCGGAATGGATGCCGGAAGACTTTCCGGAAGACATTCCGGTGACGATGGAAGAACAGGTGCAGAAAGCCGTGGACTGCTACAACGCCGGGGCCACGGTGCTGCACCTGCACGTGCGCGAGCTGGACGGCAAGGGCTCCAAGCGGCTGTCGAAATTCAACGAGCTGATTGCGGGTGTGCGTGCGGCGGTGCCCGACATGATCATTCAGGTGGGCGGCTCGATTTCATTTGCGCCGGAAGATGAAGGCCAGGCCGCCAAATGGCTGTCGGACGACACGCGCCACATGCTGGCCGACCTGACGCCCAAGCCAGATCAAGTGACGGTGGCCATCAACACCACGCAGATGAACATCATGGAGTTGCTGTATCCGGAATATCTGGAAGGCACCTCTTTGTCGCACCCGGCGCTTCAGCAGGCCTACCGCGAGATGACCGTGCCGGCCGGCCCGCAATGGCTGGAAGAGCATCTGCGCCGCTTGCAGGCAGCGGGCGTGCAACCGCACTTTCAGTTGACTGGCATCCACGCGCTGGAAACGCTCGAACGCCTGGTGCGCAAGGGCGTCTACAAAGGCCCGCTCAACCTGACGTGGATCGGCATTGGCGGCGGCTTTGACGGCCCCAACCCGTTCAACTTCTTCAATTTCATCCACCGCGCGCCAGACGGCTGCACGCTCACGGCAGAATCGCTGCTCAAGAACGTGCTGCCGTTCAACATGATGGCCATGGCCATGGGCCTGCACCCGCGCTGCGGCATTGAAGACACCATCATCGACCAGCACGGCAATCGCATGACATCCGTGCAGCAGATCGAACAGTGCGTGCGCGTGGCGAAAGAGCTGGGTCGCGAAATCGCCAGCGGCAAGGAGGCACGCGCCATCTACCGCATCGGCGTGCAGTACGACAGCGCGGAAGACACACTGGCGAAAAACGGCATGGCCCCCAACCGCACTGCCAACGTCAAGAACCTGCCGCTGCGCGCAGCCTAAACTGAAAGACACGCAACACCGGGCACAACACGGCGGCGCTCAACGCAAGCGCCGCCACTCGGAGACCACCATGAATCTGCATGCCGCCGACCCGCGCAAGAGTGAGCACGATGGCGACCACGACGGCTACCTCGTCAGCCGCCCCCAAGCGTGGTTTGCCTTCGCGATGACCTTTGCACTGATGTTGTTCGACTACATCGACCGGCAAGTCATCGTGTCGCTGTTCCCGCACCTGAAAACGGCCTGGGCGCTGTCGGACAAGCAGCTTGGCGCACTCGTCTCGGTCATCTCGATTGTGGTGGCGGTGGGTGGGCTGCCGGTGGCGTTGCTGGCCGACCGCTTCAGCCGCGTCAAGAGCATTGTCATCATGGCGACGGTGTGGAGCCTGGCCACGATCTCCTGCATGTTCACGCGCAGCTATGGGCAACTGTTTGCTGCGCGCGCCATCGTGGGGGTGGGCGAAACCGGCTACGGCTCGGTGGGTGCGGCGCTCATCGCCAGCCTGTTTCCCAAGCGCCTGCGGGCAACGTTGATGGGTGCGTTCTTTGCGGCCGCGTCGGTGGGTTCGGTGCTGGGCGTGCTGCTCGGCGGCGTGATCGCGGCACGCTGGGGCTGGCAGGCGGCGTTTGGCGTGGTGGGCGTGCCAGGGCTGGTGCTCGCGCTGCTCTACGTGTTCGTTCCCGACTACAAAACGGTGGCGATGGCGCCAGGCGGAGCGCAAGCACGGCAGTCCGCCGGTACGCTCATGCAACGTGTGGTGGCCGCACTCACCAGCTCGCGCACGCTGTGGTGGACGTGCCTGGGTGCGGCCTTCCAACTGATTGTCGTGTCGACCATCTGGTCGTGGCTGCCGAGCTATCTGAACCGCTACCACGGCACGCCGCCGGACCGTGCGGCCATGCAAGCCGCGCTGGTGGTGCTGTGCGGCGCGCTGGGTGCGTTCGTGTGGGGCGTGGTGGCTGATGTGGTGGCTGCACGTCGGCAACGTAACCGGCTGATTGCTGTGGCGGCGCTGGCAATCGTTACGCTGTTCGTGTTCATGACGGCCTTCGGTACCGCCATGCCGGCCAACCAGCAGTTCCTGTTAATCGCCCTCGGCGGCTTTCTGATGACGTGCACTGTGGCGCCGGCCTCCAGCGTGGTGTTCGACGTGATCCACCCTGGCGTGCGTTCCACAGGCGCCGCCGTGCTCTCGCTGTTCCAGAACCTCTTCGGCCTGGCCATCGGCCCGTTTGTTGGCGGCGCAATGTCCGACGCGTGGGGCTTGCAGACCGCGCTGGCGGTGATGCCCCTCTTTGGCGTGGCGGCGGCGGGCTGCTTCCTGCTGGCCGCGCGCAGCTACGAAGCCGAGTTGAACCGCGTGGCCAACGTGCCGCTGGATGCGGCACCCGCCGCCGCGCCTGCCGCAGTGGTCTCTGCATGACCGCCCCACTCGCTTAACCGCGCGCCGCACACAAGGCAACCCGATCCCTCTCTCCGCTTTGACCGCGACTTGCCCCAGCGAGCCGCGCAGGCGGCGCGCACCCCAAACATCTGAAAAACCAGGAGACACAGCATGGCAACCGCAGTCCGATTCCACGAAACCGGCGGCCCCGAAGTCTTGCGTTGCGAGACTGTCGAAGTCGGCCACCCCGGCCCCGGCCAGGTCCGGCTGCGCCACGAGGCGGTCGGCCTGAACTTTGCCGACACCTACTTCCGTTCCGGCCTCTATCCGGTGCCGCGCCCGGCAGGCATGGGCGTGGAGGCAGCGGGCATTGTCGAAGCCGTGGGCGATGACGTGGCCAACGTCGCGGTGGGCGACCGCGTGACTTACACCGGCTTCATCAACACGCTGGGCGCCTACAGCACCGAACGCCTGATCCCGGCCGCGCCACTCATCAAGCTGCCGGATGCCATCGCCTGCGAGACCGCCGCCGCCATGACCATGCGGGGGCTGACCTCGGCTTACCTGCTGCGCCGCATCTATCCGTTTGCCAAGGGCGACACCGTTCTGCTGCACGCGGCCGCGGGCGGCGTGGGGCTGATCGTCTCGCAATGGGCCAAGTTGCTTGGCCTGACGGTGATCGGCACGGTCTCGAGCGAAGCCAAGGCGGACATCGCCCGCGCGCATGGCTGCGACCACGTCATCAACTACGCACATGAAGACGTTGCCAAGCGCGTGCGCGAGTTGACCGACGGCGCGGGCGTGAACGTCGTGTTCGACAGCGTGGGCAAGAGCACCTTCGACGCCTCGCTCGATTCACTCAAACGACGCGGACTGATGGTGTGCGTGGGCACGGCATCGGGCCCGATCCCGCCGTTCAATCCGCAACTGCTGGCGATGAAGGGCTCGCTCTACATGACGCGCCCGGCACTGGCGGACTACATTGCCGATCCGGCCGAGAAGGCGGAACTCGCCGGCGAACTCTTCGACCACGTTGCAGCCGGCCGCATCAAGATCGAGATCCATCAGCGCTATGCACTGCAAGATGCCGTGCAGGCCCACCGCGATCTCGAAGCACGCAAGACGACCGGCTCGTCGGTCTTCGTCATCTGAGGCACCGTCATGCGTATCGAACCCTTGACCAACGCGCTGGGCGCCGAACTGATCGACGTGCAACTGGCCGATGCCGTGCATGACAGCGACCTGTTTGCGGAGATCCGCGCCGCACTGCTCAAACACCGCGTGATCTTCCTGCGGGATCAGGACTTGAGCCGCGCACAGCATGTCGCCTTTGCTCGCCGCTTCGGCAATCTGGAAGACCATCCCGTGGCCGGCAGCGACCCCGAGCACCCCGGCCTGGTGCGCATCTACAAGACGCCCGACCACCCGAACGACCGCTACGAAAACTGCTGGCACGCCGATGCCACCTGGCGCGAGGCACCGCAGTTCGGCGCCGTGCTGCGCTGCGTGGAATGCCCACCGGTGGGCGGCGACACCATGTGGGCCAACATGGCGCTGGCCTACGAGAAGCTGCCCGACGACGTGAAGCGCGACATTGCCGACCTGCGCGCGCGCCACAGCATCGAAGCGAGCTTTGGTGCCGCCATGCCAATCGAAAAGCGTCTCGCGCTCAAGGCGCAGTATCCCGATCCGGAGCACCCGGTGGTGCGCACACACCCCGAGACCGACGAGAAGGTGCTGTACGTAAACGGCTTCACCACGCACTTCACGAACTACCACACCGCCGCGCGCGTGCGCTACGGGCAGGACGCCACGGGCGGCGCATCGGAGCTGCTGCGCTACCTCATCAGCCAGGCGTACATCCCGGAATATCAGGTGCGCTGGCGCTGGAAACCCAATAGCGTCGCCATCTGGGACAACACGGCCACGCAGCACTACGCGGTCATGGATTACCCGCCGTGCCATCGCAAGATGGAACGCGCCGGGATCATCGGCAGCAAGCCGTTTTAACGACCGCCGGGGCACATGACGCACCCCAAGCACCCGGCGGCGACCACACCAAGAGGAGACCCTGCAACATGAAGAGCAAGCACATCGCCCCCGCTGCACTGCTGGCCTGCGCCGGCGCGGCCTGCGCGCAATCGAGCGTGACGCTGTATGGCGTCGTGGATACCAATATTGAGTTCGCCACCAACCTGCCGGGGGCCACGCCGGGGAGTTCAGGCAATCGTGTATCGATGCAGAGCGGCGGCCTGTCCGGCTCGCGCTGGGGCCTGCGCGGCACGGAAGACCTGGGCGGGGGATTGAGCGCGCTCTTCGTACTGGAGAGCGGCTTTGCGAGCGACACCGGGCAATCCCAGCAAGGGGGCCGCCTGTTCGGGCGCCAGGCGTACGTGGGCCTGAAGAGCAGCACGGCGGGCCAACTCACGTTCGGCCGGCAATACACGACGCTGTTCCAGTTGTTGGCCAACTTCGAGCCGATGGCGTATTCCACGCAGTACGAACCCGCTGCTGTGCAGACCGGCGTCAACTTCCGCTCCGACAACACAGCCATGTACACGGGCAACTTCGGCCCCGTGACGGCGCAGGCGCACTGGTCGTTCGGCACCGGCGCGCCGAGCGCCAACCCCGCCGGCGGCGGCAACGGCGAAGTACCCGGCCAAGCCCGTCGCGACAGCGGCTACGGCGCGGGCGTGGCTTACACAGCGGGCCCGATCGGCGCCACGTTTGCCTTTGACCAGTACAACCCGAGCGTGCCCTTGGGCGGCGGTGCATTCAGCTCGGGCACGGTACGCAAGGCGGCGGTGGCCGGCAGCTATCTGCTCAATGATGTGCTCAAGATCATGGGCGGCTATCGCTGGGGCCAGAACAAGAACGCCAACGGCTCGGTGGCGCTGCGTGACGACTACTACTGGGCCGGCGTGAACTACCAGGCGACCACCGCGCTGATGCTCTCGCTGGAATACTCGTATCAGAAGATCAAGACGATCAACAGCGCGCCGTCCACGCAGCCCAATCCGTGGCAGGTGGCCTTCATTGCCGACTACACCTTCTCCAAGCGCACCGATGTGTACCTGACCACGGCGTATGCCCGCAACGCAGGCCTGGCGCTGGACCAGGCCTCGGTCGACCTCAATGCCACCGGCTACGGACTGGCGGCGGGCAAGACCAGCATGATCGGCGCCGCCATCGGTATCCGCCACAAGTTCTGAGCGGCCAATACCACGGGAGGCGACCGCCGTCGTCTCCCCGGTCGGCATTCGAGGAGGGCGACCTCCTCGCTTTTTCTCCAAGCCTTCGTTCCCCGTGATGAACATTCAAACCACGCCGACCCTCCTCATGGTGCCGGGCCTGCGCGACCATGTGGCCGAGCACTGGCAGACGCTGCTGCAGGCTACGCTGCAAGAAGACGGGCACAAGGCCGCATCGGTGCCGCCGCTGGAAGCCGACAAGCTGAGTTGCGCAGCACGCGTGGCCGCATTGGACAAGGCGATCTCCGCCATTGAGGGCCCGGTGATCCTGGTGGCGCATAGCGCGGGCGTGATGATCACCGTGCATTGGGCGCGGCGGCATGCCCGCAAGATTCATGGCGCGCTGCTGGCAGCCCCGCCGGATTTTGAAACGCCGCTGCCGGCAGGCTATCCCTCGCAAGACGTGCTGCAGAAAAACGGTTGGCTGCCTTGCCCACGCCGGCCGCTGCCGTTTCCGAGCATCGTCGCCGCCAGCCGCAATGATCCGTTGGCATCGTATGAGCGCGTGGCCGATATGGCCGCCGACTGGGGTAGCCGGTTGGTGGATCTGGGAGCGGTCGGCCACCTGAATCCGGCATCGGGGTTCGGCCCGTGGCCGGAAGCGCGCGCGCTCATCGATGCCGTGCGCTGAATCGGAAGGCCGCGTGTCGCACACCACGTCGATTCCCGTGACGGAGCTACCGCGAGGTCAGCGCAAGCTCGTGTTCATGGCTGGCCGCTGCATCGTACTGTTCAACATCGACGGCGCGGTCTACGCCATCGACAACAGCTGCCCGCACCAAGGCGCATCGCTCGCCGGTGGGAAGCTCGACGGTACGCAGCTGCAATGTCCCGCGCACGGGCTGCGCTTTGACCTTGCCACCGGCTGCACACCCGGCGGCGCCGGCCTCTGCCTGAACACCTACGCTGTTGAGGTCATCGATGACCACATCGTCGTGTCTCTCGAAGACACGGCCAATGCGAGCTGCCGGCGGTATCGCCATCGCCCCGGCTAGGTATGCTGCGCCGAACCCTTGGCCAGCTCGGCATCGTCCGCCGCCAGTTCATGGAAGCGGGCGACCACGGCGGCTCGGCTCTCCGCGGTCGCCAGCCCTGACATCTGGGCCAGGAAGACGAGGCTTTTCGGAAACGTCTTGGCAGCCAATGCCTGCTTGATCTCCGCTGCCTCATCCGGATCGGCGTCGGCACCGTGCATGCGCTCGTTTAACACCTGCACCATCTTGCCGACCAGGATGTCGTGCTGCGGCGTTGTTTGCGCTGCGCGAAGCGGGTCCGTGCGCGTGGCCGGTGGCGTGTGCACACCGCTCTCTCGGAGAGAACTGGCGAAATCCAGCTTGTCAGTGCCCCGGCGGACCGACGCATCGCTCGCCTGGTTGTTCATCACACGTGTTTGAACCGTGCTCTGGAACTGCACGCGTCCGCGCCCTGGCACGGCAGGCGCTGCTGGCAAGCCGGATGGCCCTGCACCCGATGATTGCCGCGACGGCGCGCGGGACGGTGCAGCCGAAGACGCCGCTGAAGACGGCTTGCTATCGCCCCGTTGGGGCACCCCCAAGTGCGCACGCGTGAGCTTGGACGGCGCCTCCTGATGCATGAGTGCGGCCAGCGATTGCTTCGGGCGCTTTGGCGCTGCCGAAGAGATGCCGAGGCTGCGTGCGAGCGATTTCAACCCTTTGAGCACTGAAGTGCTGGTGCGCGCCCGGGCTGGCGCACCTGAGGGCATGCCGGACGATGTACCCGCAGAAGTCTGCGTGGCGTCATGGGTGACGTGGTGGACATGCGTGCTGGTAGAGCCGTCGACTCTTGTCATCGTGGTTTCCTCAACTCGGGCATTTCGACATGGCGGGCGGCCCTTTTGGTGGCGCTTTGGATGGCTCTTTTACCCTTCGAGATACAGCCTATCGACACTCCGGAAACCAGCCCGGCACCGACGCGAACATCCCATGCCCCGAGCGAAGCGGCTCACACCATGCGCCGAATCCCAAACCGCTGTGCGCGGCGGCGCCACACAAACGCGTAGTACGTGCCCTGCATCACAAACATGGCGATGAACGCGGCGGGGTAAGCCGCCCAGATGCCGTCCGTACCGATGCGCTGGCTCAACATCCAAGCCACCGGCACTTCCACCGCCGCAATGGCGAGGATGGAGATGGCGGTGGGCGCCATCACCGTGCCACTGGCGCGCATCACGCCCGAGAACACGCCCGCCATGCCGAAGATGACCGAGCTCCACAGCGAGATATGCAGCAGGCTCTGCGCAAGCTGCATCACCTCTGTGTTCGTGGTGAACCAGCCGATGACCGAGCGCGAGAACAGCAACGCCAGCAGCACTAGCACACCGGTGATGGCCACGTTCAACCACAGCCCGGTGCGCGTGATGGCATCGAGCCGATCCGTATTGCCCGCGCCGATGGCCTGCGCGCCCAGGATCGACGCCGTAATCGCGATCGACATGGCCGGAAACTGCACGTAGCTGATGATCTGCGTGCCGGCGCCATAAGCGGCGGTGGCATCCGAGCCAAAGCCGTTGACGAACGACAGCAGCGCCAGTTCGGCAATGGAGATGACCACAAGCTGCACGCCTGTCGGCACGCCGATCTTGAGCACGGTTTTCAGCACGCTGAAGTCGACCCACAGGTGCCGCATCAGCGCCGCATCCGGCGCGAGCGGATGGTTGCGGCGGCGCAGGAAGAACGCCAGCCACGCCAGCGCAACCGTGAACGAGATAATGGTCGCCACCGCGCCGCTGGCCACACCCAGCTGCGGCAAACCGAACCAGCCGCGAATGAACGTTGGCGTCAGCATCAGTCCGATCGACGTCGACAGTGCAAGCGTGCGCAGCGGTGTACGCGTATCCCCCACGCCGCGCATCATCGCCGTGGCGAGCAGGTAGACGAACAAGCCCGGCATGGCATAGAGCATGACGCTGGCATAGAGCGTGGCATCTTGCAGGATGTCAGCCGGCGTGCCGAGCCAGCCCAGCAGCGCGTGGGCAAACGGACCACCCAGCAGCGCCACCGCCATGCCCACGATAAAGCCGACTGACAGCGTCGTGCCCGCCACGGTTTTCACGGCCTCGGGCTTCTTCGCGCCCCATGCCTGCCCGATCAGCACCGCCGCGCCGGAGCCCAGTCCGATGATGAACGCGATGAAGAAAAACAGGATCGGGAAGAACGCCGACACCGCGGCAAGCGCCTTCACACCCAGCATGTGCCCGACATAGACGTTGTTGAGCGTGCCCGATAACGATTGCAGGATGTTGGCCAGGATCAGCGGGCCGAGGAATGCAACGAATGTCCGCCACAACGGGCGGGCAGCAGGTGCCGTCATGCGGCCTCCTGCTCAGCGTCGAATGCGGCGTGCGCGAGTTCGCGCGCAAAGTCGCGCACGTCGGCGGGCCAGGATTGGGTGAGGGATGCAAACGCGGCGGCGTCTGCGGAGAACAACGCGCGCGTGGCCTCTTCAAAGCCTGCCGCATTGCCGGCCATGGCCACCATGAAGCGATACGCCGCCTCTTGCGCGGCGCGGCGACGGTCGGCGCCTTCTGCAGCGCGGCGCGCGTCTTCCACGAGCTTGCGCAGCGTGACCGACGCCCCGCCCGGCTGCGCTGCCAGCCAGTCCCAGTGGCGCGGCAACAAGGTCACCTCGCGGGCGATTACGCCCAGCTTGGGGCGCCCAGGGCCACGCGGGCGCGTTTCGGTATCGGCGGGTTCACTTGCCGCCGGTGCGGTGCGCTCAAGGCGTGCGAGCACATCCTCAATCGAGCCGCGCACGTCGAACTCCACGGGCTGCGCGCTCGTGTTGTCGAACACCAGCACCTGGGTTTCGGGGTGTGCGTCGAGGTGGGTTTTGACGGCCCGCGCCACATCGCGGACGGGCCCGCCGGCCAGGCGTCGGGTGCCGGCAAAAGCCGTACACGCGTGGATTGCTACGGCATCCATGAAAAGCGTTCCTGCTGAGGTTTCAACAGGAACGAATTCTACCCGGATTTAATTTGTCGTCAATATTATCCGGGTGAAAATTTGTTGTTGCCTAAATGGCACCGGTCACACGGCAGGATGCGCAAATCATGCCGCCTGCTGCACACGCGCCTCCATCAGCAACCGCTTGAGTTCCGGCACGCACGAGCCGCAATTGCCACCCGCCTTCAGGCAGGCCGTGATCTCGCCCGTAGATTTCAGGCCCTGGGTGCGGATGGCATCGCAGATGGTGTTGCGGCCCACGCCAAAGCACGAACACACGGTGGGCCCCACGTCGACGCCGGCTTCGATCGGCTGGCCGAGCAGCACGCCCGCGCGGTCGAGCTCTTCCAGGCGCGCCTGCGCGAAGAGTCCGGCCAACCAATTGCGCGACGGCAGATCCGGCCGCGGCGAGAGAAACACGCAGGCCTCGATGCGGTCATCCACCACATGCACGGCGCGGTAGACACGTGCGGTGGTGTCTTCATATTCGAGCCAATCGGCATGCGCGTCAGTCACGCCGAGCAGCTTGCGCGCCCAATCGTGCAAACCACCGAGTTGCTGGCGACCGGCCAGTTCGTAGCGCACGAACTGCTTGCCTTGAATGCGCGTCCACCACGTCGCGTCATCGGTATCGAGTGCGCGGCGCGACAACACAAAGCCGTGCCACGCCACATCAAACGGCTCGACCATCACCGGCGTGTGCTTGAACTCGGGTTCGCCGGAAACAGGGTCGACCACCGGATTGACGACCGCACCCACGCGCGCGTCGGAGGCGAACTGGCCGTTCCAGTGGATCGGCACAAACACGCTGCCGCGCGCAATACCGCCGCTCATACGCACGCGCGCCACCACGCTGCCCCAGCGCGAAGACACGCGCGCCAGGTTGCCCTCGCGCACGCCGGCCAGCAGCGCATCGTGCGGATGCAGATCCACAAACGGTTCGGGCACATGGTCAGCCAGCTTGGGCGCGCGGCCGGTGCGCGTCATGGTGTGCCACTGGTCGCGCACGCGGCCGGTGTTGAGAATGAGCGGGTATTCGCCATCCGCCGCATGCGCGGGCGCGCGGGCGGGCGTCGGCACGAAGCGCGCGCGGCCATCGGCATGGGCGAAACGGCCGTCGCTGAAGAGGCGCGCTTCGCTGTTGCCTGACAGGGCGATCGGCCATTGCACGGGCGTCATGGCGTTGTACGTATCGGTATCGAGCCCCGTCAGACCGCCGAGGTGAAACGCCCGTCGAACACCTTGCACACCGCTCGCATCGTTGGCGTAGGCAGACAGGCGTGCATGCTCGTCGAACACGTCGCGCGGGCTCTTGAAATCGAAGCCGTCGTAGCCCATGCGGCGGGCAACGTCGGCGATGATGTCCCAGTCGGCACGCGCCTCGCCGGGCGCTGGCAGGAAGGCACGCTGACGTGAGATGCGGCGCTCGGAGTTCGTCACCGTGCCGTCTTTCTCGCCCCAACCGAGCGCGGGCACCACGATGTCGGCCAGCACGGTGGTGTCAGTGGCTTCCACGATGTCGGAAGCGACCACGAGTTCGCACTTGGCCAGCGCGCGGCGCGCCTGGTCGGCATCCGGCAGGCTGACCACGGGGTTAGTGCCGATGATCCACACGGCCTTCACGCGCCCGTCTTCGATGGCCTGGAACAGGTCCACCGCCTTCAGGCCCACCTTGTCGGCCATGCGCGGTGCGTTCCAGAACGTCTGCACCAGCTCGCGATGAGATGGCTCATTCAGCTCCATGTGCGCGGCCAGCATGTTGGCCAGACCGCCCACTTCGCGCCCGCCCATCGCGTTCGGTTGACCGGTAATCGAAAACGGCCCCATGCCCGCGCGCCCGATGCGGCCCGTGAGCAGATGGCAGTTGATGATGCTGTTGACCTTGTCCGTGCCCGCAGTCGATTGGTTGACGCCCATCGAGAACGCGGTGATGGTGCGCTCCGTGCCAGCAAACCAGTTGTAGAACGTAAGCAGATCGTCGAGCTTGAGCTTGCAGGCCTTGGCCACGGCTTCGACGTCGTCGCTCTCGGTGCCGGCGGCTTGCAACGCAGCGTCGGGGCCGTTGGTGTGCTGGGTGACGAAGTTGCGGTCCACTACGCCACGCCGCGAGAGGAACGACAGCAGGCCGTTGAACAACCATACGTCCGTGCCCGGTTTGATGGGCAGGTGCAAATCCGCCAGTTCGCACGTGGCCGTGTGGCGCGGGTCGACCACCACCACCTTCATCTCGGGCCGCGCTTCCTTTGCGCGCACGATGCGCTGGAACAGGATCGGATGGCACCACGCGGTGTTGGAACCCACCAGCACGATCAGGTCCGCCACTTCCAGATCGTCGTAGCAGACCGGCACGAGGTCTTCGCCAAACGCGCGCTTGTGGCCCGCCACGGCGGACGACATGCACAACCGCGAGTTGGTATCGATATTGGCCGTACCGATGAAGCCCTTCATCAGCTTGTTGGCGACGTAGTAGTCCTCGGTCAGCAACTGGCCGGATACATACAGCGCCACGGCATCCGGGCCGTGCTCGTCAACGATGCGGCGAAAGCCTTGCGCGACGGTATCGAGTGCGGTGTCCCATGACACGCGTTGCAGCGGAGCGATCGGAGCATCCACGTCATGCGAGCGCTCGCGCATGGCCGGGTGCAGCAGGCGGCCGTCGAGGCTGACTGTCTCGCCCAGCGCGGAGCCCTTCACGCACAGGCGCCCCGCGTTGGCGGGGTGGGTGGGGTCGCCTTTGATGTCGACGCTGCCGTCCGCCTGGGGCGTCGCCAGCACGCCGCAGCCGACGCCGCAGTATGGGCAGGTGGTGCGCACAGCGTTCGTTATCGGGTGGATGGGGATGGTGGTCATCGTCGTTTCTGTCGTGCTGTGCGGGAGTGGTGCATCCCTTGTTTCATCCCCTGCCGGGGCTGACTCACTTTCTTTGTCTTGCCAAAGAAAGTCAGCAAAGAAAGGCGCGCCCGAGATGGCGACACCCTCCTTGAATTTATGTCACCGGGCGGAGACGGGGAAAACTCGCTTCGCTCAGACAGTTCCCCGTCTTTTTTCCGCCCGCT
>Ga0070659_100000614_pt1 | contig 26134 bp, 24 predicted proteins | sample KBSC23metaG_FD_64666 | JGI IMG/M metagenome (GOLD analysis project Ga0070659, IMG submission 64666) | Corn rhizosphere microbial communities from Kellogg Biological Station, Michigan, USA - KBS C2-3 metaG | ecosystem: Host-associated > Plants > Roots > Rhizosphere > Soil ... | reverse complement strand
CTCATCTGCTCCATCAGCAGGCTGAGGGGATGCCGCGCCCCGGCCCGCCAGCGCGTCGGCACCGCGGTCACGTCGACCGCTTCGGCCGCGAGCTGCGCCGCCTCCTCGGCGGCCAGGATGACGGACTCCTGCGCCGCGAGCGCCTCGTTCACCCGGGCGCGTGCTCCCCCGACCAGCTGGCCGGCCGCGGCCTTCTGGTCGCCGGGCAGGTTGCGGATCGCCGCGTTGAAGTTCGCGAGCGGCGAGCCCTCAGCTGTATGCGCGGCGCGCGCGGCTTTCAGGGCGGAGGAATCGGTCGCCGCCGAGATCGCGGTGAGCGCCGCCGCGACGGCAGCCTCGACCGCTTTCTCGGTGATCTGCGGAGCGTCTGGCACGAGAAGCAAGCTTAGCCAGCGTGGTTGACACTGTTTGTCGTCGCCGATCCGAGGTGGTCGCGGATCTCGTCGCCCAAAGAACTCAGTTCCAGCCGATCCGGATTGCCAAGTGACCGCACCGTTCGACTGATGGCCAGGCCGATGGCGACCTCGCCTCCAGGGCCAGCGACCGTGAGGTTCACAGTGTGCACGACTGAGTTCGCATCTCGGTCCGTCCCCGGCTGGGCGTCGCGGATGACCGACCAGGGAATGAACCATCCGTCTCGAAGCCGCATCAGTCCGAACCAAAACCGAATACCGGTCGGCTCCAATGACACACAGTAGGTATTCGCGTATTTCGGCAACGCAGGGAAGCCGGCTTCTGAAAAGCCAGTGGCCAAAGTCTGGGACCATTGGCCCGGCAAGACGGCGAATGCCGGTCTCTTTGCACCCACTCTCCTGAGCCGAAGTCCCGCCTCGAGCGGGATCCAGGCTGCTGCGACAAGAACGATCGCTGCCGCGACCAGCAATACCGAGAGAACGACCTGTATGCGGGCGTTTCCCTGGTCCGACGAATCCTGAAACCCTGCGACGACTTTCCCCACCACGACGAGCGCGAACGGCACCGACAGTAGCGCAGCCCGACCCACCGATCCCCGGCCGCCTCGCCGCGGAGCCTTCTCAGGCACGCTGCGCGAACGCGCTCTCGTACAGGCACACGCTGGCCGCAGTCGCCAGGTTCAGCGACTCCGCACGCCCGTAGATCGGCACCTTTACGACGGCATCGGCGAAGCCGAGTGATTCGTCGGTGAGACCGTGGGCCTCGTTGCCGAACAGCCAAGCCGTCGGGCGGCCCAGGCGGTCGCGCACCGTCGGCAGGTCGTCGCCCGCGATGTCGGCGGCCAGCACCTGCAGGCCGGCGCGCTTGACGGCCCGGATCGCGGCATCCAGTTCGAGGCCCTGCGCGACGGCGATGTGGAACAGCGAGCCCGTCGTCGAGCGGACCACCTTGGGGTTGTAGGCATCGACGCTCTTGCCGGTGAGGATCACGCCGTCGGCCCCGGCGGCATCCGCGGCCCGGATGATCGTGCCGGCGTTGCCCGGGTCGCGGACCTCGTCGAGGATCGCGACGAGCGTCACGCCGCCGGCCAGCATCTCCTTCACCGAGATCGGGAACTGGCGCGCCACGGCGACGACTCCCTGCGGGGTGACCGTGTCGGCCATCGTCTCGAGGACGTGGTCGCTGACCTCTTCGGCGTCGACCCCGGATGCCGCGGCCGAGCGCGCCAGGTCGCCGTAACGATCCAACGCCGAGCGGGTCATGAACAGATCGACCAGGGCGGCCCCCCGGAACTCCAGGGCCTCAGAGACCGCCTGCGGCCCTTCGACCAGGAACAGCCCGGTCTCTTCGCGCGCGCTGCGCTTGGCCAGCTTGGCCACGGCGCGCACGCGCGGAGAACGGGGGTTGTCGATCACGCTGTCAGGCTAAGGCGCGCAGGTGAACGTTCGGCGCTGAAACGACGACGACGCGGATGCCGACAGTTGCTCGGCATCCGCGTCGTGCGCGGTTTGCAGGGTGCTGACTAGGCAGCAGCCTCAGTCTTGGCGTTGACATCGCTCGGCAGCGCGGCCTTGGCGGCGGCCACCAGGCCGGCGAAGGTCGCGGGCTCGTTGATCGCCAGATCGGCCAGGATGCGACGGTCGACCTCGATGCCGGCCAGGCCCAGACCCTGGATCAGGCGGTTGTAGGTCATGCCGTTCGCCCGCGCCGCGGCGTTGATGCGCTGGATCCACAGGCGGCGGAACTCGCCCTTCTTGGCCCGGCGGTCGCGGTACGAGTAGACGAGCGAGTGAGTGACCTGCTCCTTGGCCTTGCGGTACAGGCGCGACCGCTGACCGCGGTAGCCCTCTGCGCGCTCGAGGATGGTGCGGCGCTTCTTGGCGGCGTTGACCGCTCTCTTGACACGTGCCATTTCTTCGTTCCTTCTAGATGTGGGTTCTGGCTACTTGCCGAGAAGCTTCTTGATGACCTTGGCGTCCTGCGGAGCGAGCACGACGTCGCGGTTCAGGCGGCGGGTCTCGCGCGAGGTCTTCACCTCGAGGTGGTGGCGCATGCCGGCACCCTGCTTGACGACCTTGCCGGTCCCGGTGAGCTTGAAACGCTTCTTCGCACCGGAGTGCGTCTTCTGCTTGGGCATTACTCGTCCTCTGTCTTCGTCGCGGCCGCCTTAGCGGTGGCCGTCTTCGTGGTGGTCGTGGTCTTCGGGGCGGCCGCCTTGGGGGCAGCTGCTTTGGGTGCCGGGGCCTTCGGTGCCGCTGCGGCCGGAGCCTTCGGGGCCTCCGCGGCCGGGGCCTCAGCGGCCGGAGCCTCTGCAGCCGGCGCGTCGGACTCCGGCGCATTGCGGGCGCGAGCCTGCGCGCGCTTGGCGTTGGCTTCGGCCTTGGCGTCGGACTTGTTCTTGTGCGGGCCGATCACCATCACCATGTTGCGGCCGTCGATCATCGGCGTGGACTCCACCGAGCCGAACTCGGCGACATCCTCGGCGAACTTCTGCAGAAGGCGCACACCCTGCTCGGGACGGGACTGCTCGCGTCCGCGGAACAGGATCATGGCCTTGACCTTGTCGCCGGCCTGCAAGAAGCCGACGGCCCGCTTGGCCTTGGTCTCGTAGTCGTGCTTGTCGATCTTGAGCCGGAAGCGCACCTCTTTGAGGATGGTGTTCGCCTGGTTGCGACGCGCCTCTTTGACCTTCTGGGCCTGTTCGTACTTGAACTTGCCGTAGTCCATGATCTTGACGACGGGCGGCTTGGAGTCGGGAGCGACCTCGACCAAGTCCAAGTCGGCTTCCTGCGCCAGGCGCAGGGCGTCTTCGATGCGGACGACGCCGACCTGTTCCCCGTTGGGTCCGACGAGGCGGACCTCGGGGACGCGGATCCGGTCGTTCGTTCTGGGATCGCTGATGCGATGTTCCTTTCGTTGCGGTGACTGCGCAGTCTGCACTGCAGGCACGAAGAGGAGCATCCAGGCCGATTTCGGCCTTCGCACCCGAACTGCCGGAGCATGCCCGGCGGGGTGCAACCGGTCGTCGCGAGCGATGACCGGCCGGATGTTACTGACCCGGCTAACCTTGAGATGCGGTCAGCGGGTGGGATTTCTCCACTTCGTTTCCGGGGATCTGGCCCCGGAGCCCGCATAAGACTAGCAGAGGATGCGTTCGTGACCGAAGATCACGTGGGTGTTGACGCGCTCGAGGAAGCCCGGGACATCGCGGACGTCCCCGCCGTCGAGGTCATCAACACGGTCGCCGTGCACCTGTTGAGCGCCGCGGCCGTGAAGGTCGGGCTGGCCGATGACCCCGCCAACCAGCTCGATCTCGACGAGGCGCGCAAGCTCATCGATGCCCTCGCCGGGCTGGTCACCGCTGCCGCCGCGAGCGTCGGCGACCAGCACGCGCGGCCGTTGCGCGATGGTCTGCGCAGTCTGCAGCTCGCCTTTCGCGAGGCGTCGCCGATTCCCGACCCGATCGGGAAGGGTCCCGGCGAGAAGTGGACCGGCCCGGTCACCTAGCCGGTTCTAGGTGATGCGATCGACCCGCACGCCGATCGAGTCCACTCGTGCCGTGATGACCGGATCCGCGGCCCACGAGGCCTGCAGCCGGCCGAGCAGGGCATCCAGCTCGTCCTTCTCCAGGCCGGCGCGCACCGACAGCTGAACCAGCAGTTCGGGGCCGGCCAGGCGCGCGTCCGGGTCGCCGGGCGCCAGCTGGACGGCGTGCAGCGCAGGCTCCCCTGCCCCGGCCGCGAGGAACGCGTCGAGCACGGCGGCGTCGGCATAGCTCGGCGTCCACGACGTGCCGGTCGCGACCGCCTCGAACGCGGGCGATCGGATCGCGAACTCGGTCGGCGATCCGGGGTCGAGCACGATCAGGGGCGTGCCCTCCGATGCTGCGGCCAGCGCCACGCGCGCGGCGTCGATCGGGATGGGGCGCGCCGCGGCATCCCACGCCGACAGGGCGGACACCGAGCTGAAGGCGGGAAGCACGTTGCGACCATCGGGGCCGGCGACCGTCACGATCGACAGCTCCTGGGTCTTGTCGACCAGCTGGCCGTGCGCTCCGATGCCCTCGTCGCCGCGAACCGCGACCAACGGGATGAGCAGTCGCGATCCGTGAAGCGCCGCCACCACCTCGGCGGCTCCCACCTCGTGGGCACGAAAGCGCGTGAGCGCCTCACGCAGCAGGGGTGGCGCCGATCCATCGTCTCCGGCGCCCGGATTCTCCTGAAAGGCGCGCCCCTCGAAGGGAACGCCCGCCGAGTCAGCGGCCGGCGACATCCAGCGCTTCGATCAAGGTGAAGGCTCCGGCGTACAGCGCCTTGCCGACGATCGCGCCCTCCAGGCCGAGCGGCACCAGCTCGCGCAGCGCCGCGATGTCGTCAAGGTTCGAGATGCCGCCAGATGCGACCACCGGCCGCGAGGTGCGGCCCATCACCTCGCGCAGCAACTCGAGGTTGGGGCCCTTCAAGGTGCCGTCCTTGGTGACGTCGGTGACCACGTAGCGCGCACAGCCGGCATCCTCGAGCCGGGCGAGTACCTCCCAGAGGTCGCCGCCCTCCTGGGTCCATCCGCGCGCGGCCAGGGTGGTGCCGCGCACGTCGAGGCCGACGGCGACGGCGTCGCCGTGGCGCGCGATGACCTGCGCCGCCCAGTCCGGGTTCTCGAGAGCGGCCGTGCCCAGGTTGATGCGCGCGGCCCCGGTTGCGAGCGCGGCGTCCAGACTCGCGTCGTCGCGGATGCCGCCCGACAGCTCGATCTTCACGCTCGCCGGGGTGGCATGGATGACCTCCGCGATCACGCGGCGGTTGTCGCCCCGTCCGAAGGCGGCATCCAAGTCGACCAGGTGGATCCACTCCGCACCCTGCGCGATCCAGGCCTCGGCCGCGTCGAGCGGCTCGCCGTAGCTGGTCTCGCTGCCCGCCGCGCCCTGGGTCAGGCGCACGGCCTGGCCGTCGGCGACATCCACAGCGGGAAGAAGGGTCAGAACGGGCGCGGTCTCGGTCATGGTCTACAGGCTCCTGAGCCAGTTGCCGAGCAGCCGGATGCCCGGCTCGCCCGACTTCTCGGGGTGGAATTGGGTGGCGCTCAGCGGTCCGTTCTCGGCCGCCGCGACGAAGGGCTCGCCGTGGACCGCCCAGGTGACTGTCGGACGGGCCAGGGCGCCGATCGGATCCAGCTCCCAGCTGCGAGCGGCGTAGGAGTGCACGAAGTAGAACCGCTCATCGCGGATGCCCTCGAACAGCACCGAGTCGGCCGGGGCATCCACGGTGTTCCAGCCCATGTGGGGCAGCACCGGAGCGTGCAGTTCGTCGACCAGCCCCGGCCACTCGCCCAGACCCTCGGTGTCGGTACCGCGTTCGATTCCGCGCTCGAACAGCACCTGCATGCCGACGCAGATGCCGAGCACCGCGCGGCCCCCGGCCAGCCGACGGCCGATCAGCTCGCCGCCGTGAACCGCATTCAGCTGTTCCATGACCGCGGCGAAGGCCCCCACACCGGGCACGACCAGCCCATCCGCGGCCATCACCGCCGAACGATCGCGCGTCAGCTCGACCCGGGCCCCGGCGGCTTCGAGCGCCTTGGCGGCCGAGTGCACATTGCCGGAACCGTAGTCGAGCACGACGACTCGCGGCTGTGCGGCGCCGGCCGAGCCGGCACCGGGTTGCGCGGCAGGCACGGCTACAGCGCGCCCTTCGTCGACGGGACGCCGACCACGCGCGGGTCGAGCGCGACCGCCTGGCGGAAGGCGCGGGCGAAGGCCTTGAACTCGGCCTCGGCGATGTGGTGGGGATCGCGACCGGCGAGCAGGCGCAAGTGCACCGTCAGCCCGGCGTTGACCGCGAGCGCCTCGAAGACGTGGCGCACCATCGAACCGGTGAAGTGACCGCCGATCAGGTGGAACTCGAAGCCATCCGGCTCGCCCGAGTGCACGAGGTAAGGACGACCGGACACATCGACGACGGCCTGGGCGAGCGCATCGTCGAGCGGGACGATCGCGTCGCCGAACCGCCCGATCCCCTGCTTGTCGCCCAGGGCCTGCTTGATGGCGCTGCCGAGCACGATCGCCGTGTCTTCGACCGTGTGGTGCACGTCGATGTCGGTGTCGCCGCTCGCCGTCACGGTGAGATCGACCAGAGCGTGCTTGGCGAAAGCGGTGAGGAGGTGATCGAAGAACGGGACCGTGGTGTGGATGTCGGACGCGCCCGATCCATCGAGGTCGATCGACACGGCGATGCTCGACTCGCTCGTCTCGCGGGTCAGGGCCGCAGTCCTCCCAGGTGCCATGCGGGCAAGCCTATCTGGCCCCTCCGGGGCCCAGTTCGCTCAGCGCCCGCAGGAAGAACGAGGTCTCGTCGGCCGTGCCGGCCGTCACACGCAGCGCGCCGGGGATTCCGACATCCCGGATCAGGATGTCGCGCTCGAGCAGCGCGCGGAACGTCGCTCCGGGATCGTCGAGGCCGTCGAACAGCACGAAGTTCGCCTGGCTGTCGAAGGCGCGGAATCCCAGCTCGGGCAGCTCGACCAGCAGCCGGTCGCGCTGCGCCGCGATGTCGTCCACCATCGCGAGCATCTCGGGGGCGTGGTGCAGCGCGGCGATCGCGGCAGCCTGCGTCAGCGCGGACAGGTGGTACGGCAACCTGACCAGCCGCAGGGCGTCGGCGACCGCCGGGTCCGCCGCCAGGTAGCCGAGCCTGGCGCCGGCGAAGGCGAAGGCCTTGCTCATGGTCCGCGAGACCAGCAACCGCTCGCGCCCGGGCAGGAGAGTCAACGCGCTCGGCGCCTCGTCGGGCATGAACTCGGCGTACGCCTCATCCACGAACACGATGCCCGCGGTGGCGTCGTACGCCGCCTCGATGGTGGCGAGCGGAAGGGGCGTGCCGGTCGGATTGTTCGGCGCGCAGAAGAAGACCAGATCGGGGTGCTGCGCCTCGATGGCGGCGACGGCGGTCTCGGGCGAGATCCGGTAGTCGACGTCGCGCGCGGCGGTGATCCAGGCCGTGCCGGTCCCGGCCGCGATGATCGAGTGCATCGAGTAGGTCGGTGGGAATCCGAGAACCCGTCGGCCGGGGCCGCCGAACGCCTGCAGCACCTGCTGGATGATCTCGTTGGAGCCGTTGGCCGCCCAGACCTGGTCGGCGGCGATGCCGTGGCCGAGATAGTCAGCGAGGTTCTCGCGCAGCTCGGTGAACTCCCGGTCCGGATAGCGGTTGACCGTCAGCACCGCCCGCGCGAGCGATTCCACGATGTCGCGCGCGACCGGCTCCGGAATCGGGTGGGTGTTCTCGTTGACGTTCAGGGCATACCGCACCGGGATCATGGGCGCGCCGTACGGGTGCTGGCCCCTCAGGTCATCGCGGATCGGCAGGTCGTCGAGCGAGGTCACCGCACCAGCCTAGGGCGACGAAAAAGCCGCCCCGCGCGAGCGCCGAGGGGGGTCGGGCGCCCGCGCCGGGCGGCACGGGGGGTTCGTGGGCGGAGGGGTTCAGTGCGCGGACGAGTACTGCGCGGGGATCGCCAGACGCTGGCCGGGCTGAACCTCGCCAGAGCTCAGATTGTTGAGGGTGAGGATGTCGGCGACCACATCGCGCGGGTCGGCGGCCGGCGCGACCTCTTGAGCCACCTGCCAGAGCGACTCGCCCGGCTCGACGGTGACGTACTGGAAGGTCGCCGCGCTGCCCTGCGTGCCCGCGGCGGCACCGAGCGCACCGATGCCGGTCACCGCGGCGGCGATGGCCAGCGGGACGGCGACGAGAAGAGTCAGGACCGCGCGCCCGCGACGCGTGATGCGCAGCCGCGGCTGCGGGAAGGCACTGGTGCTCATCGTGACTGCGCTCATCGTGACTCCCTCTCAAGCGGGCTCTCAAGCTGGACAGGTTGCGCATCCGGGCCTCGGCCGGAGGCTCAGATGCGAACCTGTGTTCCGAACATACCTTCGATCGAACGTATGTTCAAGTCCTTCACAGCGATTCCCGCGAGAATCTTGCGACACACTCGAACAGATGTTTGCCGCATCCGCCTCGAGCGGATACAGTTTCGATCGTTGATGCTCATTGCATCAGCCACCACCGACATGGGAGCGGACATGAGCGAGGCAGACACTCCGGGCGCAGACACCCCCGGCGCACCTGGCAGCCCGGAGCGCGCCGGCACCCGTCGTCGCACCAGCCTGAGCGAGAAGCAGCAGGCGATCCTCGAGATGATCCAGCGCTCGGTGTCGTCCCGGGGCTACCCGCCGAGCATGCGCGAGATCGGCGACGCGGTCGGGCTGGCTTCCCTCTCGAGCGTCACGCACCAGCTGAATCAGCTCGAGCTGAGCGGCTACCTGCGCCGCGACCCGAACCGGCCACGCGCCCTCGAGGTGCTCATCGAGTTGGAGCCGACGGATGCCGACAACTCCGGTCCCTCGGTGGCCGACGCGGCCATGGTGCCGCTCGTCGGTCGCATCGCCGCCGGCATCCCGATCACCGCGGAGCAGCAGATCGACGAGGTCTTCCCGCTCCCCCGGCAGCTGGTCGGCAAGGGCGACCTCTTCATGCTCAAGGTGGTCGGCGAGTCGATGATCGACGCGGCGATCTGCGATGGCGACTGGGTGGTCGTGCGCCAGCAGGGCTCCGCCGAGAACGGCGAGATCGTCGCGGCCATGCTCGACGGTGAAGCCACGGTGAAGGTGCTGCGTCAGCGCGACGGCCACACCTGGCTGCTGCCGCGCAACTCGGCATTCGAACCGATCATGGGCGACCAGGCCGAGGTGCTCGGCAAGGTCGTGGCAGTGCTCCGCTCGGTGTGATCTCGTCGAACGGCACGGCCCTCTGGGCCGGCCAGTCGAGTTGAGCGGCTCTGACGGGCCGGTGCGCGCGGTCGACGCCGATTACGCTGATCGGATGGCATCCACGGCCCAGGCGCTCCCCTCCCTGGACATCTCGGCGATCCCGCGTCCCGCTCGATCCGAGGCGCTGCTGGACGCGCTGAAGAGCCGCGTCGTGATCGCGGACGGCGCGATGGGCACCATGCTGCAAGACGTCAACCCCACGCTCGACGACTTCCAGCAGCACGAAGGCTGCAACGAGATCCTCAACGTGACGCGGCCCGACATCGTGGAGACCATTCACGCCACCTACCTCGACACGGGCATCGATGCGATCGAGACGAACACCTTCGGCGCCAACTGGTCGAATCTGTCCGACTACGGCATCGACGACCGCATCGAAGAACTCGCCAGGGCCGGTGCCGAGATCGCGCGCCGCACGGTCGAGCGATTCGAATCGGAAGACGGCCGGATGCGCTGGGTCCTTGGATCGATGGGTCCCGGCACCAAGCTGCCGAGCCTGGGTCACACCAGCTACGCCAACCTCAAGGCCACCTTCGCCGACCAGGCCCGCGGCCTGATCCTGGGCGGCGCCGACGCGTTGCTGGTCGAGACCTCGCAAGACCTGCTGCAGGCCAAGTCCGCCGTCAACGGGTGCAAGCAGGCGATCGTCGAGACCGGCATCCGCGTGCCGATCTTCGTCGAGGTGACCGTCGAGACCACCGGCACGATGCTGATGGGGAGCGAGATCGCCGCGGCGCTGACCACGCTCGAACCGCTCGGGATCGACATGATCGGCCTGAACTGCGCGACCGGACCGGCCGAGATGAGCGAGCACCTGCGCCACCTGTCGAAGTTCGCCCACATCCCGGTGATGTGCATGCCCAACGCCGGGCTTCCGGTGCTCGGAGCCAACGGCGCGAGCTATCCGCTCACCCCCGACGAGCTGGCGACCGCCCACGAGCAGTTCGTCAAGGAATTCGGCCTGGGGCTGGTCGGCGGATGCTGCGGCACGACCCCCGCGCACCTGAAGGCGGTCGTCGATCGGGTCGGCGGCTCGCGCGCGCTGTCCCGCACGATCGAGGAGGACCCGGGCGTCGCGAGCCTCTACCAGCACGTGGGGTTCAATCAGGACGCCTCGTACCTGGCCATCGGCGAACGCACCAATGCGAACGGGTCGCTGGCATTCCGCGAGGCGATGCTCGAGGAGCGCTGGGACGATTGCGTCGACATCGCACGCAGCCAGGTCCGCGAGGGCGCGCACCTGCTGGACGTCTGCGTGGACTACGTCGGGCGCGATGGCGTCGCCGACATCCGCGCCGCGGTCTCGCGTCTGGCGAGCGCGTCCACCCTTCCCCTGGTGGTCGACTCCACCGAGCCGGCGGTGCTGCAGGCCGGCATGGAGCTGATCGGCGGCCGACCCGTCGTGAACTCGGTGAACTTCGAGGACGGCGAGGGGCCGGCATCCCGGTTCGGCCGCATCATGCCACTGGTGAAGGAGCACGGCGCCGCCGTCATCGCGCTGACCATCGACGAGGAGGGGCAGGCCCGCACCGCCGAGAACAAGGTGCGCATCGCCTCCCGGCTGGTCGACACCCTGGTGAACGAGTGGGGCATGCGGGTCGACGACATCATCGTCGACGCGCTGACTTTCCCGATCGCGACCGGCCAGGAGGAGACCCGGCGCGACGCGATCGAGACCATCGAGGCCATCCGGCAGATCACCGCGAAGTATCCGGGCATCCACACCACACTCGGCGTCTCGAACATCTCCTTCGGGCTGAACCCGGCCGCGCGCTCGGTGCTGAACTCGGTGTTCCTGCACGAGGCGGTCGACGCGGGGCTGGACTCGGCAATCGTCAACGCCGCCAAGATCGTGCCGCTCGCCTCGGTGCCCGAAGACCGCCGCAAGGTCGCCCTCGACCTGGTCTGGGACCGCCGCGAGTACGACGCCGACGGCAACCTGACGTACGACCCGCTGTCGGCGCTGCTCGACCTGTTCGCGGGAGTCGACTCCGCAGCTCTGAAGGACGAGCGCGCGGCCGAGCTCGCGGCCCTTCCGGTCGGTCAGCGCCTGGAGCGCCGGATCATCGACGGTGAGCCGAAGGGCCTCGAGGCCGATCTCGAGCTGGCCATGGCCGATGGCATGAGCGCGCTCGACATCGTCAACGTGCACCTGTTGGCCGGCATGCAGGTGGTCGGCGAGCGCTTCGGCAGCGGCGAGATGCAACTGCCGTTCGTGCTGCAATCGGCCGAGGTGATGAAGGCGGCGGTGGCCCTGCTCGAGCCGCACATGGAGAAGACCGAGGCTGCCGGCAAGGGCACCATGGTGATCGGGACCGTGCGTGGCGACGTACATGACATCGGCAAGAACCTGGTCGACATCATCCTGACCAACAACGGCTACGAGGTCATCAACATCGGCATCAAGCAGCCGCTGAGCGCCTTCATCGAAGCCGCGGAGGCGCACAACGCCGACGTGATCGGCATGAGCGGCCTGCTGGTCAAGTCGACGGTCGTGATGAAAGAGAACCTTCTCGAACTCAACTCGCGCGGCCTCGGCACCAAGTGGCCGATCCTGCTCGGCGGAGCCGCCCTGACCCGCACCTTCGTCGAAGACGACCTGGCGTCGCTGTTCGATGGCGAGGTCCGTTACGCGCGCGACGCCTTCGAGGGGCTCGCGCTCATGGAGCCGTTGGTCGCGATCTCGCGAGGGTCGGACCCGGCGACGGTCGGCCTGCCGCCGCTCAAGAAGCGGATCCACGCGCGCACCGTTCTCGAGGTCACCGAACCCGAGAACATGCCGGCCCGTTCGGATGTCGTCGCCGACAATCCCATCCCCGCCCCGCCGTTCTGGGGCACCCGCATCGTCCGAGGGGTCGCGCTCGGCGACTACGCCGCCTTCCTGGATGAGCGCGCCACGTTCATGGGCCAGTGGGGACTCAAGCCCGGCCGCAACGAAGACGGCGCCAGCTACGAGGAGCTGGTCGCGACCGAGGGCCGCCCGCGGCTGCGCTACTGGCTCGACCGAATCCTGGCCGAGGGGATGCTCGACGCCTCGGTCGCGTACGGGTACTTCCCGGTGTACTCCGAGGGCGACGACATGGTCGTGCTCCATCACGGCGACGACCCGACCGGGGTGCTCGGCGTGCCGGGATTGCTCGCGCCGGACGGCGGATCGGGCGGAGCGCTCGGCACCGAACGAATGCGGTTCACCTTCCCGCGTCAGCGCCGCGACCGCCACCTGTGCCTGGCGGACTATGTGCGCTCGAAGGCGAGCACCGAGGAGCCCGGCGGAAAGGTCGACGTGGTCGGCATCCAGCTGGTGACCGCCGGCTCGACTGTCGACGCCTTCACCGCGAAGATGTTCGCCGAGAACAAGTACCGCGACTACCTCGAGCTCAACGGGCTCACCATGCAGCTGACCGAGGCGCTGGCCGAGTACTGGCACTCGCGCATCCGCGCCGACCTCGGCTTCGCCGATGAAGACCCGGACGACATCGAGGGCATGTTCAAGCTTCGGTACCGGGGCGCGCGCTTCTCGCTCGGCTATCCGGCCTGCCCGAACATGGAGGATCGCCGCAAGGTGGTCGAGCTGCTCAAGCCCGAGCGGATGGGTGTCGAGCTGTCTGAGGAGCTGCAGCTGCATCCCGAGCAGTCGACGGACGCGTTCGTGTTCCATCACCCCGAGGCTCGCTACTTCTCGGTGTGACCGATGTGCCCAGCTTCGCCCGGCGCAGCGCGGGCAGCACGGCCGGGCCGACCAGAAGGATGCCGACCGCCGAGGTGATGGCGCGCACGGTGTCCCAGGTGGCCGTCGAGGTCACGAGCGAGTAGAGGCCGAACGACGCGAGGTTCTGCCCCAGCGGCGCGCCGGCGACGTAGCTCAGGCCCGATCCGGAGCCGACCGCGAACGGCCAGAACCACAGGTTCATGACGAGCCCGAATGCGTAGGCGGCCACGACACCGTAGAGGGCGAGCATCCCGAGTTCGAGGCCGCGGGCCACTCGGGGCGATCCGACCCGAAGCCGCGGGAGCAGCCCGGCTCCCGCCCCGACCCAGCCGCAGGCGAACGCCTGGAACGGGGTCCACGGACCGATTCCGCCCCAGAGCACCGACGACAGGGCGATGGTCGAGATCCCCAGCAGGAGGCCGAAGCGAGCGCCATAGGCGCGACCCGCCAGGATCAGCACGACGAAGACCGCCTCGACGCCGGCCACGCCGGTTCCCGCGATGCGCACGGCCGCACCGACGGCGGTGAGCACCCCGAGCATCGCCACCGTGCGCGCACTGTACATGGCGCGATCCAGCGCGACCGTCACGGCGACCACGAGAGCCGGCATCAGGGCCAGCGCGAGCACCGGCACGGCGGCCTGGGCCTGGGACGGCACCGCCGCCGCGACCAGTGGCCAGGCGAATCCTGCCGCCGCCACGACGCTGGCCGCCGCGAGCAGCCAGGCGGACCAGGTCCACGACGAGCGGAGTCGGCCGATCATGGTGCCACCGCATCCACGGTCTCGGTGATGCGACCGCGGTCCATCCGGACGGTGCGAGTGGCGACGCGGGCGGCGAAGTCGCGATCGTGTGTGGCGACGACCACTGCGGTGCCCTCTGCGGCCACCCGGGCGATCGCCGCGCCGACCATGGATCGGGCGGCGGCGTCGAGTCCGCGCGTCGGCTCATCGATCAGCAGCACGCGCGGCCGAGCGGTGAGCTGGATGGCGATGACCAGGCAGAGCCGCTGGCCGGCCGAGAGGTCGCGCGGGTGGCGGTCGAGAAGATGGATTGGCGCTCTGCGCGACCCCGCGCGCTCGATTCCCAGGAGGCTCAGGAACAGCGCCTCCGCCCCAGGCGCCACCGCGAGACGGTCGGCGCGGGCGCATTCGGCCGAGACCGAGGTCGCAAACAGCAGGTCGTCGAAGGCCTCGGGGACGAGCGCGACCGCGCTCCGGCGAGCGCGCCGGGACAGGCCCGCCACGTCGACTCCGTCGACGAGGACCGTGCCGCGAGTGGATGGTCGGGCCCACTCCATGAACAGGCTGCTCTTGCCCGCCCCGTTGGGACCCAGCAGGGCGGTGACCTCGCCGGCGCGGACGTCGAGGTCCACCGAGTCGACGGCGATCGTCGCGCCGTGACGGGCGGTGAGTCCCCGCAGTCGGCCGAGCGGGGCATCAGATGGCGAGCGACGCGGAGCGGTCGCCGGATCGGGCTCCGACGCGGTGGATGCCGGCGGCTCCCCCACCGCGATCGTCCCGTCCCGCAGCTCGATGCGCCGGTCGGGCGCGGCTCCCCAGGCGTGCGGGGAGTGCTCGGCCACGACGACGCACATCCCCCGATCGTGGACGAGGTGGGTGAGCACCTCGACCACCCGTTCCCGGGCTGCATCATCGAGATCGGCGAGCGGTTCATCCAGAAGCAGCAGTCCGGGTCCCGAGACGACCGCAGCGCCGATGGCGACCAGGCATGCCTCCCCGGCCGAGAGTTCGCCGATGGCGCGATCGAGCAGCTGGGCGATTCCGAGCTCGGTCGCGACGTCGGCGACCCGCGCGGCTGCCGCATCCGGCGCGAGGCCCTGCATCGCCGGGCCGAAGCCCAGTTCCTCCGACACGGTCGGCGCCACGAACGACAGCCGCACCGCTTGCGGCACGACCCCGATGAAGCCGGCCGTCTCGCGGGGCGGAACCGTCGATCGATCCAGGCCACCGACCTCGACCGTGCCGTCCTGCCGTCCCTCCGAGACGTGCTGGAAGAGCCCACTCATTGCGTCGAGCAGGGTGGACTTGCCCGAGCCCGTCGCTCCGGTCACCAGGGTGAGCGTGCCGGGCGCGAGGGTCAGATCGATCGGATCGAGAACCCAGCCCCCCTCGTAGCCCAACGCCGCGTCGATCAGCTCGGCGGGTCGCGAACGATCGAGGTCGGGATGCCGCGTGGCCGCGAATCCCCGCAGCTCCATCGAGGCGCCCAGGGCGATCGCGCGCTCGACGGTCTGCTCGAGCACCGGGACCAGAAGGGATGCCACCGACCGCTCCCCGCGCAACTCCCGAGCGACGCGCACCCGGGAGACCGCCGCGCGCAGCGCCGGAGAGGTGGACAGCGCGATCACCAGGGTGCGGGAGATGGTCCGGAGTGGGCCGCGCTGCGACCCGCGGACCAGCAGGGCGCGCAGATCCACCACGAGCCCGATGAGCCCCAGCAGCAGGATGAGCGCGGCGAACGGGAGCGCGCTGAGCGCCGCCGTCGCGATCCCGCCCGTGGTGACCGGGCCGAACAGCAGGATCCCGGCGAAGGGTCCGCCGAGCGGGACGGTCGGCAGATCGACGAGAAGCAGACCGTCGCCGGAGCCGCCTCCGAAGAGCACCCGATACACCACCCGGAGCACGACGAACCCGACGGCGATGAACGCCGTGGTCCGGAACGCGATCAGGCGGGAACCAGCCATCAGCCCTGCGGCGGCGTCGAATCGGTGCCCGTCGTGTAGACCAGCCCCAGGTATTGTCCGGAGGTCAGCGCTTGGGTCTGCACGCCTTCCTGCGCGTAGTCCCAGGTGCCACCCGCACTGGGCTTGATCCACATCGCCCAATACGCGTTGGCGGGGAGCTTGGCGCACGATTCCGCGGCCGGCGACGGGAGATCGTCGACACGGCAGATGACAGAGTTGCCGTAGTCGGCGGTGCCGGCCGTCGTGATGTGCGCCGCCTTGAGCACGTCGGCGGCGGTTCCGGACGTGGCGCACACCTTCAACGGGTCGTGCTTCAGGGTGCCGAAGTCCACGATGACCGTGACGTCGCTGCACGGTCCCGCCGAGGCGGATGCGGTCGGCGTCGTCGAGGGCGCCGCGGTGGTCGTCGCGGCGCATCCGCTCAACGCGAGGGGAAGGGCGAGCGCGGCGACCACTGCGAGCAGCAGACGGGTGGATGGGGTTGACACGGTCACGCGGGGATCTCCCTGGAGGTGAGGAGGCCCAACTCGTCGAGGATGGCGAGTGGTGCCTCTGAGTGGTTCGAGGTGTAGATATGGATGCCCGGCGCACCGCCGGCGAGGACGGCGCGGCTCAGCGCGATCGCGTGCGCGATTCCCACGGCCGCCGGGTCGGCGGCCGACCGCAGCGCGTGGAGCAGGGTCGTCGGCATCGGCTCGCCCGAGAGCTCGAGCACGCGGTGCAGTCGCTTCTCGTTCAGAACAGGCTGGATGCCCGGCAGGATCGGCATCGTGACCCCGGCCGCCCGCGCGTCGTCGACCAGCTGCAGGTAGTCGTCCGCCTCGAAGAACAGCTGGGTGATCGCCAGATTGGCGCCCGCCGCCTCCTTGGCGAGGAGGGTGTCGATGTCCTGGGCTCGGGATCTCGAGAGCGGGTGCCCGTTGGGGAACGCCGCGACCGCGATCGTCACCGTGCGGCCGGAACCGAGCCGCTTGGCTCCCGGGAATCCGGGGACCTCGTGGGCGAGGAACGGCTCGCGCTCGCGCTGCACCCCGTGGATCAGCTGCACGAGCTCGCTCGCACTGCGGAAGTCGCCGAGAACCAGTTCTTCCTCGGGCACGCCTTCGGGCGGATCGCCTCGCAGCGCCAGAAAGCTGGTGATCCCCGCGTCGAGGAATTCGCGCAGCAGCTGCGTGGCGTCGGCGAAGGTCGAGCCCACCGCGGTGAAGTGCGCCATCGGCGGCACGTCGGTGTTCTCCAGCAGATGCCGCAGCACCCCGAGCGAGCCGTCCCGGCTCGACCCGTTGGCCCCGTAGGTGACCGAGATGAACTCGGGTCGAGCGGCGACCAGCCGGGCGAGATGGGCGTGCAGGGCCTCCTCCGCGGCAGGCGAGCGCGGCGGCCAGAGTTCGAACGAGAAGCTCGGAGCGGCGGGCGCGAGCGGAACACCCGGGTCGCTCGGGGCGTCCCCGATCTCGTGTCCAGCCATCTGCCCTCCAACGGTGGCGCGAGCGCGCTTCTCCGGTGGGGCGGGTGCCGGGCTCGGCTTTCGCTCCTCGCCGCACTGACCCGCGGCAACCACCCCACCCTAACCGACGACCAGACCGCCCGGGCTCAGGTTGCCGAGTGCGTCAGCGGGACAGGACGGGCATCACGGTCGTGAGCCAGCGGTCCAGGACATCCATGAACCGTGCGTGCTCGTCGCGGAAGACGGCGTGGCCGGTACCGGCGATCGTCTCGACCGTCATGCCCTGGCGTCGAAGTCGTGCGGCCACGGCGTCGGTGATCAGCAGGCTCTTCTCGGCGAGCACCACCAGCGACGGCGCGATCAGGCGCGCAGGCGGCACGAGGTTGCGGGTGCTGGCCAGCCCGAGAATGGTCCGCTTGTCCCAGTCGCGCAGGGTGGCCAATTCGATGTCGACGTCGGCGGCGCTCCACTTGGGATTCCAGCGCACCAGGGCGGCCCGGCGCGGGCGCGGCGCGATCGCGAACAGCAGCTTCATCGCGACGCCGCGTACCCCGCCCGGAAACGCGAAGGCCGGATCGACGTAGACCGCGGCGCGCGGCGCGAGCCGGTCACCGACCATGCTGGCGACCAGGGCGCCGAGCGAGTGTCCCATGATCAGGTCGGGCCGGCGAGTGAGCAGGGGCCGCAGCGTCTCGACCACGTCGTCGGCCCAGGCGCGCGGAGAGTAGCGCCGCGAGCGGGGGCTGCTGCCGTGCCCGGTCAGGTCGACGGCGATGATTCGGAAGCCCTGTTCGACCAACTCGCGACTGACCCGGTGCCATGCCCGGTGATCCGACATGATCCCGTGCACGAGCACCGCAGTTCGCGGTCCCGTCCCGGTCTCATGCACGGCCAGCTTCACGCCGCCAGAGTAGGTCAGGAGGCTGGGTGCTGCCTTCGGAGTCGCGGCACGAGGTACCAGCAGCACACCACGACCACGAGCGCTGCTCCCGCGATGCCGATTCCGAAGCGCGCCACCAGAAACACCAGGCCGGGATCGAAAGGGGCGACGCCGGCCAGGATCCCATGGACCCACGGGATCACGCCTCCGGCGACGCCCGCAATGGCGATCGCAATCCACGCGATCACACGCGCGCGAGTCCCGAACTGGCACCACCGATCGGGATCGGCCTGCGCCGCGCGCAGCCGGATCACCGCCCACGCCGCCAGGATCACCAGCCCCGCCACCGTGCTGGCGTGCTGCAGCCACTTCTCCACCAGGAGCGGCCCGAGCTGGATCCGCAGCACGGACAGGTGATCCGCCACCCATCCCGGGTGGGTGAAGGAGTCCCACAGCAGGTGCGTGGCCCCGCCGACCAGAGCCGACAGCAGAAGCACGACCGACGTGAGCGGCCACGCCCAACTCGGTGGGCGCCAGTCCCATCGCCCGACGGCGGGGATGCGGGTTCCGATCGTACGCGGCAGCAGATCGATGATCGACGCCCTCAGCACGAGCCACCAGAGCGCGGCGCCCACGACCGCCAGCGCGAGGTCGACCGTGACCAGGCCGAGCAGGCTGTGGGTGAGCTCCCGCGGCACGGGCAGCGGCACGTAGTAGGGGATGTCCGGCGCCATCGTCCCCATCACCACCGCCGTGGGCAGCAGCGGTGTCCGAAGAAACGGGAGCGCCGCCGCGACGTGGCTGGGCGTGAACGGCATGGCCTGACGCTACCCGGCGGCGGCTGCTCTCTCGCGCACCGCGTGCGTCGCCGCGAGCATGTTCTCGAGCGACTGGACGGTTTCGTCGTAGCCCCGGGTCTTGAGACCGCAGTCCGGGTTCACCCACAACTGGCGTCGCGGGATCGACCTCAGGGCGACCTCGAGCAGCTCCGTCAGCTCCTCGACGCTGGGTACGCGCGGGGAGTGGATGTCGTAGACGCCCGGACCGACGCCTCGCGCGAAGCCGCTGGTCCGCAGCTCGGGCACGACCTCCATCTTGGAACGTGCGGCCTCGATCGAGGTGACATCGGCATCGAGGCCGTCGATGGCATCGAGGACGACCCCGAACTCCGAGTAGCAGAGGTGGGTGTGGATCTGGGTCCCGTCCGCGACGCCGGATGTCGCCAACCGGAACGACCGCACCGACCAGTCCAGATAGGCAGGCTGATCGGCCTTCTTGAGGGGCAGCAACTCGCGCAAAGCAGGCTCGTCGACCTGGATCACCGTGATGCCGGCCTTCTCCAGATCCTCGATCTCGTCGCGGAGCGCCAGGGCGACCTGGTTCGCGGTGTCGGCGAGCGGCTGATCGTCGCGCACGAACGACCAGGCGAGGATCGTCACCGGCCCGGTCAGCATCCCCTTGACCGGCTTCTCGGTGAGGCCCTGGGTGAAGGTCGACCAGCGCACCGTGATCGGCGCCGGCCGCGAAACATCGCCCCAGAGGATCGACGGCCGCGTCGCGCGCGAACCGTACGACTGCACCCAGCCGTTCTCGGTGACGGCGAAGCCGTCCAGGTTCTCGGCGAAGTACTGGACCATGTCGTTGCGCTCCGGCTCGCCGTGCACCAGCACGTCGAGCCCGATGCGCTCCTGCAGTTCGACGACGTCGTGGATCTCGCGCTCCAGGAACTTCTCGTACTCGGCCCGGTCGATCTCGCCCCGGGCGAATCGGGCCCGCTCTTTTCGGATCGCCCCGGTCTGCGGGAACGACCCGATCGTGGTGGTGGGCAGCGGCGGCAGGCCGAGCACGGCATCCTGCGCCGACCGGCGCAGTTCGTAGTCCGAGCGGCGGAATGCGGCGTCGTCGAGGTGCGCGAGCCGGTCGCGCACGGCCCCGTCGCGCACGCCCGTCGCCTGGCGACGGTCCTCCAGTGCCGCGGCCGCGGCATCCAACTCCTGCTGAATGGCGGATCGTCCCTCGCGCAGGCCGCGGGCGAGCACCGCGACCTGCGTCACCTTCTGGTTCGCGAAGGCCAGCCAGCTCGTCAATCGGGCGGGCAGGGCCGGCTCGTCGCCCACGTCGTGCGGGGTGTGGAACAGGTTGGTCGACGTCCCCGCCGACACGGTCGGCGACACCGCTCTCAGCGCCTCGAGTTTGGCGAATGCCGCCGCGAGATCTCCGCGCCAGATGTTGTGGCCGTCGATGACGCCCCCGACCAGCACCTTGTCGGTGGTCAGGCCGGTCGGAACCGCGCCCTTCACGAGATCGAGCGCGATCGCGTCGATCGGGCCCGCGGTGAGCACCGGCAAGGCCTCGCCGAGCGACCCGTAGGGTGCCGCCACGAGGATGCCGAGCGGCCGCTCAGCGCCCAGGAACGCGTACGCCGTCTCCGCGGCCTTCCGCACTGCAGCGGGATCCACCTCGAGGGATTCGCTCACGAGCGCCGGCTCGTCGAACTGCACCCATTCGGCTCCCGCGGCCGCCAGCTTCGTCAACAACTCGGCGTAGACCGGAAGCAGCTCGTCGAGCTTCGAGAGCGGCTCGAACCCCGCTGGAGCGTGCTCGGCGCGCTTGCTCAGGGCCAGCAGCGTCACCGGTCCGACGATCACGGGGCGGGTGAGGTGTCCCGCCTCCCGCGCCTCGGCGACCTGGCGCACCAGACGGTCGTCCGCCAGCGAGAACGCCGTGTCCGGTGCGATCTCGGGCACCAGGTAGTGGTAGTTCGAGTCGAACCACTTGGTCATCTCGAGGGGTGCCAGATCGCCTTCCCCCCGTGCCAGGGCGAAGTAGCCGCGCAGGTCCAGCGAGCCGTCCTCGACCAGGTGGGCGAAGCGGGCCGGGATCGCGCCCACCGTCACCGCGGCGTCGAGCACCTGGTCGTAGTACGAGAACGATTCCGGGATCGACGAATCGGCGGAACCCAGGCCGAGCGAGACCAGCCGATCGCGCGTCGCGGCTCGCAAGCCGGCCGTGATCCGCTCGAGTTCGTCGGCATCGATGGAGTGCGCCCAGAAGGCCTCGACGGCCTTCTTGAGTTCACGGCGCGGCCCGATCCGGGGATAGCCGAGAACGGTGGCGGTGGGGAAAACGGAAATGGCGCTCATGGCACATCCTTGCTGAATCAATCAGCCCGGTCGCCGCGAAAAGCGCCGGGCCCTCCGTCCGAACTGCGCGAGTGCGCAACTGTCGTCTGGAGCGGGTGCCGGGCTCGGCTTTCGCACCGCGCCCCGTCATGGCGGCGCAGCGTCGAGCGTACCTCGACGCGTCTGGGCACGCCCGCGAGGCGCGAGCCTGTTGCGGCGTGTTACATGGCGGCCTGTCAGACCGCCGTTGGTTACACCGCGGTGTCGGCCGTCACGGCGGCCTTGAGCTGCTCGGCGACGCGACTGGTCGCCATCACGGTGAGCCAGGTGCCGCGCTCGTCGTAGCGCGTCTCGACCACGCGAGCCCGGGCGTGGGCCAGCGCGACCACCTCGCCGCGGTCGTAGGGGATCAGCAGTTCGAGCTCGACATCCGGGTGCGGCAGCGCCGCGGCGATCCGCGCGAGCAGCTCGTCGATCCCTTCGCCGGTGCGTGCGCTGACGAACACCGCGTCGGGTTCGAGGCCGCGCAGCACGAGCCGCTGGTCGTCATCCACCAGATCGCTCTTGTTGAACACGACGATCTCGGGCAGGTCGCGGGCTCCGACCTCGCCGATCACGTCGCGCACGGTGGCGAGTTGCGCGGCCGGGTCGGGGTGGGCGGCGTCGACGACGTGCACGATCACATCGGAGTTGCCGAGCTCTTCGAGCGTCGAACGGAACGCCTCGACCAGCTGGTGCGGCAGGTTGCGCACGAATCCGACGGTGTCCGACAGGGTGTACAGCTGCCCGTCGGGCGTCTCGGTGCGGCGCACGGTCGGGTCGAGCGTCGCGAACAGCTGGTTCTGCACCAGCACGCCGGCGCGCGTCATCCGGTTGAGCAGGCTCGACTTGCCGGCGTTGGTGTAGCCGACGATCGCGGCGCTCGGGACCTCGAAGCGGTCGCGGTTGGCGCGCTTGGCCTCGCGGGCGGGAGCGAAGCCCTTGATCTGCTTGCGCAGTCGGGCCATGCGGGTATGGATGCGGCGGCGGTCGAGCTCGATCTTGGTCTCACCGGGTCCGCGGCTTCCCATGCCCGCGCCGGCGCCGCCGACCTGGCCACCGGCCTGCCGCGACATCGACTCGCCCCAGCCGCGCAGTCGCGGAAGCAGGTACTCGAGCTGCGCGAGCTCGACCTGCGCCTTGCCCTCGCGGCTCTTGGCGTGCTGGCTGAAGATGTCGAGGATCACGGCGGTGCGGTCGATGACCTTCACCTTGACCGCATCCTCGAGGGCTCGGCGCTGGCTGGGCGCGAGTTCGGTGTCGGCCACCACGGTGTCGGCGCCGAGCGACTGCACCACCGCAGCCAACTCCTCGACCTTGCCGCGCCCGAGGTAGGTGGCAGGATCGGGATGCGGCCGCCGCTGCAGCAGCCCGTCGAGCACGACGGCGCCCGCAGTCTCGGCCAGCGCGGCCAACTCCCGCAGGGAATTCTCGGCGTCTTCCAGGCCCTGACCCGATGATGACGAGGAGTACACGCCGATCAGCACGACGTTCTCGAGCCGCAGCTGCCGGTATTCGACCTCGGTGACATCTTCGAGCTCGGTGCTGAGGCCACCGACGCGGCGCAGCGACGCGCGGGCGTCGCGGTCGAACTGCTCGCCGTCGAGGTCGTCGGCGATCCCCAGCGCGTCGTCGTCACCGTCGAGACCCTCGGTCTGCAGCGCCTGCGCCGCGCCGCGCTCGCCGTTCGACCCGAATCGGCTCACGCCGCTGGCCTTCGCGCCCTCGGTGGCGAGCACGCGGTCGAGCATCTGATCGTCGTTCGCGGTCATGATGGGCTCACCCTAGTTCCTGGTTTTCGATAAGTTCTCTGCATGGTCCCCCCGGAGCACTACTTCTCGGCGACACCGGGAGGGGACATCGTCTATCGGACGATTTCTGTCGACTTGGCCGGGCAGCATCTCACTGTCACGACGGCCAACGGGATGTTCAGCCCCGAGCGGGTGGATGCCGGCACCGGAGTCCTGTTGGCCAACGTGCCGCCGCCCCCGCCGGGTGGCAATCTGCTCGACCTGGGGTGCGGGTGGGGGCCGATCTCGATCAGCCTCGCGCTCGAATCACCTCACGCCACCATTTGGGCCGTGGATGTCAACCAGCGCGCCCTGGACGTGGTGCGTCGCAACGCCGAGGCCCTGGGCCTCACCAATATCAACGCAGTTTCACCAGACGATGTTCCCACAGATCTCCGCTTCATGACCATCTGGTCGAATCCGCCGATTCGGGTCGGCAAGAACGAACTGCACGCGATGATGCTGGCCTGGCTGCCGCGTCTCGAACCGGGGACGGACGCTTGGCTGGTCGTGCAGCGCAACCTCGGGTCCGACTCGCTGCACCGCTGGCTGCAGGCCGAGCTGCCGCAGGATTTCGCGGTCACCCGCGCCGCCACCAACAAGGGCTACCGGGTGCTGCGGGCCCGGCGCCGTACCGGCTTCACCGAGGCGATCCAGATTGTGCAGCAGCCCGATCCGACGCCGAGCTCCTGACCCGGCTGAACACGCTCAGATCGTGAGATCGCCCGAGTACACCAACTCGGCCGGCCCGCTCAGCGCGACGTGCTCGCCATCGCCGGTGGCGAACACCCGGACGCCGACGGCCCCGCCCGGCACCTCGACCCGCCAGAGGTCGGGTGCGTTCGCTCCTGCCCAGTGCCGGATGGCGAGTGCCGCAGCGGCCGCCCCCGTGCCGCACGACAGCGTCTCGCCGCTGCCACGTTCGTGCACGCGCATCCGGATCCGTCCCACGCCGTCGACGACCAACGGCTCGGCGAGCACCACGAACTCGACATTCGCGCCGTCCGGAGGTGTGGGCGTGACGCGCGGCGCCTCGCTCAGGTCGAGCGCGTCGAGCTCGCCCTCGTCGGCCAAGGCCACAACGACGTGCGGGTTGCCGACGCCGACCGGCAGGCCGGGCCGGTCCACCGCGAGGTTCTTCGCCGACACCGTGGCTTCGCTGTCGAGCACCACGAACGGGCCGAGGTCGGTCTCGAATCCCTCGGCCGTGCGGGTCAGGGGCCGGACTCCCCCGCGTGTTCCGACGGCGATCGTCTCACCCTCCGCCAGCTCGACGAGGCCGTTCTCGATGAGGTAGCTGCCGAAGACCCGGATGCCGTTTCCGCACATCTCGGCGGGGCTGCCGTCGGCGTTGTGATAGTCCATGAACCACTCGGCGGCGGAGTTCTCGGCCAGCGCTTCGGCTCCGACGTCGAGCTTCGACGATCGCACCGCTCGGATGACCCCGTCTGCTCCCACGCCGAAGTGGCGGTCGGCGATGCCGGCGAGGGCGGCCGCATCCAGCTCGATCTCGCCATCGGGGTCGGAGAACAGCACGAAGTCGTTGCCGGTGCCGTGACCCTTGGTGAAGTGGAGTGCGGTGCTCACGGGTTCAGGCTATCGCCGCGCGTGCCTGGGACAGGCGCTCGGGGCTGTCCGCGGGGATCCAATGCGTGCTGCGGTACCGGCCGAACCACCCGACTTGCCGCCGCGCGTAGCGCCGCGTAAGCGACGCGGCCTGCTCGATCGCCTGCTCCTCGCTGAGGATGCCGTCGAGCTGGGCGAGCGCCTGGGCGTACCCGATCGCGCGGGCGGCCGTGATGCCCAGGCCGGCCGGACGCAGCGCCGCGACCTCGGCGACCAGACCGTCGCGCCACATCCCGGCGACGCGGGCATCGAGCCGCTCGATCAGGGCAGCGCGCTCCGAACGCAGACCGATCGTCACGGTCGGGCGCCACGACGCGCTCTCGTCGGGAAGTCCGGCGCCGAACGGCTCGCCGGTGATCGCGACGACCTCGAGCGCGCGCACCAGGCGGCGTCCGTTGTGCGGGCCGATCGCCTCGGCCGCGACCGGATCCAGCTCGTGCAGCCGGCGATGCAGCAGGCCAGGCCCGTCCGCGAGCAGCTCGCCCTCGAGCCGTTCGCGCACGGCCGGGTCGGTTCCCGGAAAGCGGAAGTCGTACAGCACGCTCGAGACGTACAGGCCGCTGCCGCCGACCAGGATCGGCACGGCTCCGCGCGCCAGGATGTCGTCGATGGCCGCACGCGCCTGCTGCTGATAGGCGGCGACACTCGCCTCCTCGCTCGGGTCGAGCACATCGAGCAGATGATGCGGGATGCCGCGGCGCTCGGCGGGGCTCAGCTTGGCCGTGCCGATGTCCATACCCCGGTACAGCTGCATGGCGTCGGCATTGACCACCTCGGCCCCGCGGCCATCGGCCAGCAGCGACTCGGCCAGGTCGAGCGCGAGGGCCGACTTGCCCGTTCCGGTCGCGCCGACGATCGCAACCACCGGAGTCGGCGACTCCCCCGCGGCGCTCACCGGGCGCTCAGTGCGATGGCCGCAGGCCGGGCAGACCGATGTTGACCGCACCTCGCGCGGAGCCGGTGCCGGACGCGGCCCCGTGCGACGGGATCGCGCACGACTCGGCCTCGGCCCGGTCGAAGGCGTCGCCGGCTCGGGTACGCCGCACCGGCAGAACGCCGTCCGCCGGTGCCGCGATCAGGAAATGCGGAGCGGTCCGGGTGACCACGACGCTGACCACGTCGCCCGGGCGCGGGAGCTCACTGCCGGCTGGCACGTCGAAGTGCACCAGGCGGCCGTCTTCCGATCGGCCGGACATGCGGGCGTTCGCGCCGTCGCGCCGCCCCTCGCCCGCGGCGACCAGCACCTCGACCGAGCTGCCGATCAGCCTCGCGTTCTCTTCGCCCGAGATGCGCTCCTGGAGGGCGGTCAGCCGTTCGTAGCGCTCCTGCACGACCTCCTTCGGCACCTGCTCGTCGAGCGTGGCCGCCGGCGTGCCCGGGCGGATCGAGTACTGGAAGGTGAACGCCGACACGAATCTGGCCTGCTCGACGACCCGCAGGGTCTCGGCGAAGTCCTCCTCGGTCTCGCCCGGGAAACCGACGATGATGTCGGTCGTGATCGCGGCGTTCGGGATGCGCGCCCGCACCCGGTCGAGGATCCCGAGGAATTTCTCGGAGCGGTAGGAGCGCCGCATGGC
>Ga0070659_100000613_pt1 | contig 26154 bp, 22 predicted proteins | sample KBSC23metaG_FD_64666 | JGI IMG/M metagenome (GOLD analysis project Ga0070659, IMG submission 64666) | Corn rhizosphere microbial communities from Kellogg Biological Station, Michigan, USA - KBS C2-3 metaG | ecosystem: Host-associated > Plants > Roots > Rhizosphere > Soil ... | reverse complement strand
CCGACCTGGGACATGGGCGGGAAGATCACGATCGACTCGGCGACGTTGATGAACAAGGGGCTGGAGCTGATCGAGGCCCATCACCTGTTCGCGGTGCCCTACGAGCGGATCGACGTGGTCGTCCACCCGCAGTCGTTGATCCACTCGCTGATCAGCCTGATCGACGGGGCGATGCTCGCGCACCTCGGCCACCCCGACATGCGGGTGCCGATCGCCTACGCGCTGCATGGACCCGACCGGGTCGAGCTGCCGGTCGAGCCGCTCGACCTCGCCGCCGTCGGCGAGCTCAGCTTCGAGGAGCCCGACATCGCCGCGTTTCCGTGCCTGCGCCTCGCCCGCGAGGCCGGCGAGGCCGGCGGGATGGCGCCCTGCGTGCTCAACGCCGCCAACGAGGTGGCGGTCGGCGCCTTCCTCGCCGGCGAGATCGCCTTCACCGGCATCCCGGCGCTCGTCGAGCGCGTCCTCGAGTCGGTCCCGGCGCCGCCGCCCGCTCACTTCGCCGACCTGTTCGAGTGCGACCGCGAGGCGCGCCTGCGGGCCGAGGCGGAGCTGAACGCGGTCGCCGCGGCACCGGAGGCTGGACGGCGATGAGCTGGCTGCTGGCAATCGGTGGGTTCGCGATGCTCGTGGTCCTCCACGAGGCCGGCCACTTCGCCGCCGCGAAGGCCGTCGGCATGCGGGTCGAGCGGTTCTTCCTGTTCTTCCCGCCGAAGCTCGTCTCGGTCCGCCGCGGCGAGACCGAGTACGGGATCGGTGCGATCCCGCTCGGCGGCTTCGTGAAGATCACCGGGATGAACCCCGAGGAGGAGATCCCTCCCGAGGTCGAGGACCGCGCCTACTACCGGCAGCCGGTCTGGAAGCGGATCTTCGTGATCGCGGCCGGCCCGTTCGTGAACATCGCCCTGGCGCTGATCCTCTTCTTCGCGCTCGCCGTCGGGTTCGGGCTCGACACCGGCCCGACGACCACGGTCGGCACCGTCAGTCCCGACCTCCCCGCGGCCAAGGTCCTGCAGCCCGGGGACAAGCTGATCGCGGTCGACGGCAAGCGGGTCGCCGGGTTGCCGCCGGAGCGGCTCGCCGACTCGGTTCGCAGGCAGGTCGGGACCCACGAGTGCGCCGGTCAGCCGACCGATGGCTGCGTCGCGACCACCGCCGCGACGCTGAAGGTGATTCGCGACGGCGAGCCGCTGACCGTGCGGGTCAAGCCCGTCTACAGCGCCCCCGAGCAGGTCCCGGGCCAGCCCGCCATCGAGCCGCGCATGGTCGTCGGCTTCGGCTACGAGGCGAACCGCGAGACGGTCCCGGCCGGCGAGGCCGCCAGCTTCGCGTTCGACCGGCTCTGGTACGTGACCTCGCAGACGGCGACGGTGTTCGCCAACATCTTCAACCCGGAGGTGCGGGACCAGATCTCGGGCGTCGTCGGCGCCACCGAGGTGACCAGGCAGAGCTTCGAGTTCGACACCCGCCAGGCGATCGGTGTCCTCGCGGTGATCAGCCTCTCGCTCGGTCTGATCAACCTGCTGCCGTTCCTGCCGCTCGACGGCGGCCACATCTTCTGGGCGCTCGTCGAGAAGATCCGCGGCCGGCCGGTCGCGCTCCGCATCATGGAGCGGTCGGGGCTGGTCGGCTTCGCGCTCGTCATGATCCTGTTCGTGATCGGCCTCGAGAACGACATCGGCAGGCTCACCGGCGACGGATTCAACGTTCGCTGAGCGGCATTCCCGCTGCGTTGCGGTAGTTTCCGACTCACCCGAGAACCCTGGAGGAGGGCGACTGAGGATGGAAGCGACGACGGCTGAGCGGTACACGAGCGGGGGCCCCGGCGCCGAGCCGGACGTGACCAGCTTCCCGGCGGCCTTCCAGCAGACCGCCGCCCGACTCGGGGACGGCACGGCGATCGTCGACGGCGACCGGACGGTGACCTGGAACGAGCTGCGCTCCCTGGCCCGCGCCGCCGCCGGCGGCCTCGCGTCGCTCGGCGTCAGCAAGGGCGACACGGTCGCGCTGATGCTCAACAACCGGCTCGAGTTCTTCCCGATCGACCTCGGCGCGGTGACGCTCGGCGCGGTCCCGTTCTCGATCTATCAGACCGCCTCGCCGGAGCAGATCGCCTACGTCGTCGGCGATGCCGGCGCCAAGGTGGCGATCGTCGAGAAGGGCTTCCTGGAGACCTTCGAGAAGGCGCGCAAGGAGCTGCCGGACGTCGAGCACCTGATCGTTCTCGACGGCGACGGCGGCACCGGGAGCTACGAGGACCTGCTCGCGGCCGACCCGGACTTCGACGACGAAGCTGCGGCCGCCGGCGTCGGTCTCGACGACCTGCTGACGCTGATCTACACCTCCGGCACCACCGGTCCCCCCAAGGGCGTCGAGCTGACCCATCGCAACCTGCTCGGCCTCGTCGCCGGCGTCGACGACCTGATCGACTTCCCCGAGGAGGGCGGGAAGATCATCTCGTGGTTACCGGCCGCGCACATCGCCGAGCGCGGGGCCCACTACTACCTGCCGCTCAGCAAGGGCGGCTCGGTCACGGTCTGCCCCGACCCGCGTCAGATCATCGAGTTCCTGCCGACGGTCCGGCCGACCTGGTTCTTCGCCGTGCCGCGCGTCTGGGAGAAGCTCAAGGCCGGGCTCGAGACGATGTTGGCGAGCCTCCCCGACGAGCAGCGAGAGCCCGCTCAGAAGGGGCTCGAGGCCGCGATCGCCAAGGTCCGCGCCGAGCAGGCCGGAGAGGCGGTCCCGGAGGAGGTCGTTGCCGCCGCCGCGGCCATGGAGGAGCAGATGTTCGCCAACCTCCGCGCCCATCTCGGCCTCGATCAGGTCCTCGCCGTCAACGTCGGCGCCGCGCCGACCCCGGTCGAGGTCCTCGAGTTCTTCCACGCGATCGGGATCCCGGTCGCAGAGCTCTGGGGCATGTCGGAGACCTGCGGGGCCGCGACCGTGAACCCGCCCGGCAAGGTCAAGCTCGGCACCGTCGGCCCGCCGCTTCCCGGCGTCGAGATCCGGCTCGCCGACGACGGCGAGGTCCAGGTACGGGGCAGCCTGATCATGGCCGGCTACCGGAACCTGCCCGAGAAGACCGCCGAGACCCTCGACGAGGAGCGCTGGCTGGCGACCGGCGACATCGGCGAGATCGACGAGGACGGCTATCTGCGGATCGTCGATCGCAAGAAGGAGCTGATCATCAACGCCGCCGGCAAGAACATGTCACCGGCCTCGATCGAGTCGCATCTGAAGGCGGCGAGCCCGCTGATCGGGCAGGCGGTCGCGATCGGCGACGCCCGTCCCTACAACGTTGCGTTGATCGTCCTCGATCCCGAGTACGCGCCGGCCTGGGCCGCCAAGCAGGGCATCGACGCCGACGGGGTCGCCGCGCTGGCCGAGAACGAGCAGGTGCTCGCCGCCGTTCAGGCGGCCGTCGATGAGGCGAACGCGAAGATGTCGCGCGTCGAGCAGATCAAGAGGTTCGAGCTCCTGCCGGAGGACTGGCTGCCCGGCGGCGACGAGCTGACGCCGACGATGAAGCTGAAGCGGCGCCCGATCGCCGACAAGTACGAAGCGGAGATCGAGGGGCTCTACGCGAAGGCGAAGTAGATGAGGCGACCCGCTTGCGGCGCCGCTTCGACCTGACGCGACCGGAGCTCGGCTCCGGGATCGCGGCGATCATGCGCGAGGCGGGGGTTCCCGACGGGTTCCCCGCGGCGGTGCTCGAGGAGGCGGACCGGGCGAGCGCGTCCGGCGAACGGATCCGCTCGGAGCTGCCGTTCGTGACGATCGATCCGCCCGGGTCACGCGACCTCGACCAGGCCCTCCACATCGAGCGCGGCGGGCGCGGCTACCGGGTCAGCTACGCGATCGCCGACGTCGGCGCGCTCGTCCGCGCCGCGACGCCGCTCGACGCCGAGGCGCGGACGCGGGGCGTGACGGTCTATGCCCCGGACGCGAAGGCGCCCTTGTACCCGCCGGCACTCTCCGAGGGCTCCGGCAGCCTGCTGCCGGGTCAGCGCCGCCCGGCCGTCCTCTGGACGATCGACCTCGACGCGGACGGCAGGCAACTGAGCGCCTCGGTGGCCCGCGCGGAGCTGCAGAGCACCGCTCAGCACACCTACGCCGATTTGCCGGCCGACCTCGGTGCGCTGCTCGCCGAGGTCGGCGACCTGCGTGCGGCGATCGAGCGCGAGCGCGGCGGCGTCAGCCTGCGGCTGCCCGAGCAGGAGGTCGTCCCGGACGGGGCCGGCGGCTGGACGATCGCCTACCGGGCGCCGCTTGCCGCCGAGGACCACAACGCCCAGATCTCGCTGCTGACCGGGATGGCCGCCGCCGAACTGATGCTCGCGGCGGGTTACGGGATCCTCCGCGTCCAGCCGCCGCCCGACGAGCGCGCGATCGGGAGGTTCCGGCTCCAGGCACGGGCGCTTGGCGTCGAGTGGCCCTCCGGCAGCTCCTATCCGGAGCTGATCCGATCGCTCGACCCCGCGCAACCGCGCCAGGCGGCGCTGCTTCAGGAGGCGGCCGGGATCGGCCGCGGCGCCGGCTACGAGGCGTTCGACGGAACCCCTCCGAAGCAGCGGACGCACTTCTCGATCGCCGCCGACTACGCGCACGCAACCGCTCCCCTGCGGCGCCTTCAGGACCGCTGGGTCTCGGAGTGCTGCCTGGCGGCTTCGGCCGGCGCCGAGCCTCCCGGCTGGGTCCGCGAGGGACTCGCTGCCCTACCGGAGCAGATGCACGAGGGCGATCACCGGGCGTCGGTCGTCGAGCGCGGCGTCGTCGACCTCGTCGAGGCGGCGATCCTCGCCGGTCGCGAGGGCGAGCGTTTCGCCGGCATCGTCATCGACGAACGCGTCGTTCAGCTCGCCGAGCCCGCCGTCCGCGCGCCGGTCGAGGGCGACTGTCCCGATCCCGGCGCCGAGGTCGAGGTGCGCCTCGCCGCCGCCGATCCCGCCGCCCGCACCGTCCGCTTCGACGTGGTCTGAGCCCGGCCGATGGCGCCCAGCAACGAGATCGAGACCGCCGCCGAACTCGTGGTCGCGATCGAGGCGGGGGAGACGCTCAGCGACGCGGTCGTCCAGGGCGTCGATCTCGGCGAGGTCGAAGTCGACTGGTCGAAGGTGGACGTCGCCGGCGCGTTCTTCCTCGGCTGCGACATCCCCGACGCCGAGGTGGCGCTGACGCTGCAGCGCGGCGGCGCCATCGTCGTCCCTGAGCTCGGTGAGGGCGAGCGCCCGTTCCGGGTCTATCCATCGCGGCTCTACAGCTACGAGGACCTCGTCGCGACCGGGATGGACGCCGCCGTCCGCAGCTACTTCGAGAGCTCGCGGAGCCGCAGCGGCGACCCCGATCCCGACCACCCGGTGGAGGCGGTGGCGCAGCGCCTCCACGACACGGCCATGACCGACGCGATCTGGGACCTCGTCAGGCCCGCCGGCGAGCGGCCGCTGCGGGTCGCCGGGATCATGGGCGGCCACGCCGTCCACCGCGACGACCCGAGCTACCGCGCGGTGACCGAGGTCGGCTACGGGCTGACCGAAGCGGGGCTGACGGTCGTGACCGGCGGCGGTCCCGGGATCATGGAGGCGGGCAACCTCGGCGCCTTCCTGACCCGGAGCGGCGACCGCGCCGCCATCGACCGCGCGCTCGGCGTCCTCGCGACGGCGCCGGGCGTCGAGCATCCCGGCTACGGCGATCGCGCCGACGAGGTGCACGCCGATCATGCCGGCGCCTCCGGTGGGACGAGCCTCGCGATCCCGACCTGGCTCTACGGCCACGAGCCGGTCGGCCGCTTCGCCTCCCACATCGCCAAGTACTTCGCCAACTCGATCCGCGAGGACGGCCTCCTCCGCGTCGCCGCCGCCGGGATCGTCTTCTCGCCGGGCGGCGCCGGCACCGTCCAGGAGATCTTCCAGGACCTCGCGGTCAACGCCTACGCGCCGGCCGCGGAGCGGGCGCCGATGGTCTTCCTCGGCTCCGGGTGGTTCCGGGACAACGGCATCGCGGCGGTGGTCGAGCGGTTCGCGGCGACGGCCGAGCCGCCGTTCGACGGCCTGGTCACGATCACCGACTCCGTCGATGCCGCCGTCGCGGCGATCGCCAAGCCGACGCGACCCGTGGACTAGCTGCGGACGAGCTTCTTGTAGGTGATCCGGTGCGGGCGGTCCGCCTCGGCACCGAGTTCGGTCCGGCGGTGCTCCTCGTAGGCCTCGAAGTTGCCCTCGAACCAGCGGACCTGCGAGTCGCCCTCGAAGGCGAGGACATGGGTGGCGATCCGGTCGAGGAACCAGCGATCGTGGGAGATCACGACGGCGCAGCCGGCGAACTCGAGCAGCGCCTCCTCGAGCGCCCGCAGGGTGTCGACGTCGAGGTCGTTGGTCGGCTCGTCGAGGAGGAGGACGTTGCCGCCGCTCTTCAGCAGCTTCGCGAGGTGGAGCCGGTTGCGCTCGCCGCCCGACAGCGTGCCGACCTTGCGCTGCTGGTCGGAGCCCTTGAAGTTGAAGCCGCTCGCGTACGCCCGCGAGTTCATCCGCAGGGCGCCGACATCGATCTCGTCGAGGCCGTCGGAGATCTCCTCCCAGACGGTCTTCTCGCCGTCGAGGGCGTCGCGCGACTGGTCGACGTAGGCGAGCTCGACGCTCTCGCCGACCCGCAGCTCACCGCCGTCGGGCTGCTCGTCGCCGGCGATCATCCGAAACAGGGTCGTCTTGCCGGCGCCGTTGGCCCCGATCACGCCGACGATCCCGGCGCGCGGCAGCGAGAAGGAGAGGTCCTCGATCAGGAGCCTGTCGCCGAACCCCTTGCGAAGCCCGTCGGCCTCGATGACGACGTCGCCGAGGCGCGGTCCGGCCGGGATCTGGATCTGCACGTTCTCGCGCTTGACGGTCTGCTGCTCGGCGAGCATCTCCTCGTAGCGGGCGAGCCGCGCCTTCGACTTCTTGCGCCGTCCCTTCGGGTTCTCGCGGACCCACTCGAGCTCGGACGCGATCGTTCGCTGCCGGGCGGCGTCGGCGCGCTCCTCGTGGGCGAGCCGCTCCTGCTTCTGCTCGAGCCAGGAGGAGTAGTTGCCCTTGAAGGGGATGCCGCGGCCGCGGTCGAGCTCGAGGATCCAGCCGGCGACGTTGTCGAGGAAGTAGCGATCGTGGGTGACGGCGACGATCGTCCCCTTGTAGTCCTCGAGGTGCTTCTCGAGCCAGGCCACCGATTCGGCGTCGAGGTGGTTGGTCGGCTCGTCGAGGAGGAGCAGGTCGGGAGCGCTGAGCAGGAGGCGGCAGAGTGCCACCCGGCGCCGCTCGCCGCCCGAGAGCGTGGCGACGTCGGCGTCGGCCGGAGGCAGCCGCAGCGCGTCCATCGCCGCCTCGAGCATCACGTCCAGGTTCCAGGCATCGGCGGCGTCGATCCGGTCCTGGATCCGGGCGAACTCGGCGGCGGTCTCGTCCGAGTAGTTCATCGACAGCTCGTTGAAGCGGTCGAGCAGGTCACGGAGCTCGCGAACGCCGTCCTCGACGTTGCCGCGTACGTCCTTGTCCGGGTCGAGCTGCGGCTCCTGCTCGAGCATCCCCGCGGTCGCGTTCGGATGCAGGGCGGCCTCGCCGCGGTAGCCGTCGTCGAGCCCGGCCATGATCCGCAGCAGCGACGACTTGCCGGCGCCGTTGTAGCCGAGGACGCCGATCCGGGCGCCGGGATAGAAGCTCAGCGAGATGTCCTCGAGCACCTTCCCCTTCGCCGGGAAGGTCCGCGAGACCTTGTACATCGAGTAGATGTATTCGGTGGGTGGGGCAGCCATTCGGCGGCTCAGGATAGAGGCGCCGGTCGGCGGGCTGTACGGTCGCGCGGCGATGAGCGCATCCGTCGGTTCCGAACCGCCGAGGCGGCCGCCCCCTCCGGCCGCATCCGGCTCGCTGCTGCCGATCGAGACCGAGCGACTGCTCCTCCGCGCCTTCGAGCCCGGCGACATCGACTCCCTCGCCGCCCTGCACGGCGATCCGCTGCTGACCCGTTGGGTCCCCTGGGGACCGCGGTCGCGGGCCCAGGCCGAGGAGGTCCTGCAGAGGAAGATCGCCAAGACCACGATCGAGTCCGAAGGCGACGGGCTCGGCATCGCGCCGGTCGTCAAGGGCGAGGAGAGCGAAACGGGCTCGGGGCCGATGATCGGCGACTTCATGTTGCAGTGCGCGAGCGTCGAACACTGGACGGCCGAGATCGGCTGGATGCTGTTCGCCGAGCATCAGGGCCGGGGCCTGGCCGCCGAGGCCTGCGAAGCGATCCTCCGGCTCGCGTTCGAGGATCTCGGCTTCCACCGCGTGTTCGCCAGGATCGAGGCCCGAAACGACGCGTCCCTGCGGCTGGCGGAGGGGCTCGGGATGCGACGCGAGGCCCACTTCGTCGAGAACGAGTGGATCCGCGGCGAGTGGGAGAGCGAGATCGTCTACGCGATGCTCGCTCGCGAGTGGAGCGCCCGGCGCGACCCGTAAGTGGACGCCGGCCGCCGCGATCCTGTGATACTGCGGCCGGGATGGACCGGAGGAAGCTGACAGCGTTCGGAGCCGCTGCCGCGCTTGCCTTCGCGGCCCTCGCCGGCGCCACCGCCGCGAACGCGCTCGACGACTGCCCGGCCCAGCCGCGTGGCCACGCCATCCACACGGCGAGCGGCATCTTCGAGTCGGTTGCATTCGACCCCCGCGGCCGGCTCTTCTTCACGAACTCGACGGCCGGCGAGCTGCTGATGATCCGGCGCTCCGGCGCGAAGCCGAAGGTCGTCCTCGACGGCATCGACGCCCCCGGCGGCATCGTCTTCCGCCGCAACGGCAACGTCCTCGTCGGCTTCGGTGACAGCATCGCCCAGGGAAGCGACGGGGAGGAGAACCCGGAAGCCGGCCTGATCGAGGTCGATCCTCGGACCGGCGAGAGCCACGTCTACGTCGACGGCCTGCAGATGGCGAACGGCGTCACCCGCGGCCCCGGCGGGCAGATCTTCGCCTCGACCGACTTCGGCACCGGGGTCGACCGGGTGCTCGACGGCGTCGTCGAGCTCGCCTGGGCGCCGCTGGACAGCTCGAACGGGATGGTCGTCGACCGCAGCAAGCGCAACCTGTTCGTCAATCAGACCTTCACCCCGACGCCGACGATCGCCCGGGTGCCGCTGGCCGACCCCACCGGGGCACGGCCGTGGTTCACCGCGCCCGAAGAGCCGGGGGCGTTCCTCGACGGGCTGACACGCGATCCCGACGGCAACCTCTACGCGGCTGCGAACGGCGGTGGCGCGGTCTGGAAGGTGAGCGGACGGACCGAGGGCTGTGTCCTCTGGCAGGGCCAGCCGTTCCCGAGCGGCCCCAGCGACGTCGCGTTCGGTCGCGGCAAGGGACGGTTCCCGAAGGGGAGCCTGTTCGTGACCACCTTCGGCGGCAAGCTGATCCAGCTCCGCCACGCACGCTGAGGGCCCTGGGGCGGTCTGGCCGCCCACGCCCGGCCTTCAGCCGTCGCCGATTACCGGTGCCTGTCCGTCGCTAGCCTGTGTGCATGGCTTCGAAGCGGCAGATATTCGTGGGCGGCGTGCCGATCGGCGGCGGCGCACCGGTCGCCGTGCAGACGATGACCAAGACCGAGACCGCCAACCTCGAGGCGACCATGAAGCAGATCCGGACGGTGGCCGACGCCGGGGCGGACCTCGTCCGCGTCGCGGTACCCCGTGAGAAGGATGCCGACGCGCTGCGGACGATCGTCAAGGAATCGCCGATCCCGGTCATCGCCGACATCCACTTCAACCACACGCTGGCGCTGAAGGCGATCGACGCGGGCGCCGACTGCATCCGTCTCAACCCCGGCAACATCGGCGGCCGCGACAAGGTCGCCGAGGTGGCTGTGAAGGCGACGGAGGCGGACGTGCCGATGCGGATCGGCGTCAACTCCGGCTCGCTTCCCAAGCACCTCCACGCGCTCGAGCGCGAGGCGCCCGTCGAGGCTCTCGTCGCCGCGGCGATCGAGTTCGTCGAGCTGATGGAGGGGCTCGACTTCACGAACTTCAAGGTCTCGATCAAGTCGACGAACGTGCCGAACACGATCGCCGCCAACCGCCTGCTCGCCGAGAAGATCCCCTACCCGATCCATCTCGGCATCACCGAGGCGGGGACGAAGTGGTCGGGCGCCCTGAAGTCCTCGGTCGGCCTCGGGACCCTGCTCGCCGATGGCGTCGGCGACACGATCCGGATCAGCCTCTCCACGTTCCACGCCGAGGAGGAGGTCAAGGTGGCCTGGGAGATCCTCAAGGCCCTGCAGCTCCGCGAGCGGGGCCCGGTGCTGATCGCCTGCCCGACCTGCGGTCGCCTCCAGTTCGACATGGACACCGTCGTCGCCGAGATCGAGCAGCGGCTCGAGTCCTACGCCGAGCCGATCGAGGTCGCCGTCCTCGGTTGCGCCGTCAACGGCATCGGCGAGGCCTCGCACGCCGACTTCGGGATCACCGGCGCCAAGGACGAGGGACTGATCTTCGCCCACGGCAAGCCGCTCCGAAAGATCCCGCAGGAGCAGCTCGTCGACGTGCTCTTCGAGGAGATCGACAAGTCGCTCGGCCGCGACGGCCGCATCGAGGTCGATGCCGGCGAGGCCGCCGAGGGCGCCGAGTGGCTGCGCCGGATCGAGGAGGAGAACGCAGGCGACCTGACGCCCGAGAAGCTCGCTGCGATGGAGAAGGCCGCCGCTGAGAGCGGCGAGGACATCACGGCGCCCGACGAGCCGTACCTGAAGCCGGTCAAGGGGCGCAAGGTCGAGCTCGGCGAAGAGGCCTCGCCGACCAGCGGCCGCCGCTTCACCCGCGCCTGACCGGACGCCTGCCGCGCGGCGCATCTCGGTGTCGTCGTCGGCTCACGGCCGATGGCCGCTTCACCTCCCGCATCGCCTCCGGCATAGAGTGGGGGAGTGGGAGCGAGCGAGGCGAGCGAGGTCCGGATCGACAGGGTGGACGTGGTCGACCTCCCCGTCCTGATGCCGATGCTGCGCGCCTATTGCGACTTCTACGAGGTCGATCCGCGCGACGACCGGCTCGTCGCCCTCTGCCGGGCGCTGATCGAAGACCCGACCGAGGGCGAGCAGGCGATCGCCCGCGACGACGAGGGGCGCCCGCTCGGGTTCGCGACCGTGTTCTGGACCTGGCAGACCCTCGACGCGGCCCGGATCGGGGTCCTCAACGACCTCTACGTGGTCCCCGACGCGCGCGGAGCGGGCGTCGGCCGCAGTCTGATCGAACACTGCCGGGGACTCTGCCGCCAGCGCGCCGCGGCGAAGCTCGTCTGGGAGACGGCGCCGGACAACGAGACCGCACAGCGCCTCTACGATGGCATCGGCGCCGAGCGCTCGACCTGGCTGACGTACGAGATCGACGCCTGGTAGCGCCTCGAGCCGCCGACCCCCGCGATGACCCGACTATCCGCCTACCTGCTGCCGACGCTCAAGGACGCGCCCGCCGACGCCGAGGCGCTCTCCCACAAGCTGATGGTCCGGGCCGGACTCGTCCGCCGGCTCGGCGCCGGCATCTGGACCTGGATGCCGGCCGGGTACCGCTCGGTCCGCAAGGTCGAGCAGATCATCCGCGAGGAGATGAACGGGATCGGCGCCCACGAGATGCTGATGCCGATCCTGCAGCCGGCCGAGCCGTGGAAGCGGACCGGCCGCTACGAGATCGACGAGCTCTTCAAGCTCCGCGACCGCCGCGATGCGGAGATGGTGCTGGCGATGACGCACGAGGAGGCCATCACCTCGCACATCGCCAAGGACGTCCGCTCCTATCGCGACCTGCCGCTGATGCTGTACCACCTGCAGACCAAGGAGCGCGACGAGCCGCGGCCGCGGGCGGGGATCCTGAGGACCCGCGAGTTCACGATGAAGGACGCCTACTCCTTCGATCGCGACGAGGCCGGCCTCGCGCGCAGCTACGAGCTTCAGTCGGGGGCCTACGAGCGGATCTTCGAGCGCTGTGGCCTGCGCTTCTATGCGGTCGAGTCCGACGTCGGGATGATGGGCGGCTCCGGCGCCCACGAGTTCATGGCGCCCTGTGAGGCCGGCGAGAACGAGGTCGCGCTCGCGCCCGGCTACGCCGCCAACGTCGAGGTGGCGAGCGCTGTGCCGAAGCCGGTCGAGCTGCCGCCGCCGCTCGACGAGCCCCGCGAGGCATCGACGCCGGGCCTGACCACCGTCGACGCGGTCGCCGAGTCGCTCGGCGTCCAGCCGGGCGCGTTGATCAAGTCGATGCCGGTCGTCGTCGAGGACGCGGGCCTCGTCCTCGTCCTCGTCCGCGGCGATCACCGCCTGAACGAGATCAAGCTCGCCAACCACCTCGGCGCGCCGTCGCGCCCGGCGACGGCCGAGGAGATCGAGGCGGCGATCGGGCCGGCGGGCTTCATCGGGCCGGTCGGCGCCGACTTGCGGATCCTCATGGATCGCGCGATCAGCGGCGCCGGCCTCGTCACCGGGGCGAACCGTCCCGACCTCCACCTGATCGGCGTCGAGCCGGGCCGCGACTTCACCTACGAGACCTGCGACGTCCGGATGGTCGAGCGCGGGGACACGACGCCGAGCGGCGACCCGATCGAGATCGAGACGGCGATCGAGGTCGGCAACATCTTCAAGCTCGGGACGCGCTACTCGGAGCCGCTCGGGGCGACCTACCTCGATCCCGACGGCGTCGAGCGTCCGATCGCGATGGGCAGCTACGGGATCGGGCCGGCCCGGATCGTCGCCGCATCGGTCGAGCAGCGGGCCGATGAGCTCGGGATCGTCTGGCCCAGTGCGATCGCACCCTGGCAGGTTCACGTCTGCGCGCTCGGCAAGGGCGGCGACGAGGTCGCCGCCGCCGCCGAGGCCCTCTACGAGGCGCTCCAGGCAGCCGGCGTCGAGACGCTGCTCGACGACCGCACCGAAGCGGGCACGGGGGAGAAGCTGACCGACGCGGAGCTGATCGGCTGTCCGCTGCGGATCACCGTCGGCAAGCGCGGCCTCGCCGAGGGCGTCGTCGAGGCGCGGGTCCGCTCCACCGGCGAGGACGAACGGATCCCGATCGCCGACGCGCCCGAGCGCGTGCGGGCGATCCTCGAGGGCATCGACGAGAGGGGATAGCGGTGCCCGCCGACGGGAAGCGACGAGCGCTCTCGCGACGGCGCCTGTTCGGCATCGACCGCTCCGGCCCGGAGCCGCCGCAGACCCGCGCCGGGCAGCCGCTGCGCCCGTTCACGGCGCCGAACCTGATCGGCTACGTGCGGCTCGCCGCGATCCCGGTCTTCCTCGTGATCGCGCTCGGTTCCGGCGACGGCCGCGACGCGGTCGCCTCGTTGATCTTCCTGGCGATCGCGCTCGGTGACCTCCTCGACGGCCTCGTCGCCCGCGCGACCGGCCAGTACAGCCGCATGGGGGCGCTGCTGGACCCGGTCGTCGACCGGCTGACGATTCTCTCCGGCGCCGTCGTCTGCTGGCACTTCGAGCTCCTGCCTCGGGTGGCGATCGCGCTGCTCGCCGCCCGAGAGGTGGCGACGCTCGTCCTCGCCCGCTACGGGCTGCGGCACGGCGCCGACCTGGAGATCACCTGGGTCGGGCGGATTGCCGTCTTCCTGATCATGGGTGGGATCTTCTGGTCGATGGTCGTCGACTGGACGATCATCGAGGTCGGCTTCTGCATCGGCGTCGCCCTCTCGATCCTCGCGACCGTGCTCTACGTGGGCGCCGCGAGGCGAAGGGCGCGGGCCTTCGCCGCCGCACAGGGTTCGGTGCAGCCGCCCGTTCAACCTTCAAGTTCTGATTGACCCTTCGGGTCACCCGCCTATAATCGGCAGGGAGCCGGAAAGCAGCCCGGCTCCTGCCACAAACGTCTACGGAAAGCCTGGGTGAGTGATGGACGAGACCTTCCCCGACATCGGCGCGATGAACGACGAGGAGCTGAAGGAGACGATCGACGAGCTCACCCGCGAGGAGCGCGAGGTTTCCTACCGGCGGCGGATGCTGCACGGCAAGATCGACATCCTCCGCGCCGAGCTGGTCAACCGGCTCAAGACCGATCGCGAGGCCGGCGAGACGCTGATCACCGGCGACGACGTCGAAAAGCTCACGGACATCCTCGCCGGGCGGGTCCGTGGCGACGAAGAGGCGGTCTAGCGACGAATGGCCCTGCACTGCCACGAATGCGGCTTCGTCAACGACGAAGGCGCCAACTACTGCCAGAAGTGCGGTGCCTACCTGGGCCGCTCCGAGGGCACCGAGGAACCCTCGACGCTGACCTACAAGATCGCCGAGACCGGTGACTTCCAGCCGATCGACATCGACCGCGTTGTCGAGGAGGAGGGCGCCGCGCTGGTGATCCGCTCCGGCGGCGGCCGCGCCGGCGAGAGCTTCGTGGTCGACCAGGACCGGATGAGCATAGGCCGCACCCCCGACGCCCCGATCTTCCTCGACGACGTCACCGTCTCGCGCAACCACGCCCTCCTCGTCCGCCGCCGCGACGGCCTCTACATCGACGACCTCGGCTCGCTCAACGGCACCTACGTCAACCGCCACCGGATCGAGTCTCACCTGCTCGATGACGGCGACGAGATCCAGATCGGCAAGTTCAAGCTCAGCTACCTGGAGCGCTGATCGATGGAACCAGCGACGAAGCCGGTTGTGCGTTCGGACTCCCGTCCCCGCAAGGCGCTGACGATCGGCGCCGTCTGCAAGGTCCTCGGCCAGGAGTTCGACGACATCTCGATCTCGAAGATCCGCTACCTCGAGGACCAGAAGCTGCTGACGCCGCGGCGGACCCGCGGTGGCTACCGCCTCTACAGCCAGGCCGACGTCGAGCAGCTCCGCGCGATCCTGCGGATGCAGCGTGACGAGTTCCTGCCGCTCCGCGTGATTCGCCAGGAGCTCGCCGCCGGCAAGATCGGCGGCGAGCGCGATCGCGGCGTCCGCGCCGCGGCGAGCCGGCGGGCGATGACGCTCGAGGAGCCCGACGAGTGGATCGGCGTCGACGAGGTGATCGAGCAGACCGGGGCGACGACCGAGCTGATCCGCGAGCTCGAGGACTACGGGATCGTCCAGCCCGAGCAGCGCAACGGCGGCAAGCAGTTCGACGAGACCGACGTCGAGATCGTCCGGGCGGCGACCGAGCTGTCGCGGTTCGGCGTCGGCGGCCGCAACCTCCGGGTCTTCCGGACCTCGGCCGACCGCGAGGCGGCGCTGCTCGAGCAGCTGATGGCGCCCGGCCTCAGGTCACGCAGCCAGGCCCGCCGCAAGGAGGCCATCGAGAGCCTCGAGGGCCTCGCGGCGACCTGCACGCAGCTCAAGCACCTGCTGCTCGTCCGCGATCTCAGGCGCCTCCGCGGCTAGTGGTCTAGGGCCGATGCCCACGGTCGTTCGCAGCCGCGTGATCGGCGCGAGCGCCGAGCGCGTCTGGTCGCTCGTCGCCGATCCGCACAACCTGCCGCGCTGGTGGCCGGAGACCCGCCGCGTCGAGGACGTCGCCGGGTCGGCCGGCGCCCGTCGCAGCACCTTCACGCAGGTGATGACGACGAGCAAGGGCCGGACCGTCCGCGCCGACCACCGCTGCACGGCGGCGACGGCCGGACAGCGGATCGTCTGGGAGCAGCTCCTCGACGGCACGCCGTTCGAGGGCTTTCTCCGCAGCGCCGAGTTGGAGGTCCGGCTCGGCGCGGCCGGCGAGGCGACCGAGGTGACGATCGAGGCCCGAAGGCGCCTCCGCGGCATGTCCCGGTTAGGCTCGTTGCTGATGAGGCGCGCAACCGGTCGCACCCTCGAGCAGGCCCTCGACGGGATCGAGCTGTCGGTGGCTCCGGAGGGCTAGGGGGGAGTGGGGAGATGACCCCGACCCGGGAGCTGCTCCGGCGCGACGCCGCCTACGACCGCTGGGGCGCGGCCGACCCCGGCGAAGGGCTCGGCGCCGCCGCCGAGGCGATGCTCCGCGCCGAGCTCGGGGAGTCCGAGCCGCTCGCCGGCGTTCCGCTCGATGCGGTGCGGATCGCGCCTCCGGAAACGATCCCCGCCGCCGTGATCGCGGCCGCCGGCGGCGAGGACGCCGTCAGCGTCGACGACGAGGATCGGATCCGCCATGCCGCGGGGAAGGGCTATCCGGACCTGATCCGGATGCGGAGCGGCGCCGTCGGGTCGGCTCCCGACGCCGTCCTGGCGCCGCCGGACGGCGAGCACGTCGCCGCCGTGCTCGAGGCCTGCGCGGCCGCCGGCGTAGCCGTGGTCCCGTTCGGCGGCGGCACCAGCGTCGTCGGCGGCGTCGAGCCCGAGCGGGGAGCCTTCGGGCGCCTCGTCGCACTCGATCTGACCGCCCTGCGCAGCGGTGCGATCGACCCGGTCTCGATGACGGCGCGACTCGGGCCCGGCCTCCGCGGGCCCGAGGCCGAGGCGCTGCTCAACACCGAGGGCTTCACCCTCGGGCACTTTCCGCAGTCCTACCGCTACGCGACGGTCGGCGGCTTCGCGGCGACCCGTTCGGCCGGGCAGGCCTCGAGCGGCTACGGGCGCTTCGATGCGCTCGTCACCGAGATCGAGCTGACCAGCCCGGCAGGGGTCCTGCGGACGCTCGAGACCCCGCACACCGCCGCCGGCCCGTCGCTGCGCGAGGTCGCGATCGGATCCGAGGGAGCCTTCGGGGTCATCACCGACGTCGGAGTCCGGGTCCGGCCGGCTCCCGCGCGGCGCCACTACGAGGGCTGGTTCGCGCCCGGCTTCCCGGACGGGATCGAGATCGCCCGTCGGCTTGCGCAGGACGGGGCGCTCCCGGACGTCGTCCGGCTCTCCGATCGCGAGGAGACACGCGTCTCGCTGGCGATGTCGGGGCTCGCCGGCGTCAGGCGAAGCGGCCTCGACGCCTATCTGCGCCTCCGCAGGCGCAGCGAGGGCTGCATGCTGATCGTCGGCTGGGAGGGCGAGCGCGAGGACGTCGAGCGCCGCCGCCAGCTCTCGCGGCAGCTGCTCCGCTCCGGCGGCGCGGTGCCGCTCGGCACCACGCCGGGCACCTCCTGGTCGCGGGGGCGCTACGAGGGGCCGCACCTGCGCGACCTGCTGATCGATCGGGGGATCCTGGTCGAGACGCTCGAGACCTCTCACACCTACACCCGGATCGGCGAGCTCTACGCGGGAGTCAGCGCCGCCCTCCGCGGCGCGATCGAGGCCGGCGGCCGGCGCGGGATCGTCATGTGCCACGTATCGCACGTCTACCGCGACGGCGCCAGCCTCTACTTCACCTTCCTGACTCCGGCCCGGCACGGCGCCGAGATCGAGCAGTGGAGGGAGCTCAAGGCCGCGGCCTGTGGGGCGATCGTCGCCGCCGGCGGGACGATCACCCATCACCACGCGGTCGGCCGCGACCACGTGCCCTACATGCGCTCCGAGGTCGGCGAGCTCGGCATCGACGTCCTCCGCGCGATCAAGGACCAGCTCGACCCGACCGGGATCATGAACCCCGGGAAGCTGCTCGGCTAGACAACTCCGGCGGAATGCTCCGCTGCGCGTCCGGTCCGGTCGGCTCGGTGGCGGGACGCCTACTTGCCGGACTGGCCGCCGCCCTGGCCCTGGGGCGTCCGGACGAGGGGGATGTCGCCGCTGGCGAGCTCGTCGCCGGTGAAGGGGAGGATCGGGACCTTCTGCTTCGTCGCCTGCTTGATCTCGGCCTGAAGCTGGTTGATCGGCGTCGCCGAGATGCGAACCGTCTTCGCCTGGTTGCCGACGGCGACGGCGATCGGCGTCGGAACCGAGAGCCGGCCCGAGAAGCCGCCGTTCTCGTCCGAGTCGAGGCGGTCGATCGGGTAGCCGGCGCTGTCGCCGACCATCAGCCAGACGAGGTAGGACTTGCCGGTGTCGAGGTTCGGGTCGAGGCCCTGGACGTCGACGTCGACGTAGAGCTGCTGCTGGTCGGCGACGAGTCCGAACACCGCCTTGCCGGCGACGCCGCTGCCGCCGACCGGCTTCAACGGCACCGTCGTGATGTTGCTCTCGGCGCTGGTCGTCGTGCTGGTTGAGGTCGAACTGTCGGACGCGCTGCCGGAGCCGTCGAAGACGCCGGCGATGGCGAGGATGCCGATGACGAGCAGCAGGCCGACCGCGCCGAGGCCGGCGATCAGCGTCCGGCGGCGGGACGCGGCTGCGTCCGCCTCGGCGTCCTTCGCCGGCGCCGCGACCGGAGCAGGGGCGGCGGCCGTGTCGGGCAGGGCGGCCTTGCGGCGCTTCCCGCGCGGCTCCGGGAGGCTCGGCTGCTCGGCATCGGGCGCGATCACCGCGAGGCCCGTCTGGATCCGCTTCGCGAGGTCGAGGGCCGCCGGGTCGGCCTGGAGGTGGCGAATCGCGTCGGCCCGGCCGATCGGATCGGCCTGGCCGAGCAGGAAGTCGGTCAGCGCCACGTCGGTGTCGGGGTCGGCGCCACCGATCTCGGCCAGCGCCGCCCGGGCCCGCTCGCGGACGTCGTCCGCCGAGCCGCCGAGCAGGCCGGCGATGTCCTCGTAGCTCTGCCCGCGTTCGACGAGGAGTTGGAGCAGCGCGCGTTGATCCCCTTGCAGTGGCATCCGCGGAAGCCTATGCAACCGGGTGGATGGGCGATGCAGCCTCGCGGCGGCGGCCCGATCGACCCGATGCCGAATAGTCTGGCCCGATGGCGGACGAGCCCGGCACGGTCCCCGAAGGCCACCTGGCCGACCTCCTCGGCATCGAGGGGTTCGAGTTCGACGGCGAGGCGATCGCGACGATGCGGCTGCCGGTCCGCGACGGCGTCAAGCAGCCGTTCGGGATCGTCCACGGTGGCGCCTTCGCTGCCCTGTCGGAGACGGTCTGCTCGATAGCGACCTACACGGCGGTCCGTCCCCGGCTGGCGCTGGGGCAGGCCAACGAGACGATCTTCATGCGGGCGGTCACCTCCGGCACCGTTCACGCCCGTGCCCGCGCCCTGCACCGCGGCAGCACGAGCTGGGTCTGGGACGTCGAGATGCGCGACGACGAGAAGCGCCTCTGCGCGACCTCGCGGCTGATCATCGCCGTCCGCGACGCCCGCTGATCGGCCCGGCTACCCGCGGAAGCCGTTCGTGATCGGCAGGCGGCGGTCGCGGCCGAAGGCCTTGGTGGTGATCTTCACCCCCGGCGGCGCCTGGCGGCGCTTGTACTCGGCGCGATCGACGAGATCGGCGACCCTGAATGCGTCGGCGCGGCCCATCCCCGACTCGATCAGGTCCTCGCGGCTCCCGTCGCCTTCGATGTAGAGGGCGAGTGCGGGGTCGAGGACCTCGTAGGGCGGCAGCGAGTCGGTGTCCTTCTGGTCGGGGCGGAGCTCGGCGGAGGGGGGACGCTCGATCACCGAGGGCGGGATCAGCTCGTGGTCGGAGCGGCCGGCGCGATCGGCGGTGAGCTCGTAGACGAGCTGCTTCGGCACGTCCTTGAGGACCGCGAAGCCACCCGCCATGTCCCCGTAGAGGGTCGCGTAGCCGACCGACATCTCCGACTTGTTCCCGGTGCTGAGCGGCAGCCAGCCGAACTTGTTCGACATCGCCATGACCAGGTTGCCGCGGATCCGTGCCTGCAGGTTCTCCTCGGCGATGCCGGGCTCGCGGCCGGCGAAGTGGGGGGCGAGCAGCCGGTCGTAGGCCGCCATCACCTCGGCGATCGGCAGCTCGATCGTGTCGGCGCTGAGGTTCGCGCCGATCATCCGCGCGTCCGCCTGCGTCTCCGCGCTCGAATGCGGCGAGGGCATGACGATGCAGGTGAGCCGCTCGCCGCCGAGGGCGTCGGCGGCGATCAGGGCGACCAGCGCCGAGTCGATGCCGCCGGAGAGGCCGAGGACCGCATGGTCGAACCCGTTCTTGGCGGCGTAGTCGCCGAGGCCGATGACGAGCGCCGCGTAGACCTCCTCGATCGGTGGCTTGACCGGGACGATCCGGCTCGCGACCGGCTCGCGGTCTCCAACCGCGGTTTCGAGCGACGCCGTCAGCGGCACCGCGGCCTCGACCGCAGGCCCGGCGACGGGGAGCTCGATGTCGCAGACGAGCAGCTCCTCGGCGAACTGGGCTGCCCGGGCGATCGTCTGCCCGTGGGCGTCGACGACGAAGCTGTGACCGTCGAAGACGAGCTCGTCCTGGCCGCCGACCATGTTGCAGAGGGCGATCACGGAGCCACACTCGCGGGCGCGCTCGGCAACCATCTGCTCCCGCTCGGTGCCCTTGAAGCGGTGGTAGGGAGACGCGGAGGCGTTGACGATCAGCCGCGCCCCGGCCGCGGCCTCCTCGGAGCTCGGCGGACCCGGCAGCCAGATGTCCTCGCAGATCGTCAGCCCGATCAGCGCCCCGTCGAGCGCGACGAGCTCGCCGACCGGACCGGGGTCGAAGTAGCGGCGCTCGTCGAAGACCCCGTAGTTCGGCAGGTGGGCCTTTCGGTAGCGGGCCGCGATCCGTCCGCCGGCGATCACGGCGAGGCCGTTGTGGACGGCCGCGTCGCGGACCGGGCAGCCGACCATCGCGACGATCCCCTCGACCTGCTGGGCGAGCGTCTCGAGCGCCTCCTCGCAGGCGGCGAGGAAATGCGGCTTCAGCAGCAGGTCCTCGGGCGGATAGCCGCTCAGCATCAGCTCGGGAAAGAGGACGAGATCCGCCTCGGCATCACGGGCGCAGCCAATCCAATCGACCGCCAGCGCGGCGTTCCCGTCGATGTCGCCGACCGTCGGGTTCACCTGTGCGAGGGCGAGGCGGAGGACCGTGCCGGGATCGCTCATCGGTTGATTATCTCCGCCCACCGCTACCTGACGCGGTCCACGGTGTTCATGGGCCCGACGCCGCTGCTACCTTGCTGCGGCCCAGAACCCCGGAAGGAAGCAACTTGCGCCGTCTCGTCCTCGCCTCATCGCTCGTTTCGCTCGCCGTCGTGACGGCCTTGACGGCAGCAGCAACGACCGCCGGCGCCGCCGTCCCGGGGGTCACGCCGCAGGCGGCGAAGACCGCTCTCGAGCGGGCCGAGCGGGCCCTCAACGCCCCCGAGACGCTCTCGACTGCCCCCGCCGCAGGCAGCCGCGACGCGACCGCCGCGCTGCGCGACCTGGCGGTCGCGCTGCCGGCGCTCCGGGGCGCCGACCGGGCTGCGGCGCGCGACCTCCTGGCGCGACCCACCGACAAGCGGGACCGCGATTACTTCGGCAAGGAGGCGGCCGATTCGCCGACCTGCGACGCCGACTTCTGCGTCCACTGGACCGACAAGGCCGCCAACCGGCCGGCCAAGAACGTGTTCGACCAGATCCTGCCGGCGATGACCCACAGCCGGACGGTCGAGAACACCAACCTCGGCTGGAAGAACCCGAAGTCGGACGGCAAGCGCGGCGCCCGCCACGGCAAGGGCCGCGAGGGCCAGGTCGACGTCTACGTCACCAACCTCGGCGCGAACCTCTACGGCTACGCCTCGACCGATCCCGGCCAGAAGGGCCGGAAGCGCTTCGCCTACCTCGTCCTCGACAACGACTACGTCGACTTTCCGACCGGCCCGGTCAAGTCGATGCAGGTGACCGTCGCCCACGAGTACAACCACATCCTCCAGTTCAACTACGACGTCGCCGAGGACCTCTGGCTGTTCGAGGACACGGCGACCTGGGCGGAGGAGCAGGTCTATCCGGAGATCAACGACTACCTGAACTACCTGCCGGCGTTGGCGGGCAAGCCGGAGAAGCCGATGACCGGCAGCAGCATCAAGATCTACGCCGAGGCCGTCTGGAACCACTGGCTGAGCGGCATCTACGGAAAGGACGTCGTCCGCAGGACCTGGCAGGTCTCGCCGAAGCAGCGAAGCTTCGCCGTCGCCTCCTACGACAAGGCGATCAAGAAGGCCGGCGGCCCCGGGTTCGCGCGTGAGCTCGGCGGCTTCTTTGCTGCCACCGCCGAGTGGCGGTCGCTGCCGATCTTCCCCGACAACGACGTCTACCCGAACGTGAAGCGCACCGCCGGCCTCGGCGCCAAGTCGAAGCGGACGAAGCTCGACAACACCGCCTACCGGCTCTACGACGTCGACCCGAGCGCCGATCCGTCAGTGACGCTGAAGGTCAGGGCCGACAAGGGCACGCGCAGCTCGATCTCGCTGATCGGCCGCCAGGGCGGCTCGACCAGCGGCACGGTCACGCTGGCGACGAAGTACCTCGGCAAGGGCGGTTCGGGCAAGGTGACGCTGCCGAACCCGGGCAGCTTCTCGCGGGTCACCGCGATGGTCGCCAACGTCGACGGTCGCAGCAGCCGGAAGACCCGTCGCGGCAAGCGGATCTACAAGTCGGACGGCTCGACCTACCGGTTCCACCTGGAGGGCTGAGCCGCAGCCCGCGGGCCGGCTTCAGTCGGCCGGCGCGACCGCGACCGGGATGCCGTTGAGGACGGCGTTGCCGGAGAGGGCGTCGACGAGCGTCTCGTCGGCGAGCAGGTTCGAGTTGACGCCGGCGTTCTCCGCCGCGACGGAGAGCCGGGCCCCCGCGACGTCGTGGCCCCAACCGTGGGGGATCGAGACGACGCCGGCCATGATCGCGTCGGTGACCTCGACCGGGACGACGACGCTCCCCGCGCGCGAGCTGACGGCCGCCGCGCCGCCTGCGGTCAGGCCGAGCCGTTCGGCGTCGTCGGGGTTGACGTGCATCGTGCAGCGATCCTTGCCGCGGACGAGGTGCGGCAGGTTGTGCATCCACGAGTTGTTCGAGCGCAGGTCGCGGCGACCGATCAGGACCATCCCTTCGCGATCGCGATCCATCGCCGCGGCGAGGCGGTCGAGGTCGGCGACGAGCGCCGGCGGGCAGAGCTCGACCTTGCCGCTCGCGGTCCGCAGGACCGCTGGGATCCGCGGTCGCATCGGGCCGAGATCGACGCCGTGCGGCTTTCCCTCGAGGACGCCGAGGGTCAGTGCCGTTCCCTCGCCCCGGCCCGCTCGCCCGTCGATCCCGGCGCCGTAGGGGCCGCAGCGGAGCATCAAGTCGAGGACACGCTCGGGCCCGCGCCGTTCCCCGAGCCCAGCCAGGACGTCGGCAGGGTCCATGCCTTCGGCCGGCGAGCCGGCGGTCACCGTCTCGCGGCGGGCCACCTCGAGGGCGACCATGTCGTCGAAGCCGTCGACATCGACGTCGGTCCCGGCGCCGGCGAACAGGCCGGCAAGGCGGAGCATCGTCCGCCACTCCGGCTCGATGGCCGGATCCGGAGGCAGCACCGGCGGCGTGAAGTTGGCGATGTTGCGGACCGAGAGCTGGTAGAAGGCGAGGTCGTAGTGCGGACGCTCGAGCGGGGAGTGGACGGGGAGGACGACGTCGGCCCGCGAGCTCGTCTCGTTCAGGTAGCAGTCGATCGAGACGAGGAGGTCGAGCGAGTCGAACGCTTCGCTCAGCCGTCCGGCGTTCGGGGTCGAGACGAGCGGGTTGCCGGCGACCGTCACCAGTGCCCGGACCTGGCCCTCGCCGGGCTCGATGATCTCTTCGGCCAGGCAGGCGACCGGAAGCTCGCCGAACGACTCGGGGAGCCCCCGGACCCGGGTGCTCCAGCGACCCATCGCGAAGCCGCGCCCGCTTCCGCCCTTGCCGCTCGAGTTGGTCTGCGCCGCCGCAGCCAGCGGGAACATCACCCCGCCCGGGCGGTCGAGGTTGCCCGTCAGGGCGTTGAGGACGTCCACCAGCCAGCTCGCGAGCGTGCCGAACTCCTGCGTCGTCGTGCCGATGCGGGCGTAGACGGCAGCAGTCGGGGCGGCAGCGAGGTCGCGGGCGATCCGGCGGATCTCATCGGCGGCGATGCCACAGGCCGTGGCCGCGGATTCGGGGTCGAAGCGGGCGACCGCTTCGCCGATCTCGTCGAGGCCGGCGAGGTGCTCGGTCAGCGGGCCGGGGTCCGCGAGGTCCTCGGCGACGATGGTGTGGACGAGGGCGGCGAGGAAATGCGCGTCGCGGCCGGGGCGGATCGGGTGGTGCTCGTCGGCGGACTCGGCGGTCCGGGTCCGGCGCGGGTCGACGACGACGATCCGGCCGCCCCGCTCCTGGATGCCGCGGAGCCGGCCGCGCATGTCGGGAGCCGTCATCAGCGAGCCGTTCGAGGCAAGCGGGTTCGCGCCCAGGATCAGCATGTAGTCGGTCCGGTCGACGTCGGGGATCGCGAGCGAGAGGCCGGTCCCGAACATCGACGCCGAGGAGATCTGCTTCGGGAGCTGGTCGACGCTGGTCGCGCTGAAGATGTTCCGGGTCCCCATGGCCTTGATCAGGGCCCGCAGGTAGATCAGCCCGTCGAGCGTGTGGGCGTTCGGGTTGCCGAGATAGACCGCCGTGGCGTTGCGGTCGCCGTCCTCGCGGACCGGCGCCAGTCGCTCCTCGATCGCCGCGAACGCCTCGTCCCAGCTCGCCGGGACCAGCTCGCCGTCGCGGCGCACCATCGGCGTCGCGATCCGGTCGGGGTCGGCATGAAGCTCGCCGATGCTTGCCCCCTTCGGGCAGATGAACCCCTTGCTGAAGACGTCCTCGTCGTCACCGCGGACCTTGACGACCTCACCGCCGGAGATCTCGATCGCGAGGCCGCACGTCGCTTCGCAGAGTGGGCAGGTGGCGAACCTGGTTTCGCTCTCCCTCATCGCGGCATCGATCTTCGCAGATGCCATGCCGGGCGGCGGTGGCCGTCGCGCTAATCGCGGATGCGGCGGCGGCTCACGTTGGTGACGATCACCGCCAGCACGGTGACGAGGTAGAACTGGCCGAGCAGCGCCTCGGTGACCGCGACGGCACGGCCGACGTCGGTGGCGGCGGTCAGATCGCCGTAGCCGACCGTCGTCAAAGTCGCGAGGCTGAAGTAGAGGAAGTCGTTCGGGGTGCCGGGCTGGCCGTGAGCGAAGAAGGTCTGGCTGCTGACGTCCTCGACGGCCGCGAACAGGACCGCGAACGCGAGCCCGATCAGCAGGTAGATCGACAGTCCGCAGTAGATCGTCTGCACGGTCACCCGCTTGTCCTCGCGAAGCTCGCGGATGACGCCGACGACGATCGCGGCCGGCGTCAGCAGGACGAGGAGCAGGGTGAGGATCCGCGGGGCCGTCGGGGCGAGGTCGCTGATCCCGAACAGGGCGACGCCGACGACGAGGGCAACGCCGGTGAGCACCGCGATCGCGACGTGAACGATGTGGCGGTGGAAGCCGGCGGCGCGGAGGGCGAGCACGATCACCGTGCTCTGCAGGACGATCGTGATGAACCGGGTCAGGTCGCCGGAGCTGGCGGCGAGCTGGAAGATCATCGCGACGACGATCGCAGCGAGGACGAGCCCGAAGCTCCGCCGCGGCTCGGTCAGCGGCAGCGCGTCGCCGATCGCCCGCCGGAGCGGCTTCCTCCCGGGCGTGCTCATCGGTGCTTGCGGATCACCTTGGCGACGATCTTGCGGTACTTGCGGACGTCGCCGCGGAGCCAGTCGACGTGGTCGTTCCGCCAACCCTCGAGATCCTTGAAGTAGCGGGAGTCGTTGGCCATCGAATGGCCGATCACGTTCCTCATGCCGATCCGGTAGCGCTGCTTGAGCCAGGCGGTCAGCTTCGTGGCGGCCCGGATCTGCTTCTTGCGCCCGAGGATCGCCCGATCGGCGCCGTGCTTGCCGGAGCGTCCCTCCTGGACCATCTCGATCCCGATCGAGGTCTGGTTGAGGCCGATCGTGTGGCGGCAGCGGGTGTTGAGCCGGGTGAGCTGGTGGATCGTGCCGTCCTTGTCGACGACGAACTGCGAGCAGACGCCGGGCTTCTCGCCGAGCGAGGGGGTGTTCGCGGCGAATGCGTTGTGGACCGGTCCGTAGGTGGCCGTCGCCGTGTAGTGGAGGACGATCACCTTCGGGTTGCGGAGCCGCCAGGTCCGGTCGCCGTAGTGGCGGTGGGAGTAGTTCGCCATCTGGCGCTTCCGGCCCTTCCCGTAGGGAATCGGGTCCCAATCGGTCTTCGGCTTCGGAACGTCGGTCGCCCGCGCCGCACTCGTCGGCTCGCCGGCGGGCGCACCCGCGCCGGTCCCGAGCGTCGCGGCGAAGACGGCGAGCGCGCAGGCGGCCGCGGCGAGGATCGTTGCGAGCCTGCTCATCGGCTCGAGGTTACGGCACCCCCGCAGGCTAGGTTTCCATCGTCTTGGGAGCGAACGGGTTGCATTGCCGGCCGCAGCCGGTACCGCGTCGGAGGGCGTGAGCGGTG
>Ga0070659_100000611_pt1 | contig 26197 bp, 23 predicted proteins | sample KBSC23metaG_FD_64666 | JGI IMG/M metagenome (GOLD analysis project Ga0070659, IMG submission 64666) | Corn rhizosphere microbial communities from Kellogg Biological Station, Michigan, USA - KBS C2-3 metaG | ecosystem: Host-associated > Plants > Roots > Rhizosphere > Soil ... | reverse complement strand
CCGTTGCCGGCCAGCAGGTGCGCATGGCCGGTCGGCCCGACCTCGACGATCCGGCTGGCACCCCAGTCGGAGACGACGATCCCGTGGGCCGACGCCGCGGCGCCCATCGGGTAGGTGAGCCGGTCGCCGAGATCCTTGCCGGGGCCGCCCGCGACGGTCCGGACGGTGCCGTCGGCGGAGACGTCGCGCACCGCGTTGTTGTAGGTGTCGGCGATCAGCAGCCCGCCGCGCCCGTCCGGCGTCATGTCGCCGTAGAACCAGCCGTCGTGGTCGCGCACGTCGAACCGCGCGTTGACGAGCCGGCCGCCGTCGCCGGCGTAGCCGGGGGTGCCGCCACCGAGGCTGCCGACGTCGCCGGGCGAGACAGTGGTGCCATACATCCGGGCGGCGTCGGCACCGGTGTTGAGGCCGAGCAGGTAGACGGCCGACGAGTCGACCACCCAGACGCTCGCGAAGGCGCTGCCGACGCCGCGATAGGTCTCGCTCGAGGCGAGCAACGCGAGGCCGTGCGGCCCGACCACCATTCCCGCGATGAACGGCAGCCGCGCGGTCGGCGCGGCCTGCTCGGCGTCGCCGGGCTGCGGCGACGGCGTCGTACCGAAGGTCGTGTCGGTGAACGACGGATAGGACCCGTCGCCGGCGATCGTGTCGACGGTCCCCGCTGCGACCGTGCGCGCGTGGTCGGTGCCGGCATAGAACGTGACCGGATGCGGCGACAGGTTGAGGAAGCGGATTAGCGTGGCCGCGATGTAGCCGGGCTGGTCGGTGCCGTAGCGACCGTCGGACGGCCCGCTCGCCTGCCCGCCACCGACCGGGCTGTTGCTGACGTCGGCGGCGTAGGTCAGGTTGGAGTCGGCGACGTAGAGGTTGCCGTCGTCGTCGGCGGCCATCGCGGCGATGTTGAAGAACGCCGCGTTGCGGGCCGGGCCGCCGTCGTTGCGGCCGGCCGGGAGACCGACCGCGCCGGCGACGAACTGGTTGGTGCCGTCGGCTCGTAGCCGGCCGATGGCGGGTGCGCCGGCCGGCACGTCGCGCGCCTGCCAGTCCGGGCCGCCCGGGTCACCGGAGTCGACGTACCGGTTGAACGTGTAGAACACGCCGCCCTGCTGGTCCGGGACGATGCGGATGTCGGTGTTCTCGATCCAGCCCCAGCCGCGGCTGAACCGGCCCTCGACCGGCCCGCTGAGGTTGCCCAGCGTGCGCACCCGGCCGTCGGGGTCGAGCGTGCGGATGTAGGCGCTCGGCTGCGCGTGCAGGTCGGAGCCGACGTCGACCCAGAAGATCCGCCCGGCGTGGTCGACGACGACGTTGCCGGGGCTCACCGAGGTCTCCAGGCCCGGCAGCCCGTCGCAGCGGCCGCCGAAGACGGTGCTGACCGTGCCGGGCCCGTGGGTGATCCGCGCCGGGGGGTAGAAGACCGACTTGCGGTCGCCGGCCAGGTTGGGATCCCACGGATCGGACGGCGTACTGCGCGGTGCGGTCGTCGCGGCGGCTGCGGCCACCGAACGCGGCAGGAAGGGGTTCGTTGCCGGGCTGCCCGCGGTCGGCATCGCGTTGTGCACGCGGTTCGCGCGCGGATCCCGGCTGCCGAACTTCCCGGCCAGCTCGGCTTGGGCTTCCTGCGTCACCGGCAGCCGACCGAGCACCGGGGTCGCGGCCGGTACGACGAGGTGCCGCCCGTTGCGGACGTCGAGCACCAGCTGCCGCGGGCCCATCGTGCCGAGCGAGATGAACGGCGTCGTCAGCGCGCGGGACTTGGCCGCGGTGCCGAAGGCCGCGTTCCAGGCGGGCACCCACGCCCCGAGCAGGGCGACCGCGAGAACTGTGCGCAGCGCTTTGCCGGCCCGGTGGCGACCGTTCGGCCCGCCGCGCACGACACCTCCCCCGACGAGCCAGGCGCTGGGGAGAAGCCTGGACAAGCCAGGACAAACGGTAAGGCGCCGGTGTACCGGAAGCAAGGTAGGTACGGCTTCCACCCGGTTCGCCGGATCGCTCGCGAGCCGGGCCGAAAAACGCCAGGATGACCAGCGGGCGACCGGCGGCCGGCCGGCGGACGGGGCAGGGGGAGCGATGAACGTCGTACGGCGCAGCGCGATCGGGACCGGACTCACCGCAGTCGCGATGGTCGTCGGGCTGGCCCTGCCGCCCGCGGCCGACGCGGTGGTGGCGCCCAAGGTGACCGCGGTGTCACCCGCGAGCGGCTACACCGCCGGCGGCAACCGGGTCACCGTCTCGGGGTCCGGCTTCAGCGGCGTGACGGCCGTCTACTTCGGCGCGACCAAAGGCAGCGCCATCAAGGTGCTGTCGACCGGCAAGCTGACGGTGACCGCGCCGCCGCACGTCGACGGGCGGGTGGACGTACGGGTGAAGACGACGGTCGCGGAGTCCGCGATCGTGCTCGCCGACCACTACACCTACAAGCCGACGCCGGTCAGTGCGGTCACGGTGCTGGGCGTCACCGGCATCAGCGTCGCGCTCGGCTGGACGAACCCGAAGGATCCCTACCTCAACCAGATCGTCGTTCGGCGCAGCGCCGCGGGATCCTCCACGCCGCCGACGCTGGCGACCGGCGTCGCCGTCGCGACGCTGGCGAAGACGGCGACGTCGACGGTCGCGACGGGGCTCGCCGCCGGGTCGACGTACGCGTTCTCGGTGTTCGCCCGGGACGCGAACGGCCACTACGCGACCGCGGCGACCAAGGTCACCCACACGATCGCCTGGGGCACTCCCGATCTGACCGACCCGAGCCAGGGTTTCCCGGCGGCTGTCACGTGCGTCAGCACCTCGTTCTGCGCGCTGGTCGACCAGCTCGGTACGGCGATGAGCTTCCTGGGCAACGGCTGGCAGACCCCGCAGAAGCTGACCCTGGATCACAGCCTGACCGCGGTGTCGTGCACGGCACCGACGTTCTGCGTGGCAGTCGGGACCGAAGGCTTCGCCGCGGCGTTCGACGGGACCGGCTCGGCGCCGCCGACGACGTTCAACACCGGCGACGCGAACAACCTGACCGGGGTGTCATGCCTCTCGGACACGTTCTGCATCGCCGTCGACTCGATCGGGCAGGCGTTGACGTATCACGGCGCCGGCGTGTGGACGGCGGCCACGATCGACCCCTTCGGCTTGACCGGGATCTCGTGCGTCAGCGGGCCGTTCTGCGTCGCGGTGGACCCCGGCGGTGACGCCGTCACCTACAACGGTTCGAGTTGGACGTTCACCCCGGTGTTCCCCGGTTCGTTCTCGAGCGTGTCGTGCGTGAGCTCGACGCTGTGCGTAGCGATGGGGGAAGGCGGCGCGACGTCCGTCTACAACGGCACGACGTGGGGCCAGCACGCGACGAGCACGTTGGCGTCGGCCGCAGTGGTGTCGTGTTCCTCGACGACGTTCTGCCTCGCCTCGGACATCTTCGGCAACACCGAGGTCTACAGCAGCGTCGCCGGGACGTGGGGCGACGCACACACCATGTGCGACAGCTGCGATCTCGGCATCACCGGTGTCTCCTGCCCGGCCGATTCGCTGTGCATGGCGGTGGACGGCAACGCCGGTCGCTACTCGATCCTGAGCTTGGCCGACCAGTGGACCGACCCGGTAGACGGCGACGTCACGACGCTGCCGCAAGGCGTGTCTTGCCCGACGGCGACATTCTGCGCGCTGACCGATACCGCCGGCCGGGCTCGGCTCTCGAACGGATCGGTGTGGGACAGCGGTACGCCGGTGTTCGCGACCCTCGGTCCCGTCTCGTGCCCGACCGCGACGTTCTGCCTGGCTGCCGCGGCGATCGATGTCGCCGCGTACCAGGACGGCCAGTGGAGCGCGCTGACGAACCTCGAACCAGCAAACGGATCGACGACGATCAACGACGTGTCGTGTTCGTCGCCGTCGTTCTGCGCCGCGGTCGACTCGAAAGGCCGGGTCGCCTTCTACAACGGCACTCAGTGGAGCGCCCTCGGCACGATCGATCCCGATGCGCTGACCACCGTGTCGTGCTCCGGGCCGAAGCTGTGCGTCGCCGCCGACACGAGCGGACGCTTGCTCAACTTCAACGGCCTCACGTGGTCGAGCCCGACGTACGCCGACACGTACAACCGCGTCACCGACGTGAGTTGCGCCGGCGCGAACTTCTGCGCGGCTGTCGACGACGCCGGCAACGCGTTGTACTTCAACGGAAGCTCGTGGAGCGCGCTGAGCATCATCTCCGGCGGCGGCGGGGCGCTGTCCCTGTCGTGCGTCAGCGCGCGGTTCTGTTACGCGACGACGACCGCGTCGACTGTCAGCGGCTTCGGGCCGGGATTGACGGCGATCGAGTCCACCCTGCCGTCGCACGGCTTCCCGACTCAGATCTCCTGCAACGCGACGCCGATGTGCGTCGTCGCCGACAGCAGCGGCGAGACGATCAAGGGCATCTGAACGCGTGTCCGCGGGGCTGGTCGAGGACGTCGCGCGGCGGCTGGACGCGGGCGACGTACCCGGCGCGGCCGAACGCCTCCGGAACGTCTCCGCGCCCGAACTCGACGACGTCGATCTCGCCGACGTCGACGCGTTGTTCGCCCGATTGCCACCGTCGGTCGTCGAGGCCGACCCGCGGCTGCAACTGTTGCTCGCCCGGCTCTGCCTGGACGCGGTGCAGATCGCCCGCCGTACCGAGTTGCTCGACGGGCTGCGGTCGCGGCTCGCCGGCATCGACGCGACGGATCCGCCGACCGGTGTCGCGGTGCGCATAGAGCTCGCTCGCGATCTGATGCGCGACGGACAGCCGGAGCCCGCCGACGCACTGGCGGCCGAGGTGCTCGAGCTTGCCGGTCCGGACGACCTCTATGCCCGCGCGCTCGCCTGCGAGGTGCGCGGTCGCGCGGTCGCGTGGTGGGCGGACTCCAACGCCGAGCTCGCCGAGGCGCGCCGATGGCTGGAGCAGGGGCTCGCGGCCGCGACCCGCCTCGGCAGCGCCGACCTGAGCGCTGTCGTGCTCGGGTTCCTCGGCTACCGCGTCGAGTTCGCGGCCGGCCGGCTCGACGACGCTGCCCGCCACCTGGCCGCCGCCGCCGACGTCATCGCCGGCCGGCCGCGGCGGCGCAGCATGCTGCTGACCTTCCTCGCCGAGGTCGAGCACAACCGCGGCTGTTTCGACGCCGCGGCGGCCGCCCTCGACGAGGCGGCGGTGATCGCGGCCGGCCTCGGCGACGACCGGCTGCTGGCGTACGTCGCCTGGGAGCGCGCCCGCGGAGCCGGTTGGCAGAACCGGATCGACGAGCTGCAGATCCAGATCCTCACCGTGCAGCAACATGCCGGCGACTGGTTCGACCATCCGTCGGGAATGGCGTTCCTCGCCGAGATGGCAGACCTCCTCGACCGCAACGGCGACGACGTCGGCGCGGCGCGCTACCTCACCAAGGCGCTCGCCCGGATGACCGAGCTCGGCATCGACGATCCCGACGTGCTGCTCGTCGCCGGGGCGATCGAAGCGCGGCACGGCGATCCGGAGCGGGCGCTCGCGCTCTTGGAGCGGGTCGCCGCGGTCGGCGGCCTGCCGCCGATGCGCCGCTGGCGGCTCGACCTGCTCACGGTCCTCGCCGGCGCCCGGCTGCACGGGCGCGGCCGGCCCGGTCTGGCCGGCGAGGCCGCCGCGGTGTTCGAGACGGCCGCGATCGCCGGCGTGCCGGACGCGCCCGCACTCGTCGAGCCGGAGGCGACGGATCTGCTGGTGGGCCTGGCGGCGACCGCGGGGTCCGCCGCCGCCGCCCGGCTGTTGCACCGATCCGGTACGACGCGCATCCAGGTGCTCGGCGAGTTCAACGTCACCCGGGCGGGCGTCGGCGTCCGGCTCGCAACCGGCCAACCGGTGCAGCTCGTCAAGATGGTCGCCGCACACCAGGGTGCGATGACGGTCGACGCGGTCGTCGAGGCGCTGTGGCCGGACGAGTCCCCGGACAACAGCCGCAAGCTGCTGCGCAACGTGCTGAGCCGGCTGCGCAGCTCGCCGAGTGACCTGCTGATCCGCGACGGCGAGGTGCTGCGGTTCGGCGACGACGTCGTCATCGACGTCAAGCAGTTCGACAACGCGGCGGCGCGCGCGCTCGGGCTGCGCGGTGTCGACGACGAGGCGGCGGCCGCGCACGCGCGGGTCGCGGTCGGCGCCTACCGCGGCGACCTGCTGCCGATGGATCAATACGAGGACTGGGCCGCGGAGCTGCGGGAGCGGACCCGGAGTCGCTACACGGCGGTGCTCCGGTTGCTGGCCGACGTGGCGGAACGGCGCGGTGACGTCGACGAAGCCGTCCATCATCTGCGCCGCGCGATCGACGCCGAGCCGCTCGACGTCGACGTACAGCGGCGGCTGGTGCACGTGCTGACCCGTGCCGGCCGGACCGCCGCCGCCGAACGCGCCCGGCGGCAAGTCGAAGTGACCGAATTCTCCCTGGGTGTGCGAAACCACCCGATCTCGTGAGGCGCTGACGAGACGCCGGCCGGCAAGGCTGCTCGCGTGCTCATCACGTTCGTCATCAAGGCCGACGCCGACGCGCTTCGCGACGGGAACTGCGTCGGCTGGGCGACCGAGGTGGCGACCGGACACCGGGAATCGTTCGCGACCAGCGCGGAGCTCATCCAGCTGCTCGGCGACGCGGCCAACGCGAAGACGGAGGACAAGCAATGAACGCACGGGGAACTGAGCTGGTCGGTGCCTGCGGGCTCGCGCTCGTGCTCGGCACGACGCCGGCGAACGCCGCGTTGGTCGGTACGACGAAGTGGACGCAACTCTCGCCGGCGACGCATCCCAGCGCGCGCTACTACTCCGCGATGACGTACGACGGCTCGCACAACCTGGTGCTGTTCGGCGGATACACCGACGGTGTCGGTTTCCTCTCCGACACCTGGGTCTGGGACGGGTCGACGTGGACGAACAAGAACCCGGCGCACCACCCGAGCGCGCGCGACGGCGCGGCGATGACGTACGACAGCGCGAGCAACTCGGTGATCCTGTTCGGCGGCGAGGACGGCACCGCGTTCGCGGACACCTGGTCGTGGAGCGGCATCGACTGGACCCAGTTGACACCTGCGCAGTCACCGCCGAAGCGTGCCTGGGCGGGCATGGCCGCGTCGCCGACGACATCGGCGCCGATCCTGTTCGGCGGGCTCGACTCGGCGGGGCTCGTCGACACGTGGACGTGGGAGAACGCGAACAACAAGTGGTCGGCGGTCACGACCGCGCATCATCCGACCGCGCGCTCGGACTTCGGCATGACGTTGGACACCGTGCACAGCGAGATCGTCGTTTTCGGCGGCGGCAACTGGAGCGGAACCACCCTCAACACCGAGTACGGCGACACCTGGACGTTCAACGGCACCGACTGGACGCAAGAAGCGACGACCGGACCGCACGCGCGGGTCAACCCGCACACGACGTTCGACGGCCGGACCAACCGGGTGATCCTGTTCGGCGGCTCCGACCCCGCCGGCACCGGCGCGTACTACCAGGACACGTGGTCGTGGACCGGCTCGGCGTGGGCCGCGATGGCGACGTCGGCGAGTGCGCCGAAGCGGGACAGCGGCGTCATGGCCTACCTGCCGCCGGCGGGCAAGACGATGTTGTTCGGGGGGTTCGGGTCCACCGGCGCGAACCTCGCCGACACGTGGGTGCTGACGATGTCGGCCGTGACGACCGCGCCGTTGCCGTCCACGAAGACGTCCGCGACGAAGTCGTTCGTCGTCACGTGGGGCGCGCCGGACGCGCCGCTCACCTACACGGTGCAGTACGCCATCCGCTCCCGGAACTCGGCCGGTGCATGGGTGACTGGCGGCTGGCAGTCGTGGAAGTTCGTCGGACCGACGACGCACTCCGCGACGTTCACCGGGACGGCGGGCACGACGTACTTGTTCCGGTCGTTGGCGACGTACGGCGACGGGTCGACGACGGGGTACTCGGCGGCCGCGACCTCGGTCGTGCCGCTCGACGAGCGGTCGACGTCGGCGGTGTTCAGCGCGGGCTGGACGCGGCGGTCCGCCTCCGGTCGTTACCTCGGCACCGTCACCGACACCACGCTGGCAGGCAAGACGATGTCGATCAAGACCGCGGCGCATGCGTTCTTCCTGGTCGGCGACAAGTGCACGACCTGCGGCAAGTTCTACGTGTACGTCGACGGGAAGTTGGTGGCGACGGTCGACTCGCACGCGTCGTCGACACTGCTGCGGCAGACGTTGTTCAGCAAGGCGTTCACCGGTACGGCGACGCACACGCTGGTGGTCAAGACGATCAGTGGGCGAGTGGGAATCGACGCCATCGGCGTCCAACGCTGAACGTCGTCAGTAGCCGTTCTCGTCCCAGGCCGACGGCTTCTTGTACGGGCTCGGGCCCATCGGGCCGGTGAAGTCGGACGCGAGCGGGTTGTTGGGGTCGCCGACCTCGCCCCACGCGCCACCGAATCCGAACCAGCCGGCGTTGTTGGTGTCGACGACGTAGTTCCAGGTGTTCCACCGCTTGCCCAGGTTGTTGACGTTGTCCTTGGTGCCGTCGGGCAGGCCGCAGATCGTCGGCACGCTGGTGTTCGGGTAGTCGGCGTGACTGCCCTCACCGACGTACGAGATCGGGTGGGTGGTGTTCACCTTCGGCACGTTCGCCCACGACAGCTTGATGGGGTCGCAGGAGTGGTAGAACCACGCGACCGTCTGCGGCACGTAGTTGGAGTCGAGGCGGATGCTGATCTTCTCCCAGTCGCCCTCGTGCTGCTGGTCCGGTCCGGACCAGGTGAACTTGTCGTACGCGTAGGAGAACCAGAACGTCAGGTAGTAGCCGCCGGTGGCGAGCGTCCCGTGCTGGTAGTAGACGGGGACGGTGCCGGTGTTGAAGTCGGTCTGGCCGGGGTGCGCCGAGTCGCTGATGTCGAGGAAGAAGCCTTCCTGCCGGTCGAGCGTCGACCGGTCGCGGCCGTAGGGATCAGGGCAGTTCGGGGTGCCGGACTGCGAGGCGTACGGGCGGGTGCAATCGCTCGACCGGTAGGTGATGCCGTTGTACGTGTAGGTGTACGGCGACGAGCCGGTGCTGCCGCCGAGGCGCGCCTCGTTCACCGTGCCCTGGTCGGCGATCTCGGCGTCCGTCGTACCGGCCTTCGAGAAGCGCAGCCGCGACCGGTCGGTGATCCAGCTGACCTTGGCCGGCCAGAACTGCTCCCCGGAGTGGAACCGCAGCTGCGGCGCGTATTTCACGGCTCGATCGGCCCACGTCTCGGCCGCGGCGGCGGGCGTCGGGAGGACCGGGATCGCGATCGTGGCGAGGCCTACCGCCGCGGCGGTCGCTGGTGCCCAACGTCGGAAGAACGACATGACGCCCCCTCGTGATTACCACGCTCCGTGCGCGGATTGGCGCACACCGTAACCACGGTCGGGGCCGGTCCGCTAGGGAGGTTGGGGGTGAAATCGCGCCGTAAGCAACCGCCGCGGCTGCCGGTAGTGGAGGGAAAGGTCTGGCGTCCGCCGGGCGGGGTTCAGTGATGAAACGGAGTCCAGAAATGCGCAAGCTTCAGGCAGGTCTCGTCGGCGCCGGTGTCCTCGGCGCGCTGCTGCTGCCGGCGGCCTCGGCGGACGCGGCGAGCATCCCCGTGGGCGTCAATGGTTGCAACGCGAGCAGCCAGGGCGGTTACGCCACGGGCCAGTGCTACTCCATCACCCAGCCCGGCTACTACTACCTGTCGATCAACAACCCGTCGGGCGGCTTCGCGTCCGCCGACGTCAACTGCACGCAAGGCGGGTCACTCTCGACGAGCGACTTCACTTGGGGCTACCTCAACGGCGGGCTCTGCACGGTGTTCATCTACGCGGAGTACTCGACGACGGTCACGTTGGGCAAGTACTAGAGCTCGCGGTGTGCCGGCCGCCCCGCGAACGACGCGCCGGGGCGGCCGGACTGATCCCGGCCGGACGAGCGAGAGCAGACTGACGACGTGAGACGTACCTACCTGTATCTAGCTGCCATCTCGATCGTCGCGAACGCCGCGGCCGGCCAACAGACGACACACTCGCCCGGGCCGACAACCTTCGCTCCCGTTCTGCTCGTGCTGCTCTATCTGACGACCGCTCGCCGGAATTGGCTTGCCTGGCTGCTTCTGGAAACGATCACGGCGACCGTCGGAATTGTGTGCGCGTTCGGCACCATTTCCTCAACCACCGTCGCCGGCGTCCTCGCGCTTGCCACCACCGCCGCCGTCATCCCGCTCGAGCCAGGGAGGCCGGCGAGAGGCAGGCTCAGCGAGGGATCACCGAGCGACAACGGCGTGACCAGCTCAACGACCTGACCGGATGGTGGGCGAGGGGGGAGTTGAACCCCCACGTCCTTTCGGACACACGGACCTGAACCGTGCGCGTCTGCCTATTCCGCCACTCGCCCGAGAGGCCCGACCACGCTAGCACCCAAAGGGGGCCGTAACCCCCGCTGGATACGATCATGCCCGGCTGGGGAAGGGACGCTTCGTGGGAGTGGTGCAGCGCTTCGAGCGACGTCTCGGTGGGCTCGTCGAAGGCGCCTTCAACAAGGTGTTCAAGGGCGAAGTCCAGCCGGTCGAGGTCGCCCAGGCGCTCCAGCGCGAGACCGACGACCGCCGTACCGTCGTCGGCGACGGCAAGGTCCTCGTCCCCAACGACTTCGTCGTCGAGCTCGGCCCGCACGATCACGAGCGGCTCAGCCCCTGGACTAAAGCCCTCACCAAAGAGCTCGTCGCCATGGTCCGCGAGCACGCCACCGAGCAGGGCTACTCCTTCGTCGGCCCGGTCACCGTCGCCCTCGAGGAGACCCCCGACGTCGACACCGGCGTCTTCCGGGTGCGAAGCGGCGTCACCGCCGGGGACGTCGTCGACGGCGGCGTCCTCACCAAGACCGGCTCCCCCGCCGCCGACGCGAAGGAGACGCCGAGCCCGGACAACACCCTGCCCGGCCGGCCGCGGCTCGTCTTCAGCGCCGACGGCAAAGCCCAAGCCGACTCACCCGAAGGGCGAGGGCAGGAGCGCGCCTACTTCCTCACCCACGCGGTCACCGTGATCGGCCGCGGCGCCGACTGCGACCTGCAGCTCACCGACCCCGGCGTCTCCCGCCGGCACGCCGAGCTACGGCTGGAGAACGACGCGATCGTCCTCGTCGACCTCGGCTCCACCAACGGAATCCGGGTCAACGAGGTCGCCGTCGGCCGCCGCCAGCTCTCCCCCGCCGACCGCATCCAGCTCGGCACCACCACCCTCGTCTTCCAGCGCGACAGTCAGGGCTGACCGACGCGATGAGCGCCGTACTGTTCGTCCTGCACGTCGTCATCCTCGTCCTCATCTGGGGTCTGGTCCTGGCCGCCGTCATCGCGGTCCGCCACGACGTGTTCGGCACCCGGCGGCCGCCCGCCGCCGCGCCGCCGCAGCCGACCGCCCGCAAGCAACCGCTGCCGCCGCCGAAACAGCCCACCGCGAAGACCCCGGCCTCGAAGTCGGCCCGCACCCTCGTCGTCACCGGCGGACCGCTCGCCGGTACGACGCTGCCGCTCACCGAGCAGCCGATCACCATCGGCCGGGCCGACGGCAGCACCCTCGTCATCTCCGACGACTACGTCTCCAGCAACCACGCCCGCCTCGTCCCCAACGGCGACGCGTGGGTGCTCGAAGACCTCGGCTCGACCAACGGCACGTACCTCGACCGCGAACGCGTCACCGCCGCGACCCAAGTCCCGATCGGCACCCCGATCCGGATCGGCAAGACCGTCCTGGAGCTGCGCCGGTGACGCTCTCCCTGCGCTACGGCGCGCGCAGTGACGTCGGGTTGCTCCGCGAGCTCAACGAAGACTCGATGTACGCCGGCCCGCGGCTGCTCGCCATCGCCGACGGCATGGGTGGGCACGCCGCCGGCGAGGTGGCCAGCCGGGTCGCGATCGAATCCGTCGCACCGCTCGACGACGACCAGCCGGGCGCCGACCTCGTCACCAGCCTGCGCGAAGCGGTCGAGACCGCGAGCGGCTTCCTGCAGGACATGGCCGAGGCGGACAGCGCGCTCGACGGCATGGGTACGACGCTCACCGCGCTGCTGTTCGCAGATCGCCGGATCGGCCTCGTGCACATCGGCGACTCGCGCGGCTACCTGCTCCGCGACGGCGCCCTCAACCAGATCACCCACGACCACACGCTCGTCCAGCACCTCGTCGACGAGGGCCGGATCACCCCCGAAGAGGCAAGCACCCACCCGCAGCGGTCGTGGATCACCCGCTCGCTCACCGGCCGCGGCGAGCTCGAGCTCGACCTGTCGATCCGCGAGGCCCGCGAAGGCGACCGCTACCTGCTCTGCAGCGACGGCTTGTCCGGACCGGTCAGCGAAGAAACGATCGCCGAAACGCTGCGTACCGTCGCCGATCCGCAACAGGCCTGCGACCAGCTCATCGAGCTCGCGCTGCGGGCCGGCGGTCCCGACAACATCACCGCGATCGTGGCGGACGTCGTCGGCTCCGACCCCGCCGACGAAGCGCCGATCATCGGCGGCGCCGCGGCGGCGGCACCGGCCAGCGACGGCGACGGGCCGGACACCCCCGCGGGTCGGGCGGCGCAGCTGTCCCGGCGCGAGCGCCGCTCCGCCCGGCACGCGGCCACCGACGACGACAAGCCCGCGCCCGAGCGGCCGGAACGGAGCCGGGCCGGCCGCCGGATCGCCATCGCGTTCGGCGCCGTCGCGCTCGTCGTCGCCGCCGTCATCGTCGGCGCCTTCTTCTACATCCGAACCCAGTACTACGTCGGCGTCGCGGGCGGCGATCCGGCGACCGTCGGCATCTACCGCGGGGTCAGCGGCCACGTGCTGTTCAGCCTGTCGAGCCTCGACGGGCGGACCGACCTGCCGGTGCAAGCGCTTCCGCCGTACCAGCAGGAGCGGGTCAAGGACGGCATCGACGCGTCGAGTCGCGCCGACGCCGAGCGGATCGTGTCCGGGCTGCGCTCCGACGCCTGCCCCACTCCGTCGCCCACCCCGACTCCGACTCCGACTCCGACGGCGACGCCGACCGCGAAGCCGAAGCCGAGCTCGACGCCGGCGCCGACACCCGCGCCGACACCCACCCCCGCCTACTGCACGAGCACGCCATGAGCGTCGCGACCGTCGCACCGGCGTTCGGGCGCCGCCGGGGCACCGAGTTCGCGCTCATCGTCTTCGGCATCGTCCTGACACTGACGGCGTACGCCGCGACCGGCCTCGCGCACACCAAGCACCTGCCGACCGACATGGTCACCTACGGCCTCGGTCTCGTCGCGCTGTTCGGCGTCGCGCATCTCGTCGTACGAAAGTTCGCGCCGTACGCCGATCCGCTGCTGCTGCCGATCGCCGCCGCGCTCAACGGGCTCGGTCTCGTGGTGATCTGGCGGCTCGACCTCGCGGCCGCCGACACCGCGCGCGCGGCGCACCACGCGGCCCCGCGCGGCGCCGCGCCGCTGCAACTCGTCTGGATGTGCATCGGCGTCGCGCTGTTCGTCGCCGTCCTCGTCCTCGTCCGGGACCACCGGCGGCTGCGGTCCTACAGCTACACCGCGATGTTCGTCGGGCTGATCCTGCTGATCCTCCCGGCGGTGCTGCCGGCCAGCCACAGCGAGGTCAACGGCGCGCGCATCTGGGTCCGCTTCGGCGCGTTCTCGTTCCAGCCCGGCGAGGTCGCGAAGATCCTGCTGGAGATCTTCTTCGCCGGCTACCTCGTCCGGCACCGGGATCTGCTCCGGCTGGCCGGCCGGCGGGTGTGGCGCGTCGACCTGCCGCGGGCCCGCGACCTCGGCCCGCTGCTGCTCGCGTGGGGTGTCAGCCTGCTCGTGCTGCTCCGGGAAAGCGACCTCGGCTCGAGCCTGCTGTTCTTCGGGATCTTCCTGGTCATGCTCTACGTCGCGACCGAGCGCGGCTCGTGGCTGCTGCTCGGGCTGCTGCTGTTCGTCGTCGGCTCGCTGATCGCCTACGCCACCATCGGGCACGTGCACGACCGGGTCACCGCGTGGCTCGACCCGTTCAACAACCACATCTACCTTCGCAGCCCTGGCGGCAGCTACCAGCTCGATCAAGGCCTCTTCGGGATGGGCACCGGCGGCATCACCGGCACCGGGCTCGGTCAGGGCCGGCCCAACCTCGTCCCGTTCGCGAACACCGACTTCATCATGGCCTCGATCGGCGAGGAGCTCGGGCTCGTCGGGGTCATGGGCATCCTCACCTGCTACCTGCTGTTCGTCGGCCGCGGGTTGCGTGCCGCGCTCGGCGCCCGCGACGGCTTCGGCAAGTTGCTGGCGACCGGCCTCACCTTCAGCTTCGCGTTGCAGGTGTTCGTCCAGGTCGGCGGCGTCACCCGGCTGATCCCGCTGACCGGGCTCACGCTGCCCTACCTGTCGTACGGCGGTTCCAGCCTGGTCACCAACTGGGTGCTGCTCGCGCTGCTGCTTCGGATCAGCGACGCCGGCCGGCGGCCGCAGGCACCGCCGGCGCCGGCGCCGGACGAGAACGCGACGGTGGTGGTCCGCACGTGAACCGCCCGCTGCGCAAGGTCGCCGTCGCTGCCCTGGTGATGTTCGCCGCGTTGCTCATCAACGCCAACGTCGTCCAAGTGGTGCAGGCGCACTCGCTCGCCCATGACACCCGCAACAGCCGGCTCATCTACGACCAGTACTCGCACCTGCGCGGGCCGATCGTCGTCGCCGGCAAGCCGGTCGCGAAGTCCGTCCCGACGAACGACACGTTTAAGTACCTGCGCGTCTACCCGCAGGGGCCGCTGTACGCGCCGGTCACCGGCTACTACTCGCTCACCTACAAGTACTCCGGCATCGAAGCCGCCGCCAACGACCTGCTCGCCGGCAGCTCGGACAAGCTGTTCGTGAAGCGGCTGTCCGACTACTTCACCGGGCGCGAGATTCAAGGCGGCGCGGTCGTCCTCACCCTCAACCCGCGCGCGCAGCAGGCGGCATACGACGCACTGACCAGCCATCACTACCGCGGCGCGGTCGTCGCGATCGCACCCGCCACCGGAGCGATCCTCGCGCTCGTGTCGACGCCGTCGTACGACCCGAGCCGGGTATCGACGCACAGTACGAGGGCGAACACCGCGGCGTGGAACGCCTACCTGCACGACCCCGACCAACCGATGCTCGACCGGGCGATCTCGCAGACGTACCCGCCCGGCTCGACGTTCAAAGTCATCACGACCGCAGCGGCGCTGTCGACGGGCAACTACACCCCCGACACCGTTATCCCGGCACCCGACCGGTTGACGTTCGCCAACGGAAAGCCGCTCGGCAACTTCGCCGGAGAGACGTGCAGTTCGTCGGGGAAGATGACGCTGCGCGACGCGCTGCGGCTGTCCTGCAACACCGCGTACGGCGCGCTCGGCGTGCACCTCGGCAGCGGACGGATCGTCGACCAGGCCGAGGCGTTCGGCGTCGGCAGGTCGCTGTCGATCCCGCTGCCGGTCGCCAACAGCCGGGTCCCGCGCGAGACCGAAGTGCCGTTCGAAGCGCAGGAGGCGATCGGCCAGCACGACGACGCCGTGACGCCGCTGCAGATGGCGATGGTCGCGGCCGGCATCGCCAACGGCGGCGTCGTCATGCGGCCCTACCTCGTCGCGCAGGAACGCGCGCCGGACTCGTCAGTGCTGTCGCAGGCGTCGCCGGAGCGCCTGTCCCGCGCAGTGTCCGCGACGGTCGCGAGCCAGCTGACCTCGATGATGGAGACCGTCGTGTCGTCCGGCACCGGCACCGCCGCGCAGATCCCCGGCGTCGTCGTCGCCGGCAAGACCGGCACCGCACAGCACGGCGGCGCGTCGCCGTACGCGTGGTTCATCAGTTTCGCCCCGGCGTCCAACCCGACGATCGCGATCGCCGTCGTCGTGGAGAACACCCAGCCCGACGACACCGGCGGCGTCGTCGCCGCGCCGATCGCCCGCGCCGTCATGGAAGCGGCGCTGGGCAAATGACGCTGTCACCCGACCTGACGATCGCCGGCCGCTACGCACTCGAAGAGCGGATCGCGACCGGCGGCATGGGCGAGGTCTGGCGGGCCCGCGACACCGTTCTCGACCGGCGGGTCGCGGTCAAGGTGCTCAAGTCCGAGTACGCCGCCGATCCGAAGTTCCTCGACCGGTTCCGCGCCGAGGCGAAGCACGCCGCCGGGCTCTCGCACCCCGGGATCGCGAGCGTGTTCGACTACGGCGAGATCGGCGACATGGCGTTCCTGGTCATGGAGTACGTCGACGGCGAGCCGCTGTCCGCGCTGCTCGCGCGCGTCGGCCGGCTGCCCGCCGACCGGACGCTCGACATCGTCGGGCAGGCCGCGCTGGCATTGCAGGCGGCGCACGACGCCGGCGTGGTGCACCGCGACGTCAAGCCGGGCAACCTGCTCGTCCGCCCCGACGGCGTCGTGAAGGTCACCGATTTCGGCATCGCCCGCGTGGTCGACGCCGCGCCGGTGACGCAGACCGGCATGGTCGTCGGCACCGCCGCGTACCTCTCGCCCGAGCAGGCCGCCGGCCGTCCGATCACCCCCGCGTCCGACGTCTACTCGCTCGGCGTCGTCAGCTACGAGTGCCTCACCGGCGAGCGGCCGTTCGCGGGCGATTCGGCCGTGGCGATCGCGATGGCACACGTGTCGACCCCGCCGCCGCCGCTGCCCGAGGACACCCCGCCGATCGTCGCGGATCTCGTCGACCGCTCGCTGGAGAAGCAACCCGAGCGGCGGCCGACCTCGGCAGGTGACTTCGGCCGGACCGCGCTCGCCCTCGCCGCGACGCTGCGTCAAGGCTCCGGCGACACCCGGCTGCTCACGGCCCCGTACCCGACGGCCGCCGAGCCGTCGGCCCCGCGGCCGGTGTCCGACGCCGAACGGCGGCGGTTGCGCAACATCTTCATCGCGATCGGCGCGGCGGTCGTCATCGTCGGGTTCGTGCTGCTGCACTCGTGTGCGGGAGGGGCGCAGCAGGTGACAATGCCGCCGGTGACCGGTGAGAGCTACGACACCGCCGCGAAGGCGTTGCACGCGCTCGGGCTGAACGCGACCCGGCGCGTGATCCACGATGCCGGCCACCCGGCCGGCCTCGTGCTCAAGCAGTCGGTCGCGCGCGGCACCCGGATCGGGTCCGGCAGCAGTGTCACGCTCACCGTCGCCAGCGGGCCACGCGCCGAGACGGTCGATCCCACCGACTACGTCGGAAAGCCGGCGGCGGACGTGACCGCGGCGTTGCGGGCGAAGAACCTCGTAGTCGCGACGACGACGACCGAGACCAACGACGTCGCCGCCGGCACGGTCGTCTCGGTCGCGCCGGGCGGCACATTGCACGAAGGCGACACGGTCACGGTCACGGTCGCGACCGCGCCACCGCACCACCACAAGGGCAAGGACGACCATGGCTAGCGCACTGCTCGCCGGCCGCTACCAGCTCGGCGAAGTCATCGGCCACGGCGGCATGGCGGAGGTGCACCGCGGCCGCGACGTCCGCCTCGGCCGCGACGTCGCGATCAAGTTGCTGCGCGCCGACCTCGCGCGCGACCCGTCGTTCCAGGGCCGGTTCCGCCGCGAGGCGCAGGCCGCCGCCGCGCTCAACCATCCGGCCATCGTGGCGGTCTACGACACCGGCGAGGACCACCGCGACGGCGTCGTCACGCCGTACATCGTCATGGAGTACGTCGAAGGGCGGACGCTGCGCGACGTGCTCGCCGCCGAAGGACGGCTGCTGCCGCAGCGCGCGCTCGAGATCACCGCGCAGATCTGCGCCGCGCTTGAGCAGGCGCATCGCGCCGGCATCGTGCACCGCGACATCAAGCCGGCGAACGTCATGCTGACGACGGCCGGCGAGGTCAAGGTGATGGACTTCGGCATCGCCCGCGCGGTGACCGGGTCCTCGTCGACGATGACGCAGACGGCCGCGGTCATCGGCACCGCGCACTACCTGTCGCCCGAGCAGGCGCGCGGCGAGCACGTCGACGCGCGCAGCGACATCTACTCGACCGGCTGCGTCCTCTACGAGCTGCTCACCGGCGGGCCGCCGTTCGCCGGCGAGACGCCGGTCGCCGTCGCCTACCAACACGTGCGGGAAGACCCGGTGCCACCGTCGCGCATCGAGCCGGACGTGACCGAGTCGGTCGACGCGATCGTGCTGACCGCGATGGCGAAGAACCCGGCGAACCGTTACGCATCGGCCGCCGACATGCGGGAGGACATCGAGCGCGCGCTCGCCGGTCAGCCGGTCGAGGCCAGCCCGGTCGTCGGCGAGGAGAGCAGCGGCCTGCTCCCGCCGCCACCGACCACCGTGCTCATCCGGCAGCCGCCGCCGCGGCGCGGCCGCGCCCTCGCCTACACGATGCTCGGGGTGGCGACGCTGCTGGTGTTCTTCGTCGCGTTGCTGCTCGCCCGCAGCCTGCTCTCCGGCAGCAGCGGCGACGTCAACACCCCCAACGTCATCGGGCAGAGCTACGACGACGCGCGCGCGACGCTGCTGGCGAGCGGGCTCAAGGTCGGCAAGGTGACGCACTCGTACAGCAAGACGGTGCCGGTCGACACGGTCATCGCGCAGACGCCGGAGCCGCAGATCCTGCTGTCGAAGGGATCCTCGGTCGACCTCGACGTGTCGCTGGGCGTCCACTACGTCAACGTGCCGACCAACCTGATCGGGCTGAGCCAGAGCGACGCGACGAAGAACCTCAGCGCGGTCGGGCTGAAGATCAAGCAGGTCGTGCCGCGCAACTCCAACCAACCGGCCGGACAGGTGCTCGACGTCGATCCGCCGGGCGGCACCCAGGTCCCGATCGGCACCGGTGTCACGCTGGTCGTCTCGAACGGCAAGGTGCAGGTGCCGAACGTCGTCGGCAAGAACGTGCAGGACGCCGCGCAGGCGTTGGCGGCCGCCGGCTTCCAGGTGACGCTCGACCCCGCGTCCTCGCCGCCGACCGCACTGGTGCTGTCGCAGAACCCGGCCGCCGGATCGTTCGCGGCGTACAACTCGTTCGTCACGCTGCACACCGACGCGCCGACCCCGAGCCCGACGCCGACCGGCTCGCCGTCGCCGACACCGACCGATTCGACGACGCCGTCGCCAAGCCCGACGCCGACGGCCTCCCCCACCCCCTCGCCGACCTCTACGTAGCTAACCCACGTGCTCGCGCTGCCGGTCGAGTGCGGCACGCAGCTCCGGCACTCGGCTCTCGGCCTCGGGATCGCCACACACCCGCAGCCAGTTGGCAAGCAGCTGGTGCCCGCCCTCGGTGAGCACCGACTCGGGGTGGAACTGCACGCCTTCGAGCGCCAGGTCGCGATGCCGCAGCCCCATCACCACGCCGCTCGCGGTCCGGGCGGTCACTTCGAGCTCGGCCGGCAGCGACTCCGGATCGACGGCCAGCGAGTGGTAGCGCGTGGCGATGAACGGATCCGGCAGTCCACGCAACACCCCGACGTCGTCGTGCGCGACCTCGCTGACCTTGCCGTGCAACAACTCCGGCGCCCGTACGACGTCGCCGCCGTACGCCACCGCGATCGCCTGGTGACCGAGGCAGACGCCCAGGATCGGCACCGCTTCGCCGCGTTCGCGGATCAGCTCGACGCAGATCCCGGCGTCTTCCGGCCGGCCTGGCCCCGGCGACAGCAGCACGCCGTCGACCGCGAGGTCGTCGACGTCGTCCACCGACAGCTCGTCGTTGCGCCGTACGACGACGTCCGCGCCGAGCTGGGCGAGGTACTGCACCAGGTTGAACACGAAGCTGTCGTAGTTGTCGACGACCAGGATCCGGCTCATGGCGTGGGAGACGCGGACGGCGCCGGCGTCGAGGTGGTCCGGGTGGTCGGGTCGACCGTGACGTCGTTGAACGGCAATCGCTTCTCCGCCCACGGGAAGACCAGCTTGAACAGCAGCACGAGTACGGCGAACAGCAAGATAAGGCAGCCGAGCAGCTTGCCCGGAGCCCCGCCGGGCAGCCGGCGCCAGATCCAGACGTACACGCCGTCAGCTCCGCGGCTTCGTCGTCAGTGCGCGCGGCAGTTGCGGCTTCACGTCGTCGGCGACGAGCATCGCGTGGATCACGTAACGCTCGCGCGCGGAGTACTCGGGGTGGCACGACGTGAACGTCAGCAGCTTCAGCGTCGGCGCCTTCGCCGGGTCCGGCTGATCGGGGACCGGGTAGGCGACCTGCACGTCGGTCGGCGCCACGATCTCCTTCCACGGGACGGTCGTGCCGTTCGCGCCGGGGATGTCCTCGATGCGGTAGGTGAACCAGTGCTCCTTCGTCTCGAGCACGATGTAGTCGCCGCGGCGCAGATTCGCGATGTCCTTGAACGGGTGCTGGTAGGTCGTGCGGTGCCCGGCGACGGCGAAGTTGCCGACCTGGCCAGGCATCGCCGTACCCGGGTAGTGCCCGGGACCGCGCTGCAGGTCGGAGTACCCGGTGCCTTCGACGACGACGAAGTGGTAGTGCTGGCCGAGGCGCGGCACGAACAGCACCGCGATGCCGGTGCCGAGCGGCACGTTGTCGACCGGCAGTGTCGAGACGTCGGGAGCCGAACCGCCCCTCCACTGCTGCTGGATCGTCGTCTCCAGCTTGTGCTGCTGCGCCTGCGTGTAGAAGCCGGTGCCCCACAGCTCGTAGACGACGAAGAGCAGGATGAGCACGCCCAGCGTGATGAGCAACTGGCCGATGCCGCGCGCGGCGGTCCGCCAGCCCTCGCCGCGATGGCCCGCGCCGGCCGGCGACTCGATCACGAGATCGGTCATGGCACCGCCTTCGCGTGGCTGAGTTCGAGCGGCCCGGTGTAGGCGGGCAGCGTGGTCGCGGCGGCCGTTTTCACCGCGTACCGAAGACCGTACGTCGCGACGTACTGCCGGAAGATCGAGACACTCGGATCCGCGTCGAGCGCGCGCCGTAGCGCAGCCTGGTTGCCGACCGCGGTGATGACGAACGGCGGCCCGAACGTCCGCCCGTGCAGCAGCAACGTGTTGCCCACGCACAGCACCGCGCTGGTGGCGACCACCCGCTGACCCATGATCGTGAGGCCGTCGGCGCCGCCCGCCCAGAGCGCGTTGACGACGCCCTGGACGTCTTGCTGGTGGATGACGAGGTCGTCGGGTGCGGCGCCGGCGGCGAGGGCGCGCTGCTGGTCGGCCTTGCTCGCGTCGTCGAGGGAGACCGTGACGGACGGCCCGCGCAGCGGGGTGAGGCCGGCGGCGAGCGCGAGCCGGTCCGCCTGCGCCTGCGCGGTGCTCACCGCATGGCTGTTCCGGCTGACCTGCAGGGTCGTCGCGGAGATCTCGGCGCGCAGCCGGTCGGCCTGCTTGGTCAGCCCGGCGAGCGTCGCCTCCTGTGCGCGGATCCGTTCGGCGACCGGTACGGCGTCGCTCGACCGCAGGTCGGTGCCGCGGGCGGTGACCGCGGAGGTGACCAGCAGCAGCGCCGCGGCGGCGACGACGACCGGGACCAGCGCCCGCCACACCGTCGCGGGAGCCGGGCGAGCGGTCATGACGACTACGCTAGGCCACCAGAGGAACGATCGGCCGCGTCCGAACCGGCCGCGACGACGAGGAGGGCTCCGTGCCGAAGTCGAAGGTGCGGCAGAAAGCGGCGTACACCCCGCCGCCGACGCGATCGGCCAAGAAGAAGGTCAGCCCGCCGTGGGTCGCGCCGCTGATGCTCGGGCTGTTCCTCGTCGGCATCATCTGGCTGATCCTGTTCTACGTGACGAACGGCGAGATCCCGGTCAAGGCGCTCGGCAACTGGAACCTGATCGTCGGCTTCGCGTTCATCATCGCGGGGTTCGGCGTCAGCACCCAGTGGCGCTGACCGCCTCGACCGTCCGGGGCGACAGGCGCGTAGTCACACCGGTGTAACTATCCCCAGCGGATGTCCACAGTGGGGATAACGCCGCCGGGCTAGAGCAGCTCGAGGATGGTGGCGTTGGCGAGCCCGCCGCCCTCGCACATCGTCTGCAGCCCGTAGCGGATCCCGTTGTTCACCATGTGGTGCACGAGCCGGGTCATCAGCACCGCGCCGGACCCGCCGAGCGGGTGCCCGATCGCGATCGCGCCGCCGAGCGGGTTGAGCGTCTTCGGGTCGGCGCCGGTCTCGGCCAGCCACGCCAGCGGCACCGGCGCGAAGGCCTCGTTGACCTCGACCGCACCGATGTCGCCGATCGACAGGCCGGCCCGGGCCAGCGCCTTCGCGGTCGCCGGGATGGGCGCGGTCAGCATCATGATCGGGTCGTCGCCGGCGAGGGCGAAGCTGTGCAGCCGAACCAGCGGCTTGAGCCCGAGCTCGCGCGCCTTCTCGCTGGTGGTGACCAGCAGCGCGCCGGAGCCGTCGGAGATCTGCGAGGAGTTGCCGGCGTGGATGACGCCGTCCTCCTTGAACGCCGGCTTCAGCGAACCGAGCTTCTCCAGCGTGGTGTCGCGGCGTACGCCCTCGTCGAATTCCAGGCCGGTCCCGGGTACGACGGCGTACTGGCTCGCGAACGCGCCGGAATCGATCGCCGCCGCGGCCTTCTCGTGCGACGCGAGGGAGAACTCGTCGAGCTGCTCGCGGGAGAAGCCCCACTTCTCGGCCACCATCTCGGCGCCGATGCCCTGGTTGATCGGCTGGCCCTCGTAGCGGGCGAGCATCTTCGGGCCGAACGGGAACCCGACGTTGGCGCCGAGCGAGGAGCCCATCGGGACCCGGGTCATGACCTCGACGCCACCGGCGACCGCCACGTCGTACTGGCCGGCGATCACGCCGGCGGCCGCGAAGTGCACCGCCTGCTGCGACGAGCCGCACTGCCGGTCGAGCGTCACGCCCGGGACCGACTCCGGCCAGCCGGCGCCGAGGACCGCGTTGCGGGCGACGTTGACCGCCTGCTCGCCGACCTGCCCGACGACGCCCCACACGACGTCGTCGACGATCGCCGGGTCGATCCCGGTGCGCTCGGCCAGCGAGGTGAGCACGTGGGCGGAGAGGTCGACGGGGTGGACGTCCTTGTAGGCGCCGTTGCGCTTGCCTACTGGGGTCCGGACGGCGTCCACGATCACGGCGTCGCGCATGAGGTCCTCCCGAAAAGTCGCTAGTCACAGGATCGTACGACGAAACAGAACGCCGTTCGGCTTGGGGCTGTTCCCGCCGATCCCGCCTAGGGCTGGCGGCCGCCGCAGTCGTAGACGGTGCTCCCGTTCGGCAGGTCGTAGCTGGCGAAGCCCGGACACTCCGAGTGGACGTGCGACGAGGCGACGAAGCCGCACACCGCCAGGGCGATCGCGACCACCGCGGCGCCTCCGGCTTGGAAGCGATCCCGGCGCGGACCGGTCGGGGCGGCCACCAGGGCGTAGGCGAACACCGCCCCGACGACGAGCCCGCCGACGTGACCGCGCCAGTCGATGTTGGGGAACGTGAAGGTGAAGACCAGGTTCAGCGCGATCATCGCGACGATGCCGCCGGTCTCCAGGTTGCGCTGGCGCAGGATGACGAAGAACGCGCCGAACAGGCCGAAGATCGCACCGGACGCGCCCGCGGACTGACCCAGCACGTCGCCGAACGCGAACGACAGGATGCTGCCGCCGATCCCGGAGGCGAAGTAGAGCGCGATGAACCGGAGCCGGCCAAGCATCGACTCGAGTGCCTGGCCCATGATCCACAGCGCGTACATGTTCACGGCGACGTGCCAGATGCCGTAGTGCAGGAACATCGAGGTCACGAGCCGGTACCACTGCCCGTGCGCGACCGCCGCCGGCACGAGGGCGAACCGCTGGTAGACGTCGGACGTACCGCTGCCGCCGGAGACATTGGCGCCCGAGCTGACGGTCGCCAGGAAGATCACCACATTGATGACGACCAGGCCGATCGTCACCTCGGCGCGGTTGCCCCGGGTGCGGCCGCCGTACATGGTCTTCGTCGGCCGGATGCTGCGCCGGCCCTCGCGGACGCACTCGGGGCACTGGAAGCCGACCGACGCCGCGATCATGCAGTCGGGGCAGATCGGTCGCTCGCAGCGGGCGCAGCGGACGCCGGTCTCGCGACCCGGGTGGCGGTAGCAGGTCAGCAGGCCGCCGGCTGACGGTTCAGCCGCCGGCGGCGGTTCGGGCTCGGACATCGGGTCGGTCAGGCTGCGTCGTTCAGGCCGGGACGCGTTCGATCGTGACCGAGTTGACCGTCACGTCCTCGAGCGGGCGGTCGCGGCCGTCGGTGGCGGTCGTCGCGATCTTGTCGACGATGGCGCGGCTGTCGTCGTCGGCGACCTCGCCGAAGATCGTGTGCTTGCCGGTCAGCCAGGTCGTCGCCGCGACGGTGATGAAGAACTGCGAGCCGTTGGTGCCCGGACCGGCGTTGGCCATCGCGAGCAGGTAGGGCTTGGTGAACGCGAGCTCCGGGTGGATCTCGTCGTTGAACCGGTAGCCCGGGCCGCCGGTGCCGGTGCCGAGCGGGTCGCCGCCCTGGATCATGAACCCGCTGATCACCCGGTGGAAGACGGTCCCGTCGTACAGTTTGTCCGTGCTCCGGTTGCCGGTGCGCGGGTCGGTCCACTCGCGGCCGCCCTCGGCGAGCTCGACGAAGTTGGCGACCGTCTTCGGCGCATGGTTGGGGAACAACTGCACGCGGATGTCGCCGGCGCTGGTCGACAAGATGGCGAACAGGTCCTCGGCCACTGGTTCTCCTCGGGGGTTCGGCGGGCGGGGTCGAGCCCCGACATCCTCGCACGGGATTGGTTGTGCCCGGCCGCGCCGGGGAAGGCAGGGAAGAGGACCAGCTTGGCCATCTTTCGCGACCGGAGGAAGCCGTGTTCGGCAGCAAGAGCGTCACGTCGACAAACCCCGCCCTGTCCAAGGGCATGGATCGGCTCACGGAGACGTGGGACACCGCCCGGGGCGCGGCCGCGCCGCGGCTGGAGGCGGCCCGGGTCGCGGTGGCGCCCCGGCTTGCGGCCGCCCGCGAAGCGGTCGGCCCGCTGGTCGACGAGGCGAGCACCCGGATGACGCCGCTGATCGAGCGGGTCGGTCCGGCCGTCGACACGGCGCGGACCCGGCTGCGCGACGACGTCGTACCCGCGGTGACCGCGGCGGTCGAGAACTCCGCGCCGGTCCGGGCCGAAGCGAAGGAGCGCGCCGGCGCCGCCCTGCTGGCCTTGCGTGGGCAGCAGCGGAAGGTACGCCGCTGGCCGATCGCCCTCGGTTGCCTGGTCGCCGGCGCGGCGGCCGGGATCGCGGCCGGCGCGATCAATCGCAAGATGGCCACCCCGGTGACGCCGACCCCGTTCCCGGCACCGCCGCCGAGTCCGACCCAGGACGCGGTCGACGACAAGACCACGCCGTACCCGGCGACGCACTCGGCTCACTAGTCGGCGTAAGCGGCGGCGCTGCTGCGCGGTAGTGAGGGAATGCGCCGTCTCGCCAGATCCCGATCCCTCCGCGTCGCCGCTGCCGCCGTCCTGGGTGGCCTCGTCGCGCTGGTCGCCGTACCGCCGGCCGCGAGCGCGTCAGATCCGGAGACGCCCCGCCAGCGGGTCTACCTGCCGGTCCCGGGCTTCGTCTCGCCGGCGACGTCGCTCGGCAGCGGCAACCTGACCAATCACGGCGGTCACCTCGAGTCCGGCACGATCACCAACTACGTCATCTATTGGGGGCTGCCGAGCCAGTCGCTGCCGGCGCCGGCGTACGACGTGAACCCGTACGCCGCGCACATCGACGAATTCCTGCACGACGTGAGCTGCTGCGGCAGCCCGGCGATCGCCGGGGTGCTGACGCAGTACGTCGGCGCCGTGAGCATCACGTACGGCGGCAGCTACTTCGACGCGACCGGCTACTCGCCGACCGGCACGGTCACCGACGCGCAGCTGCAGTCCGAGGTGCGCAAGGCGCAGTCGGCGATGGGCTGGACCGGCGGGCTCGGCCACAACTTCTTCGTCGTCACCGGGCCGGGCGAAAAGGTCTGCGACGGGTCCTCGTGCTCGAACACGAACTTCTGCGGCTACCACGGGACGCTGTCGGACGTGGCCGGCGCGGAGACGGCGTACGAGTCGATCCCGTATCCGGGCAACGGCTGCCTGGTCGCGTCGATTCAGGGTGCGACCGACGCGGTCACCAACACGGCGGTCAACGTCGTCTCGCACGAGTTGTTCGAGACGATCACCGATCCGGGCGTCGGCTTCGGCGACTACGGCTGGTACGACGCCGCGGGGTACGAGATCGCGGACAAGTGCGCCTACATCTACGGGCTGATCAGCGTGGCGAACGGTCAGGGCGACTTC